>JAABUK010000017.1_pt1 | contig 380070 bp, 285 predicted proteins | sample 5559141 | NCBI WGS metagenome assembly JAABUK01 (sample SAMN10711869, study PRJNA513367) | rock metagenome | isolation source: Antarctica rocks | place: Antarctica: Victoria Land, Pudding Butte nord | collected 2016-01-03 | reverse complement strand
CATGGCCCTATTCCATTCATGGCCATGGCCCCATTCCATTCATGGCCATGGCGCATTCCATGGTCCTGTCGCTGTCGCCACCCCCTAACTGTCACTGTCGCACCCATAAACCCCTGACGCATGCCCTAGCGCATGGCCTGCGCATCACCCCCGCGAGGATTTCGCCTGAATCGATCGATTCCGGGGATCAAAACTTGCTGGCGTTAGGGGTGGTTCCGGGGGGTCGCTACCGTCGATAGGGGCGATCACAGAATATTAAAATTTTAGGTAACAAATCACGTGATTTTCTAAGGCCAGGGCCCTTGAAGCTCCGGGCTTAAATTACGCTCGTTAGGAGCCCGACGCGTATCTTATAGCGGCCTCGGGCGCCCGTCGAGCGCCCGTCGAGCGACTTAACGCTCGAAGGGTACTCGGCGGGCGCTCGACGGGCGCTCGGGGCCGTTCGGGCGCCCCGAGCCTACCTCGGGCGCCCGAGGCAGCTTGCCTAATAGCCCCGAGCCGCTAGAACCGGTTTTCGATTTGCCGACGTAGTTAATTATATTTAGGAGCTTAGGGTTATTATCCTCGATAATACCGCGAACTACCTAGGTTTATTCTCTAATCTTTATTAAATTTAATATATTTTTTTTATTTAACTAGGTACGCTTTATTCTAAAATTTATAACGTCTAGAGTAAACTATATAACGCTTTTCTTTCGGGCTTTTAATATTATATTTATATAATTAATAAGGTTCTATATATATCCCGTATTTAGACTAGTTTTTATAAATTAGGGTTATATAGTCGTACCCTTAGTAGTTAAAGTATTATCTCGGGTTATTTATTCTCTCCTACCTTTTATATAATAGTAATTATTCGCTTTCTAGGAACCCGTCCACTACTAGTCTATTTACTATATCTAGGTCCGGGATTTTAAAAAGAAGTATTAAATATTTCTTTTTACGGTTATATTCGTCTAATTTAAAAGCGAATCTTAATTATTTTATATTTATAATATCTAATCCCGGGTATAGCCTATAATTTTTTTTTAATATCTTTATTACTGTTTCTTAATTACTTATATCGACTATATATTATTATTATATAAGTTTATCTTAGTACTCTCGCCGAGGGGTTAATATTTTTTATTTATTTAATTACTTTCTCTAACTCTTACCTTACCTCTATCGTTATATAGTATAAAACGAAGTCTCCTTTTATTATTTATTTTACTCCGACGATCGACTCCGCTATTAAATAGGCTTCGTTCCGGAATATTTTTATTAATTAAGAGTTAGTTATTTCTCCTAAATTATCTCTTAGCCTTAGTATTATTTATTTTAATTATTAACTACTTCGCTTTCGCGCTAGTCGTTATTACCGGGGGAGGGGGGTTCATTTCGGCTATATATCTCGATAGAATAAATATATATCTACGGGTAATATTAACCTAACTTTATATTAATAATATAGGTATACTCCTCGCCCTAAATTTCTAAATCTTTTATTTTAACGAGTTTATTTAGGCCTCTTAAAGCCTACGCTCTTCTACCGATTTTTATATATAATTAAGGATTATTCCTAACGCGATCTATATTAATTATAGCCCGCGGTATATTATTTATTATACCTCTTTATATTCTATATTTTTTATAGTCTTTATTATAATTACTATTAATTCTTTTAAAACTTTTATACCCCCTTTATACCCTTTTATTTAATTACTAGTCTTATTTTACTATTACGACGTCTTCGTCGCGTTAGAATATATTAATAACTTACTCTCTACCCTAGTACCTTAAGTCCCGTCTTTATTATCTATATTTCTTTTTATCTTAATTAATTTCGTAACTCTTTAAGGTAGTGAAATCCTATTAGCCTAGCTTTCGTCTTATCTTTCTATTAAAGAGATTCGTCGATTCTCATATTATTTATATAATAAAAGAAAATTGTATTAAAAATACAATATTTACTTTACTTATAATATTATTAGTAATAGTATTAATATTTCTAATTTTAATTCTATTAACTTTATTAAATTCATAATCTAAATCGATATTAAACGTATCCGAGTCCTTATTAATATTTAATCTTAATTAGTATTTATTCTAGATTATATATAGGATAGTCTTTAGTAAGTAATTATTAATATTTAATTAAAAATTGTTTTTATTATATAAAGTATTAAATAGATTAAGGAGATATTATTTATTATATTTAAATTATTATTAATTAAAGAGTTACTCTTTATAAAATTCGATTAGAAGTTAATAAGTAACTAGCTAAAGAAAGGTATTTAAAATATTTATAAATAATATATATACGGAAGACTTTAATAGTAATTATATATCTTTTAAGAATTATAACCCTTCGGACCTAATTTTATTAAAATCTACTATATTAATAATAAATTTGAATATCGATTTTAATTATAATTTATTATACTCTTAATTAATAATACTCTTAAAGATTTTAAAAGTAATTAGTTTTAAAAATAAATACGGCGGCTTAATCTTAAAATTATAGTAAAATATTATTACTATTTATTCGCGGCCGAGAGGATAATTATTTTCTATTATTTATAGTATACCTAAATCCTTTTCCGGGCCTCTTTATATATAGGGTTATCGGATTTTAAACCTTAAAAAACGGCCTATATAAGTTTATTAACGTAGGTATTAAATAAATATATTAAGAAACAACGACGAGTAAAAAAGTTAAATTCTATATATATTTATTCCTCGATTTTATTAAATCGTTTAGGTTATTTCCTAATAATCTTATCCTATATCGGTAAAGCGGGAGTTTATATAAGAAGAGTCGAGGTATTAAATCCGTATTTTCTTAACTTTAGGCGGAAGAATAATAAAAAGAGAACGTAAAAAAAATAAATTAAAAATTAAAAAATAAAAAAAACCCTAAAAATAGTAATATCGGATCTAAGATCTTAAATCCGTGATTTTCTACTGGCGTCGAGTAGCTCGCTAAGATTATATAAAGCGCTATAACTACGCTAGTCTAATTTCGATATTAAATTACGTTGATTTATAAAAATTATATACGCGCGTACTACCCCCCCGAAGCTAGAGGACTATATAATTCATTTATTATTATATATATCTAACTATATACCGGTACTACTTAGACTAGCTTATTCCGATTTATTCTAAATTATTCAAAATAAGTCGAGGTACTAAATACGTATTTAGTAACTTTAGACGAAAGTAGGTATTAAATCGATCTCTAGGGCTAGTATACCGCCTTTTTCGGTAGAATACTAGTTTACCGCTCTACCGATATAGTTTATTAAGGCTCTCCGTTTAATATTCTAATATAACGTCGATATAACCTAGGTTAAAACTCTTAGAGAGGAGTATTAAGAATTAATAAATAATAATTTTTATATAAATAATTAGACATAACTAGATAAATTTAATAAACTTAGTTAATAATTTAATGAATATTTATATTTATAATCTATAATTAAAAGTCTTAAGGGAGGTTAAATATAAAGTTTTAATCTATTAAAAAATATACTATTTATATAATAAAAGAAAATCGTATTAAGAGTTATATACTCTATATATTTACCTCTATAAGTATAGCGAGTATATAATATTTATAATACTCGCTATTATAAGTAAGGTAAATATTCTCTATAATACTACTAATCTATATATATCCTATTACGATAGTAAAGTCGTAATATAGTTAATATTTATAATTATTTATAACTCTTTAGTCTTTTATAACTTTTTTATTTTTCCTTAACTTTAGTTATCCCGTTATAATATAATTAAGAAATTACTACGAGATCTTCTTTAGAAAATAATAAGTCTTTTCTAGCTAGTTATTATAAAGTTTATAAAAAACTTCTAGGGTATAGTAGACTACTTTTAAAGAGTTACGGAAGATTTCTAGAATATAATAAACTATTTCTAAAGGGCTACGGAAGACTACTTTTAAAAAACTACGATAAACTTCTAGGGTATAATAGACTAGGTTATAATAGAAATCTTCCGTTAAGGTTATAACTAGTACTATAATTAAACTTTTAATAATAAGGATTGACTTTATAAAAAGGAGTTTAAGAGAGAATGAAATTAAAATTAAACTCCCTTAATTTAAATCCTTATTAACTAGCTTTTATATAAAAGAATATATTATTTACTTTTTTAAGACTATTAGAAAATAAGATATCTTCCGCCTCTAAATCTTTATTTAAATCTCGTTTTCGTCGACGGGTATTATAATTAGATATAATTTCGACTAATTTATTTCTTAATTCCTTATAATATAATAGGTTTATCGGGTATAGATAATTTAATTTATTACTAAAATTTCTTTTTCCTAGGTATTAAGACTTTAAAAGGTTTTCTAGGATCCACTCCTAGTTATAAATACTATTTTATATAATTAAGATAAGTTTATAATAGTAAATAAGATAGAGATTTTAATATAAAAGATCAAAGAGTAGACTAAATAAAGAGCTAGATAATGAATATATATTCGATTCTATAAGAAAATATAGTAGGCGCGGGTTAGATTCCGCTATTCTATATTAATACTAATTTAATATAATCTATAATATCAAAATTCTATCCTATTTTAATAAAATCTAAATATATATAAAGTTTACCGTTATTATTAGATATAATTTAGAACTCTATTAGCCTATATATCGGTAAATCTTAAAAGTAAATATTAGTATACTCTAAGCGCTATTAGTTTTATTAGAAAACCGTCTACGGGTTTGCGCTAAAACTCTATATTAAATACCGACCTGAGGTTTAGTAGGATTAGTAAATCAGGGGTCCGGGCAGGGTTCTATTAATAAATAATACTTATTATTAATAGGTTCAGTAGGTTCAGTAACTCGATAAATCGTTAATAATTTAAATATTAAACGAATAGGCCCATTATATACCCTATAGTATACGTATTTATATACGTATTAATATGCGCTATAGTATGGGCTATAGTATAGGCTATAATATACTCTATAATATACGTAATAGTATACGAATAGTATACGTAAAGGTATTTTAAATAGTATACGATATACACTCTCTATAGTAGCTCTTAAAATATTAGACGAAAGCCCTCTATAATATACGTAATTATAGTATATATTAAGGTATACACCAAGGTATACGCTATAGTATACGATATACTATAGTATTTATATACGTGTTTTTCCTAGATATATCCGGGTAACGCCCCCGCGAGAATTTTCATTAAAATTTATTATTCCGGGCCCGGTAGCTCGCTAGCGTTAATAGTTATTACTAAAGATCGCCACCGTTAATAATATCGATTATAGAACTTTATTTATTTCAGCCCTATTATAGAGCTGAGCTACTATTAATATATTAATAATATATATAAATTACTAAAATTATTAATCCGGCTGAAATTAACCCGGAGTTATTAAATTTATTAAAAGTAACTTACCTAAACCCTTAATTTATTAAATTTATTAATAGGACGTTAGTAACTCTATCCGTAAATTAGGGCTACTAGTAACGTCCTATTAATAACTTTTATTTAGAAAAGTTACTAATAGGATACTACTAGCCCTATCCGCGCGGGCGGTAACTCAGGTTTTAATAGGAGTTTTTGAGATTTACCGATATAAATCTTATTAGAGTATATATATTCTATAGTCTTCTATTCGTTAATTATTATTTCCGATTATTTACTTCGTATTATTATAACTCGCTAGTACTTATTAAACTCGTATATCTTTTAATTTCTTATTTTTCTTATTTTTCCCCTAAAAACTCTAATATTATTAAACTCTATTATAGCTCCTATTTTAATTAATTAATTAATTAATTAATATATTTACTCTAGTAAAACTACTTTACTAATAAAGAAGTTCCGCTAATTCTTTTCTAGTAGAGTTATTAGTAGTATTTACTAATTATTAAAGAAACCTGGCTAGTTAAAAACTTTAATTTATTAATAAATTATTCCCTCTCTTTACTAATTATTAGCTCTTAGTTATAATTATTTTAAAATATTATTTATTCCTTCTCTTTATTTCTCTTGCGCTTTAGTTTTCTTTATTTTATTTATTTATCTCGGAGGCCTAGCGGCCGCTCTATTATAAATTTATTAAATAATCAGTGTTTATTATTCTTTAGTTAGTAGTCTCTTCCTTTTCTTTCTTTTTTTTATAAACCTAGGTATCTCGCTAGGTTTTAATAATAATCTAAATTATATTAATTATTCTTTAATAAAGTAAAATTATTTAAGTTATTTTATCCTTATTATTTACCGCGCGGCTATAAGTATGTCTTAGATTTATATTAGTATTCTTTAAGTATTATATATATATATTTATTTTATTAGCTCCGCTCTCTCCCTAGTTAATTCCGGGTAAAATAATAATATATACTTTATATTTTAATTCCTTTATTTATATTAATAGCTAGCGCTACGTATTATAAATACCTTTATATTATATAAAAACTTATTTAACCCGATTTTACTATTTTTTAATTATATTATTATAAAGTTTTTAATCTTTTTTAATTATATTATTATAAAGCTTTTAACCTTTTTTAATTAATTATAATAATCGAATTAATTCTCGAATAAATCTTTTTCTTATAGTAGGTTAATAATCCTTATAGGGATTATTACTTTATAACTATTTTATTTATTTAGTTATTATTAACGAGCCTAGTTTTTTACTCTCTAGTTATTTATTCTTAATATCCTAGTATTTTTTAATATTTATAATAATATCTACCTAGTCCTTTTTTCTTTTTATAACGGTTATTACCTTATATTATTTTTTAAATTTTAGGGTACGAAGTACCTAGGCTTTCTTTTTAAGTATTAGTATTAAAGGTATTTATTATTATTTATTTTCCTACGCTAAAGTTTATTCTAAATCCGTTTATTTTTTATAAAAGTTACTAGATTAATTCCCCGATTTATTTAATACCGTATTACTAAGCGGTCTAAATAAAGGTTAATTAATATAATTACTATTTTAACTTTAAGTATTAAGATTAGAGTAATTTTAAATACTTTTAAAACCGTCTTTAGATAATTAATTCTAAATAAATACTAGTTTCTTTATATATTCTTTTATAATCTTTATTATATTATCTAATTAATAATACTATATCGGAGCTACGAACATTAATATTAATTTGATTATTATATTATATATTATTTTATACTTCGTGAAGGTAGCGCCTTATATCGATTTAATTAAATATTCTATAGCGCGGCTTTAATTAATCGCCCTAGCCTTAATTTAAATTAGGTATAATCTTTATTTTAACTTTATATCTATATATAGTCCTAAGACCTTAATACTCGCTTTAGGTTTAATAACTATATTCCCGAAATTTATCGCTATTTTTATATTAGACTTCTTCGATATTCGCGATATATAGGTTAGTTCGTATTTCTAGAGGGTAAACGACGCCTTATAAATAACTATTTATTTTAAATAGATATTATAGGTTTTTTTTAAATTCGCGTAATTCCTTTTAATACTCTCGTTATAAATAAATAAATATATATTATTTATAGACTCTTTAATTTTTATTAATAGATTTACCTTAATTAACTCTTTAATTAATAATATATTAAAGATCTAGAAGAGCTCTAGTAAATAAAGTAACCTTTATAAAATATTAATTATTATTTTCTTTACTATATTTGTTTTCATTTTAAATATTATAGATATAGTTTTATCTAATAGGAAGTTTATTATCTAGTTAATAATTATACTCGATATATTTTTTATTCGAAGGTTATAGAATAACCGTTTATATAAAACGTTATCGAACGCCTCCGCTATATTTAATAATAATAAATTTATTATTTTTCTCTTCCCGTTCCTATTATAATTTTATACCGTATATATTATATTTGTAAAGATCTTAAATATAATTTCTATTAAACGCCCTCTCCTAATTTATATTTATTATAGTAGTAGGAGTTTATATTTTTCCGCTAAATTATTTAACTTTCTAGAGATAATTATTTCTAATACTTTATTAAACGTATTAAGGAGCGCGATAAACCTATATAATTTTAACTCTAAATAATCGCTTTTCTTTAATATCTTAAAAATTATTATATTAATTATTTTAAAGTACCTCGGGTAATATCCTTATTCAAAGTAGGCCTAAAATAAATAGATAATAGTATTTATTATATCCGTTTTTATTATAACTTTTAGGAATCGTGTAAGAATTCTATTAATTCCTAATACTTTATCGGCGGTTAAGTATTATATTATTTTATATTTTTCCGCCCTAAATATCTCCTAGGTTTTTTTTATTAACTTTAGGTATCGTATTTTATTAATATTATTTAAATCTACTATCAACGGGGGGGGAAATAAAATTTATTATAAAATATTTATTTTACCCTCGAAGTCTCTAGTCTTTCCCCCTTTATTATCTTTAATTATTAGAAATTAAAAGAGTTTTTTAGGATATTTGTTTTTCTCCCTTCTTTATTTTACGAGTTTCTATACTCGTGTTAATTTCAGCGAGGCTTTATATATATTCTTTTCTTATAAAAATATTTTCGTTTATTAAATTATATATATTCTTTTATTATTTATTATAATAAGGGCCCCTTTGATTTGAATATTTTAGTTTTTTTAATATTTCTTTATATACTCTTTAGTCTTTAATATAACTTTAATATAATAAAAATTTTAATACAATTTAGCTTTTTAGTAAAAAAGAGTTTATAAAATTATAAAATTAATAGTTTTTTAAAAGCCCTTTATTATTCTATTTAAATATTAATTAATCTCTTTTTTATTTTCGAGCTTTAATTTCTTTAGTATTTAATAAAGAGATTTTATATTTTATTATATTTTCCTTTAAGTAACTTTATCTTTAATTTTCTTTTAGGTATAATAAATATATAATATTACTTTTTTTTATATTTACTCGAATTCCGTTATTACTAGCCTATAATCGGAGTTATAATATAAATCTTCGCGGATTATAATACTATTTATAGCCTAGTATACTTCTTTTATAAAGAATAATAAATCGATCATATTTTTATATCCTCGGGCTTTTTATATAATAAATATTTTTATTAACTCTAGTTTTATTTCCCTCGATTTTATTATTTCTAGGGGATAATTAGTTATAATTTAATATATATATTATTTAATATTATTCTAGTTAGGGTAGTAGACGTTAAAATCTTTTAAAAGAATATATTCGCCTTTCTCTATTAATACTTTTTTTAATAATAGTAATATTAACGGATTATTAGTCGAGGTATATTATATTAATAATAAATTATACCTCTTTATATTAGGGGATTCCTCGACTAATAATATCCTTTTTTTTTATTTTATTTAATCGAGGTTTCTTTTTAGTTCTTCGCTCTTTTAATATAATCTTTATAAAATATAAATCGCTTTTATAGTAGACTAGTTCCTAGTTATCTATATCGATTCTTTTATTTATATAAAAATATATACGGGTCTTTAAGTCTCTTTTATATATTAAATAAAAATAACTAATATTATTATTATATAATATTTAGGTAGTAGGGTTCTAGCTAGGTTTTTAAATAATTATAATATTAGTATCTTTAATTTACTCGTTTTAAAGTAACTTTATTATTAATTTCGATTCCTTTTTAATATTATATTATATAACTTTAAATTAGGTATTATAATTTATCGTATATTAATATTATATTTATAAATTCCTTATTTATTTCTTAGTTACCTAGTAGTATTAATTCTAGCCGGTTTTTATTTAACTAATTAAATACTATTACTAGGAGATTATTTAAAATTTAAAGAATTATTTATTTAAGTATTATTATAAGTTTATTATTTTATCTCGGCCTCCCTATTTTCCTAGATATAGTAATAATATTTTAGACTTTATTAATTATATTTATTATTATTTTTCTTCTCCTTATACCTCTAGCCGGTACTAGTATAAATTTATTATTAATAAATTATACCTAGGAGTTTAGGGGTATTATCCTCGGTAATATTATAAACTACCTAGATTTATTCTCTAATCTTTATTAGATTCGATATTTTTTTTTCATCTAACTAGGTACGCTCTACTCTAGGATTTATAATATCTAGAGTAAATTATATAATACTTCTCCTTCGGTACTATATTCGTGCAATTAATATAATTCTATATAAATTCTATATTTAGGCTAGTTCTTATATATTAGAGTTATATAATTATATCTTTAATATTTAAAATATTACCTCGGGTCGCTAGCTTTTTCTTATTTTTTTATATAATAATAGTTATTCACTTTCTAGGAAACTATCCGCTATTAATTTATTTACTATATCCGGGTCTAGGATTTCGAGAAAGAGTATTAAATACTTTTTCTCGCGGTTATATTCGTCTACTTTAAGGGCGAATCCTAGTTATTTAATATTTACGATCTTTAAACCTAGGTATAATTATAGTTATTTCTCTTTAATATTTTTATTATTATTTCTTAATTATTTATATCGACTACCTTCTTCTTTACGCTATATCGGTAAATTTTAAAAGTAAATATTAATATACTCTAAACGTTATTAACTTTATTAGAAAGTCGTCTACGGGTTTATACTAAAACTCTATATTAAATACCGACCCGAGGTTTAATAGGATTAGTAAGTTAGGGGTCCTATTAGTAAATAGTATTTACTATTAATAGATTTAGTAGGTTTAGTAACTCGATAAATCGTTAGTAATTTAAATATTAGACGAATAGGCCCATTACATACCCTATAGCATGCGTATTTACATACGTATTAGCATGCGCCATAGTATGGGCTATAGTATGGGCCATAGTATACCTCATGGCATGCGTAATGGCGTGCGCAAAGGTATCCTAAATAGTATGCGATGTGCGCCCCCCGTAGCAGCCCCTAAAACATCAGACGAAAGCCCCCCATGGCATGCGCAATCATGGTATACGCCAAGGCATGCGCCATGGTATGCGACATATCATAATATATGTACATATACTCCCCGGATATGCCTACGTAACGCCCCCGCGAGAACTTTCGTTAAAACTTATTATTCCGGGCCCGGTAAGTCGCTAGCGTTAATAATCGTCGCTAAGAGTCGCTACCGTTAATAGTATCGATTATAGAACTTTATTTATTTTAGCCCTATTATAAAGCTGAGCTATTATTAATATATTAACGATATATATAAATTATTAAAATTATTAATCTAGCTGAAATTAACCTAGAGTTATTAAATTTATTAAAAGTAACTTACCTAAACCTTTAATTTATTAAATTTATTAATAGGACGTTAGTAGTTTTATCCGTAAATTAGGGCTACTAGTAATATTTTATTAATAACTTTTATTTAGATAAGTTATTAATAGGATACTACTAACCCTATCCGCGCGAGCGGTAACTCAGGTTTTAGTAGGCGTTTTTGAGATTTACCGATATATATATTATTATTATATAGGTCTATTTTTACACCCTCGCCGAGTGGTTAATACTTTTTATTTATTTTATTATTATTTCTCCGATAATTATTTCCGCTACTAAATAGGCTCCGTTTCGGAATATTCTAATTAATTAAGAGTTAGTTATCTTCTCTAGTTATTCTCTAGCCTTAATAATATTTATTCTAATTATTAATTATTTAACTTTCGTGTTAATCGCTATTATAAAAGAAGAGGGGTTCGTTTCGGCCATATATTTTAATAAAATAATTATATTTCTACGGGTAATATTAGCCTAGCTTTATATTAATAATATAGATATACTCCTCGCCCTAAATTTTTAAATCTTTTATTTTAACGACTTTATCTAGGCCTTTTAGAGCCTATACTCTTCTATTAATTTTTATATATAATTAAAGATTATTCCTAGCGCGATTTATATTAACTATAGCCCGCGGTATAATATTTATTATATTTCCTTATATTCTATATCTTTTATAATCTTTATTATAATTATTATTAATATTTTTAATATTTTTATACCCCCTTTATACCCTCCCGTATAATTACTAGTTCTTTTTATTTATTACGATATCTTTATCTCGTTAGAATATATTAATAATTTATATTAACTCTCTACCCTAGCCCTTTAAATTCTATCTCTAATATTCTTATTTTTTTTATCTTAACTAATTTCGTACCCTTAAACCTTTTAGGATTAGAGATTTAATTAATTCGATTTTCGTCGTTATTTAAAATTAACGGCGAAGTATCTCCCTCTTTAACTCCTATTTTAATATAATATATAAAAGGCCTTATTAATTATCTCTTTTTTAGTATTAAAAGTTTTATTATAATATCGATTATTAAAGACTTTATTTGTATTTTATTTGAAATTTAACACTATTAAAAACTTGAATTATATTTTATATAGTAAATAATAATACTACTTAAAGTCTTTCCTTAATTATACTTTACCCTTAACTTATTAAAGATTATTATTTATAACCTTCTATAATACTATTAAGTATATATTAATATTACGGAAACTAGCCGCGCTAAAATATAAATTAAGATTCACGATAATAAAGGAGATAAAAGAATTTATCGAGAGTAAATATTTTAACCCTTTTTTCGACGAGTATACGAAAACTTAACTCTATTTATAATAAACCTATATAAAATAGTTTAGTAAAAGTAAACTATAAAGAGTTAGTCTAAAATATATAAATATAAAATTTATTAATAATAAAAGAGCCGGTAATGATAAATTCTTCTATAAATACCTAGATAAGGACTTTTAGAATAGTATTAATTATTACGCTATAATATTATATAATATCCGAGAGGTTAATCTAAAGAGTATTTAGAGTTTATTCTATAGAAAGGACTTTTTAAAGATAGAAATATATATTAGGGTCTATACCTTAATTAAATATTAAGAATATAATTCTCTATCTTTATAAAAATTAAAGATTTCTAAACCTATAATACTTATTAAGTTTCCTACTTTTATTATTAGTAAAAATAAAGAGTAATTTAATTTTAATAAAGATTGGCCTATTCTTATTAAAGATTAAGAGTAAAATAAAGAGGATATTTTTTAATTATTATAAGGTTTCGATATTAAAGATATTATTAAGAATATTAATATTAAGTTTAAATTAAAATACCTAGAAGATAAATAATATATAATCGTATTACCTAATTTTTTTTTATAATAGTAATTATTTCTTATTCATTTATACTCTATTTAATACCGAGTATATATATATCAAATATAATAATAAAAGCTTCGATATCTCTATAAGATTTTAAAAAGCTTAGTTAATAAATTAAATTATTAAATATTATAACGATATTTAATACTTTAAGGAGATATTAGTTTTTATTATTAATCTTAATAATTTAACGTTAAAAGGATAAATTATTATTTTTAAAAGATTAACTTAAGATCTCAATGAAGATTTATTAATTTATAATAACTTCGATAACGTAATTAAAGATAGTTTCGATAAATAATAAAAATAATTAAATAATATTAACTTTTAGCGAGAAAACGTTAAGGTAATATATAAATTATTAAAGATATCTTAAGAAGAGTTTATAATAATCTTTTATATATTAAATATATCGTCATTTTAAATACTCGAATTCTAATAATTAGTAACTATTAAGGTAATTATAAATTTTTATAATAACTAGTTAGGAGATTATATTTTAATAAATATAATAAAGCTAGGTAAAACCTAGGTTACTATATATTTACTATTATTTATAAACCCCTAATTAACCCTCTACGGAAAGCTTTATACTTTATTTATATTATATTTTACCGAAGTCTTCCGCGGGGCCTTTAACTAGCCCTATAAAGCCTTTCGCTAATAATATTAAATAAAGAGGATAATAATAGAGATCGAGTATATTACGGTTAAATTAATTCTTATTCTTATACTCAAGAAATTTATTATTTAATAAATCGTATATATCGAATATATAACCCTAAGAAAGTTTAGTCTTTATAATACTAGGGTAATATAAAGAGATATAAATTAAATAGTAGACGATAAAATTATAAAGAGTAGACTTATATAAAAGTATTTAGTTTTTAATTAAAAGGTTAAGAATTATTATATTATTATCGTAAATTTATATAATACCCTTATCGCTCGTTATAGGCTAAGTATATAATATTTATAATATATTAATTTAAAAAGTTAAACGAAGATAAAGATAAATATTAAGATAAATAAATTAAATAAATAATAACCCGATCGCCTTAATTACTATTTTAGGTATATAATAATAAATAAAATTTATTTAATTAAATAACTCTTTAATAAAGAATTTATTACTATTTAATAATTAAAGGTAGATTTTTATATTCTTATAATAACTACTCTAATCCCGAATTATATCGACGATTAATATAATTATATATTATTTCTTAAAGTTAAAGATATTAATACCTAGTAGAAGGAATAGTCCCTTCAAGAAATAAATTTTAAAGAGGATTTAAATTTATATAAATTTAATAATAACTATTTAGCCGCGAAGTTATAAATAATTTCAAAAATATTAAAAGATTAGGTTTATATAATAAGAATTACGCCGGCTAAAAAGAGTCTTTATATAATTAAAATCTAGAAGAATTATATAGTATATTAAATTTATATAAATTATATATTATTTAATAAAGGTCTAATAATTAGCTCAAGGTTACTAAAAGTATAAATTATATTTATTAATTATACGTATAATATAAAAGAAAAGGAGAAATATAAAGTTATAAAATATAAATTATTAAGGAATTTAATTATAACTAAATCCGGGAAAATAAAGTCTAAATAATTACTAGCCGTTTATAGGAAGCTTTTAATATTTATTATATTATTATTATTACCGGTACTCGACGATATATATAATCTTAAGGCGATAAACCTAAAGAAAATCTTTCGATAAATAATTATTCTACCTATAATAATTCTTAGATATGAATATAGATACTAATATTAAAAATCCTATTAATATATTATATATATTATATTAAGGCGCGCCTAATATTAGGGTACTTCTACGGAATATTCGAAATTAAATAAATACCCGCGAAAAGCTTTTATTAAAGACTTCGGTAGATACTAAACTTTAAAGTATAAATTATTAAAGACTAAAAGAAGATATTAATATTTTATTAATTATTTATAACAACTACGCTCCTACTTATAATATATCGACTATTATAATTAGAAGTAGTAATTATTACTATATTATATTTAAATTAAGAGCGTTAGATTATTATCGACTAATTTAATTAAAATCGTTATAAAGTTTAAATTCTAATTATAACCTTCGCCGTTAAAGCTACGGGCTTTACCCTCTAAAATATATATTAGAGAGTATATATTATCGAGAGGACGATTAATTTTAGTATATAAATCTAAACTATTAATCGGGTTAGATAATTAAATAATTCGGATAAAATAGTATATATATATAAGTTTTATATTAGTAATGTATTAAATAATAAGTAAATTATACGGATTATTAAAAATATAATCCTAGAGGCTATAGCTACCCTTAATCGGATAAATCTTAATAAAAATAAAAATAATCTCGCTACTATAGATATCGGAGATTAATATATCATAGATATATAGTTTATCCGCTATAAGGATATAAATTTAGTAATTTATTACCCTAGGTAACTAGAGATTTTATTTATAAATAATCTATTTAAATTTATACTACTCCGTACGAAAGACTAATATATAATTATATAAATAAATATTTTAATCTCTACGAGTACTTTTAGCCCCGAAGATATTAAATCTAATATTAATTAATTAATTAATTGATTTATACGCCTATTTAAATAAAACTACTTCGTTTATAAGGGAGTTTTATAGAATATATATAATACCCGATAACGTTATTAAATAGCCGTTAAAGAAACCTCTTAAAAAGATAAAAATTTTAGTTTATTTTTAATCTCGGTTCTAGATATTTTAGCCTATTAACTAGTAGGTCTTTCTATATATTATTAATTCTTCTTCTAGGTTTCTTCTTCGCGTAAATTCTTAAAGTTAGCGATTTTATACTAACCCTAGATAACCTCGTTATTTTATTCTTTATATTTACCCGTTTTTCTAAAACTTATTATTTATCTCCGTTACGGGCTTAAGCCTTTATAATATATATAAATATAACTATAACCAAATATTATATATTTTATTATACCGGTATACTAGCCCTATTATCTCTTTTTATTATTATTCTATACTCTTTCGCCTTTATTCTTAATCGTATACGCGTAGTTATTTTTTTATTATAGCGGATTTTACGTCCTACCGGTATTTTAATATAATTACTCGGCTACTAAGATTACGACTCCTATATAAGTATTAATATCTAGGAGTATAAATAAAGGTCTTTTTATTTATATAAGTTTTATTTTATATACCTATACTTTACCTATTTATTAACGGCGGAGGAAAATATTTAGTTTTATAAAACTCTATATAACGGTTAGTTTATAACTTTTAGGGTAGAGGAAGCCCTTTATAATTCGAATATTACTAGTATCTAATAAATAATTAAATAGGAGCCTTTATTTAGACCTAAGATTTCGGCTTTATATATATATATCTATTCTATACTCTTTCTTATATATAGGTATAATAGACGCGTTCTTTTTATACTTCCCTTTTTTTAATATATCGGGCCGCGATTACGATTACTTTTCTAATCGATTATATTATAGAGGGTTCGTTCTTTATTACTTTAATTCGTTAAAGAAAAGAGGGGAGGAGGAGGAGGAAAAAAAGAAAAAGAGATTTCTCTTTATTAATACTATAATCGCGTTAAGAATATAAATACCGTTACGAGATAGGCTTAACGCGTTATAATATAATTTTTTTTCTCTCTTTAAATTACTATAAATAATAGCTAAAGATTCGTAGTTAGTAGGATATATACCTAGATCTCGTTACTAGCCAAATCTAATATTATTTATAAATTATTTATATATATATAATAATCCTAATATATATATATTTATAGAAGTCTTCGGTAATATTTATTATATTTAATAGCCCTAGAGCTAAAGTCTTTTATATAGATATAAATATCTATATAATAATTAGTTTCTTTAGAAATTATAAAATATATTAATTACCGGCCTATTTAGTAAAGACCCCGGTATATATATACCTCTATAAAATCTTTCCGCGATATTTATTATAATTAATAATTATATATAAAACGAAGTCTACGATATCCTAATACTAATTATAAAGGTTATTTATTTTATTCTATTCGTTATTTTAATATTACCTCCGAGTAGGTAAATCTAGTTACTTAAATAAATAATAATATCTCCTCTATATATACTTAATAGTACTCTAGAATATTAATACCCTAATCTCACTTATTAGATATTATAGTATATATTAAATAAAATTTATTTAATAAAAATAAAATTTATATATTAAAATCTTTTAATTTTCTAGAGTTTTTATCAAGTTAAAAGATAGTATCTTAAGCCTATATCTCGATTATATAATTATTAATTTATTAATAACTACTCGCCTAAATTCTCTTAAACTTTTAATAAGTTAAGAGAATATTAATAAATATTTATAATTATAATTATAATATGAAGTTATTATAAAAGTTACGTTTTTATACACTAGCCCTAATAATAAAATATCTAGATAGAAATATTATTTAATATTTATAATATTTCTATCCCCTTGATTTAAACTACCTCTTTATCATTTTTTATAATTTTAGAACCTACCGTTATAATATAAAAATAGTATATATTAGTTTTCTTACCTAGTTTAAATATTTTTTTAGTTAGAAATTTAAGGTAGTTTTAGCTCTCGGCCCGTCCTATAGAGTCTTAGCTCTAAAGTATTTATATATTTTCTTAATTAAGTTATAATTATTTATAACTAATCTCTAGTATTTTTATTTACTTATTTATATCTCCCTATATATATAATATATATATTATAATTTCTCGGCCTCGAAATATTAATTACCTAGGAGTATTTATATAGAATATTAATATTATATCTAATAAAGAAGTACTTCTATCTTTATTATCTCTATATTTATTATCTTTATAGTAATTATTTTAGGTACTAGAGCTAGTCCTAGTACCCTAAACTAGTCCTCTATTTTTTAAGAATATAAATATAGTTATAAAAGACTCTAGTAAGATTAATAACGACGATAAAGTATAACTAGAGAATAAAGACTTTTTTAGAACTAGTATAAATAATATAATTATAACTTTACCTAGTATTAATTCGTATACCTTAATTAATATAAATAACGATTATAATAATAATATTTTAAAGGATAATAAAGACCTTTTTACTATGAATAATTTTTTATTATCTATTTTAAATACTAACTATATTATAATTAACCGAAGATATTAATAATATCTTTTAAAAATCTTAGCTCTTTATAATTCTTTAATACTTTAGATATCTTTATTCTAAAAATAAAAACGAAGATAATAATAGTTAAATATTATTAATATATATACTTAATATTACTCGTTTAATCTTACTTTTATATTTATACTAAAGCTAAACTTTATCTCTAGAATTATAATTGTCTTCCTCGCCTTTCTTTATACCTTTATATAAAGTATCTATCTAATAAATTAATAAAGAAACTCTTCTACTACCTCTATACCTAATATTAAATTTATAATTCGAAAGATTAAGTTATTCTAAGGCTAATTAGATTAGATTATAAGAAATTATATAATTATCGAAACCTTCCGTAAATAGTGAAAGTATATAGGATATAAATAATAAATAAGAGAAATTAGATTTTATATAAACTCTTCCGTTAAAACTAGATATATTAAAGTGATAAATTTAACGTTATACCCCTTTATTTAAGATTATATAAAAGTCTTTAATAATTATTATCGAAAATAATTATTACTTCTATAATATTAAAAAAATATATAATATTCAAGGATTAAACCTATATTATAATAATATTAATATAATCCTTATAATTTAATTTATACTAGATTAGCCGCTATAAAGCTTTGCGAAAAGATATATTTTAATATAACTAAATATATTAATAAACTTATAAAGCTATAAGACTTTTATATATAAAAATCTTCGATTAAAACTACCTCTAATAAAGTATATTATATATAGGTAGGTAAACCTATCTTCATTAAAAATATTATCCGTATTAAGAGTTTACGTTTATACCGTATTAATTATATTACTTTTATCGGTCGAGATTATCGGTTAATATTTAAAATAAAAGGGATTATTATTATTATAACCTAAATAATTATTAGAAAATAATATAAATAATCTATACTATATATTTTTAAATTAGATTTTATTAATAATTAAAAGTACTTTTTATTTAAGAATATCTTATTTAAATAATCTCTAGATATTATTATTTATTATCTTAATATATACCTTAATCGAGAATATAATAAAGATAAAGAGAAAGAGGTAAAGTACTCTAATAATTATTTTTATATTCAAAGAGTTTTTAGTTTTTAAATATTTATTATTAAGTCTTTACGTTAATTATATTAGACCCGTATAAAGTTTAAAGTAATTTACTTTAATTATAAATATCTAAAAGTTTTAACTAATAATTATTATACCTCTTTATTATATATATATTATTTATCGATAACTTTAGAGTATATCGGAATATATATCGAGTTTTTAAGGCTTTTTATTTAATTCCTATATACCTCGATTACGTAGAGTATAAGAACTAGTAAATATATTTATATTAATATTAAAGCCTTATAATACGGAGATTAATAATATAATCGAAAATTTCCGTAGGTTTATCTAGGATCTAGATTAAAAACTAAGATTAATAACTAATAACGAGATAAAATCGGTATATACTTTTAATATAATATTCCTTGGGGATATATCTTAGTAAGTTAATAATAAAGATTTTATACAATATAATATTTATAGAGAATATCGTACGTACTTTTATTTAAAAGAGGAGAGAGTAGATCTAGATTATAATACTACTCGGAATAGAAGATATTATTAGGAGATTATTAAATAAAGGGAGTATATAAAAAGCCTCGATATAATAAAGAATTTTAATAATTTTATTAGAGATATAAATATTAGATTTAAAGTATTATTAATTACGAGGTTTATTTTAGCCCTCGATTTTATTTAGATACGAGTTTATAATACTATTTATTTTAAATAAAAAGATCTTAAATATATCCTCTAAATCTTTTTTATAATATTAATTCTAAATAAATACAATATTATTATATATATAAAAATCTTTTAAAATTTTTAATTCCTACTAGGTTAAAGCCAAATTTAAAGTCTAGTATTTTATATCTAATTATAGTCCTTATTAGAAACTAGTAAAGTTAAATTATTATTAATACCCTTAATACTCTAAAGCGAGACTATAACTAGTTAATTCCGGTTTAATAATATTATAATTATTAAATTATTACCTATACGAGTTATTATTAAAGTATTTAATTTAATCGTACGATCTAATATATTTATAGGTAGTTAATATTATACCGAAATAAATATTCTTTATTAATATATAATAAAGGCGCGTCGGGTATATTAAAAATTAATTTTATATATTATAATAATAATATCTATAGAAGATTCCGGTAATAAAAATAAAAATAGTAATAAAGATAAAGCCTTAAATAATATTCTATTATAGGTAATTTATTTTAGCTCCGATTCCGATAAAGTTATACTACTACCTATAGCGCGAAAGAAGAGTAAAGTACTAAAGCCTTTAATTAATAAATTCTAGCGGCTTTTAATATTACTTAATATATATAAAAACCTATACTTTACGGAAAATATTAGGGAATATATAATAATTATAAATTCTAATATCCTAGCTAGCGAGCTAAAGTATAGATAATTAAATAATTATTATTCCGTTACTCGAGGTTAATATCTTTTTATATAGGATATTTATTCGTTTAAAATATTATAAAGTAATCTCTACGACTAGGGTTAATAAAATTATAGGACTATAATTACCCGGAAATAATAAAAGTATTTAGGTTACTCGATATATAATATCTAATACTTATAAAGAACTTTATATTAATTAAAGAGTAGACGACTAAAGATAATAAAAGGGATCTCTATAATATAATTAATACCGGCGAATATAAATCTATATAGTTATTAATAAAGGGTTTCGAATTAGACCTATTCTTTTATATTAAAGTATCTATTAATTTAATAAAGTTTAAAGTTCTAATATAACTTTATTTAATATTTAATAATAGTCTATCGGAATGAATATAAAATATATATATTAGATTTAAGTTAGAAGGCGCTAAAATAGTACTATAGAATTATTTATATAAATCCGTAGGTTATCTTTAGAGTTCCTAGAGTTATATAAATATTAATAAAGCCTTTTATAGAACTCATCGTCGCTATATCTATAATATGAATACTTATTTATTTAATAATAATATTAAGGCTAGTTTAATTAATTGATTAATTAATTAATTAATTAATTTATATACCTACTCTAGTAAAACTTCTTTATTAATAAGGGAGTTCCGCGAATTCTATTCTATTAAAGCTACTAGTAGCGTTTATTAATTATTAAAGAAACCTCGCTAGTAAAAAACTCTAATTTATCGATAAATTATTCCCTCTTTTTATTAGTTAATAGCCCTTAGTCATAATTATTCTAAAATATTATTTATCTCTTCTCTCTATTTCTCTTCTACTTTAGTCTTTTTAAATTTATTTACTTATCTCGGAGGCCCGGCGGCCGCTTTATAATAAATTCATTAAATAATCGGTACCTATTACTCTTTAGCCGGTAGTTTCTTCTTCTTTTTATTTTTCTCTATTCGCCTAGATATCTCGCTAGGTCTTAATAATAATTTAGATTATACTAATTATTCTTTAATAAAAGACAACTAACCGAGTTATCTCGTTTTTATTATTTACCGCGCGGTTATATATATACTTTAAATTTACTTTAGTATTCTCTTAATAGAAACTAGAGAAATACGAGTTTGAATTTTATTATATTTATAATAATATTATAGAAAATATATATAAAAGTGAAAAATTCGAAATCTTCGAGTATCGACGGGGTACGAAATTAGTTAAGATAAAAAGAATTAAAAGTAAAAGAGATAAAACTTAAGGTACTAGAATAAAGAGTAGATATAAACTACTAGCGCGTTTTAATACGACGAAGATATCGTAATAAATAAAGGGGATTAATAATCGAACGGGAGAGTATAAAAAGAGTATAAAAATATTAAAAGAATTAATAATAGTTATAATAAAGGCTATAAAAAATATAGAGTATAAGAAGATATAATAAATAATATACCGCGGGCTATAACTAATATAGATTATATTAAAAATAATCTTTAACTATATATAAGAATTAGTAAAAAAATATATACTTTAACTAGCCTAAATAAAGTCGCTAAAATAAAAGGTTTAAAAATTTAGAGTAAAAAATATATTTACGTTATTAATATAAAACTAGGCTAATATTGCCCGTAGAAATATATTTATCCTATTAAGATATATAGCCGAAACGAACTCTCCTCCCCCTATAATAACGATTAATATAAAAGCGAAGTAGTTAATAATTAGGATAAATAATACTAAAGTTAAGAAATAATTTAGGAAGGTAATTAACTCTTAATTAACTAAAATATTCCGGAATAAAGTCTACCCGGTAGCGGAGTCGATTATTAAAGTAGAATAAATAATAAAAAGAGACTTCGTTTTATATTATATAATAATAGAGGTAAAGTAAAAGCTAGAGAAAATAATTAAATAAATAAAAAATATTAACCCCTCGGCGAGAATATTAAGATAAATCTATATAATAATAATATATAACCTAAGGAAGGAGGCCGTCGATATAAATAATTAAAAAATAGTAATAAATATATTAAAGAAAAATAATTATAAACTATACCTAGGATTAATATAAAATAACTAGGATTCGCCCTTAAATTAAATAAATATAATTATAAAAAAAATATTTAATACTCCTTCTTAAGATCCCGGACCTAGATATAATAAATAAACTAGTAGCGGATAAATTCTTAAAAAACGAATAACTATTATTATATAAGAGGTAGGAGAGAATAAATAACTTAAAATAATATTTTAATTATTAAAGATACGGTTATATAACTCTAGTTTATAAAAACTAGCCTAAATACGGGATATATATAGAACTATATTAATTATACGAATATAGTATCGAAAGCCCGAAGGAAAAGCGTTATATAATCTACTCCGGATATTATAAATCCTAGAATAAAGCGTACCTAATTAGGTAAAAAGAGATATACCGAATTTAATAAAGATTAAAGAATAAACCTAAGTAGTTCGCGGTTTTACCGAGGATAATAACCTTAAGCTCTTAGGTATAATTAATTAATAATAAATTTATATTAATACCGGCTAAAGATACGAGGAAGAGGAAGATAATAATAAATATAATTAATAAAATCTAAAATATTATTACTATACCTAGGAAGGTAGAGAGGCCGAGATAAAATAATAAATTAATAATAATATTTAAATAAATAATTCTTTAAATCCTAAATAACCTCCTAGGAATAACGTTCGATTAATTAAATAAAAACTAGTTAAAAATAATACTATTAGGTAACTAAAAAATAAACGAGGAATTTATAAATATAATATTAATATATAATAAATTATAATACTTAATTTAAAGTCGTATAATATAATATTAAAAAAGAATCGAAGTTAATAATAAGATTACTCTAAAATATAATATTTAAAGATATTAATATTATAATTATTTAAAAGCCTAATTAGAACCCTACTACCTAGGCGTTATATAATAATAATATTAATTATTTTTATTTAGTATATAAGAGAGGCCTAGAGACCCGTATATACTTTTATATAAATAAAAGAATCGATATAAATAACTAGGAACTAGTTTATTATAAAAGTAATTTATACTTTATAAAGATTATATTAAAAGAGTAAAAGAATAAATAGGAATCTCGGTCGAATAAAATTAAAGAGGAGGAGGTTATTAGTCGAGGAATCCCCTATTATAAAAAATATAAATTTATAATATATATAACTTATTATTAATATAATATACCTCGATTAATAGTCCGTTAATATTATTATTATTAAAGGAAACGTTAGCGGAGGAAGGCGAATATATTTTTTTAAAGAATTTTAACCTTTACTACCCTAGCTAGAATAATACTAGGCGATATATATATTATATTATAACCGGCTATCTCCTAGGAATAATAGAGTCGAGGAAAATAAAATTAAAATTATTAAAAACGTTTATTATATAAAAAGCCTAAGAATATAAAAATATAATCTATTTATTATTTCTTATAAGAGGAGTGTATTAAATTATAAATAATTTTATAATCCGCGAAGACTTATATTATAACTCCGATTATAAGTTAGTAATAACGGAATTCGAGTAAATATAAAAAAAAGTAATATTATATACTCGTTATATTTAAAAGAAAATTAAAGATAATATTATTTAAAAAAAATAAAAATATATAAAGTCTCTTTACTAGTTATTAAAGAAACTAAAACTCAAGAGTAAAGAAAATATTAACTAATACCTAAATAAGATAATAGGAGGTTTCTAAAAAATTATTAAATTTATAATATTATAAACTTATTTATATTAAGGAGTTAAATCTTACTAGAACTCCTATTATATTAATATTATATTAAAGGTAAAGGAATATATAAAGAAGTATAAATAAAATCGAAATACCTAAATAAGGAAGGCCATAAATACGGTAAATAACGAAAGAATATAAATAATTCGAAGAATAAAAATATTCTCTTAACGGGAGAGTATATATAAAGTCTTATTAAAATTAATAAAAGTATAAAAACTCGTGAAAAAAAAGAATAACCACTTTAAAGAGCTCCTTTAATTCTTAATTATTAAAGATAATAAAAAAGGAAAAGTTAAAGACTTAGAGGGTAAAATAAAAATTTTATAAAAAATATTTCCCCCCCCCCTACCTACGGTAGATTTAAATAATATCGACGGAATAAGATACCCGGAGCCTATTAAAATAAACTAGGAAATAATTAGGATAAAAGTATATAAAATAATATAATACCTAGTTATTAATAAAGTATTAAAAATAACTAAAATCCCGAGCCGATTCCTAAAAACTATAATAAAAACGGAAGTAATAAATATTATTATCTATTTATTTTAGGTCTATTTTAGATAGAGATACTACCCGAGGTACTTTAAAAAAATTAATATAATAATTTTTAAGAAATCGAAGAAAGGCGATTATTTAAAGTTAAAATTATATAGGTTTATTATACTCCTTAATATACTTAATAAAACGCTAGAAGTAATTATCTCTAAAAGATTAAATAATATAACGGAGAAATATAAATTACTACTACTATAATAAATAAAGACTAGATAAAAATATTTAATAAAAACCGCGTTAAAGACTTTTATAAATATAGTATATACTATATAAAACTATAATAAGAACGGGAGGAGAAAGATAATAAACCTATTATTATTAAATATAACGGGAGTATTCGATAATATTTTATATAAAAGACTATTATACGATTTACGAATAAAAGACGTACCGAGCCTAATTATTAACTAGATAATAAACTCTTTATCGGATAAAACTATATCTATAATATTTAAAAGAAGAATATAAAGTAGTAGTATATTATATATATCTACGCCCCGCTAAAGGCGCTAGTACGTTATATACGCCTACGCTCCGCTACCTATATAATATTATTATTTATCGATACGGGATTCTAGTCTTAGTATCGCGGGGTTTTAACTTTTAATAATTCTATATCGAGTTAATATTCCCCCGTATTATTAGAATTCTTAGAGATTAATTCTATTATTAAATCTAGGATTTAAAAACTACTTAATAATAAACCCTGTAATTACTTTATATTTTTTATATTATTATTAAGCCGCTAGCTCTACGCTAGCGGCCTTAAATATTATAAAGAAGAAGTATAATAAAGGAGGTAATAATAAATATTCTATAAAGATCGTTTATTTTACCGGTATTCTTTCTATACTCTAATATACTATTAATCGAGGAGTATATTAAAATAAACCTATTAATATAAATTAGAGGATTCGTAGATAATATCTACCTACTCGCTTATAATAAAAGTAGAGAGAAGAATTATACGAATTTAAAATAAACCTACAATATTTATCTAAAGTAAATAATTATTTATAAAGTATCATTTACCCTCTAGAAATATAAACTAGTCTATATATCTCGAATATCGAAAAAGTTTAATATAAAAATAATAATAAATTTTAAGAACGTAGTATATAAATCTAAAACGAGTATTAAAGTTTTAGGACTATACGTCGATTTAAAATTAAAATAAAAACTATACTTAACCTAAATTAAAATAAAACGATTAATTAAAGCCGCGCTATAAAGTACCTAATTAATTCGATATAAGGCGCTATCTTCGCGAAGTATAAAATAATATATAATATAATAGTTAAATTAATATTAAAGTTTACGACTCCGATATAATATTAATTAAATATAATAACGGAGGCTATAAAGAGATATATAAAAAAATTAATAATTATTTAAAAAAATTACTTTAGAATAGTTTCAAAAATATTTAAAAATATTTAAATTCTAATATTTAAAACTAAATTAGTAATCGCGTTAATTAACCTCTAGTTAAACCGCCTAATAATACGATATTAAATAAATCGAGGGACCTATTTAATTACGTTTATAAGAAATACGAGTATCTAAAATAAACTCTAGCGTAGGGGAGGTAAATAATAATAAATATTTTTAATACCGACGACGGAAAAGGAAACCTAAATACTTCGCGCTTTAAGATTTAAAGAATAATATAAAGTAATTATAATTATAAAGAGGAGGAAAGATTAGATAAACTTAATCGAAAATATTTAAAAATACTAGGATATTAAAATTATCGACTAAAGAGTAAAAAATTAGGCCCGTTAATAATAACTAAATAAATGAAAGAGTTATAAAAAGACGATCTTTATATAAACTATTAACCCGGTTTAAAAGAGAGACTTATTCGAGGATTAATTCGATTATTATAATTAATTAAAGAAGGTTAAAAACTTTATAATAATATAATTAAAATATGATAAAATCGGATTAAATAAATTCTTATACCGAATAAAGAATTTATAATCCGTAGCGCTAGCTACTAATATAGATAAAGGAAATAAAGTACAAAGTATATATTATTATTTTACTCGGAACTAGCTAGCGATAAAACGGAGCTAATAAAATAAATATATATATATAACTTTAAGAAAATATTAATATAAATCTAAAATATATATATAACCGCCCGGTAGATAATAAAAATAGGATAACTCGGTTAATTCTCTTTTATTAAAGAATAGTTAGTATAATCTAAATTACTATTAAGACCTAGCGATATATCTAGACCTATAAAGAGAAGGAAGAAAAAAAAGAAACTACCGGCCGGAGGGCCGTAAATATCGATTATTTAATAAATTTATAATAAAGCGGCTTATAGGCCTATAAGATAAGTAAATAAAATTAAAGAAATTAAAATAAAAGAGAAACGGAGAGAAGAATAAATAATATTTTAAAATAAATATAATTATCGGCTACTAACTAATAAAAAGAGGTAATAAATTATTAATAAATTAGAGTTTTTAACCGACGAGGTTTCTTTAATAGTTAGTAGGCGCCGCTAGTAACCCTATTAAAAAAGTATTCGCGGAACTTCTTTATTAATAAAGTAGTTTTACTAGAGTAGGTATATAAATTAATTAATTAATTAATTCTCTTAATATTATATATATTTATTGATTCTACTAGCTCCGCTCTCTCCCTAGTTATTTCCGAGTAAAATAATAATATATATTTTATATTTTATTTCTTTTATTTATATTAGTAGCTAGCGCTACGTATTATAAATATTTTTATATAATATAAGAATTTATTTAGCCTGATTTTATTATTTTTTTAATTATATCGTTATAAAACTCTTAGCCTTCTTTAATTAATTATAGTAATCGAATTAATCCCCGAATAAATCTTTTTCCTACGCTAGGTTAATAATCTCTACGGGGATTATCGTCTTATAACTTTTTTATTTATCTAGTTATTATTAGCGGGCCTAATCTTTTACTCTCCGGTCGATAACTTTAATATCTTAATATTCCTCGATATCTACGATAGTATCTACCTAGTCCTTTCTTCCTTTTAATAGTAATTACTACCTCGTACTATTCTTTAAATCCTAGGGTACGAAGTATCTAGGCCTCGATAATATTTATATATTTTAACTCGTTAATAGAGATTATATATCTCGATATATTTTTATATATTAGTTTTTAAAGTATCCTAGTAATATTTTTTAGATAATAATTTTATTATCTTTCTAATACTAAAGTACCTTATTAAGATATTATTATAATATTTTAATAATAACTCTTCGCGGATTAATCTCTCCGTAGGTATATAAATTTTATTATTATATTTAAAGACTAATATTAAATCGAGAGTCTAAGTATTAGCGGAATATATAATATTTATTTATTAATAAATCACGATCTTATTTTACGAGAAAGAATTATCTATTTATAATATATAAATTAACTCGATTATTAATAAACTTTCTATATTATAAACCGTTTCGTATATAACTATTAATTTAGTAACTATATATAGAATAAATAATTTATAATCTATAACTCTAGTAATAGGGTTAAATAATATATTCGTTATATTATAATTTATTTAAATAAATATCTTATTTAGATTTTTTAGAATTTCCTATTTAAATTTAGAATCCTTAAACTTAAATAAATATATTATTTAATATACCTCTTTAGTAGCTAATATTAAGGATTTTAATAATATAATTCTTATATTTATTAAACTTTATAATCTACCTATATTTAATTAGTTAATTATAGGTGAATTATTTTTTATTTCTAGATTTTCTATATTTATAAACACGTTTTATATTATAGTAATAATAAGGCCAGAACTAGCTTTTCCTAAATTTAATAACTTTTATTATAATATAAATAATATTTAATTTAGTAAAATATTTTAATCTTTATAATTTAAATATCGCGCTAGTTTATCGGCTAGATTACTTTTATTATAGCGATATATAATCGTAAAATTAAAAGACGAGAGTTTTATAACCTATTTTATTTAATAGTTATTTAATTATTTAATATTTATAAATCTCTTCAAATTATTATAATCTATTAAGACTTTAACTTTATATAAATTAATTTTATAATAATACCGCTATTATTTAAAAATCGCGACGATTATAAAGAGTTTTTTATTATAAAATTTATATCTTTCTTTTAAACTTTATATTTTACGCGATTAAAATATAACGGGGTACTACTTTATATCCTATTATAATTATAAGAGTATTATAAATATTATAGAATTAAAGCCGTTTATCTCGACTCGAATTCGTAATTTTAGGTTAAAATATATCAATATTAATACTTAAAAGAAAATATCTCGTAATATACGAAATACGTATTTAGCCTCTTTTAACTATATAAGAGGCCTAAATTTATTATTATTTTAGTTTCTTTTTAATAGGCCTATTAAAGGCCTTATTATCTACGAGTATTAATAAATAAATCGACGATAAAAATTAATAAAGCCGAGGAAAACCTAAATATTATAATAAAATTCCGGTTTCGGCTAGGATTAAATCGTCTTAATTTTATTATTTATTTATTAATATACCTTCGGTATTTATAATAAATTCTAGAAATTTAACTAACTAGGTAAAAAATTTATATTTCTTTAAACTCGTAAATAAAGAAGATTTTTATAAATACTCTAATATTTATTATATATAATTTATATACTCCTCTTTTAAATATAAATAAATTAGAATATCGTTTATTTAAATTATAAAGAATATATTTATAATTTTTATTAACGACTTATTAATATAGGTTTGAAAGATAATAGGTATATTCGTTAAATTAAAAAATATTATTATATATTTAAAATAACCGTAGTATATACGGAATATTATTTTTTATTTATCGCCTACTTTAATTCTAATACGATAATAAATATCCTTTAGATTAAATTTATTAAAGAGGGTAATATTATTTAGGCGATCTAAGATTTTACTAATTAATAGTAAAGAATAATAATTTTTGTTAGTAATTTTATTTATAATCGATATATAATTATAAACCGCCGTTTTTCTTCGAGACGAAAAGAAAAAGGGTCTTTATTAAATTTATAAAGTATTCGATTTAACTCTTCGTTAAGGTATTATCTAAATATCTCTTTAATTTTATTAATTTAGTATTAGATAAATTATAAAGAGGTTTATAAAGTAGATCCCTTTCAGTTTTAATAATATAATTATTATTTTTATATAAAAGTAACTAACTTATCTTCTTATCTAAAAAAATATTAATAAAAATATTAAATTCTTTTAAGAGTATTAACGATACACTAGTATTATAATTAACGGACATTATACCTACTACCGCGTTATCTTAATATTTAATTATTATATAATTTTTTTATTCCGAGTTAAATAGGTTTATTTTTAAATATATTAATATATAAATCGCTAGCTTAATTCTTAAGAACTTAACGAATTTTTTAGATTTTTCTAAACTAAACGTACCCTTAATAATACCGAGTCGTTAAGTATATATATTAAGATTTAATTAAATTCTTTCTCTTTCTCTTTCTAGGGCTAGTATATCTAAAATAATAAATAATCCCTTTTTATTAATAATATAAAAAATATTATTATATACTCTAGAACGTCTCTATAAATCGGAAAAATAATAATTTATATAATAAACGTTATAATAATAAATTATTTATTTATTTATTTATTTTAAATACGGGAGCGGTGCGTTTTATATATATTTAAAGTTATATTACTTTATAAATTTTTTTACTAATAATATTTATCTTTACTCTAAGATTTATATCGTTTATAATTATATATTTAACAAACTTTTATCCTTTAGATTAGGAAGTATATAATAATTAATATATATACTCCGTAAAATAACTACTTTTTATTATTTTTTTAAAATAGAGACTTCCCTAAGAGTTCGTTATTTCTCGTAATTTTATAATTATTTATATAAGCGATTATTCTAAACTTCTTTTTAGGGTAGTTAAGGAATATATATTTATATTCTTTATAATTATAGTATTCAACCTCGCTAAGGTCTTATTTATAAAATATAATTAATATTTCTATATTTTTTAGTTTTAATAAACCTTTCTTTTTATTATTTTTATTAGAATTATCTTTATTTTTATAGTCGCTTATCTTTAGCTTTTTATAAGGCCCCGAATAATTATTTTAATTATTACTCTTATATTTCTTTTTATTCTTTATTAGTTTATATTTAAATCGTATTATAAATATTATAAATTCGTTATGTATTATAAAAAGGGACGGTGACCGATTAATTTCTTATATAATATTATTACGTAGGCGTATTAATAAATAAATAAATAAATAAATAAATAAATAAATAAATAAATACTTTTTATTATAATTAACTAGGTTTCTAATAAATTAGAGTCTATTTTAAATTCCTATATTATTTAGTTTGGCCTTTGGCTTATATATTAATATTATATATTTATATTTAATTATCGGTTTATTAGGCTCTTAATATAATTAAAAAGGAAGTTAGAAAATATCTTTTAATTAAGGCTCTCCGTTAGGTAACTACTTTTATAATTATCCTAAATATCTTTAATATAACTTTTTGATATAGGTATTATATATAATTTTTTCTTATTATTTATCGGAAATTCATACGGCGTAAAACGAAAAATAGTTTCTATATTATAAATTTAAGTTTTAATACGTTTTTTTTATAGAAGTCCCGGAGTTTATTAAGATATAAATTCCTTTATCGCGTTACTAGATCGTATTAATTATAACCTACCGTCGAATTATTTTCGGATACTACCGGGGGTAAATCTTTAAATATAATAATAAATACTATAATTAATAATTATTTATCTTTAATATTATAAGAATAATTTAAGATTTCGCGCTTTAGTTACTCGTTTTTACGTTCGATAATTACGTTTTCGAAGGATTCCTCGGCGGTACTTTATATTATCTAATTTAATATTAATAATAAAGTCTTTAAACTCGTTTATAAAATTTATATTAATAATATATTTATTTTATATTTAATCTATCTTTATACCTTCAACGGATTATTATCTAAAAAGAGTTAAAGAGATTAAAATTATTAAACTATAGTATTTAGAGTATATATAATAATATAAAAATAAATATATAAATTTAGTGAAGATCTTTATTATTTAATAGAAGAATTAATTTCTAAGGAATTTTAGGAGCTAGGAGTAACGAGCTAGTTATATAATAATATATCTAATTATAATATTAATAACTTATCGGCTACGTTATTAATTAATAAGATTAATATAAAGATTATATATTATATACGTAGCCTTTAACCCGAATCCTAACTACTAAGATCTAGTTTTAATATAGTATAATAATTATATTAATCGACTTTTAATTAGACCGCTTAATAATACAATATTAAATAAATCGAGGAATTCATTTAGTCACGTTTATAAGAAATACGCGGATTTAGAATAAACTCTAATATAAGAGAGGTAAATAATAATATATATCTCTAATATTAATTTAAAAAAAAGGGCCTAAATACTTCGCGTTTTAGGATTTAAAGAATAATATAAATTAATTATAATTATAAAAAAGAGAAAAGACTGAGTAAATTTTAATTGAAAACGTCGAAGAATACTAGAATATTAAAGTTATTAATAAATGGATAAAAAACTAAACCCGTTAACGATAATTAAATAAATAAGAAAGTTATAAAATATCGGTAACTCCGGAAACCCAGATTTCTACGTATTTTATACCGAAAATACGTAAAATACTAGAAATACGTATCTACTCATATCCTATATTCTAAATATATTATACTAATTAAATAGTGATTAGATAATGATTAAATAACTTTTTTTTGACTTTAACTTTCAATAATATCTAGACTAGGGCCTCTATATAAGAATATGAATATTTCACTAAATCAGTTTTTAGCCTAGATTTCGAATTTTTAATTAAATTTTCATTAACGCTACTCTATAAGATTATAATATTATTTTTAGGATTGAGTTTAACTCTCTCCCGTAAATCTTAACTCTAACTTTATAATCCTAGCGCTAAGACTTACTAAGGCTATATAATACATATTATATACTAATTAAATAACGATTAAATAGAACTATTTTTTCGGGATTTACTAATAAATAATAATTTTTATATAAATTATTAACCCGGTTTAAGAGAGAGATTTATTCGGGGACTAATTCGAATATTATAATTAATTAAAGAAAACTAAATTTTTTTATTATAATATAATTAATACATAGTAAAATTAGATGAGATTAGTTTTTATATCGAGTAAAGATTTATATAGTCCGTAGCGCTAATTAATAATATAGATAAAGGAAATAAAATATAAAATATATATTATTATTTTACTCGGGACTAGTAAGAGATAAAAAGAAGTTTATAAAATAAATATATATATATAATTTAAAGAAAATATTAACGTAGGTCTAAAATATATATATAATTACGCGATAAATAAAAAAACAAGATAACTCGATTAATTCTCTTTTATTAAAGAATAATAATAATAATTTAAATTATTATTAAGACTTAGCGACGTACCTAGGCCTATAAAAAGAATAAGAAAAAGAAACCGCTAGCCGGAGATTTATAGGTATAGATTATTTAATAAATTAATAATATTATAAAAAAGCGGCCTATAGGTTTATAAGAAAAATAAATAAAATTAAGAAAATTAAAGTAAAAAGGAAACGGAGGGAAGGGATAAATAATATTTTAAAATAATTATAATCATCGGCTATTAACTAGTAAAAATAGGAAATAAATTATTAATAAATTAGAGTTTTTAATTAACGAGGTTTTTTTTAGCGATTAATAAATATTATTAAGAATTTTATTAAGAAAATATTCGCGGAACTCTTTTATTAGTAAAGTAATTTTACTAGAGTAAATATATAAATTAATTAATTTATTAACTTCTTTATTAAATTATTTTATTATCCCTATTTTAATATCTAATTTCACGATTTTATATTAAATTTAGAACTCTACGAACTTACTCGTAATTTAATCAAGAGTTAAAAATATTTACTATTTATCTACTTCTATATATATTTAATCTCAACGTTATAATTTACTCTATATTAATATATTAACGAGAGTATTAATATTTTTCTTTTAAAAGAGATATTTTATTAAAGGGTAGAATTTTAATTTTAATTTTAATATAAATATTATTATTAATATTTATTAATACGACGGGGTAAACTCTATCGTTAATTTTATTAAAATTAAAAAAATACTAGATTCTAGTATATTAAAACTAAACTCTTTATAGACTAATAATAATTTTTAATATTATATATTATTATATTAATTCTTTATTATACTAAATAAATAAATAACTTTATTATATTAATATTAAGTTATAGTACCTAGGGTATTTATAGTAATATGAAAGTAAATACGAAGCCTTAATAGGAAAATAATCTTTATATTTAAATAATAGAATTAATCTTTAAAGAGTTAAAGTAAGGGTTTTAAATCTCCTAGTTCTAAAGAGAGCTTTAAAGTACCGGAAATTATAATATAATATTATAATATAAATAGCGTAACTACGCCGTATACTCTTTTTATAAAATTTATATACTACGTTTTAATAGTTATTATAAAGTTGGTTTTAATATAATATAATAATTACCCCTTCTTTTAAGGGCTTCGCCCTCGAAATTAATATATATTAATTTAATACTTTAATGTTTTTAAATAAAAGAGTATAATATAAGAGACTCCGAATTAAATAATGTATATATATAACGCCTACGCCTCCTACTTAATTTTATTAATCTCCTAGATTTTTAGTAATAATATATTAATAAAAACTCTTTAAATCTAGTAAGAAAAAGAGAGAGAAATAAATTATATCTTAAAATTAATAATCCGTCGCGTATAATTTATATACCGGTATAGTTATATAATTATAGATTATATTATATCGGTAAAGCGGGAGACCGCTTAGGTAGAAAAGTATAACGGATATAAAATTTATACGGAAAATACGTATTTAGTACTTCGACTCTTCTTGTACGGGCTTAGTACAGCCGGTATTTAATAAATATTAAAAAACTAGTACGTATTAAATACAGTACTAAACTAGCGCTATGTTTTATATATATAAAGTTTAAGGTTTAGGCTAATACTCGTAGAGTTAGAAATTAAAATAATACCGAAAAATGCGCTTTATACGTATTTAACGTATGAATCTCATATTCTTTACATTTTTCGTCTATACGGTCTCCCCGCTTTACCGATATAGGTATTCGATAAAAATCTTAAAACTCTAAGAGAAAAATAAAAGAAAAGAATATTATAATTATTATTAAAAATTATAAATCTTTATTATTAATAGGTCTTTAATAATATCGCCGGCGGAGTAAATTATTCTATTTTATTAATTAAAAAAAACTTTAATTATAGAAGTAAATATATACGGGTAATAATCTTAGCGTATTTAAATATAAAACCATTATTTATTTTTTAATTTTCTTTTTCTATAATATCTTATTATCTTTTATATATATAAACTTTTATATAGTTACTATCGATAGTTATACTATAACTAAACTTTTATTAATTTACAATAATCTCGGCCGTATATCTAATCTCTTTTTTCGAGGTCGTAAATATTATTTATATATTCCGTAGGTAAAGCTAGAGTTAATATATTATATTTTAGATAAATCTTTTTTTTCTTCTTTTAAATTCTTTTTTTTAATCTTATAATTATTAAAATAAATAAAATAACTTATTTTATTTTTAAATAAAATATTTATTTATATTTTAAAAGAATTAATATTATCGTAATATTTATTTAATTTTTAAATTATTAGTTTTATATCTTACTTTATTAATAATACGCGTATAATTTAATTACTTTAATATTTAATATATTAATTTAATCTCTATAATATATAATATTAATATTTAGATATTTAATATATCTCCGACTTTTACTCTTTATAAAATAATCGCCCGCTCCGTTTTTATCCCTTTTTTATCCGTATTTTTTATATCTTTATTATTTTAAGCGAATAATTTTAGATAATTATATTTTATATAATAAAATATCGAATATAAAATCCTCTTATTACGTAAAGAATAAATATTTATATAATTTTATATATCGTTTATAAATCGAAACTAAATTATATTAATATATTTAAATTCCTCTTAAATTTTATATCTTTATAAATTCTCTTTTTAATCGTTTAGAATATCGAGGCCCTTATAAATATTATCGCTAGTATATTATTAAATATATAAAAGATATTATAATCTTTCTTCGAGAGATTAAACCTAAAAATAACGACGTTAAAAAGGAGAAGAATATATTATAATTAATATCTCGACTTATTATAAACGTAAAGAGAATAAATAATACTTTTTATATTCTAATAAATTAATATAACTCTAATATAATTCGTATATTAATAATTTTTTAAGGAGGAACTATTACCCGGGATATAAATATAATTTAAAATAAAATTATATAATATTAACTAGACGATCTACTTAAATTAACGAACGAAAATAAAATTAATAATAAAGTCGATTATAAAATTGAAGACGAAACTTATATATAATATATATAAAATCTCTTTTAATATAACTCTCCTCTCGGCCTTAATCCTACTACCGATTAACTTAATATACTTATTTCTAATAATCTCGATATTATTAATCCTATCTTTCTTTTTAACGATATATAAAAAGTTATAATATTTAAATATAAAACTTTTTAATTAAGAATATTATTACTCGCTCCGATTTTTAAAAACCTCGCCTTTAATATAGTAATATAAAGGATACGAGTCGCTATATATTAGAAGAATTAATATTTTCTTATACTATTTTTAAAGAAGAAGTTAAAGATAAAGTTAATAATTTTATTTTAATTTTATTTCTAGCCCTTGTTTTTTAATTTAACTTCCCGGCCGTAGTTTTATTTATAAATAACCGAGTCTTAATATTAAGAAAACTAGCCGTTCTAAATATAAATCTACTCGCGAGTATTTTATAAATCGTAAAGATATTTCTCGCTCGAAGTTTATTAATAAGAAATAGTTAATAATAATTAATAATTAATAATATTTACTTTTTTTACTTTTTATTTTCTGTATTTTTTCTATATTCGTATTCTCTTTAAATATTTCTCGTAGTTCTAGTATATTCTCTAAAGTATTTATATTAATTTATTTATTAAAGGTCTTTAATTATTTTAGTTATTTTATAAAATAAAATACCTCGCTCTTTATTTTCTTCTTTTTTAGTATCTTTTTTATTTCCTATTTATTTATATTATCTACTAATTCCGGTAGAGGTATATTAAAAATCGAAATATTATTTTACTATTAACGATACGGCTCTAAAAACGATATATAAAAGATTTTATAAATTCGGTAATTAGTTAATAACCCTAGGCGGTATATTTATATTCCGAAAACATCTAAAATCTTAAATAATTTAATTACTTTATAAGAGAGTTTCTTATTTAATTATTTTTATATTAAATTTTTAATTAATAATAATATAAGGTTATTTATATTAAATAATTTTAATTTATATTTTTTATTATAACTACGCTCCTACGCTTTAACCGCGATAGTTTAAACTTTTATTAAATATTCTCTTAAAATATTTAATTTCTTAATTCTTTTTTATATTAATAATATTTCTCTCTTATATATCTCGCCCTCGAGACGCGGTTTAAGAGATAAATTATAATTATATATAATTATAAATAGTATTTATTTTATTATTATATACTATATATTATAATATATTTATTTAATTATAAATAAAAGTATTGATTAATTAATTGATTAATTTATATACTTACTCTAGTAAAACTACTTTATTAATAAGGGAGTTCCGCGAATATTTTCTTAATAGGGCTACTAGTAGTTTTTATTAATTACTAAAGAAACCTCGTCGGTTAAAAACTCTAATTTATTAATAATTTATCTCCTCTTCTTACTAGTTAATAGCCGATAATTATAATTATTTTAAAATATTATTTATCCCTTCCCTCCGTTTCCTTTTTACTTTAATTTTCTTAATTTTATTTATTTATCTCGTAGGCCTATAGGGCGCTTTATTATATATTTATTAAATAATCGATATCTACGGCCCTCCGGCCGGTAGTTTCTTCCTTTTCTTCCTTTTCTTTATAGGCCTAGGTATATCGCTAGGTCCTAGTAATAATTTAGATTATACTAGTTATTCTTTAATAAAAGAGAATTAGCCGAGTTACCCCGTCTTTATTATTTACCGCGCGGTTATATATATATCTTAGGCCTAGGTTAATATCTTCTTAAAGTCGTATATATTTATTTATTTTATAAGCTCCGCTCTATCTCTAGCTAATTCCGGGTAAAATAATAATATATATTTTATACTTTATCTCCTTTATTTATATTAGTAGCTAGCGCTACGGATTATAAATACCTTTATTCGGTATAAGAACTTATTTAATCCGATTTTACTATATTTTAATTATATTATTATAAAGCTTTTAGTCTTCTTTAATTAATTATAATAATTAAACCGGTCCCCGAATAAATCTCCTTTTTAAACCGGGTTAATAATTTATATAGAGATCGTTATTTTATAACTCTTTTATTTATTTATTTATTATTAACGGGCCTAGTTTTTTACTCTCTAGTCGATAATCTTAATATCCTAATATTTTTCGATATTTTCGATTAAGTTTATCTAGTTTTTTCTCCTCTTTATAATTATAATTACCTTATATTATTCTTTAAATCTTAAAGCGCGAATTACCTAGGTTTCTTTTTCCGTTATTAATATCGGAGGTACTTATTATTACCTCCCTCCCCTACGTTAAAGTTTATTTTAGATTCGTATATTTCTTATAATTATAATTAAATAGGTTCTTTAATTTATTTAATATTATATTACTAGGCGGTTTAATTAGAGGTCGATTAGCGCGATTACCGACTCGGCTTTAAATATTAAAATTAAAGTAATTTTAAATACTTTTAAGACCGTCCTAAAGTAATCGTTCTAAATAATTATTAATTTTCTTATATATCTCTTTATAGCCTTTATCGTTCTCTTTAATTAATATTATATCGGAGCCGTAAATATTAATATCGGTCTAATTATTATATTATATATTATTTTATATTTCGCGAAGGTAGCGCCCTATATCGAATTAACTAGGTACTTTATAGCGCGGCTTTAATTAACCGCTTTAGCCTTAATCTAGGCTAGGTATAATCCCTATTTTAATTTTAAATCGATATATAATCTTAAGACTTTAATACTCGCCTTAGGTTTAATAATTACGGTTTTAAAATTTATCGTTATTTTTATATTAAACTTCTTCGGTATTCGAGATATATAGATTAACTCGTATTTCTAGGGGGTAAATAATACTTTATAAATAATTATTTATTTTAAATAAATATTATAGGCCCGTCCTAAATTCGTATAATTCTTTTTTATACTCTCGTTATAGGCGAGTAAGTAGATATTATCTACGAATCCTCTAACCTATACTAGTAGGTTTATTTTAGTATACTCCTCGATTAATAATATATTAAAGAATAGAAAAAGTACCGATAAAATAGGCGATTTTTATAGGATACCCGTTATTATTTTCTTTATTATACTCGTTCTTCCTTTAAGTATTATAGATATAGCTTTATCCGATAAAAAGTTTATTATCTAGTCGATAATTAAGCTCGGTATATCTTTTATTTATAAATCGTATAATAGTCTTTCGTACGAGACGTTATCGAATACTCCCGTTATATTTAGTAATAATAAGTTTACTATCTTTCCCCTCCCGTTCCTACTATAGTTCTATATAGTATATATTATATTTATAAAGGTCTTTAGCGCGGTTTTTATTAAACGCTTTTATTTAACCCTTATTTATTATAATAGTAATAGTTCGTACTCCTTTATTATATTATTTAATTTTTTAGAGAGGACTATTTCTAGCGCCTTATTAAATATATCGAGGAGTATAATAAGCCTATATAACTTTAGTTTTAAATAATCGCCTTTCTTCGGTTTTTTAAAGATTATTATATTAATTTTTTTAAAATACTTCGGGTAGTATCCTTATCTAAAGTAGGCCTAGAATAAATAAACGATAATATTTATTACTTCTATTTTTATTATAACTTTTAGGAATCGGTTTAGGATTCTAATTATTCTTAATATTTTATTAATAATTAGGTATTATATTATTTTATATATTTTTATTCTAGTTATTTTTTAGTTTATTTTAACGGGTTTTAAATACCTCGTTTTATTAATATTACCTAAATCTACCGTCCGTAGAGGGGGAAATAATACCCTTTATAAGATTTTTATTTTATTTTCGAAGTCTCTAGTTTTTCCTCCCTTATCGTTTTTAATAATTAAGAATTAAAGGAGTTTTTTTAAATAGTTATTTTTCTCCTTTTTTTATCTTACGAGCTTTTATACTCCCGTCGACTTTAGCGAGACTTTATATATACTCTCCTATTAAAAGAATATTTTCGTTCTTCGAATTATATTTTTTTTTTATTATTTACTATATTTAGGGCCTCCTCCGTTTTAATATTTCGACTTCGTTTATACTCCTTTATATATTTCTTTACTTTTAATATAATATTAATATAACGAGAGTTTTAGTAGGATTTAGCTCCTTAATATAAACGGGCTTATAAGATTATAAACTCGATAATTTTTTAGAAACCTCCTATTATCTTATTTAAATATTAGTCGATATTTTTTTTACTTTTAAGTTTTAGTTTCTTTAGCGCCTAGTAAAGGGACCTTACGCCTTATTATATTTCCTCTCGGGTAACGTTATCCTTAATCTTCTTTTAAATATACCGAGTATATAATATTACCTCTTTTTATATTTATTCGAATTCTATTACTACTAGCCTATAATCGGAGTTATATATCGGTAAAGCGGCAGCCCGCATAAGAAAATCGAGGTACTAAATGCGTATTTTGTTAATTTAGGCGGAAAAATAACGAAAAGAGAATGTTAAAAAAAAGAAAAAAAAAGAAAAATTATTTTTAACTAAAAAACCTAAAAATAGTAACTTCGGATTTAAGATTTTAAATCCGTGATTTTCTACTAGCGCCGGGTAGCTCGCTAAGGCTATATAGAGCGCTATAACTACGCTAATCTAATTTCGATTTTAAATTACGTCGATTTACGAAAATTATATACGCGCGTAGTACCCTCTAAGCTAGCGCGGTATTATAGACTATATAATTCACTTATTACTATATATATCTAACTATCTACTAGTACTATTTAGACTAGCTTATTCCGATTTATTCAAAATTATTCAAAATAAGTCGAGGTATTAAATACGCATTTAGTAACTCTAGTGTTAAATCGATCTCCTAGGCTAGTATATAAGCTAAATAGATCTGAGCGCCTTTTCCGTCTTTTTTAGTAGAATACGGGCTCACCGCTTTACCGATATAGTATAAATCTTCGTGGACTATAAAGTTATTTATAACCTAATACGCTCCTCTCGTAAGGAATAATAAATTAATTATACTTTTATATCCTCGGGCTTTTTATATAATAGATACTTTTAATAACCCTAGTTTTATTTCCCTCGACTTTATTATTCTTAGAAGATAATTGGTTATAATATAATATATATATTATTTAGTATTATTTTAGTTAGGGTAATAAAGGTTAAAGTCCTTTAAAAGAATATATTCGTCTTCCTCCGCTAACGCTTCCTCTAGTAGTAATAATATTAACGGATTATTAATTAAGATATATTATATCGGTAATAAATTATATATATTATAAATTTATACTTTTTTATAATAAAGAATTTCTTAATTAATAACCTCCTCCTCCCCGACTTTATCCGACCGAGATTTCTTTTTATTTCTTCGCTCGTTTAATATAATCCTTATAAAGTATAGGTCGCCTTTATAATAGACTAATTCTTAATTACTCGTATTAATTCTTTTATTTATATAAAAGTATATACGGGCCTTTAAGCCTCCCTTATATACTAAATAAAAATAATTAATACTATTATTATATAACGCTTAAGTAGTAGGATTCTAACTAGGCTCCTAAATAACTATAATATCGATATCTTTAATTTATTTATTTTAAAGTAACTTTATTATTAACTTCGATTCCTTTTTAATATTATATTATACGACTTTAAATTAGGTATTATAATTTATCGTATATTAATATTATATCCGTAAATTCCTCGTCTATTTCTTAGTTATTTAATAGTATTAATTCTAGCCGGTTTTCGTCTAGTTAATTAAATACTATTATTAAAAAATTATTTAGGACTTAAAGGATTATTTACTTAAGTATTATTATTAGTTTATTATTTTATCTCGGCCTCCCTACCTTCCTAGGCGTAATAACCGCGTTTTAGATTTTATTAATTATATTAATTATTATTTTCCTCTTCTTTATACCTTTAGCCGGTATTAGTATAAATCTATTATTAATTAGTTATACCTAGGAGCTTAAGGCTATTATCCTCGATAATACCGCGAATTATTTAGATTTATTCTTTAATCTTTATTAAATTCGGTATATCTTTTTTTACCTAATTAAATACGCCCTATTTTAGGATTTATAATATCCGGAGTAAATTATATAACGCTTTTCCTTCGGGCTTTTAATATTATATTCGTATAATTAATAGAGTTCTATATATATCCTATATTTAGGCTAGTTTTTATAAATTAGGGCTATATAACCGTACTCCTAATAATTAAAGTATTACCTCGGGTTACTTATTCTCTCCTATTTTTTATATAATAATAATTATTCGCTTTTTAAAAACTTATCCGTTACTAGTTTATTTACTATATCTAGATCCGGGATTTTAAGAAAGAGTATTAAATATTTCTTTTTACGGCCGTATTCGTCTAGTTTAGAGACGAATTTTAATTATTTTATATTTATAATATCTAGTCTCGGGTATAGTTTATAATTATTTTTCTTTAATATCTTTATTATTATTTTTTAATTATTTATATCGACGGCCTCCTTCTTTACGTTATATATTATTATTATATAGGTTTATTTTAATACTCTCGCCGAGGGGTTAATACTCTTTATTTATTTAATTATTTTCTTTAACTTTTACTTTATTTTTATCGTTATATAATATAAAACGAAGTCCTCTTTTATTATTTATTTTACTCCGACGATCGACTCCGTTACTAAGTAGACTCCGTTCCGGAATATTTTAATTAATTAAGAGTTAATTACCTTCTTAAATTATCCTTTAACTTTAGTATTACTTATCCTAATTATTAACTATTTCGCTTTCGCGCTAGTCGCTATTACCGGGGGAGGGGGGTTCGTTTCGGCTATATATCTCGATAAGATAAATATATATCTACGGGTAATATTAGCCTAGTTTTATATTAATAATATAAGTATACTCCTCGCCCTAAATTTTTAAATCTTTTATTTTAGCGAGTCTATTTAGGCCTCCTAAAGCCTATACTCTTTTATTAATTCTTATATATAACTAAGAATTATTTCTAGCGCGATCTACGTTAATTATAACCCGTAGTATATTATCTATTATACCTCCTTATATTCTATATCTTTTATAACTTTTATTATAATTATTATTAATTCTTTTAAAACTTTTATACCCCCTTTATACCCTCTCGTTTAATTATTAGTTTTATTTTATTATTACGATATCTTCGTCGCGTTAAAACGCGCTAGTAGTTTATTTTTTACTTTAGTACTTTAAATCTTATCTCTACTACCTTTATTCTCTTTTATTTTAACTAATTTCGTAACCCTTTAGAGTAGTGAAATCCTATTAACCTAGCTTTCGTCTTCTCGAGTCGGATATTATTAAAGAGGTTACTTGCGCGACGGTTTTTTAAGAATTAATCGATACTATTATTAAGGCCGATAAAGTATTTAATAAAAGTACTACCTAGTTATTTTACTCGCTTAAATAAAACGTTTTTAAATAATATTCTAAAATTTAATTCTAATATTTTATTTAGTTATTTATTTATAGATAAAATACGGTATTTAAGCGCTTTTTAATTTTTATTAAATAATATACCTCTAATTAAAACGTACTCGTATAAATAAAATCTTTATTAGAGATAATTTTATTAGGAACTCTAAACTTTAAGATAATTTCTTTAAATATTAATTTTATTAAACCCGTAGAGTCGATTATTTTTATAATTAAGATATATTATAATATCTTTATATATTTATTTATAATTATAAAGATCGTATTATATACGTATCTATATTATTTATTTAAAAGTAGGTTAGTAATAAATTTTATTATAATTTTCTTCTACGGATTTATACGTCGGTAAATCGAAAACCGGGTTTAATAACTCGAGGTTTAAATATAAATTACCTAGAGTATTTAAAATAGGCCTAAGGCGCCCGAATAATTTTAAATATATTTTAAGCGCCCGTCGAGTATCCGTCGAGTATTAAGCCGCTCGACGGGTACTTTATAAATACCCGAGGTCGTTATAAAATAAACGTCGGGCTCTCTTTAAATATAATTTAAATTTAAAACTTTAAAGACCCTAGTTTTAAAAATTACGTAATTTACTACTTAAAATTTTAATATTATATAATTATTTTTATTAATAGTAGCGACCCTCTAAAACTATTTTTAATACTAATAAATTTTAATTTTTAAAATCAATCGATTTAGGCGAAATCCTCGCGTGGATAATATATAAACTATATATAAACTATATACTAAAGTATATATTAATAGTTTAGAGGTATAATAATAATAGTTATAAAAATACAATAACGATAGGACTATAACTATAAATAGAATAAGGTTATAACTATAAATAGAGGTTATAAACGGGGGCTAAAATTAATAACGTACCTCTAATTTAGCGCTCGTTAATAGTAGTTTTAAGTTTACTCGATATATACCCGAGTAACTCTAGGCCCTTTAACTATATACCTCGGGCGTATCTCGAATCAATAGATAAATATCGTATTTAAGACTCTCGGGGCGCCCTTCGAGCGCCCTAAATTATAATCGAGCCACTTTTCATTTTACCGATATAGGATATAATAAAGAATTAATTTTATTATAAAGATAATATCGACGTACTTTAACCCACTAATATATATCGTATATATCGATTTTTAAAGTACTTTAGAAATATTTTTTAATAAATAACTCCGTTATTTTCTTAATATTATATCGGTAAATCCGGAAAAACAGTTCTGTAGAATCGCTACTTAATCGGTACAAAATGCGCATTTTGCAGCCTTGGCAAATCTTGGCGCCAAGATTTTTAAGTTAGAATTAAGGTCTGCGCGGGAGCGCTAAATTTAATCCTAAAAATAACTTTATAGCCCTATAGGGTAACGCTAGTAAGAATCTAATTAAAAATTCGAAATCTAGGCTAAAAAGAGATTTAGTAAGATATTTATATTCCTATATAGGGGCCCTAGTCTAGATACTCTTAAAAGTTAAAGTCAAAAAAAAAAGTTGCTAAATTAGTGTAATATCGGTGTATTCTCGGTATATAATACGCTTAGAATGCGGGATATAAATAGATACGCATTTCTAGTATTTTATATAATTTCGGTATAAAATACGTAAAAATCGGGGTTTCCGGATTTACCGATATAAAATACCTTATTAAAATATTATTATAATATTATTTTAATAAATCTTCGCGGACTAATCTTTCTTTAAATATATTAATCTTATTATTATATTTAAGAATTAATATAAAATCTAGAATCTATACTTTAACGGAACTTTAATAATCTATTTATATAATTTCGGCGATTCTTATTTATAAGAAGAATTTATTCTTTTATAAAACGCGAATTATTTTAATTATTAATAAACTTTTAGTATTATAAATTATTTCGTAAAGTATTATTAATTCAATAATAATATATAGAATAAATAATCTATAATTTATAGTTTTAATAATAGGGTTAAATGATTTCTTTATTATATTATAATTAATTTAAATAAATATTTTATTTAAATTCTTTAAGATTTCTTGTCTAGGTATTAATTCCCTAGACCTAAATCAATATATTATCGAAGAATATATTTTTTTATAGTAAGTCTTAACGACCCTAATAACGTAAATTTTATATATATAAGATTTTACGCGACGCCTACGGATATATTATTTAATATTAACGAAATATTATCTATATCTAGATCTTTTATATCTATAAATATATCTCGTATTATAGTAAAAATAAGACGTTAACTAGTACCTTCTAAATTTACTTAATTTTATTATAATATAAATAATATATTATTTAAAAAGTTATCCTAGTTTTTATAATTAAAATAATATAAAAAATTAGTAACTAAATTACTTTTCCTAGAATATTATTAAATTAGGAAATAAAAGTATAAAAGTATTATTACCTAGCGCGCCTAGTAATTATTTAATTATTTAATATTTAAAAAACCTCTTAAGTTATTATAATTAGTTAAGATTTTTATTTTATATAAATTACTCTCGAGGTAGTATCGTTATTATTTAAATATTATAATAATTATAAGGAGCTCTTTATTATAAATCTTATATCGAATTTCTAAACTTTATATTTTATAGGACTAAAAAGCGACGAGATATTATTTATTATTATTTTATAATTATATTAGAATCGTAGTTACGATAAAATTAAAAGTATTTATTTTAATCCGAATTTTGAATTCTAGATTAAGATATATAAAAATAAATAAATATATAAATAAATCGCGAAGTAGTTAAAATATTTACTTTACCTTTTAAGGTTATTTAAATAGATAATTTTTTTTATTATCTTAACTATTTTTTAATAAACTCGTTAATAGGTTTATTATCTACGAATAATAATAAATAAATAAATAATAATAATAAATAAAGCCTAAAAATACTTATATATTATAAAAGGACTTTAGTTTTAGTTAGGACTAAATTATATTAATTCTATATTTATTTATTAATATACCTTCGGTATTTATAATAAATTCTAGAAATTTAAATAATTAAATAAAGAACTCGTATTTCTTAAAACTCGCGAATAAAGAATATTTTCGTAGGCGTTCGAGTATTTATTATATATAATTAATATACTCCTCTTTTAAATTTAAATAAATTAGGATATTATTTAAATAAATTATATAAATTATATTTATTAAACTCGTTAATAATTTAATAATATAAATTTAAAAAGTAGTAAATATATTTATTAAATTAAATAATATTATTATATATTCCAAAAAAATTATATTATATATAAAATATTATCTTCTATTTATCGCCTTCTTTAATTTTTATTTAATAATAGATATCTTTTAAATTAAATTTCATAAATTATATAATATTTTTTAAATAATCTAATATTTTTTAATTAAAGATAATGAGTAATATTAATAAATTTTTTCCAAGAATTTCTATTAAAATCTAAATTACCGCCCGCGCGGATAGAGCTAGTAACGTCCTATTAATAATTTTCTAAATAAATTTTTTTAATAAAATATTACTAGTAGCCCTAATTTACGATTTAAACTACTAGTATCCTATTAATAAATTTAATAAATCGGGGGTCTAGATAGATTACTTTTAATAAATTTAATAACTCTAGGTTAATTTTAACCGGATTAATAACTTTAATAATTTATATATATTATTAATATATTAATAGTAGCTTAGCTCTATAATAGGGCTAAAATAAATAAACTTTTATAATTATTATTATTAATAGTAGCGACTCTTAATAATAACTATTAACGCTAGCGATTTACTATATCACGGGGTAGACTCTAGTATAAGTATTATTAAATTAAACCTCGGTACTTCTATAATAGGACTAGCGCCTTGGCTAGATTCTAGTATATTAGGGCCAAATTCTCTATAAATAATTAATATCTTTTATACTACTAAAATTCTTACTATTAAAATAATTATACTTTAATATACTAGGCCCGGAATAATAAGTTTTAGTTGAAGTTCTCGCGGGGGCGTTACGTAGGTATATCTAGAAAGAATATATATATATATATTATAATATATCGTATACCATGACGTATACCTTGGCGTATACTATAGTATATACTATAGAGGGCTTTCGTCTAATGTTTTAGAGACTACTATAAAGAGTATATATTATATATTATTTAAAATATCTTTACGTATATTATTCGTAAATTATTTAATAATATACGTAAACTACGTATACTATTATATATATTATAAAGTATATTATAACCTATATTATAATTTATACTATAACGTATATTATTATATATACTATAGATTATATTATTACGTATACTATAGATTATATAATAAAGTATATAATAAAGTTATTTATTTAATATTTAAATTATTAATAATTTATCGAGTTATTAAACTTACTACTAGTAAATATTATTTATTAATAAGACTTTACCTAGATCCCCGATTTATTAATCCTCTTAATCCTCGGGTCGGTATTTAATATAGAGTTTTAATATAAACTCGTAGACGGTTTTCTAATAGAATTATAATATTTAAAATATATTAATATTTACTTCTAAGATCTGTCGATGAATAATTCTTAATAATAATCTTATTAAAACCTCGGTAATCGACGTATAATCGTAGTCTATTATTATTTTTAAAATAAGAAAAATAAAAGGCCTAACGGGGTTAATAGAGTATTTAATTTAACTCTTTATTAAAGTATTATCTAGATATCTCCTTAATTCTATTAATTTAAAATTTATAAATTATAGAGGGGCCTATATAATAAGTTATTCTTTATATTAATAATATAATCGCTATTTTTATATAATAATAATCGAACTACTTCTTTATTTAAAAAGATATTATTAAAATCTATCTATTTATCGGGAAGTATAGATAGTACGATAATATAATTATTGAAAGATATTATATTAACGGTAATATCGTTTTTCTTATTTTTATTTTTATTAATAGAATTTTAATTAAAGAGACTAATCTTAATATAAATTAATATATAAATAATTAATTACGTCTATAATAATTTCGTAAAATCCTTAAATAATTCTAATATATATATATTCGGCGCGATACCGAATCGTTAGATATATATATTATAGTCGGTTTAGATTTTTTCCTTTTTTATAACTAATATAATTATAATAATAAACGAGCTTTTTTTATTAATAAAATAAAAGATATTATTATACTCTTTAATTTATTTTTATAAATTAATTAACTAATAAACGATATTATAAATATTATAATAATAAATAAATTACCCGTTTATTTATTTCGTTTTAAATTATATTATTATATAAATATCTTATTTATAATATTATATAACTATCCTATTTATAATATTTATTTTAATTTCTAAATCCTTATCTATTTTAATACGAATAATTTTTATATTAATATTAATTAGACTCGTAATAACTTCGTTATTAATATTTATATTCGATCGAGTTTTTATTTCTTTTTATTCCCTTAAAATAAAGATTTTCTTAAAGATTTATTATTTTTTAATTTTATAATATAATCGCCGATATAATTAATAGTCTTTATCTTCTTCTCCGGATATTTATTAAAGTAGTAATCGAATTTATAATAATTAAAGTATTTAATATCTTTAAGATTCTTATTACTCCTATGAATTATATATATTTTATCAAAGTTCTTATTATAATTATTATTATTAAAATCTTATTTTTTAATATTAGATTTATTTTTATTATCTCCGCTCTTCGACTCTTTTTTATATCTCTTTTAAAGTTTTAATTAATTATTTTAATTATTATTTTATATCTTAAAATCTCGATTAAGATTACGTTTATAATATATTATAAATAATACGAATTCGGTTCGCTTAATAAGAATATTTTAGGCTCGGTTAACTTTTTTTAAAATATTAAATCTTAAATAAGTTATTAAAAAAATATTTATTATTTTTTATTATAAAAAAGTAGTTCGGTTTTTAGAGTATTAAAATAAATATTAAAATCTTATATTAATTAATTATTCTTTTAATATATATATTAATATTTAAAATTCATATTTATAACTCGGTTTAAAGAGTTCTTAATTATATTAAATAAATAATCCGAAAAGTATTTTATATATTAATATATTTATTAAATAAAGTTCTTCGTATTTATTTTATAACTTCTTAATTTATCTTTTTAAATAAAGTATTATATATAAAATCTTCTTTTTATTTATTCGAAAGTTTATAAATATTAAGCGGAACGTAATCTTTATATTATAAATTTATTCTCGATAATTTTACGAATTCTTTATATAAGAATATTATAATTTTAAAAGTCGTAAATAATCTTAATTTATATTAGAACTAAGTTAATTATAATTTATTATCTAGTTATTTTCGTCTTCTATATTTAATTTTTAAGGATTATTTTTAATTTCTTTATTTATTTTACCTACGATAATATATCGTAGGTTTTCGATATTTTTTTAAATTATAATAATAAAGGCCTCTTTTTCGAGGGCTTTCTATTTATATTTTAATATTATAAATTTTTAATTTATCGTTAGAACATTATTCTTTAATAAATCTCCTATATTTTTATTTAAAGTATTAATCTTTTATATTTCGCCTTCGGGCCGATTATTTTTAAAAAGACTTTTTATTATTTTAATAAATTACTATTTAAGAAAATTAAAAGAGATTAAATTTATTAAATTATAATACTTAAAGTATATATAATAATATAAAAATAAATACGAAGTCTTAAAGGAAAATAATCTTTATATTTAAATAATAGAATTAATCTTTAAAGAGTTAAATTAAGGGCTTCGGGTTTTTAATTTCTAAAAAGAACTCCGATATACTAGAAACTATAATATAATATTATAATATAAATAGTATAACTACGCCGTATACTCTCTATATAAAATCTATATATTATATTTAATAATTACTATAAAGCTAGTCTTAGTATTATATAATAATTAAATATATATTAATAAATTATTTCTTTAGATAAAATTATTATTAATATTAAAAATACTAATTAAAAATACTAGTATATAATACTAAAAATATCGTTTATTTATAGAGGGTAATATTATAAAGGAGGTATTATAGAGATACCCTCTTTATTTATATAAATACTCTCTCGATCGCTATATAGACACCCCCTCTATATTGGGTTAGTAACGGCGGTTACCGTAATTATTAGTATATCTACCGCTAGTAAGACGTATCGTCGCGTCGTTACTTTTCTTAAAATAAGTATAGCTAGGCCGACAGCGTTACTAGGCCCTTAGGGCCGTGGATATAGTACGTTAATATCGAGAATAAACGTTAATGAGTTAGCTTAGTAGCTAGGCTGACTTAGCGACGCTAAAATAGTTTTTTTTTTTTGGAAAAAAAGACGTCGGATTTGAACGATTTTAGGCGTTTCTACTATGGGCGCGTTTTTCGGCCAGGATAAAAGCGAAAATAACGAAAATCCTATTTATATTTACTTCATAGCGATTCTATTATTAAATACTCACTATAATACCTAGCTATATACTATATTTGAAGATCTGTCTTTTCAGAATTTCTCTTTTACTTTACCGGAGCGACAGTCCTCGCTTAGGCCCCCGGTCTAGCGTCGGGGCCAAGCCGCTACCGAGTTTAATACCGCCCGCGTAAACGCGAACTATAAGAAAGACGTACGCAGGTTATTAAACTACCGGTAAATATAACGAAGTAAAGGTAATACCCCGAGGAAAAGGTTAAATATCGTATATAAAAATAATAAAATAATAATTCTATAGTAGCTTTTATAAATTATAAATATAATAATAATATAATATAATTAAAGTCTTTAATTATCGCTATTTATATTATAGGAGCTTTATATTATCGTAGAAAATAATAATCTTAAAGAGAATCCTCGGTAAAAGTTAAAGGTTGAATTTTTAATAATATAAATTAAGTCTTTGGACCAGCGGGTCCTTTTTAGATTATTACTCTATATTCGCGAAGTTAGTTTCTTTTTTACGGGGGAACTTTTATAATAATTCTTATAATTGTTTTCTTAAATATAAAGCGATAGTCTAAAGATTTAGAAAAATCGGCTATAGGCCGAGCGAAATTTTTATAATATAATTATTAATCTAGGTTATAATCGTCGGTTTTTAAGATAATTAAACTATAAAATCCTTATAAATTATTTTTCTCGAAAGATCGTAATCTAAATACGAATATAGATAGGATATTATAAGAAATATAATTAAGATAAAGGTCTTAATTAAGGATTTATTTAAGTATCTTTTATTTTTATTAAATCTTTTATAAAATTATCTAAATTCTTATCCTATACTATTAATCGCCGTTATAATTCTCGATATTTACGTATAATATCCGGGGACTTCGTTATTATCTTTATTTTACTACTCTTTATATATAAGAAATATATCGTTTATTACTCGTTTTAATACTTTAGTCTCGCTTTCTTAATATCTTCCTTATTAAGTACTTTTTATTTTTTACGGATTATCTTAATTAACTCGGTCTAAATTCGTCGACGATTCGTTTTTTTTTAGTATTAAAGACGGTATATAATATCTAAAAAGTATCTTTATTTACGAAGTTTTAAAGATCTTATATAATTATCTAAATATATTATTATTATTAATATTCGATAGAAGTATTATTTAGAATAACGTACTTTTTATTCTTAAAAGGATTTTTTTAAAACGTCCTATACTATAAAGTAATACCTATAATATAATTATCCTAAATAATATAAAGGCACCGGTATACTCTTTAATAAAAACTAGTTTAAATTATTTTATTATCGAAATAAAAGGGGAATATCCTCTAAAAAGCTCGCTACTTTTAAATTAAAAAGAAGATTATCGTTAATAAATTCGATTTTAATACTATTAAGGATAATCTATTATTTTCGATAACGATTTTATTAATAAATAATTAATAAAGATAATCTTAAAGGCTTTAATTATCTAGGAACTCCGGTAGTTTTAATAATAATTAACTAGACGGCTTTATAAATAACGTATTTAATATTAAAGCCAGACTTCTCGTAAAACGAGAAGATATAATAATATTCGTAGCGATTCTCGATAATAACGTTATTCTTCTTTAGTTTTAATAGTATAATAGGATTCGATAAAGAGATATTACCTATAGTAAAACGATAGAATTACGGCGTTAAAATTATTAATAAAGGAGGGAGGAGTTTATTATCCGCGAGGGTTTATTTAGGTAGAGGTTTATAATATAAAAATATTAATCTCTTTTAAGATAGAATAGTTTATTATAATAAATTTTACTTTAATATCTAAGGAGTCTAAAGAGATTAAGCGATTTCTTCGAGGATTCTTTTTTTAGTAGTTTAATATTCGTCCGTTTAAATTAATAACGTATTTCGTTTCTTTAAAAGTCGCCGATCTAAAATAAAAGCGGCGTTATTAACGAAGTATTATTAGGTAGATATCGTAGATTAAGTTTATTATCGTTTTTAATTAATCTTCTATCTTTTCGAGGTTAGTAATATAATAATTAAAGTATAAATAATTATAAGAAATAAGGATAACTCTAAATACTTTTAGAAAATTACGGTTAATTAAATACCTCCGTTTATCCGCCTACGTAGATTATTTATTATTTATATTTATTATATACTTTCTTAATCTTATTTAAAAATAATAAATATAGCTAATAATATCGTTTTTAACGCCTTCCGCTAGATTATAGAATCTTAATCTAATTAAATTATTAATAACGAAGACCTTATTAAACTTAAATCGTTTAATATTAAAAAGAATATATAGGATTATAAAATAGAATTCGAAGTAATAAAGGATACTATAAAAAATACCTCGAAAAACGCGTATATAAAGAGAACTTAGGATAATTATCGAGGGTATTCTATTATATTAATTCGCTGAGTTTTATTAATAATAATAATAGAATATAAGTAGATCGCTTTATTTAAAGATTTCCTTTATCGTTATATTTTTACCGATAAAGAGATCGAAAATCTTAATACCCGAATCCCCGAATATATCGCTTTTTAGATATATAAAGCCTATAAAAAACCTGATCTAAACTCGAAATTAGAGGAACTTCGTAAAACGAAGAATTAAAACTTTTCCTACGTTTATAAAATACGTATTATAATTAATTATTACTACGGGAATATCCTTAAACGAGGATCTAAGCCCTTTTATAAGAAAAAAGACGATATTTATAACGGGAATCCCTCGTTATTATAATAGGTATTATAATATATAAAAAGCCTTTAACGTCGTAAAGTATATTAATACTATTTTAATTCCTTATATAAAACGATAACTTTATTAATATTTTCTAGATATAATTTAATAAGATCTCGTAAAATATATAAGTAATAACTAAATTTCTCCTTCGACGATTATACCTTTATAATAAATCGATTCTAAAGATATAGGTCCTTTAATTTATAAAGAAAGACGAGAATAAGTTAAAAATCTAGGGTAGGTATAATTAGTATATTATAATATAAATTATTTATATAATCTCGTTTTTATATCTTCTTCGCTTTAACGAAGTTTTAAAAATCGAGTATTATTATATTAAAGTCCTTAAAGAACGCGGTATAATCGAGTTAATTTTATCGTTCCGAAAGATATATTAATTAAGGGGAAATTCTTAAAATTATCGATATTTTTAATAATTTATTAATAAATTTTTAAAGATTAAGCCCTTTATATTATACTTTAATCGTGAAAATCTTTATTTTAATTATATTTACCTACTACTCCGTTAGATTATAATATCTCGGATTCTAAACGGATTTCTCTTTCGACCTTTTAATACCTACGATAATCCGTCTATATATAATTATAAATTATTAATAAGTACTAAAGCTAATTATTTTTATCGTTTTTAATAATAATTTTATAGGTACCTAGTATTTTCCTTGAGAGTTTTCGAAATAATTTTCTTAATATCGGTGTTTCTATTAAATTATATAAGACTTATTCTTTTCGAAGAGGGGGGGTCTAGTATTTATCGAGTAAAAAATAATAAAATCTTTAAAAACTATATAATTAAGGGGGCTAGAGCGTCGCTTTTAATTTATTAATAATTATATATTATTTAATCGGTTAGAATAATAAATTAATAAGAAAATAAAAGGATTTTATAAATCCTAATATTTAGAAAGGACGCGTATACTTTAGGTACGGGCGAAATTACGATTATATATAGTATTTTAGGTAGAATTATCGTATAAAGCGATAATATTAAAATAAGTTACGATTTATAACGAGGGTTTTATATTAGTATAGATAAATTTAATATTATATAATAATAGATATATTTAGAGAATCGAATTAAGTAGATTATATAAATATAATAAATAATTATAAATAGATTTAATTAATAAATTTAATTAGTAGATTTAAGAAGTTATATTAATAAATTTAATAAATAAAACTATTAAATAAATCTAATTAATATCTAGAGTTAATAAATAAATTTAATAAATAAATTTAATAAATGAATTTAATAAATAAATTAAATAAATAAATTACGTAAAATAAATTAAATAAATAAATTAAATAAATAGATTAAATAAAGAATTTTAATAAAGAATTTTAATAAAGGCTTTTAATAAAGAGATATAATAAATAAATCTAATAAATAAATCTAATAAATAAATCTAATAAATAAATTTAATAAATAAATTTAATAAATAAATATTATAAATCAACTTTAATAAAACTAATATAGAAAATAAAGAAAATTAATTAAAAGGAGTTTATAAATATATTTTAATTCAATAAATAAATTTAAAGAATTAAATAATAGTTAAATTTTATAAATATAACTTTAAAGAATTTATTTAAATAGATTTAATAATTCGTTTTTCGAAATAAATATAAAAGATTAGTATTTATAAATCTAATAACTAGATTTAAAAAATATATTTAGAGAAGTAAATTTAATAAATTTAATAAATTTAATAAATAATATTAATAAATTTAATAAATAATATTAATAAATAAATTCAAAGAATAAAATTAAATAATTAAATAAATAGATTTTATATATATAATTAGAAAAGTAAACTATAGAGGTTTAATAACTAGATTTAAAAGATTCAAGTATATGAATTTTAAATATATATAAAATTAATAAATATTAATATTAAATTCAATAAATAAATTTTAATGATAAAGTTAAATAATTTTAATAAATAAATCTAGTTATTAAATTCAAAATTAGATTTAAAGAGTTAGATTGAATAAATTTAATAAATAATATTTATTTATATATTAGGAAAGAAAATATATAGATTTAATATTTAAATTATAGAAATAAAATTAAATAGATTTAATAAATAGATTTATATATTAAATTTAAATATATAAAGATCTATAAATTATAATTATTAAATTATATTAATAAATTAATATATATATAGGATCTATATATCTAATTTATATATATATATATCGAATATATAAAAATCGAGGATAGATGAATTATATATATATATATATATATGAATCGAATATCTATAAATCTTTACATAAATCTAATATATATAAAGGAATATATATTTACAAATCGAATATATATAAAGAAATATATTTATATAAATCTAAATATATATAAAGGAATATATATTTATAAATCGAAGATATATAATTAAATATATATATATATAAATCGAAAATATATAAATCGATTTAGTAAATTTACTTATAAATTTATTTATAGATTTATAATTTTTAATTAAAAATTTAAATAGGAAAAAAGAGCTTGATTTAGATTATCGGTATTACTAATTTATTCTAGCGGGACGTATCGATATAATCGACCTCTCTTAAAATATACTATCTAATATACTCTCGCTATTATTAATAATTAATTTATCGATCCTCGCTTTTACTAATAAAGACCCTCGTTATAATCGACGATTTTATATCGTTTTATTAATATTTATAAACTTCTTAGCCTTATTAGCGCGAACGCGGGAATTCGTTATTTTATTAAATATCTATACTAGTAAAATATAAAGATTTAGTATTAAATTATTAATAAAAAATAATCGAAGAAAAAGAGGATTAGATATATAACTAAACTAGAACTCGAAGAGTTTAAGGATCGTAAGGGAGTATTAGTTAAAAATAATATTATCGAATTCGTTATTTAACTAGATTAAAATAAGAATTAATAATAATATTATCGCTAAATAAGATAATTAATATACCTCTTTTAAAATACTCTCTTTCTTTCTAAAATATATCTTAAATATAGTACCTTTAAAACTCGAGGATTAATAACCGAATTATTATAAATAGCGAGGATATCTAACTTTATAACTATAACTATAAAGTAAAAAATCTTCGTTATCCTCCCTAGAAATTATATTATTCTCTTTTAATATATTCTAATTATCGTTTTTAGTTAGGATTTTAAAGAAGATTACTAATTTTTACTTTATTACCTTTAATATAAATATAATAACAAGGTAATTTTCCTTTAGTATAAAAAAATTATATATTAAAAATTATTATTAAAAACGATAATTTAGAGATAAATTATAATATTCACCGAGCCTTCTCCTCTTTATTAATTATATTTCTAATAGGCTTAATATTAACGCCCTAGCGATTAAGATAGACTTTACGACGACGAGCTCTTAAAAAACGAGGATTAATTAATTAATTATAGATAAAAATAGTAAAGAAAAATCGATATTTTTTATATAATCCTTAAGAAAAACGGGGATTACGACGATCAAAACCTTATTTTAAACTTATATTAAATTTAATAAAATTAATTAAAATTAATTAATTTAATATAGATAACGACGATTTAAAACCTTACTTTAAACTTATTAAATTTAATAAAATTAATTAGAATTAATTAATTTAACGTAAATAATAACGATTTAAAACTTTATTTTAAATTTATTACTTATTTATACGCCTCGTCTTTTTCTCTTTTATAATAACGAATCGTAGTTTCCTAGCTAGGTATAGCGAGGATTAAAATAAAAATAAAAATTATTTAAGAAGATTTAGAAAAAGAAAAAGAAAAATATTATTAAATATATCGACGAATTTAACGACTAAAAGATTTAATAGTTATTATATAAGAGTAGAAATTTTTAGTGGCGGAAAGCCTAAAGTACCCGCTCAGGCGCTAATAATCTACGTTAAGCTATAAACGGTAAAGCGGCTATTTCCGCCCGCCGGTCCTCGCTTAGGACTGTCGCTCTACACCGAGAATACTAATATATGTGACGTCGTCGTCGCTAACGGTGTTGGGGATGAGGTAGCAGCCTCACTAGCATGCGCCCGCGTCGCCTAAACAATTCTGCTATGGTTTATTACGGCACTGCCGTAACTCTCAAAAACTCCTGCCAAAACCTGAGTTACCGCCCGCGCGGATAGGGCTAGCAGCGTCCTGTCAGCAGGTTCAGTAAGTTAGGGGTCCAGGCAGGTTACTTTCAGCAGGTTTAGTAACTCCGGGTTAATTTTAGCCGGATCAGCAACTTTAGTAACTTATATATACCGTTAGAATACTGACAGCAGCTCAGCCCTATGATAGGGCTGAAATAAATGAAGTTCTATGATCGTCGCCATCGACGGCAGCGACCCCCAGCGACGACTACTAACGCCAGCGACCTACCGGGCCCGGAATAATGAGTTTTGGCCAAAGTTCTCGCGAGGGCGTTACTCAAGCACATCTGGGGAGAATGGGCACATGTGTACCATGGCATGTCGCATGCCATGGCGCATGGTATTGGGGGGTTTCGTCTGATGTTTTAGGGGCTGCTGCGGGGGGCGCACATCGCATGTTGTTCAGGATACCTTTGCGTATGCCATTGCGCATGCCATGGGGCTTACTATGGCCCATACTATGGCCCATACTATGGCGCATGCCATTGCGCATGCAAATGCGCATGCTATAGGGCATGTAATGGGGCCATTCGTCTGATATTTGAGTTGCTGACGATTTACTGACAGGACCTTGCCCGGACCCCCGACTTGCTGATCCTGCTGAACCTCGGGTCGGCATTTGACATGGAGTTTCAGCGCAAACCCGTAGACGGCTTTCTGACAGGGCTGATAGCGCTTGGAGCATGCTGACATTTACTTTTAAGATTTGCCGATGCAACCGCCGCCACTAACCCAATATGGGGGGGGTGTCTATGTAGCGATCGGGGGGGTATCTATATAAGTAAAGGGGGTATCTCTATAGTACCTCCCTATTATAATCGTAATTATTTTCTCTATAATATATAGTTTATAAAATATATATTATTTTATTTAATTAAATCTAGTATATCGTTACTATTTTAATATTTCTAAATATATTTATATATATCGAATAATTATTTTTACTCTCTAGTTAGTTATTTAAATTAATATATTTAATTTAATTCCTTCTATATTAGTTTTAATAAATATATATTATTATATAAATAAAAAATCTAAACTACTAGTAAAAATATATAAGAAAAAATACAATTATAAATTTTATAAAATAAATTTATATTGATAATTAAGATATTAGGAAGAGTATATTAGGGCTATAGAGTAGAATAAGACGATAGAAAAAGTTGAAACCCTTTTAGCGTCAATGCTAAGTAAACGTAACCTCTTTCTACCAGTGGAAGGGATACGAGTTCGAGTACCCGTTTTGTGCGACCTGACCCATTGACACTGGATATCGCAGACGGCAATAGGAGTACAATACTGGAAAAACAAAAAATGGCCAGAAACACGATCCCAAATCTGCGCAATTCAAGTCAGCCTCTGTGGGTAAGCTACCCTAAACGAGGGTCCAAAGCATGGCGTGCTACATGAATGAAAGTACCAAAAGGGATAAGCATCCCAAACTGTACGTACCTTGCTTGGGCATTTGCTCGCTCATGGCAATGCTCATCAAGAGCTGCATCGTTGGGAACAGCCTTTTGCGGGTCATTACCCCAACACCGTGCGCACTCCCACTTCGCAACGCGAGAGTTCGAGGAGCAGCGGTCGGATTCCAGGAATCATTATGGTCGTGTTTCAGCATCACAGTATTGTTGCAGAGGTAAGACAACCTGGGCTCATGGTTGCACACGCTTGTCAAGCAATCGTTGTAGCCAAACTCCACCTCGTTCCAACTGAATGGCATGTTGAAGGGTTTGTAGCTGCTGTAGAAAGAGGTGCGGCTGGCAGGAAACCCAAATTGTAGTTGTCAAAGCAGGGTTAGTTTCTGCTGTAAAGACAGGTGGGGATGGTAAGGTGCCGATGTTGTGATTATGGATGCTGGGTTTGTTGCTGCTGTAGAGGATGGTGGGAATGGTAACAAGCCAAACCTACGGTGATCAAAGCAAGGTCGATTGCTGCTGTGGATGGCTGTGATGATGGTAACAAGCCGATGCTGTGGTGTTCAAAGCAAGGTCGATTGCTGCTGTAAAGTGCTTTGGAGTGGTGAGAAGCCAATGTGGTGATGATGAGAGAAAGAGGATGCCCGGAAGCAAGGAGGAAAATATAACTCTCCATGTCTCCTGGTCAACAAACACTGCACACTTTCCGTGGGAAGCTTAACCCAGTCTCGCTGTGGTGAGAGTCACAAGCAGTGACCAGCTTCCCCCACACATCACGAATCCGAGACTGCTGTGTTTCCAAAGCGGGCAGGCACGACCAAGCTCGCTGTAAGAGCGATGCTTGGCAGGTCGATACTCAACGAAGAGCATTCGAGAGAAGTTGCTCAACTATAAATTTAACGCTAAGCAAGCATCCACGGCAAGACCAACCCTAAAGGAACTCGTGAGCACACGAACTGAAGCGAGCATAGGAAGTTTCTGTTTTGGCTTACTTGCCCTGCTTCACCCGTACAACATCATCAATAATGTCTCTATCTAGATCCGGAAACATTCCGGACAGTGTCCTAGGGAGAAATCGACATAAGTAGACGAAGGGTGGTCTGCAGGCTGGTAGACACTTACTCTACTACGTTATTGTGCTCGGCTCTTTGAATTCGTAGAGCTTCCGCGGCCTCGGCGCTTGCTTGCCGGGCTGCAGCGTCTTCGGCACTGAGCTTCCTCTCCTGGGGACGTTTCGCGGTCTCAACGATGTTCCCATCTTCACTGGATGTTCCCACTTCGTCGCTATGTCGAGGTGGTTGAAAAACTGCTGGGGACAGTCCCTGTAGCGGGTTAGGCTGAGGCCCCGGGCCTGGTTGTGGTCGTTGTGGTAGATTAGACGGCTCTTCAGAGAACATTCGACCAATACTTGACAATGGTCTTTGTATAGTACGTAGCAAGCCGCTTACAGCAGTACCGTCGTCTGATCCGTCATTGCCGGCTGAGAGAGTCGCCTTGTCTCGAGAAGATGTAGGCTTCCGCGGCGTGCTATATTCAGCTTCTATGGAGTTTTGGGGGACTACCTCCGGCTGACTCAGCCCCGACTTCTCTGAGATTTGGGGATGGACAGGATGGCGTGGAGGTGGTGGCAGAGGTGCCATCTCATCCTTATGTCGTTCTGCAATGACAGAAACTGCTGCTTCGACATTCTTCTCGAATTCCGCATCCGAGATTGTCAAAGAAGTTCGATCGAGATTTTCAATGAATTGAATTGCACCCATCTAAAGACCGTCATTTGATTGGACCCAATTCGTATTCGAGGAAGCATACCAGAGAGGATAGATAGTAGCCTGCTTCTCCGCCAAGTTTGTCTTGGTTTCTGAATCGGAGGATATACTGTACATTGGAAACGAGATGATCTGGGTTGGCGTGAAGCACAACGTAAATCAAGAGAGGGACAAATGAGTCGGCCGAAGTATCAGATGTTTTGGAGTTACGCAAGAGGCCTGCAAGTGTTATTGGAGTTCACTTTCGAGCTTGCACGCGATGATTACCAAATATCACCTTGCAACAATTTAAAACGCAGATGATCTTGTCTCGAGGAGCCCTGTACGTCTTGATCTTCAGTAACTCTGTTGTAGTGTTAAAATGAGTAAATATGCAAATTCGCTTCGTTGAGTCGTACCTTGCTGAGCTAGAACAAGGAAGCGTCGCCCACTATCACCCACGGGCGGAATGTCGAGATGCTCTTCCTGAACCCATCCGTAGATTCGCACTTTTTGACCCAGTATCTCATCTCGTTCAATATCTTCCTGATGCTGGCCTCTCCTTCCAGGCGCTATTATTTTTTCAAGATTCTTCCTTTTGCCCTTGTTCCCTGGAACAGGGGCCGGTGGCTGAATCGCAGGTGAAAACGTCTGAGCATAAAGCCTGTTCATTACGAGTTTTTCCATGCCTTCTTTTGCATTATCAAACTCTGCATCAGAGACGCCGCGCCAAACTTCGCACTGGGCCATCTTGCTTGTGATGAAGGTCAGGAAGTCGTTGATAATTTTGACTTGCTCATGGACCATCCATTGCTTTTTCCCAAATTCAGTCAGAAAAGAGCGTAAAAACTTTGCAACAGGATCTGCTGTTCGGTGGCGAAGCTGTTCCAAGAACCGGTGGAAATCAAAAGGAAGGTCTGGTTCGGGATCCGGCAGTGGTGGGGGCATCTTGGGGAGCGACGTCGACGACTTTGGAGAAGAAGGACTATTCGCGTCACTCTTCTGGAATTGAGCAGATGAAGGTAGACTAGACAGTCGCTTCGGAGCTGTCTTAGCTATAAGATGGGCAGGAGGATCTTCATACTCTGGACCTGTGTGGTTGAGCTGATACGCGGTGACTTCAACTTCTTCTGTGGACTGAGTGGCAGGCGTGGGGTCAGCAGGCCTCAATGGCTCAAGGCTTGATCGTCTTGGTGGATGCTGAATTGGGGCATCTAGGAGAGAGGCCCCAGTCTGAATATGAGGACTCCCATTCTCTTCTTCCCCATCTTCGTCCACGGCCTCATCGAATTGATCCATTATGCTCTGTATCTCGGATTTCGAATTATCGTCACCTTGAACCTCTCTTCCAGCAGGTGGTCCTCGTGACGGAGAGACTTCCTGACGGGGGGTCCTAGGTGTGGGGTCTAAGTAGAGATCGTCACGCACTTCTCCAAAGCGAAGTGCTTCGGGGCCATCCTGTCCTTCGGCGTTGATCTGTGTCGTGTATTCAAGCCGCTGCATCCCGTCTTGATTTGTCCCCTTCGCATGTCCGTGCGGTGTCCCTTGCTGATCTTCGCTTCCGTTCCCAAGGCTCACAAGGTCACGATGTGCCTTTTCAAGATCGCTTTCCGACGTCCTATCATCCTCCAACGGAGTACTTTCTCCGTGGTTGACTGATTCTGTGATAGCTTCAGATGGAGGCTTCTTTGCATGCTCTGTTCCACTCCTGAGGATTTGTGATTCAATGACATGCGGAGAAGACATGAACTTGGCCGCATTGGAGACCGATACCACTATACCAGAAGAACTCGAAGGAAAGGCCGGAGATAGAAGCAGGCGGTTAGCAAAATCGTATCCGTATCCTTAGGATGGTGCTGTAGGCAGAGAACTATACATGGTAAACGTGCACCAACGATTAGGGTGTCTCAAAACCTTGAGGTACTCGTCCCTATCACTGCCAAGACCTCGGCTTTAAGGTGCGAGTCCTAAGAATAGTTCTAATGGCGTTAACAAAAAAGTTATGTACTCATACTCGCGCCAGGTACTGCTGAAAAGGCTCCATCTGCGTGTTCAGATCGTTCGTGCTACGTGATGTGTGGTATCTTCTTCTCTTGCAGTGAGAAAGACCATTGCCATCCCTCCGAGGCTCTTTTAGAAATTCTACAAAAACGAGGTCCTGATGGTGTCAGCACCAGCCTACGCATGGCCAAGTTTGGGCCGACAGCAGCCCCAGGTTCTGGGTTTGACATGCAGATGACTACAACTTTTCTAACTTTTGTCTCAACTGTGTTATCGTTGCGCGGCGATACCCTTGTAAGCCAGCCGCTAGAGGATCCATCATCTGGCTCACTGCTCTGCTGGAATGGGGAGGCTTGGAAGACTAGCGTAGGAGTCGTTCAAGGCAATGATGCAGAAGTCATTTTCAGACTCTTCCTGGATGCTACCCAGACACATAACGACGGACTAATGGACAACTCATTCACGAGTGAAGACAAGCTGCAGAATCTCACAAAGCATGTTGCCAATATTGCTGGGCCTTTCGCTTTTCTTTTCTATGATGCTCCAAATCAGCGAGTCCTCTATGGACGCGATGCTTTGGGAAGGCGATCTCTCCTCGTCAAAAGGTATTCATTGGGAGGCCTCACCCTCTGCAGCGTCTCTGACAGCTCGGATTGTGAGGAATGGGAAGAAGTCGAAGCTGATGGCATCTATATGCTCGATCTCCGAGCTGGCATTGATTCTCCACCTACACGCGTTTACATAATTGACCATATCCCGTGGGTGATGAAGGGCCTGGACCCTGATTATTCTCGTGATCTGGTGCAGAAAGCCTCTACAAACGTATTCCCAAACCTGAAAATACGTTGACTGATGACAGATATACCCGTTCCCACCCCTGAACGAGGCCAGTAGCAATGATCCTGCGCCCGCTCTTACGATCAAGTCTCCAGCTGTAGCTCGGTTGTTTCCACTACTCCAAGATTCGCTATCGCTTCGCACTCGGAATATACCTGTACCGCCGTCCAAGGCAGCATCTCCAGCTCGGATCGCTGTGCTTTTCTCTGGAGGCCTTGACTGCACTGTGCTGGCCCGTCTCATTCACGACATTGTCCCAGGGGAGCAAGAGCTAGACCTCTTGAATGTTGCCTTCGAGAATCCTCGAGTCATTCAAGCCGCCGCAGCAGCGTCTAATAAGACATCTTCAGCTATATCGTCGCCCTACTCACTTTGCCCAGACCGCATTACAGGGCTTGCCTCTTATGCAGAGCTTCTCAGCGTATGTCCTGGCCGCATGTGGCGCTTTGTCTCCATTGATATAATGTATGCGGAGTTGCAAACTCATCGGTCCCAAATTGTCTCGCTGGTTCGTCCCCACAACACGGAAATGGACTTCTCTATAGCCTGTGCGCTCTACTTCGCGGCTCGCGGTAGCGGTACGATCCGTGACGAGAACAGCGACTCGGTCCTGCCGTATACAACTCCCGCACGAGTCTTGTTCTCGGGTCTCGGAGCCGACGAATTGTTTGGGGGTTACACTCGACATGCAACCGCTTTTGATCGCAGAAGCTACCAAGGCCTTGCAGATGAACTTGAGCTTGATATCAATCGGCTAAGTAAACGCAATCTTGGCCGCGATGATCGAGTGATCTCGCATTGGGGTAAGGAAGTGCGTTACCCTTACTTGGACGAAGACCTAATCAGTTGGGTTTTGAGCGTCCCCGTTTGGGAGAAATGCGGATTTGGGCAGATCCAAGATCATAATGGTGGCGATGAGCCAATGTTGGAGCCGGGAAAGAAGCTGTTGCGGTTGCTGGCATGGCAATTAGGATTGCGGGGCGCTGCAGCTGAGAAGAAAAGGGCAATTCAGTTCGGGGCAAGGACTGCAAAGATGGAAGCAGGCAAGACGAAGGGGACGCATCTACTGTCATGAGACGATGCAAAGCAGATTTTGGCGAAGCTACAAAATCCGTGAGAATGGATGCGATGATGATACTTCAGATACTGCTGAGTCTACTTGATGCATACCCAAATGCTTATCAAACAATGGTCCTGTGTTTCCGAGGCGTTCATGGCCAATGTAACCAGATCATGACGACCATGAAGTAGTAAAGGCAAGTCTGAGCTGCCAAACACTCCGTCCCCTTCTGTCAACGGTGCGGCGTCCGTATTACTCTAGATTACCACAAGACAGAGAGTTCTTATAGAAACATTCCAAAGTGTTTAAGCCCCCGCCAGCTTCCCGGTTTCATCCTCACCAGTACGCCGGCTCATGCTTGATATTGCTTGGAAGGTTCCCCTGAATCTCATTGATGTGGGCTTGCCTACTTCAATTTCCATTCCAATTAGGGTAGCCTGCTAGCGGTAACGACTGTCGTACTCGACGAGAGTTGGCTCTGAATTCTTTCAATGGAGAGAAGTTGCCAGTCTTCGAGCCCAGATCCTCTAGAGCCCTCTCCAGCAAATTGAGACACTCATGGGCCCTTTTCACCATTTCCCCCACTCCACGAGTGAAGGTTGTTAATAAAGGTGCAGGCAATGGTGGAGAGCCTCCCTGAGATAACAATTGGTCCCTTGGCATGATGTCGCCGAAAAGGAGCGTAGAGTCATCCATGAGAAGAGTGAGAAACCGTCTCGCGACGAAAGAAGCCCTCAGTACATCATGCGATGTGTAGAGTATGCACTGATCTGGATCCACATTTACTGTGCACATCAATTCTGCGTATTCGACTGTGTACTCAAAGATCAAAAATTTGCCGTACTCGTTCAGTGTCCCGGCCGGGCCAGTCGGGGACATAATCAAGATACTGCTGAATAAAAGATCGCCGCGAAAGAGAATCTTGATCGGTCTTTTGATCTGATCGGTCAGTTCTGACCACCAGCGGTGCATTTCTTGGATGGAGGTCGACATAAGCTCCCATTCGTCCTCTAGCGCTGGACGGCCAGCCTGGAAGAGCTGCTGATAAGCAGAGGATTGTATACGACGAAGGCGACTGAGTTGCAGGGCTGGCCCCACACTGTGTTGTAAGTGCTGATTCGTAGCTGATGATTCTGTCCGCTGATCTGGAGCTGTGACCATGGCAGAGTCGTCTGTAAACGAAAAGCCCCGGAGGTAGACCATGCTTATAGATCTGTAGATGGCTGAGTAAACTAATGCTGGGCGGCGTCGATGCCATCATTGCTTACCTGTCAAGAGCATATACTGAAAGATAGAGACGTCTGCGCAGTTCAAGCTCGGTTTCTTTCAATCTTAGTTCTCTTGCAGGATCTTGATGGAGTCCGATATCTACCATGGCGCGAGAAGCAAGGCCAATCAGGTACCAGCTACTGAAATGATGAGGATCCAACATCGAGTATAGTACGAGAAGAACTAGTGCTTGTATTCCCGAAATGGAACCAGGATGGACAACAGTTTCGATGTGGTCCAACGCGGCCGTAGCGTGGCGCACAGCGTCCTGGTACTGCGTGTCACCTCTTCTTCTCGAAAGAGAAGCAAGCGCTATTGCAAGTATGGAGCGGGTCGTCCAATGGTCCATTGCACTCGCATAACGGCCATCTTCTTGAGATACTGCATCAATAGATCCCCAGAGCTTCGTTGCGGACAGAAAGGGGTACAGCACGTGGAAATCATCCAGATAATGTTGGACCAATGGAACGATTCCGCGTCTTTGGGGAAGGGCATTGGACGCGTATGTAGGCATTTCCTCAATGGCGGAAGTTGAGAGGACCTGTCTCGCAAAGGACATCTCGCGTGAAGCCATGGAAGTCTCTTGCAGTTGCATTGACCGATCTAAGACGAGGCATTGGTCTTAGCGACAAACCATGCAAGCATGAGGTACTCACAGGAAGCCAAAATCCGAGACCAGATTATCAACATCTGAAGCTTCTTTTCGTTGAGCTTTACCAGTACTAGGTAGCCAAGATTGTGCGGCGACAATGTTGAGAGTATTCATATCCATCGAGGGATTTCGAGCCTTCTCTTGCACTATCTGCTTCTCCAGTCTCTCGATCCTTGTCTCGAGAGAAGATACATAACTTCGTTCCTTGCCTCTTGCGTATTGATCGTTGGCACTTGAGCAATCTGCGCTTCTCCCGGCTCTCTCACAAGCTGTACAAGCGGGCAGCTTCCCATCACATTTTACTTTTGCTGTTCGACACCTCTGACAAGCCGACACTGGCCGGCTCACTTTCAACACAGGAGTCTCTAATTTGTTGACCGCGGCCATCTTAGCTCGCCCTCAGCGTCTCGTGGCGAGGATCAGGAATGAGGTGAGGCGAGGAAGCTCGGACATCCTCGGGGCTTTCACCTTGGCTTTCTCCGACCAGGCACGGTGGGGGAAAAAAGTAGTACACCAGGTAATGGCTTCTGGGAAGCTATGAAACTAGAGTATTCCAGCGAAACGGCAATTGCAGTATTTAGATCTTCACCAATGGAATGTGCATTGATATTGGACCGAAGAGCGGTATAGCTGCTTGAATAGGTTCGCATATTCTATGCTATAACTGTAATACATAGATGGTACTTTAAGGTGAGGTAGGCAAACATATCCCCGTTTGGTAGTAGTTGGCGATAAGGCGAGCGTGGGGGGTACAGTGGATGGGAAGGATGGTTGGTTGGTTGGTTGGTTGGTTTATTCATACACTGATCCGCCTTTCGGCATGCAGGGGAGTCTTAATCCTAGGTACCACGCCCGGAACCTGGCTCGAAACTAACTAAATAGGGTTTATATTTACAAGCGTAAAGCCGTCCCTCTACTCCCTAGGGCCCGCCCTATAAAAAAAGATCTAGCCTAGAATTAGAATTTTATTCCTTAATTATCCGGGGACGGATAGAGGGAGACCCTACTTTATTAACAGGAGACCCTTTATAGAGACCCCATAGATATCAATAATAATAACGTCGTCGACGTCTATAATTGACGTCATGGTTACTGCCGTCATTATAAACATATCTGCCGTACTATTTACCCTCGCCGTTACCCTACTCGCCGTCGCTAGCCCACGCCCCGAAAGTCATCTCTGTGCCTCGAGTAAGAGGTAACTATACTATAAATAGTAGAACCTAAAGTCTAGAAAGAGCGTGGTATACAGCTATAAGATATATAGTTACGTTATTACTTATTTAGTGCGACGTCGGTTAATATAGCGTATTTAATAATAAATAATAAGGTGAAATAATAGAGAGAGTAGAGAAATAAAATTATACGGACTTTAGCTCGCTAAATATAGATTATAGAATTAAAATAGAACTAAACCTTAATAGGAGTATATTTAATATAGATTATAGGTTTAGGGTATACTAATTATAGAGCTAGGGTAGCGCTAGTTTTATCTAGTAGTTTAGGGTCTCTATAAAGAGTCTCTTATTAATAAAATAGGGTCTCCCTCTATCCGTCCCTAATTATCCGTTCGAGGGTTATATATCTAAGGAGTCGTAACCCTAGTAATACCCTCCTACGACTAACGAGTAGGTTTCTAGCTTTATATTAAAAAAATAAAATAAAAATAATTTTTTTTTATATAGGGGTTATACTATAAATATAACTTTTAAAAATATTTATCCGAGGTTATATTCTTAAAAATAAATATAAATCTTTATTATTAATAAACTATATATATTCCCGCCTAAATTTCTCTAGTCCTAATTCCGAATTTTTATAATTTTATCCTTTTTAATCTATTTCCTCTCGCTTTATAATAATAATTTTAGTTTATAATATATTTATTTAAATCGTTTCGGGTATATCTTAATCTCTTTTGAAAAATTAATTATAATATTTATTTAAATAAACTTCTTTCGATTTTTTAAAAACTAATATTAATTAAATATAAAAATATACCCTCTATAGGGTCTTAAAGATATCGTAAAGATATTAAAATTAATCGCCGCGCTATTTAATAATATATTTAAATTATAATTTATAATTATTTAGTTATTTTTATAACAGTTTATAAAGTTTAGTTAGAGACTTATTTAATATTATCGTAAAATACCGAGTATAATCAGGGGACTTTTCTTTTAATAAATCTCGATCGTAGTTACGAAACTTGATTAATAATTATTTAATAATAACTACTATAGTTATAAAGTGTAGTTATCGGTTATTAACGTCGATATACTTTAAAGTTTAATATAGTTATTACGCTGCGGAACAGGGAAGGGAAGGGAAGGGAAGGGAGCGGAAGGGAAGGGGCAGGGACTGCCAGGGAAGGGAAGGGATTACCTGCTGTTCCCTTCCTCCCTGCTCTCCCTATAGGGCTGCCCCATATATGGCCTATGTATGCGCGCATACATGCCCTATTGCTGCTCCCATGTGGCCCATGTATGCGCGTATGCATGCCCCATTGCTGCTCCCATGTGGCCCATGTATGCCCCCATATATGGCCCATGTATGCGCGCATACATGCCCCATTGCTGCTCCCATGTGGGCCCATATATGGCCATGTATGCGCGCATGCATGCCCCATTGCTGCCCCCGTATATGGCCCATGTATGCGCGCATGCATGCCCCATTGCTGCTCCCATGTGGCCCATGTATGCCCCCATATATGCTCCCATATATGGCCATGTATGGGCGTATGCATGCCCCATTACTGCTCCCAGGTGGCCCATATATGCCCCCATATGTGGCCATGTATGCGCGCATGCATGCCCCATTGCTGCTCCTGTGTGGCCCATGTATTACCCCATATATGGCCTATATATGCGCGCATGCCCCATTGCTGCCCCTGTGTGGCCCATGTATTACCCCATATATGGCCTATATATGCGCGCATGCCCCATTGCTGCCCCCATATATGGCCTATGTATACGCGCATATTCGCTCCATTAAGTGGTACAAAGATTAGGACAATTAGGAAAGCGGTTAAAACGCCAAGCCTTATACCTAATTTGGACTAGCGCAGTAATAGCCCATGTATGCGCGGAGTAATAGGCCATATATGTGGGCAAGAATAGGCCATATACAAGAGCAGCAATGGGCCATATATGGGGGCAAGAATGGGCCACATTTTGAAGCAGTAATGCGCGCATACATGGCCATATATGGGGCCACATGGGAGCAGCAATAGGGCATGTATGCGCGCATACATAGGCCATATATGGGGCAGCCCTATAGGGAGAGCAGGGAGGAAGGGAACAATAGGGAATCCCTTCCCTTCCCTGGATCAGGGAAGGGAAGGTAATCCCTACCCTATTCCGTAGCGTAATAGTTATACCCCGTAGTTTTTCTTATTCGTATATATAGCGAACTACTTTAGTCGACCGTATTAAATAAGAAATTAAATAATTCCGTTTACTTATATAAAATTCCTAAATAAATTAATTAAATTATTTACTCTTTTATTATTAACCTAAATTATTTATTTCCTTAAATCCGCGAACTCGGGGTAGTATAATAATAAATAATCTCTAATATTTTAATTATAATTATATTTTAGATATTAAGATTCTTTAATATTTTAGCGAGTTTTTATTTTATATATTATATTCGCGCCTAAATAAATATCGAACTTCGTATATAATCTATGTTTTTATATTTATCGAGTATATATAAATTAAGGATTAACTCTAGGTATCGAGTTAAATATTTATAATTTATAATATCTTATTTAACGGCCTACTATTTATTAATATATATTTTAACTAGGTATATTTAGGCGGTAGTAAAAATATATAAATCGGGTAAAATAATTATAGGAGGGTTTAGTTATCTCTTTTCCTACTAATTTATAATTTTTTTATTATTCTATTTACGAGTTTATTACTATATATATTTATATATAATAAATTTTAAAATATACTAGCTTAAAGAGTATTTAAATATATTAATTGAATAAATTATAATTAAATATTTATAAAGATTATCGTTAGGCGGTAAATAAATTTATAATTAAAAAACCCGTTCTTTAAATCTTTATCGGTTATATAAATAATTATTAATAAGTTATAAAGTTCTTTAATATAAATTATAAAATTATTATTAAAGCCGAGGAATACCGCCGATCGTTCGGCCTCGAAGGGGGTAGTATTAATAAAATTATTAATATTAAAAAGATTAATATATCGGATAATAAAAGCGCCGATTAAATTATTTATCCCGTTATTATTAATATAATAAGACTAGTAGCGGTTTCTTTTTTAAATTATATTATAGTCCGTAATTATTTACTCGGTTATAAATATAATTCGGACGGGAATACCTCTAAATTATAATAAAATAATAATCGGGACTTTTTATTCTAGTTTATTTTATTTATTTTTATATATAACTTCGTACTTAAACTCTTACTTTATTAAGGGGTTAAATTAGGTATATATTATATTTAATTTACTAGTACGATTTCGGTATAGATTTATTAAATCTTAATAAATTTAGTCGGTTAAAGTAGTTTACGAAATTCGTAGAGTAGAGATATAGGAGTAGATTAAACCTATTTTTATATATAAGAGCGTCGTAGCGAGCTCGATATCTAGGCGTTCCTTTATAAATAAAAAATAAAATTCGATATTAAAAATTACTTTTAAAATAATTTTATAAATATTAATAATAATAATTATAACCCTCTTTTATATATAGTATATATATTTAAAAACTTTATTTTAATAGTCTTTAATACCGTAGCCTCTATTTAATATATATTAAATAAAATAGTAATATAGGAATTATAGAAGAATTATCGAGATATAGACTCGGCGAAGATTTTTAATTCCTACTCCTTAAATCGAGCCTATTAATATCGTTAATATAATTAACCGCCTAAAGATTTTTCTCTTTATAAAGTTAATATATTCGTTCTAGTATAAATATATATCGATTATTATCTTTAAGTATATATACTTTTCTATATTATTTAAAATTCTATTCTCTTTAGGGAGTTTTAAAATTATAAATATACTAGGAATTATTTTTACTTTAAAATTAAAATAAACTAGTTTAAATTTCTTTACGTTAAATTTAGAAATATTTAATTACGATAATATTTATTACGGGGTCGTTACTTAACTCTATTAAATTTATATTATTAAAAAAAAGAAAAAAGAGAGACTCCGAATCCCTATAATATATTTATATTAACGGCGAAGTTTTTAGTCGTATAGTCCGGAAACTTTAGAGATATAATTTTATTAACTAGGAAATTAGTTATTTACTCCGTAATTATACTATTTATCCTTCGTTTACGAAGGTTATAAAGTAGCCGTTTATATAATATATTATTATAGGCGCCGGTAACGTTTAGGTAGAAAAGGTTATATATATAATTTTTTCTCTAGGCGGCGTAGATCTTCTTTATTAAAATATATATTATATTTTTTATAAAGATCCCTTTACGACCTCTAAAATAATTTCTAAAGAGTAAATTAATTTATTCGGTAATATAGTTAATCCGAAGTATTATAATATTTTTTATTACTTTTCTTATAGTTAGAAATAGGGCGATAAGTTTATAACTTTCGATTTAAAAGTAATTATAGTTACCGGGCTTTTTTAAAACTACTATAATAAACTTTTTAAAAATTATAAAATAGTTTTTTATTCGTAAATATTCGTTATAAAGTTTTTATAGTCGTAGGAGTAGTATTAAGAGTATAAGATTAAAAGTTTTATTAATAATATTATTTAACCTTAAGGCTTTATCGGCTCCGGCGTTATAAATAATATAAATAATTTCTATCTCCGAAATCTCTTAAGGGAAGTCGAATAAGTTAGGGTATTATATACTAGCGATATTATATAAATTAAGGGGAGGAGGTTTAGGAAAGAATTTCTTATATATAAACCGAGCTTTTTTAATTTTACTACTCGCTAGTATTTCGTTTAATCGTTATAGAGCTAGGATAAAAGACTTAAATAATATTTACTAATTTTTTATTTATTTCGCTAGTTTCTAGACCTTAGTTATATTCTTTATAATTAACTCGACTAGGTCTCTATAAATCTACCGGAGGGTAGATTTAATTAAAGCCTTTTTTATTTTTACAGCCTTTTTATAATTCTTCCTAGTATATTTATATTAGTAGAAGTATACTCCTTAGCTATATAAAGAATAAATTATTCTATAAAGTTATCGTATTTTTATTATTATTATCTTATATTCTAGGGTAAATCCCGGTATTATATAACGACTACGGTGATTTTTAAATATATAAAACTTTATAAAATAATAAATTATATTAATAAACCGGTTTATAAAGTAGTTAGACTTTATCTCGTTTATTAATAAGATTTCTACTAGCTATAACTCTAGCTCCGCGTTAAATTCTTTAATATTTATTTAAATTTAGATAAATAACGATTTAATAGTAATTTCCTCGACCTCGATATTAAAAGTAGTATTTATAAATATATAATCCGACCTATAATCGAGCTCGGGGATTATATTATATAATAGAATATAATTACTAAACTCTATTGTAATAAAATATAGGTCTAATATAAAATAGAGGCCGTTATTATTTATTTATATTTCGGTATCTACTAGAAGATACTAGGTAAACTAGAATTTATTTATAAAAACTAGTAAGATATAATATTTACGCGATTATTAATATTAATACTTTTTTCTTTCTAAGTTAAATAATAGATATTATAATCTTTTATTATAATATATTTATAGTAGGTTTTATCTAGGGTATAAAACCTACCCTTATTAATAAAAATATAATATAAATTATATAATTCGGCCGACTCTTTTAGGGGGTTATAAATATTATAAATATTAATATAAATTTACTTATCTTCGTTACCTAGGTTATATATATTTATATATAATATTATTATATAAACTATACCGAATATATTAAATTATTATACTTATTTAATATTTATTCTTTTATTAATAAAGTAGTATATTTTAATATCCCCTTTATATTTCCCTGGGTCGGGATAATATAGGATAAATTTACGAAAAATAAAGTTATGAGTCGTATATTAATAGAGGTTTTTCTAGGGCTTTTAGATAACGATAATATTATACTTTTTAAATAACTAGGTCTCTAGATAGCGATGCCATAACCCTAGTTCTCGACTTATAGATATTATACTATAGGATGTTTAGTTTTATTAGTATCGGGATAGGAAAAATAATATAGATAGAAATCTAGTCAAAAAGGCGGACCTCTTTCTATAGGGTATTTAGAAGGGTTTACCCCCTAACTACTCGTATCCTCTAACCGCTCGTCCCGTAGGACTGAAGCCTGGAAGTCCCTTAGGCCCCCAAAGAACACCCCTAGGAATTCGTCCTCCGGGTAAGAATTCGGGAAGTCCCCGGGACCATTCTTGTCGCGAAAGTGATCAGGACTAGGGGGTCTCTAGGTGGCTTCCAGGCATCAGCCCTACGGGTGAGCGGGCTAGGGGGTGCGAGCAGTTAGGGGGTGAACCCTTCTATTTCTAGTCTAGGGCTCTTCGAACGGGTGCCTCTCCCGAAGCTTTGGCCTACGATGCGCCAACGAAAATGCACAGAGGATCCTAGAGTACATATCCTCGCTACCCTGCATGTCTACTCGGCGGTGAACCCATCTGAAGAATGCCTTTCGTGTTCGTGATAGTGCCGAGCAGCTATACGAGTAGTTCTATTATCAAGTAAATCCTCCTTCTGGAGGTATTATACCTTCGATAAGGCAATCGCAGTGATGTCAAAATGTGACCTCCAATCCTCGCCACATTACCTACAAGCTCTTCAATCTATCTCTCTGGCTAAGAAATTCCCGTCGGCCTTCTTCCAATGGAGCCATGAAGCCGCAAGAAAAATAAACATCATTCCTTATACACCCCAACCAGTGCTTGCACGAGGTCCCAGTCTACACTGATACTCTGCCCAAGGCAAACCGCCCACAAAAGACTCGACTTCGCTCTCCAATTGGTCATCTACTCACGCTGCCTTATGCCCCGGAATGAAAGGCACAGGCTTTCACTTCAGATAGGTACCTAGATTGCACGTCCATCTGCGCTTTTCCCGGTCGAAGACCGAGGCTCTTAAATCTTGTGGCCCATTCCCAAACCTCCTTCGCGCACGTTGGCACAGCCAGCCATGGTTACAGATCCGCGGACAGCGACCAGTGACCTCGCAGTACCAGCGATGGTGCTGCAGCCTCAAAGACTCACACTCTTACTGCTTGTGTCAGGTGTCGCACGAGGAAAACAAGATGCGACCCGGGCTTGCCTCGCTGTGGCCCATGCGAGCGAAGCAACGCCCTCTGCGAATACTTTGATACATCCAAAGGCAAACGTATACCCCGAACGTATGTCCAACATCTTCAAAATAGGGTGCAGTCACTGGAGGAGGAACTGGTCCGGCTGTCAAAGGATCAATATGAGTCTCCCGACGTGGAGTATATGGCTCGAGGTGCTGGATACGTCAGGTTCAAAGAAAATGATGAATCGCGATATCTAGGGCCTTCGAGTGGCATTGCGGTAAGCGCAGTTCTTGTCTGATGCGTTTAGCTCGGTCTTGTCCTGAAAATTTCGTTGTCTAGATAACACGCTTGGTAATGGAGCTAGCGAAGCAGAATACCAATACAAAAACCATCAAGGAGGTTGTCCCTGATACCAAAGCCCAACAGATCAAAGAATGTTTCTCGAAAGAGGAAGAAAAACCAACCAGCAAAGTTTATCCCTTGATCAGTGATGTCGCCGCACCTGATCTGCCCACTCATGGTCTGACTGACAGTTTGGTGGAGAACTTCAATCGAAAAGCCCAGTACATGCTACCAACTCTACACGAACCCTCCTTTGACAATGTCGTTGAGGACGTATACAACGGCTCGGGTGATCCATACAAGAACTTCACCCTAAGGATGGTCATTGCAAACGTATGCAGAAGCTTGATACACAATATGCAGGTCTAGCAGATTCCTACTATCTCGCGGCGTTGCCATTTCTTGAAAAAGCCGTCAAACCCAAGGACCTCGGAACCCTCCAATGCTTTGCCTTGATCGCACAATACTCGTTGCTAACGCCAACACGTACGGCTGCTTACTGGGTTGTGGGTCTAGCATCAAGGCTATGTCAAGAGCTTGGTATTACCGAGGAAAAAAGCATCGCCTCAGTCAGAAAATATCAGTCTCAGTTCAATGCAATCGAAATCGACATGCGGCGACGCTTGTTCTGGATCATTACTTCAGTGGAATTCGGCTTGTCGCACAGTCTAGGAAGACCGAGTTCTTTCGGTACCACATTCGATCATATCAATGTATGCTTTTTTGAGACAGTGGACGATCGTTTCATTACGCCAGCCGGGGTGCTTCCTGGGAGTCCTCTGTCCATGAAGAAATGGATCGCCATTCATTTCTTCAGGATGAGGCTCTTGCAGGCTGAGATTAGACGAAAGCTCTATTTGAAGAAGCGACCAGAGCCCAAGACAGATCAGGATCCTTGGTTTCTAGAAATGGAAAGAAAGCTGAATGATTGGCGATACTCAAGTCCCAAGAATGACGAAGGAAGTGGACTGAGTGAAACTTGGTAAATCAACGTCCACCACTCTGCTTCTTACAGAACAACTGGCCTGTCAAGACCCCGAGTGGCTTTTGTCACCGTGGGGCCCATGTGTAGTATTACAGGAGCAGTCGTAGAAACATGAGTTAGATTACAACTTGCAGGTTGCTAACGCTTTATAACACTAGGTTCACTGCCAGATATAATACAATGATCGTGTTCCTTTATCGGCCATCCCCCCAAGTTCCCGTACCATCGATCAAGGCTGCGCGGCAATGCTTTGACGCCAGCCTATTCAATATCGATATGCAAAGCAACCAGATTACTTCAAAATCAGTGGATCTCACATGGATTTTCACCCAGTCACTTTTCATGGCCTTGAACACCGTCCTCTGGGCGATTTCCTATCCAGAGATACGCCGGGAACATCCAAGAGACGATATTGAGAAAAATATTAACGTTGCTCAGCATGCAATATACTTGGCTTCCAAACGCTGGCCTGGAGTCGAATCTGCTCTGGAGCTTTACCAAAACCTCATCACGGCATGTCTTAAGTCTTACGATGGCAAAAGTGAAACTTCGTATGTCATTGATGCATCTTCCAACAAAACCTCACCGGCATCCCTACAAGATGCCATTACACCACCTCTCCTACCAAGTCCGATGGTACCGCACTTATCTCCGCATCAGCATCAGAAAGTGTCCCGCTCGTCTCCTGTGGGATATTTCCATAATCACGACAAAGCTCAGGGGAAGCCACGTGCATCGCCAACACCTTCAGACTATAGTATAAACGACTCAACCCTGTCAGGAAGCTACAGTGTCTCCGATTCGAAGTTATCTGGTAGCTGTCAAGATGCTGTGTCCCAGAAGCCTGCTCAGACTTCCGCTTCTCCGTACCGCGAAACCCGGTATGATCAGGCTTCGACGTACAATGCATTTCCGCAAAGCCTGCCAGCATTCCAGTCCTACCCCGCAGCACAGCACAACTATCGGCAGTATCTTGGATCCATTGGTCATCAGTATTCTCAATACCTCCACGCTCCGTATATATCTCAACAGCCTTTGCAAAATCTAAATCAAGAACAGCAACTGGAGCTTATGAGAAATCTTGAGAACGACGGATTGGATTGGGGATGAGAGCTCTGCGCGATGAAAAACAACCTCTTTAGAAGACTTAGTGCTAAATACAGCCTGTCCACCTCGCCCGGGCACCGTAATTAAGAGCGGAATCGCAGGGGACAACGCTAGGAGTGATAAGGAGTATTGTCGCGTTCGATGCGAGAAGCACTCATCACAAGTAGCATGGGCAAGGATCCCTTCTTGCACAATCGAAGCACAGCAAATCTCTTGGGGTCCAAGGGTTAGGAGAACCCATTGTCTGGTGAGAGTGTCAGCAGCAAGGAGACATCCCTGGATTATGCGTATGTACGTGTATGTGGTGGGTAAAGTTGGTAGAGCGAAGAGCATCTATTTAGTTTGGAGGATTGGGGTGCGGATGATTAGCTCAAAGTGATGTAATCAGCGAGACTGGAGGCTCAATAGGAGTAGGTTGAAATTTGCTGTTCATAGAATAGCTCGCTTTATTGCCATTGCGTACCTTAGAGTCATTTTTCAAGTAATGTAGAGAGAGCCTCGAGCCTCGACCATTCTGTAGCCCTGTCCCGAAGTAGCCTTGCACTAGTTCGACCGTGTTTCCCTTCGCCGAGCAAAAGGGTACTCGCACGTAAGATCGTGTGAAAACAATTAAGCGATACACGCAACTTCGCAAATATGACGAAGAAGAAGAAGTCTAGCAATACTGTAGATACTATCAATGATCTGCCTACGCAGAATGGCTCGAGTCCATTGACACCCACCATCTCTCCCGCCCCAAATGGAGGCACCAGAGGGCAACTCAAGAATAAGAACAAAATCGCTGACCTTTCAACATCAGCGCTGATCATCTGTCGCAACAAACACTGGAGATGTGCGTCCAACCCGTATTTGCTAGGACTACGGCTTACGTATTACACAGATATTTCAAGCTTTCACGGTCCCTGGCTGCAGCTACCTCCGGAGGTACTCGAGTCGCTTGCCTACAGCAACTATGAATCCCCGCATCCCCGTCCTATTGACCCTGCCGTCTTCTTTGACCTGGTCAAAGTTCGGCGTCTGGTTGAGGAAGCAACCGATCTGGCTATCCGCGCGGCCAATGGCACCACCTCATCTGCATTGAGCAACGCTCTCAGTGCGGGCAATGGCATAATGGGTGGAGGTGGGGCAGCCGCCCTTGGCTTGGGCATTGGTGGAGGTGGCCCAAATGCGAGATTGAGCAGAGAGAGAAAACATAGAATGCGAGAGCAGGCGACGCAGAAGCTATCACGTGCATACAAGTTTGACGAAATCGCCGCCAGTGTTGCGACTATGCAGGGCGCTTCTTCTTTGGAAGAGGTTGCAAAATTGGTCTTGCAACGCAGTCCCAATGACAGTGATGCAAGATATGTCCACTTTTTCCACGAAAAGATCCCTTCCAGGATGCTCGCTCAATGCACAACTTTAGAGGCACTAGATCAAGTCATTCGAGACCGGCCTGCCGAAGGCGCCCCACTGCGGACAAGAGCTGTTACCAAGATATTCAAAGACGATTTCGCAGGTGCCGCACATGATTTGAGCGAGGCGCTGGCTGTCTGTCGCTACAAAATGTCTCAACACAATGCAGGGAGAGGCCAGCTAGAGCTTGCGAACGCTCTGGGTAGAGCAGAGAGAAGAAATGGTGGCGCACGGGATTGGAAGTACGAGCCTAAGATTGAAGAGGAGGATCAGCCCAGCAGCCTGGAGACACAATTGCTCTTCCATCGTGCCGGGGTGTATCTTACGATTGCCTGTCAGCATGTCAACACCTCCCTCGACGGTTTGAAGGCAGCAGACGAATTACCGGAATCTCAGCCGGAGCTTGCGCAAATTCCTGCGGAGCAAGCAGCTCACGAACGTCGTCTCGAAGCACGCAAGATGGTCAAGACAAATGCCAAACGGGCCCTGCGAGACTACTTGGGTTTTCTCTCGCATTTCGACTATACGCCTGGGCTCCCAGCCGAGGTCACAGAGGTGTTCTTCCGCAAAATCAATGCTGCAGCTGGAGGCTATGGGAAGCCTAAGAACGGACCTCCTGCAAAGAGACTGCTCGAAATGTCGGGGAATTCTAGCCTGAGTAACGGCCATCTCTCTGATTCGCTTGTCCCTCACAAACCCAAGGAGTCGCGTCGCACTGCCAACGATGGAGTGTCCGCGGAGAACCCGTATGCCGGTCTCCCTTCGCCTGAGATACATCCCGTGTCTGCTCTTTTCTCTGCAACGCCTCCTGAGAACCTTCCACCTTATCCTGCAACATCGCAAGCACTTGTTCCCTGTAAGCAAGCCTCGCAAAAAGAGCCACAAGGTGGGTTTGCGAACCATTTCATGGACTCTGAGCAGCATGAAGCAGTGACGTATCATCCACTGTTCACTGACGCTCTTCACTCGCTATTGCTATGCCATTCGCTTATTCAAACATCTCCAAAGGAGCTCCTAAGACACGCCCACATGGTAGCTCGACTAGCCCGCATCTGTGATGGTTACCCAATCTTTCTCGCAGCGCGTTCCCCAAGTCGTGCAGACTGGATTGAGGTCGTGCGCCGCGCGAACAAGTGGGTTGGACTACAACAGTCGTGGGAGACTCTTTGCGCACCTGCTCCATTGCCTGGACAAGTGGGCTCGACTAAGAAAGAAGAAACTGAGGAACAAGCAAAAGAACGCCGTAGGCAAGAAGCAATCTTGGAAGCTCTGGCCGATGAGCGTGTCTACGACGAGGCGAGCTTCCAAGCTGCAGTGACGGCAAGGGAGCGCAGGGCTGAAGAGCAGAGACGGGAGGAGCTTGGTCAAGGTGGCAATAGCCCGAAGCGCTGGGCTCAGGAGGATGGCAAGGAGTATCCGATCAGTACTGAGAGGGCAGAAGCTATTGCGAGATGGGTGAGAGAAGCTCCACTTACAGTCGCTGGTGCTGGCAAGACAAAGCGGGGGCCGAAGAAGGGGAAAGCGCGGAATGGGCCGCAGCACAGTGAGGCTGATCTGAGTGCGAGTATTGACCAGCTGGAAATGAATGGCGAAGAAGCTCACCAAAATGGTGGTGGCAAAGTTGAAGGGGAGGTCGATTCTTAGCTCATAACTTGCGTCCCACGTGCAGTCAAATTTGGAACTCGGAACGACAAGCCCGTATTTGGTGAACATGCTCCGAAATCCATCAATTCAAGCCTATCTTCACTCTGGCGGCAATGGAAGGGGCAGTACTTAGTGGGCCTTGATGTGGCATCGTCTACTTTGGCCAGCTTTCATTCATATGTGGCTTCATGGCATCCATTCATCCAGCATTCGCCAGAATTTACGCAGCTTGAGCTCCGCGAATGTCAGTTCATTGCCAATCCAATGATGAAGGTATAGTACTTCATGTTATATTCGTCCACGTCCGTTGTCCAACGCAGTGCAGAGGGCCCTTCTTCGTTGATTTTGTCCTGAACACTTGCAACAGCGTAGCTTGAGCCGAATGAATCCTGTCAGCGCCAATGTTCTACATGTTTCACGCTAAAAACTGTTTGTAGTCGTCAAGAAAAGAACTGGCTACAAGATTCTCTATGTCTTCATCTCAGCAAAGGACACTTGCTGTTGTCCTCAGCAAGAGCAAGAAAAACTATGGTGACAATTTTTGATCTTTGAATTCTGTTAGGCGAATGTTAGGCTTACTTGAGTAGACACAAGCTATTCGGTCATAAAAGAAAGTGGCATATGGTTCGCAATGCCTCGTGCAACGTGACAATGTTGGGTATTCTGCCCCCAATCAGCTTGGAGTCGCCATCCCAGATTGTCTCTACTTTAGCACACAAAAGATCATCTGCGCTCAACCAGAGTTCACAGGGCTTCCGCAGACGCCACTCAGGCTACTAGGGATGGTGGAGGAGACACTCTGTGTCCAAGCTCACTACAATCGTGGGACAGATCCAGGCATGTGCGATGGATGAGCAAGTCGCCATGAGCGTTGACAAGTTGGGTCAGCAGAAGGAATCCCGCGGCAAGGGACAAAGTCCGCCACCCACACCTATCAATTTTGCTGGACACGAGCATGGAGCTACCAACGTATCTATGATCTACCCACACCATTCGAAGGCTTGCTATCGAAGATCGATCAGTGGGAGGCACGTTACCTAGCCACTGGGTCACTGTTTGGCACTTGATGTCAGCAACTCCAACTTATCGCACGTAAGGATCGTTGGATTGCAACTACCATTCCCTGTTCAGCCTGGCTTACTAAGCAGTTCTTGGCTTAGGGCTAGGGCAAGCCCTTTAAGATAATATATAGCTGGCAACTACCATAGTTACTACTCCTTAATAAACTATATTAATATATGAAAGAACTATCTCTATAGATATTATTAACGGGTTTTAAACCCGGTATATAATATACTTATTATATAATTTATTTAATATATTCCTAGAGCGAGTTAGAGAGCCGTTAGGAAAATAATAATATTTTTTATTTTTTATACTACTACTTTAAAAGTAAAATCCTTAAAGTCTTTAATATTAACTACTCTTTATCTATATTACTTTTAGATATAATAGGAAGTAATAATAATATAAAAATCTCTAAATTAAAAAGTAAAAGTAATTAAGAGTTATAAAAAATTAATATTACTATTATTCTAAAAGTTAAAAAAATCTAGAGGTATATTATTAATAAAGATAAATATTAATATTTTATTACTTTAGATCCGTTAAATAGAATAACTACTTATCGAGATATTAAAAGAAGATTATATAAAGTTATATTTATTATATCGGAAAAGAAAAAAGAGTATAAAGTAACTAAAAAAAATATTAAGAAAAATTAAATAAATAAAAAGATAATTATAAAATAGTATATAATTATAATTTATTTAATTTAGAATTAAACCTAAAGATTTATATTACTAGTATTACGAATAATATTAAAATAATAAATATTTTATACTAGTTATTCGAGTATTCTAACGCGTAGACTATCGATTTATATATATATTAAATTACTTATAAAGACTAGGATAATTTTAAATCTTTACTAGATTATAAAAACTATATAAAAATATATTAAAAGAGATTTATTAATATAGGAACCCTATTACTTAATTAAATACTAGTATTATACTTTAGAGTAGAAATTAACTCTAAATTATATATATATATTATTAATATATAAAGTCTAGTTAAAAGAGATAAGATAATATTTACTTTAAATAATATATTTAATAAACTCTTAAAATATAATAATCGTCGATAGAATTTAAAAACTTTAATACTAAGAAAATAGAATAAATATAGAAATAATAAGAGTAGAAATCGTGATAATTTTAACTATAGATTAAGATCTAGGAATAACTCTATAAATCTTAATTATAAAAAGAGTAAAAATAATAGAGATTATTAAAATAATAAATTTAATAATAAGGCGCGTAAAGAAAGAAAGAATTACGAGGGCTATAAAGAATATTATTTTATTAAAAATTACTATTATCTTTATAAAGATAAAAGGCCCGAAGGTTAAAAAGTATATAAAAGTAAATAATATCTTTTAATTAAAAACTATATTAACGATTTAAGTAAAAAGTTTATTAGAGTTAAAAAAATTAAAAAAATACTTATTTCTAATTATATAAATAAAGTTAAAATATTAAATAATAATAAAAATAATACCTTCTAGATAAACTCGGTTATAAATATTTATATTATATATAACTTCTCCTTATTCGATAAAGTTATATATAAAGAGGAGTAATATAAATTTATAATAATTAGAGATAAATCCTAATACAGGATTTATAATATTAATATTATCATTTTTAATTTATTTATTAATAGTAAATATAAGGAGTTAAATCTCGTTAATATATACTACGTTCTCGATATAGAATATAATCTCTTATCGTTAAGAATACTAGAGTAGAATAATTATAAATTTTAGGTAGTTAATAAAAGAATAAATATCCTAAATAAATAAAGAGAGTTTTATTTATCTAGAACTTATATCGAGACTAGATACTCGCTTAATCTAAGAAAATCTCTATCTATATTTAAAGTTAGGGCGAATCCTCTTCTTCTACTTCCTATAATTACTAGTTCTTTAATTAAATCCGGATTATGAATTTAATAATATAGGAGGCTTTATTATTTAAATATAAATAATATTAAAAGACTAGCGTATATATTAGAAGGAATAAATATTTAGAAAATTATATTATTTTAGGCCCTAAAACTACTTATTAAAAAGTATAAACTATATATTATAGAGTATTAATATTAAGTTATTATTCGCGTACCTAGGCGATTTAATTAAATAAAGAGAACTATTAATTAAAGCGAGTTAATATATACCGATATTACCGGCGGTAGTTAAATTATATATATATTAAAGAGAAAGCGTTATATATTTATTCTACTCGATAACGTTATTAACGAACTAATTATTTACTTATTTATAAAGAAGTTAGATATAATTAATATAATAAATCTTTATTTCGAGTATACTAAAAATACTAGGAGATTTATTTAGTATTTTAAAAGTAATAATACTAGTAAAAATATAGATAAGAGAATATAGATATTGTTTATTAAATATAAAGTTAATTAAATTCCTACTACTATATATAACCCTAATTAGAATAAAGTATTAGAACGATATATCTATATATTATTTAGATATATAAAAAGTATTTTATTTAACTCTAAACTTCTAAAAACCCTATAAGGTAAAGTAATTAAAATAATTATATACTACTATAACTATAGCCCGACTAGGATTCTTAGTACTATAACTTTATATAAAGTATTAATAAATAATAGACCCTTTATAGGATACCTTTATATATTCGGATATATAGTATACTACTATAATAAAGATCTTAATAAGAAGAAACTCGATAATAGAAGTATTAAATATTTTTTATAAAATATAATATAATTAATATATTCTATTTATAGGATAATAAAAAGATAATTATTTTAATTTATATAATATTCGATAAAGTCGTCGATCCTAAATAATTAAACGAGAATAAAGAAAAGTAATATATCTTCTTAAATAAATTATTAGAAAATAAAAATAAAATATCGGACGATAATTATAAGGTTAAAGAATTCTTTACTAATAAAAATAAAATAACTCTATATTTTATATATAAGAAATCGTAGAATTACGTCGTTATAAATAACCTCTAGAAGAAAGTTAAACTCGTTAAGAGTAAAATATATAATAAAAGCGTCGATAATAAAATATAAAATATTAAACGAGTATTACGAAACGCTAGACCTTATATTTAATCGGGACTAGCGCGCTCTTAGTACTAGTTATATACTAGTTTATAACTTTATAAACTCTATAAAATTAACTTATTATTAATAAACTAAATTACATTTATAAACTATTAATAATATAGCCTATTTATAATCTATTATTTAATAACGAGGTTTCGTTATATATCTTATTAAAATAGATATTAATTTAATTTTTAACGTTTTTATAATTATTTATAAAACTCTAAATAATTTAAATAAAAAATAATAACTAGTAGTACTCTAAAAAGAATTTAATTTTTATAAAATTTAATAGATTTAGGATTTAGTACTAGTATTTAATAATAAGAAAATTCTACTAGGCCGCTAGATTTTATTTATTAAAATAGATTTAATTAATAATATTACTCGATATAAGGCGCGCTAGGTCGTAAAAGAATTTCGATAAATTAAAGATATTAACTTTAACGAGACGTATTTAAAAGTATTAAAATTATATAATAAGAAATTAATATAATAATATATAGTATAAAAGATATTAATTATTCTATAGAGAATTTGGCCCTAATATACTAGAAGGGTAGTATTATAGAGATTATAAAATAATAATATATTATATATACCTACGCCCCGCTAAAGGCGTTAATACGTTATATATACCTACGCTCCGCTACCTCTATAATATTATTATTTATCGATACGGGGTTCTAGCCTTAGTATTACGGGGTTTTAATTTTTAATAATTTTATATCAAGTTAATATTCCCCCGTTTTATTAGAATTCTTAGAGATTAGTTTTATTATTAAATTTAGGATTTAAAAACTATTTAATAATAAACCCCGTAATTACTTTATATTTTTTATATTATTATTAAGCCGCTAGCTCTACGCTAGTAACTTTAGATATTATAATTATAATTTTTTAAATCTTTTTAAAGAAAAGACCTATTATTATTATAATATCGGGTTTAACCTCGGGACGTCTAGAAGAATTTAACGATAATAATATTAATTAACCCCCCTTCGATAACCCCCGCTATAAGGATAATAATGAATTTAAAGATATTACTACCCTCGAAGAGATTTTAAATATATAATTTAAAGTTATTAAAAAAGAAAACCGTCGCCTTAAATAATAATAAGAGTTAGGGGTATTATAAATTTAAAATTAAATACTATATAATCCTATTATTTCTACGCCCGTTAACGGAGTATTATTAGAATTTATTATTTATAATAGAGGTCCCCTAATTATTACGCCTACTAGTAGAATAATAATAAATTTAACTATATTTAATAATGATATCCTTATTAGGGCGAAAATATTATACTTTAATAAAATACGTTCTTATAAGGGTACGAGCGAAGGTAAATATTTATACTAATTCCGCGACGTAAATATTAAATTTTTAATTAGTCTTAAATATTTCATTACTAATTATTTAAAGATTATATATTATATAGACTCGTTAGAAGGTAACCCTTTAATATAATAATATAAATACTATAATTTATATAGTTTAACTAGTATTATATTTAGTTTTTTTAAGAATTTCTTCTTAATTTAATAATAGATTTAATTAATTATTATCTCCTCGTTTATAAAAAGTAGGAGGAAGTTAAATAATAATTTTATTAAAAGCTATTATTATTTAAGGTTTATTTTAAGGAAATAAAAACCTAGTTATTTTTATTTTTAAAGAAGTATAAAGTAAATTTCTTTTTAACTAAATTTAAACCTAAATTTAAAAATAAAATCCTTAATACCAGTAGTATATTTATTTAAAAAGAAGAAATTCTTATTTAAATTATTATATAAGAAAAGAATCTAAAGTATATATAATTAATAAGTTGTTTAAAATTTTAATTCGGGTTCTTAATTAAAGAACTTTAATAAAGAAAAACTTATAGTAAACCGAATTATTAAACTTAATACCGGCGATAATATTAAATAGGTATATTTAAAGGAGAAGGGTAATAAATATAAAATTAATACTACTAATTCTTTATACGATAAGATTATTTATTATTATTATAAAATAGAAAATTATATTAAGCCTAAATATCCCGATATAGATAAATTAATTATATACGTCGGTATAGTATCGGTAAAAAACGATTAAGTCTAATTTATACCTCGGAAAAAAAGTAAGAAAAACGATTAATAAAGATATATCCTTTTATTCTTTTTAAGGGTTAGATTACTCTTTAAGATAAAATTAAGTAATTTATTACTTTAATTAACTCTAAAGTATAAATTAAATTAATTTTATAATAGTTTATTATTAAAAATAATTTAGAATTTTATAACGTTACTTTACTACTAGCTAAAGTAATTAACGGGTAAAGTATATATTACTATAGCGCGTATTAATTAGATTATTAAATAGTCGATAATTAAAATTAAAGGTGTAAATATAATACTTTATTCTATACTATAAACTTTAAAGATTTAAATATTATTCTAGATATATCTAGGTTATATTAATTAAAGATATTAATTAATTCTAAAGCGGATTAATAACGGTTTAAAGTTAATTTTAGTAATTTATAAATTAAGGAATTTAATTAAATTTACTAGTAATTTTAAAAACGAACCGAATATATTCGCGGTTATATATATTATAATAATATAAAGTAAATAGGAAGAACTTCTTAATCTAAAGATTCTTAAGGAATTTATAGAGTTTTATAATATTTTTTCTAATAAAAAGCCGAGTACCCTATTTATTTTTAAATAAAGGGATTATATTATTAAAATAAAAATTAATAAAGAACCGTTTTATAGGTCTTTTTATAATTTATTTCAAACTAAATTATTAGAGCTACGGCGTTATTTAGAATCTTTATTTTATAAAGACTAGATCCGTTATTTAATATTTTTAATTAAAGTACCTATTTTTTTTATATTTAAAAAGGATAATAAATTATATCTTTATATTAATTACTAAAACTTAAACGCGGTAATTATTAAGAATTAATACCCGTTATTTTTAATTACCGAGATATTAGACCGTTTATACGGTTTTAAAATCTTTATAAAATTAGATTTTAAAGATATTTATTATAGGATCTAGATTAAGGAAGGCGATAAATAGAAAATTATTTTCCGAACTCGTTATAGTTATTTCGAATATTTGGTTATACCTTTTAGGCTCGCTAATATACCGGCGACGTTTTAAATTTATATTAACTATATATTTATAAATTTAATAAATATAACGTATATAGTATATTTAGATAATATCCTAATTTATAGTATTAATCCGGCGGAGTATTAACGGTATATTAAATAAATATTTAAACGATTATATTAATTCTAGTTATTTATTAATTTTAAGAAATATTAATTCGGTACCGAAACGGTCGAGTTTTTAAATTTTATTATATTTATTAATAAAGTAGTTATAGACTCGGAATATATTAAGACTATTAAGAAATAACCTTAACTAAAAATTTATCGAGAAATATAAATCTTTTTAGGCTTCGTTAACTTTTATAAATAGTTTATTTATAGTTATTTTAATATAATTATACCGTTTATTAATTTATTTAAAGGTAGTAAAGTAAATAAAAAAATAAATCCGTTAAAATAAATAGACGGCGCTATAGAAGTATTTAGATTTTACGAGATATATTCGTAAACGCGTCTTTTCTACGCTATTACGATCTAATTAAATAATTATATATAAAGACGAATACTTCTAACTTTAACTTTAACTCTATATTATTATAATAGGATAAACAAAAATTATTAGCGCCTCATAATATTCTAGTCGCGGAAATTAAATTCTTTAAAATAAAACTATAAGATTTATAATTAAGAATTATTTATTATTATAGTAATAATAAAATAATAGCGATACTATCTAGAAAATAGTTTTTATTATATTAAAATCTAGATTAATTATAATAACCTAAAGGGTTTTATAAAATAAAAGAAGTTAAACTTTAAATAGGCCCGTTAGGTATTTAGATTAATTATTTATAATTTTAAAATCTTTTATCGGGCTAGAAAATTAAATCCTATTAATATATTATCGCGGCGCTTTAATTATAAAGGAGTATCGCCGTTAAATATTAAATTATTATTAATACTTTAGAATAAACTTATTTTTTAAACTAGCGATAAATTATCGGAAGAAAATAAAGAAGTAAAAGTAATTATAATCTTTACTTTTTAAATTATAGAGTTAAGAGTAGTAATTTTAAAACGGGATATTATAGTAGTATTTAAAACTATATATAATAATCTTAAAAGACCTATTAAAACGTTAATTCGGGAATTATAAATTTATAATAATAAAATAAACTCTTTTCGAACTAAAACGAATATATTAAAGGACCGCCGTTATATAAAGAATAAAGTATAAATTATAAACTCCGAGAGATTATTAAAATATAATAGTTATTTTTATATATTAAGGGATAAAGCTTTAAGGGAAGAGTTTATAAAAAAGTATTATAATAATTCTTTAATAGGTTATTTTAGCGCTATAAAGTCGTATAAATTATTTACCCGAAAGTTCTTCTAGGAGGGTAATTTAAAATAAGTTACGAATTATACTAAAATTTACGATATATATTAGCGGACGAAGACGCCGCGATATTATTTATATAACGAATTAAATTCGCTTCCTATTACTATTTAACCTTAGAAAGAGATTTCTATAGATTTTATAATTAATTTACCGCCTAGTAAATATAAAGGTACTATTTATAATATTATTTTTATCGTTATAAATCGATTTATTAAAATAATTAAATATATATTTATAATTATTAAAATCGATACCGTTTAATTAACGGAAGTATTTTATTCTAAAATTATTTACCGCTATAATATATCTAATAATATTATTAATAATAGAGGCTCTATTTTTACGAGCGCTTTCTAATCGGTTATATATTTTTATTCGAAAATTAAATAACGCCTAAATACTACCTTTTACCCTTAAATAAATAAGTAGGTAAAGTATTAAAATTAGGTACTAAAGTACTATTTACGTATATTTATTAATAATAAATAAATTAATTAGGTTAGATTACTACCTATAGTAGAATTCTTAATAAATAATAATTAGAGTACCGCCGTCGGAACGACGTTATTTTTCCGTATATATAGTTATTATCCTAAAATCCGTTAGGAGGTCGAGGACGACTCTAGGGAAAAAAAGTATTAATTATAAATAATAAAATATAATAATTATAAATAATAAAATATAATAATTATAAATTTTAAAGAATAAAATTATAAAGTATTTATAAAGCGCTATCGAATACTAAACTAAATAATATAATAAAACGTATAAACTATAAAGTTATAAAGTTAGCGATTTAGTTATATTAATAATAAAGAATTTAAAGTAAAAATACCTAAATAAAAAATTATCCTATAAGTTTATAGGGCCCTTTAAGATTATTAATAAAATAAGAGTATAAATTTACCGCCTATTATTATCTTTTATATATAGAATTCATAATACTTTTTATATATCGTTATTTAAATTATATTATCTTCGCGATTATATTAATACGGCGGAATCTTTTATATAAGCCCCCGAATTTATTAATAATAATAAACTATAGAAAATAGAAGAGGTAATTAATAGAATTAAGAATAAAGAAAATATCTAGTATAAAATTAAATAAACTAATTAAGGCGAAGAATATTAATTAATAATTATTAAATAAAGAGTTTATTAATATTAATAAATTAATTAAAGTCTTTAAATAGGCGGGTAGTAAACGTAAATATATAAATATAATTAAAGAGGTTATTTAATTATATAAGATAATAAAACGGAGTAAACGGAGCCGATATTAAAAATAAATATTACTACTTTTATATTAATATTTATATAACGGACGTTCTCCTTTATATTTATAATTTTATTATATAGTTTTAGGGTATAACTAAATTTAATTTATTATTAAACTATTTATATACGATAACGATAAGATATCGTATTTATAAGAATATTTTTACTTTAAATATAGTCTATATAAACGCCTAAAATATACTATTAAATAATATATCTAGGTAAACTTAACTAGCGCCGATTTAAGAAAAAAAGAATTCGATATTACTATTATATTATACGAAAGATTTAATTATTATCGAAATTATTAGAAAAAAACGTAGTCTCTTTAATATAATCCTTAAGAATATTATCTTCCTCGGGACTCTTTAAGTCCCGTTTATATTAATAGAAACTCTCGGTCTTTTTTTCGAGAATTTTATTTATCGCTTTTAATTCCTTAATATACTAATTCGCCGCCGTTAATTAATTCTATAAATCAATAATTATAGTAGAGGTTTACCTATTAATTACTATTATTTTATTATATATTTTACGCTATTAGGTAATTTCTTTATTTATTAAATTATATTTATATTCTTTTTTAAAAGTTTTATTACTAATATAAATATATCGATATATAGACCTCTTTACCTTCCTTCGGAAAGATTTAGGATTTTATTATTATTAATATATACTACTTTAAAGTTTACGGTTATAATTTACCTTTACGTAATAATCGATTCCGTAATAATTAATATAATAGAGTATATAAAGAGGGGATATACCTCGAATATAATTATTATTAAACTAATAGAAGTAGACCCGGTAAGGGAGTTATAAAGTATAATAAACTACTATTATAATTAATATTATATAGTCGCGTTAATAGCGGACTAGTTATATTTACTAGTATATTTATAACTAAACTATATTAATATAAATCAATTAATATTATCGGTAAATAGGAGCTACTTATAGAGTTAAAAGAAAATTATATATAACGAGAGTATTATTTATATATTAGTTATAATACTAAAACGCTATTATAGAGTTAAAGTAATAATATATAAAAAAGGCTAGAGGAGTTATAAAGAGAGAAAATAAATAAGCGAGCGAGTTTATTTTAATAATAAACTATCGCGCTAAATATTTTATTATTATAATACGTCGATACGCGCCTCCGCTCCGCTACCTCGCTTTTATTAATAAATATAACTATTATTATAGTAGTTATATTATTATTAATCTCCGGGTATAATATTAGAGTTATACCGATTATATATAGTACTTTACTACTAGTATTTTTATAGTATAGTAGGAGTATATAATAAAGGTAGTTACTATTATTCCGCTACTAGTATTATAGGTACTATAGGAATAATCTAATATACTATATTTACTATAAATACTATAAGCGCTATAAGAATAATAGTATATATTATTTCGCTCCGCTACTATTATATATAATAGTACTATAGGGACGAAAGAAATATTATTTAATTAATTACTATTACTATATATTAGCGCTATAGGGACAGTTTTATAAATATATTATTTATTTATTATAAATATTACTATATAATAGGGGTAGTTTAATAGTATTACTCTTCCGCTACTAGTACTATATAATAGTACTATAGGAAATAGTTTTGTATTATTCCGCGACTAGTACTATATATTAGCGCTATAAGACCGATAGTATAAATTTAAAGATTTTTTTCCCTTATTTCCCTTAAGGGGTTTAAAGGTTTTGTAATAAACTTCGACTAATTAATTAAATATTATTCCGTAACTAGTATTATAGGTATTAAAGAATTAAGTATATAACCTTATATTTAGGTTATTATATAGTAACGCTATTATATTAAATAACTTTTTTCTCTTATTTTTCTTAAAGGGTTTAAAGGATTTTTAATAAATATCTTTTAACTAAAGTATTTAAATACCTAAAGACTAAGGCTTAAAAAGAGAAGTAATTATAAAGTAATAATATATTATATACGCCTACGCCCCGCTAAAAGCGCTAGTATATTATATATACCTACGCTCCGCTACCTTTATAATATTATTATTTATCGATATAGGGTTCTAACCTTAATATCGTAAAGTTTTAACTTTTAATAATCCTATATCGAGTTAGTATTCCCCCGTTTTATTAGAATCTTTAGAGATTAATTCTATTATTAAATTTAGGATTTAAAAACTATTTAATAATAAACCCCGTAATTACTTTACGTCTTTTATACTATTACTAAACCGCTAGCTCTACGCTAGCGGCTTTAGATATTATAGAGATATCCTCTTTATTTATATAAATACCCCTCTAATCGCTAGATAGATACCCCCCTCTATATTTAGTTAATAGCCGAGTTTACCTTAATTATTAATATATCTACCGCGGGCGATAGTGTTACTAGGCCCTCGAAAAGACGTCGGATTTATATTTTTCGGCTAGGATAAAGAGAAAATACCGGAAATCCTATTTATACCTAGTTTATAACGATTCTATTATTAAATACTCTCTTTATAACCTAGTTATATATTATAATTAAAGATCTACTTATTTAGAATTTAAATATATATAATATCGTCGGCGCTAACGATATTAGGGATAAAGTAGTAGTTTTATTACTATATACCCACGTCGCCTAAATAAATCACGTCGGTATTATTATAATAACTATAGCGACTAATTAAATATAGGGGGGTATATATCTAGTAATCTAGAAAATATCTATATAAATAAAGAGAGTATCTTTATAATATTACTTTATTAGAATCCTAATATTACTCTAGTCTCGATAGGGTTAGTGGTAGAGTTTAGCCCGTTATTTTAATAAATATTTATAATAATACTCCTACTAAAGTCTATCTCGTAATAAATCGCCTTTTTTTAAAAGAAAGAAATTAACGCCCTCGTTAATATATTTATATAAAGTATTATAAATAATAATATAAATAACTTCTATATATAGAAGTAAATAAATAAATAATATATATTTTAAATTATCGACCGATTACGAGTAGGCCTATAGAGTTTTAAAATTTAATATAGAGTCGTAAAACTTAGTATTAAAATCGCGATAACGGGGTAAAGTAATAGAGAGGTATAAAAATAATATAAATAACTAATAATAAAAACTATAGTATTAATGAAATAAGGGCGTATATATATAATATTATAAAAATATTAATATTAAAGAACTAGGGCCCTAAATATATATTAAAAAAATTAAATTTTAATATAAATCTAGCTAGCTAGAGAAAGTCGTTTAATAATATTTTCAAAATTAAAACTATTTTAGCGCGGAGCTAATCCCGATTTAACTAAATAATTATATAAATAATATATTATCCGAAGTTTTTCCCTTTATAAATATACTATTTAATTAAGAAATAATAATAACGAGAGGAATATACTTAAATTTATATAAAGAAATATATAAATAATATACTATTGAGATATTCGGGCTATATTAATTTATATACGACTAAATAAATAATTTAGAACTATTAAAAAGTAATTTTATTAATTCTCGATATAAGATCTCATTAATATTATTATAGTACCCGTACTCTAAATAGAGCTCGATAAATAGATTTAATATAATAATTATTTATTAATAAAGATAGGTAAAGAGCGATAATATAAAAGAGAAATATAATTATATTTCTAAAGTTATCGACTTTAAAAGAAGAATTTTAATTAATATCTAGCCTATTATTTATATTCCTTAATAAATTCGTTCGCGAAAATATTTTTAAGATTTATTTAACGGTTTTATATAAATCTCTAATCTTTTTAGAATAAGAGATATTCGATAATATAACTCTTCTCTTTTTTAATAACGCGGTTATTAAAGATATACTTTAGTTTTTATTCTAACTTTAAATTATCTCGCTCGGTTTCTACTACTTTAGGGTTAATAAGTCGTGGATATTTAAAAAAGTCTTAATTTAATAGTAGATACTACTCTAGCTATATTATTAAAAATATATTATAAATTTTCTAATTTTCCGGGATATTAAGACGGTATATAAATTTAATAATATAGTTAAAACCCTTAAATAATCTAGTTATTTATTAATTATATTTATAACTAGTAAATTTATTTACTAGAATATTATAATCTTTATATAAATATAGTAAGGCCTAGTCTTATTTATAGAAGTATTAAAGATAATAAATACGATTATAATACTCTTTATTATATATTTAAATATAAGTAATTATATCCGAAGTTTAAATATATATTAATTCTTTTAATAAAATATTATTCTCCTAATTTCCTAGATCTAACGCGTTATTAATAATAAAATTAAAAACTATTTTGTATAAAGTATAGTCAATAAGTTAGGAAAACGTATTATTATATTATATAATTATAAAAAATAGTACTTTTTCCTAAACTTTAAGATTTTATAAAATAACGATCTAGAATTATAATATAATTTTAATAGTTTAATTTATATACTCGCTTAATTTATCCGTTTATAAATAATAAATAATAATAAATATTAAACTTATTTTAAATTTATTAAATAGAGCCTTTTATAAAGTATTTATAAATTTATAATCGCGGTCGGAAAGAATAGTCTTCGGAATACTTTAATTTATTAAATATAAACGACGTAAAAGTATATCTATTTATTATTCTACCTTTTATATTAATTTTCCTAGAATCGCGATTACTTTTCGGGAAAATTTGTATATAATAATTATAATAATATCGAATTCTTCCTATGAAAGAAGTAAAACTAGGATAAAATTAATAAAAATTATATAAAAAGAAGAAGGCGGTATAAGAATAAATTATAATACTTTATAAAGTTTATATTTAGGAGTACCGAATAATTAATATTATAAATAATATCGTAAATATTTCTTTAACTTTTTATTTAGTTTATATATACTAATACCTAATTATTATTTTATAATATTTATATTTTACTATATATAAGTTAGAATATACAACGTTAAATAAAGTTTTAATATATAAAGAAAGTATATATAGGCGCTCTAGTATATATATATAATTAATAACTAAATTATTAATATATTATATTAAACCGTTACCCCCCTTTAAAAAAATAAAATCTACGACGTCTTTACTAGTTTCTATATTATAGTTAAATATATAATTTCTTTTAATTTAAAAGTCGTTATTCTAGTATTCTTAAAATGATTTTTATTTAAATTATATATTTATTTCTATTAGTATATAGATCTTATATATATATATTTAAAATATATCTAGCTCGCTTTTTAAAAAGTCCTTAACTACGTCCTTCTACTATAGTCGAGATAGGGTATCTAGTACTATATATACGCTGCGGAACAGGGAAGGGAAGGGAAGGGAATAACCCCCGCTCCCTTCCCTTCTAGTAGGGAAGGGAGCGGAAGGGAAGGGGTAGGGACTGCTAGGGAAAGGAAGGGATTACCTGCTATTCCCTTCCTCCCTGCTCTCCCTATAAGGCTGCCCCCATATATGGCCATGCATGCGCGCATGCATGCCCCATTGCTGCTCCCATGTGGCCCATGTATACGCCCATGTATGCCCCATTGCTGCTCCCATGTGACCCATGTGTGCCCCCATATATGGCCCATGTATGCGCGCATGCATGCCCCATTGCTGCTCTCATGTGGCCCATATATGCCCCCATATATGGCCCATGGCTCCCATATATGGCCCATGTATGCGCGCATGCATGCCCCATTACTGCTCCCTTATGGCCCATATATGCGCCCATGTATGCCCCATTGCTGCTCCCATGTGGCCTATATATGCGCCCATGTATGCCCTATTGCTGCTCCCATGTGGCCTATGTATGCGCCCATGCATGCCCCATTGCTGCTCTCATGTGGCCCATATATGCCCCCATATATGGCCCATGTATGCGCGCATGCATGCCCCATTGCTGCTCCCATGTGGCCCATGTATGCCCCCATATATGGCCATGTATGCGCGCATGCATGCCCTATTGCTGCTCCCATATGGCCCATGTATACGCGCATGCCCCATTGCTGCCCCTATATATGGCCTATATATACGCGCATATATGCTCCATTGAGTGGTACAAAGATTAGGACAATTAGCAAAGCGGTTAAAACGCCAAGCCTTATACCTAATTTGGACTAGCGCAGTAATAGCCCATGCATGCGCGGAGCAATAGGCGATATGCAGGCAAGAATGGGCCATATTTTGAAGCAGTAATGGGCTCATACATGGGCCATATATGGGGGCATACATGGGCCACATGGGAGCAGCAATGGGGCATGCATGCGCGCATACATGGGCCATATATGGGGGCATACATGGGCCACATGGGAGCAGCAATGGGGCATGCATGCGCGCATACATGGGCCATATATGGGGGCATACATGGGCCATATGGGAGCAGCAATGGGGCATATATACGCGCATACATGGGCCACATGGGCGCATACATGGCCTATATATGGGAGCAGCCCTATAGGGAGAGCAGGGAGGAAGGGAACAGCAGGGAATCCCTTCCCTTCCCTGGTAATCCCTGCCCCTTCCCTTCCGCTCCCTTCCCTGCTGGAAGGGAAGAGAGTAGGGGTTATTCCCTTCCCTTCCCTTCCCTGTTCCGCAGCGTAGTTAATAGTATATTTCTATATTTTTAAAAAATCGGTTAAGGAAAAGAATAAACTAAATTTATTTCCGGTCGGGATAGAGGTTTTTTAGTTCTTTTATAATATAATAAATTATAACCTCGTAACCGAATTTTTTACTAGTATTAAAATTAATAAATAATTCTTTTTTATCGTCGAAATAGTATAAAAAAGAAGGTTTAGAAAAGATATTCTAAATAGTTTTAAATAAACGGATCTCTTATAGAGAAGGTAATTTAAAACTAGTTTTTTTAATATATTCCTATCGCTAAATACTTATAGGGGGTATTTTATTTAATAGCGCGGTTTTTTTATTTTATAAAGATCTAGCTAAAGTAGTATAATCTTTAATATAATTTTTTAATTAACTAGTTATTCCTAAATATATTTTAAATACTATTAATATTTAAGAGAAAGTTAGTTATTTAATAATTATAAATTTTTCTTTAGAAATTAATAGCCCGAATAAGTTAATCTTTTAATTAAATAGTATAATTAACGAATAATTAATAAACGCCTTTTTAAGGTTAATTGAAATATTAAATTTAACGAATAAAGAAAATATTATATATAAGTATTAAATATAATCCTCGAGGGTCTAAGAGAATATTATAATATTATCGATATATATTTAGGCGAATACTTTATAGATATATAAAATCCGGTTTATTTATTATTATATATATATAGGCGAGTTCTTAAATCTTATTATTATAATATTAAAAGTCTCTTAACCGCGGTATAATATAACGATAAACTTATATCTATCTTTAGAGTATATATATTATTAATAGAAGAAATTAACCGCGTTAATAATAATAATCTAACGATAACCCTTAACGGCGCTAATTATATTATTCTATAGAGATAAATAGTAGATATCTATTATAACTATAGTATTTAAACCTCGAATATTAATAATAATATAGTTCTTTTTAATACCGTTTAATTTTATAGTTTAAATAACGAAGACTAGGAAATTAAATAAAGTAATTTATATCGTTTATTTAAACCGTCTCTAAATATATAATTTATTAAAGATTTCGTTAATAATCTTCTAGCTCTCGTTATTTATAGGATAAATATATACCGTTTTAGATATTTTATCTTCCTAGTCGACGCGAAGTAGTATATATATATATTTATTTTTTAGAATATTAATAAAGCTCCTTTCTATTTAAAATATAAAGAATTAATTAATAATCTTTACTAACTCTAGTTATTTACTATGAATAATAATACTATTTAAAAGGATATTATCTTTTACCGAAATAATTATCTTTATTAACGGAATAAAAAGTCGGGAATTAATTAGGTTCTTTATATTTTACTTCTCTAAAAACTATTTAAAAAGTAATAAATTAATATTAATAACAACTATAGTATTAAAAATATTTTTAATAAAAGTTTTTTTATATTTTTAAAGAGGCCTTCGTATAGCGAGCTCACGAACGTTATTATTATTTATAATAATACTATAATAGTTATTAAATTAAACCTCGACTATTTAACCTAGTTTTATATTCCTAGAGATTTTAATATATTTATCCGTTTTATTCTTTATAAATATTAATTTTATTCTATTATTAATAATTCTAGTAAAGAGATATAAGTTAATATCTACCGGTTTAAAGAAATAGTCTCGTATTAATAAATTAAATTTATAGACTTCGATAATTACTATAATTTATAGGGGGATAACTTTTATTTTCGTAATATATACCGGCCGGTTCATATTTATACCTTTTAAATAAACGTCGATAGGGTACTCTATATCATAGTTACTAATACGGGCTATTTATTAAAATACTAATATATCTATCTCTTTAGGGGCTATAACGTCTATATTAATAAATATATTTACTTTAAGATTATTTATAATATAGACTTCTTTAGGGGCGGTTTCGGCTATTATTTTATTACCGCTCTTATTTTTTTCGGGGAAGTATAAGGAAGTAACGATATATTTAAAAATAGTATAATAATTAATATTAATACCGATAACTTAAAATAGGGTTATTATAATATAGATTCTAACTTTTAAAAAGAAGTATATTATAAATTTATAGTTAATAATAATTACTTTATAGCTAGTATCCTTATAGTCTTTTTATATTTTAATTCTAGGGTTTAAGTCGACCCGAATACTAATATATTAATACTTCCTAAATATTTATCCTATTCTCGTATTTTTGGAAGAGTCGTAGTTTAATTTAATAATAAACTTCTATTTTAGTAATTCCTTATTCGTTTTAATTTAGTAATAAGTTTTCGTATTTTTATTTATTATTAAAGACTATTTACTCTTTTAAATAATATTTATAATTAAATATTTAAAATAGGAGGTTTTAATAGGGTTCCTACCTAAATTTTAATTTCTAAAGTATATATATAATATATTTTTAAAAAAGAACGATTTCTTATAAATATAATACTCGACCTATTTAAGCGAATCGATAATAGTTATTTAATAACTAGTTATTTCGTTTTATTTATTATAGTAATTATTTTATTATTAATTTTAACTCTATTTATTAACGTAATTAATATTAAATATAGATTACTCTTTTATTTATAACTCTATAATATTATTTTCTTAAGAATAGTTTTTTTATATTTTAATTTCATAGTAAATAATTATATATTTAGGGGGTATTTATTATTACCCGAAATAATTAAAATTATAACTACCGGTTATAGGCCCGCGGTTTTCTTAGCGCGGTTAAAAGTTAGGACGATTTCTATTTCTAGGAGGGAAAGACATATTCCTAATATTATTATTAATAATCTATAATTAAATAGGTAGTAATTGAATTTAATAAAGTTACTATTATATTTAAAAGATATTTAGTATATTCTAATAGGCCGGATTAATAAATTAATAAAAAATAATTTAAAGTAACTAGTTTATTATAGCCGGATTAATAAATTAATAAAAAGTAATTTAAAGTAACTAGTTTTATTATAACCGGAACCGGTTAAATTATTAATAATTCTATTAATTTTACTATAAACCTTTTAGTTTAGGAGGCGGTAGAGGCCTAGTTATTTTATTATTTTATATTATTCCTAACTAGGTTTCTTCCTTAATATTAAGTAAATTAAAAAACTTATTTAATAAAATACTAGGTTTAGGCGGATTAATAAAAAACTTAAAATTAAAATTAATATAATCGTAGATTATAAATATTTATTAATATATATTAAGAATATCGGCGGCTCTAGTTAAATTAAATATTTTATTTATATACTACCTAGGCGTTTTATTAATACGTATTTAAATAAATTTATATTTATTAAAACGAAGTTTATATATAACTTCTAGTATCTTTATTTTAAATTATTTAATAAAACGACCTATTTATTTAGGGCTAGCGAAGGTACGTATTAATATTTTAATATTAATATTTAGTTTATTTAAGAATTATTTAAGAGCCGTTTTAAAATATAAAGATAAAAACTTTCGTATTTCCTCTTCGTCGTATTATTTAATTATATTATTAACGTGATCCTTGAAGTCGAAAACGTTTTTATATATAATATATTTTCTTAAAATAAATAGGTTATCCTTTCTATCGCTTTTAAAATCGAAGAATTTAATCTTTTTAAATTTTAGTTTATTTTAGGCGCTTGCCCTAGTATTAATATCGTTATAACTAGTTAAGTTATTCTCCTCTATTAGGCCTTAAAGTCTTATCGGGTTTATTTTTATCTTAATAATTAACTTATTAATAACGGCCTGAATTTATAACGATTCTATAAAGTTTATTACTTATTCGGGAGTTATAATTAAATACTCGAGAGGAGTTATATTTTCTTTATTTTCTTCTTCGTCTTTTAAAAGTTATTTCTTTTATAGGTATTAACGAAGTTCTTTAATATCCCTTCGGAAAGTATTAATAAATAGTATTATAGTTATTTTATTAATAACTTAAAGTAGTTATATAGTAGGCTATTTAAATTTAATATACTTTTAAGAGGTCGTTATTAAATTATTTTACTTTCTAGCCCCTCTTTAACGAATACTAAAGAGGTACTTTAATAGAAGGATTAAAAAATAATATAATTATCTAGATAACTATTTATTTAATATTAAAAGTAACTTTTATTTATTTCGGGATATATTTATTTAATAATAAGAATTCTTATAAATAGAAGGTAAAACTAATTATAATAAAGTTTAACTAAATTTCTTCTAGAATAATAACTAGGGTAATAATTAATAATAAATATTAAAAGTAATAATATTAAACGAATAATAAAAATAGTATTAAAAAACTAATATTCTAGTATTCTTTTTCTATAGCGGAAGCGTAAAAGATATAATTAATAATATATTTACTAGGCTAGATATTTACCTAATAACTAATTTATTAAAATAAATAACTATATTAATAAAAAAGAAATAAATAAAGAGATATTCTAAATATTTAATTTAGTATTTACTATAAATACCCAAATAAAAAGAGTATTGAATAAATTATTTTAATAACTTAATAAAGAGTTTAGAAATATTTATTTAAGATAGTAGAGTATAGTATAGAAATACTAAATAAATATAATATAAATAAGGCTCACTATCGATACGGAGTAAATTATTTTAAATATAATAGTTAATAGGGAGTATATTAGTCGTTTTAAAGATTTTTTTACTATTTATAATTAATATAATCGGTTTTACTAATATAGAAGAAGTATAGTTCTATATTAATATCGTCGTTATTACTATTTAATAAGGGGTTAATATAATAGTATATAATATAAAGATATTAATTATTCTATAAAGAATTTAGTTTTAATATATTAGAAATTTAATATTACTCTAGTCTCGATAGAGTTAGCGGTAGAGCTTAGCCCGCTATTTTAATAAATACTTATAATAATACTCCTACTAAAGTCTACCCCGTGATATTATAGTTATAAAAATTACTACTAGTATTTAGTACGAAATTAAACCGAGAAATCCACTATATTAATATTATTACCGTATTCCTAGAGGCTCTATTTAATAATATAATTTATATAAAGTAATTTTATAGTTTCTAGAAAAGTAATATAATTTATTTATTTAGGAAGATTTTATATAGTTTTAAATAAATACCCCGAGAGTAATATATAACTCTTAGAGAATTCTTTAAAACTATCGGTTTTATACGGGTCAAAAAGGACTATTTAGTATTCGTTTATAAAAATAACTCTATAATTAATCTTTATATTAACGACCTATTTATTTTTACTCTAATAATAGTATTAATAAAATAGTTAAAAGAATAACTAAATACCCGTTTCCGTATTAAGGATTTAGGCGAGATATTATACTATCTTAATATAAAGATTAGACGAAGTCGTTAAAACCGTATTATTTATATAAACTCGGCTAGTTATATTAATTAAATATTAATTAAATTTAGTATAAAGTATTATAGAAAATATAAGATTTCTATTTTTCCGTTAATTTAATTAAAGATAATTACTAATAATTATATTATTAATAAAGAAGATTTAAAAGAGTTTAGGAAATTAATCGAGTATTTATAATAATTTATTACTATAACTCGCCCTAATATCCTATATATAATTAGTATTTATAGTCGTTATTTAAAAGTACTACTTTCTATTTATAATATTATATTTAAAAGGATTATTAGTTATTTAGTTAAAATAATTAAACTAGGATTATACTATAACTTTAAAAAAGAAACTAAAGAGTTATTAATAGAATTTATAAATTCGTTCTAAAGAGACTATCTAAATACTAGATATTTTACTTTAAAGTATATTTATTTTCTATAAAATAAACTTATTAATTAATTAATAAAATACTAGAAAATTATCGCCCGGTTAATTATAAAAGTAGAATATATCGGCGAGATAAATATTATTATAGAGTTAAAAGTCTTAGTACTTTTATTAATAGAAATAAGATATATCTAGAAAAATATAAAGATTATTTAATTTATAATTAATAATTAGGTAATTATTAAAATAGTAACTAACTCTATTAATTATTTTACTACTAAATATATTAATTTTAATTATTATATTATTCGCGAAATAATCGCTAAGATAAATATATTATAAATTAATTATATATTAACGATATTAATAATTATAAATAAATTAACGAAGTTTTTAAACTCTATAAAGTTTATAGTTTTTAATATTATACTAGAGCTCGCGTCGGAGTAAATATAAGATTATATTATCGCTAATCTAGTATTATTAACGGTTAGGTAGTTAATAAGAGTATTAGATTATAACTACTATTCCCTATTAAGCCTAGCTTATGAAGTAGTTCTTAGCTTAGGGCTAGGGCAAGCCCCTTAAAATAATACATAGCTGGTAACTATCATAGTTACTACTCCTTAATGAACTATATCAACACATGAAAGAACCATCCCTATGGGCGTTGCTAACGAGGATCAGTAACTCAAATATCAGACGAAAGCCTCCATCGCATACGCAATGGAATGCCTCATAGTATGCGCCACAGCATGCCCTGTACAATACGCCTTGGTATACTCCATGGCCGAGGGGGCATGACACTATTCCCCGCCAAGTAAAAAGGATGATCGACGCCAAACTACTAAAAGTACAATCTTTCAACAATATATTCCTTACCATATAATAGGACTTAGATTTTAAGATTAGGCGAGTACTATCTTCAGGCTTTAATCTAAATATTTAGATTTCTTCAGATTTTTCTTATGTGATTTGGGTGAGTGGAGGTAAGGAGTAGATTTTGCTTGGCGGGGACAGTGTCATACGCCGATGTAAGGGGCAACATATTTGACCATGGGGTGAATATCAGAGATTTTGAGAGTCATCTAGATAGTGTTACAGCTGTTGTCGTTCCTGCAGTAGTTTACCTTAATTTACCTTAAAGTGTCTGCGCCTAGCTTCGGGCATCCAAGCCACCTGTCCAAATTGACCGTAGTCTGCCAAGCTAAATTCCACGCTACGGAAGGTCCACCTTCTTAGGACTAGCCCGTCTGCCCTAACTCGCTGGCGAGTACGACAGCAGGACGTTTGAGAGGCACGCCGAGCATGCTTAACGGGCAATCATGAAGAGAAGATGTCATTGTTCTGGGCGGAGTAGGCATGGTATAAAGAGTTTCGAAGTTCGCTTTTCTAGCATTGTCTCATTAATATTCGACCTCGCAATTCCGCGCGCGCCTTGAGTCAAGTTCTGCTCAGAACTGGTAGGAGTGCCTTCATCACCTTGATCCTTGTATATATTCTCATAATCTGCCCCCATCTTCTCTTCCTCAACCCTCATAATGTCTCCACCCATATCCTTCGATCCAAACACGGAGGCCTACATAACCTATGGCCCGCTCGCGAACTGCACCCTCGCTCTCTGCAATCCCCGCTACAGCGTCTACGAATACCGCCCCTCTATCTCCGCTAATGCTATATTTCTTGCCCTCTTCGGGCTCGCATTGATCATCCATCTTGTACAAGGACTTAAATGGCGGACATAGGCCTTCGTGTTCTCCATGTCCTGTGGTTGTATCACAGAGATAATTGGATATGGTGGGAGGATCATGCTGTGGCAGGACCCGTTTAGCTTTACGGGGTTTTTGATGCAAATCAGTGAGTACTCTCCTAGGTCGTTTCTTTTAGCCGAGGATGAAAGAGACAAAGGCTGATTCTTGATAGTTTGTATAGCGTTTGGGCCGACCTGGTTTACTGCTGCTATATATCTGACGCTGTCGAAGATGTGATTATTATCGACTAGCTCCACTTGAGCTTCTGATAGCTGACCAAGCATAGTGTTGTCTATCTTGGCCCTGAGTACTCCCGCTTCTCACCCAAATTCTATTACTGGATTTTCATCCCCTGCGACATCGTCTCCCTGATCCTGCAAGCCATTGGAGGCGCTCTATCTTCTACGTCCTCTGGAGGAAGCAAGACAGCTGTCGATGTATCTATCGCCGGTCTCTGTTTCCAAGTCTTTACGCTCTTAGTCTTCATCTCGCTCGCGCTGGAATTCGGCGTCAGGTATTCGCGAGCTCCACACGAACGCAAATTAGCTTTACCGGCATCATTCAAGATCTTTGTTGGTTTCCTGTCGTTGGCTATTGTGCTTATTTTGATTCGATGTGTGTATCGTATTGATGAATTGAGTGATGGATATAGTGGGCCCCTGATACATGATGAGGGATTGTTCATTGGGCTTGAGGGAGTGTAAGCACTACTCGGACTGTTGAATTTTGTAAGCTGACACCTCCCATACATAGCATGATTATCGTTGCGGTCTTGTGCCTCGTAATTGCACACCCAGGCCCAGTGTTTGCTGGGGTGGACTCTGATAAGGGGCGTATGGATGCTTCGGGGGAGCCAAAAGCCAACTTCGATACCGAGCCAGCGTTTAGACAAGATACTGTATGAATAGTACCTGAAAGAGGAATGATAATGTACTGGATTATAGACGCTAGATAAGATCTGTGACTTCAGTCCATGCTGGGAATAGCTGTGCTCGCTGGTGACGCAAAAAGCCGGAACACCGCTCTCCGCATGCAACCCTTTTGCAAAATTGCACTCCACATCTGAGTACGGTGAGCTCTTCAGGCCAACGTGTCTAGTGCGAGAGACGCCCTTTGACAACCACTAGTCCCAATCTACGGAAGTTTAGGGTCAAGCGTCGGCGAAGGAGCCGGCTAGTCCCCGGAGGTCATCTGTGGGTTATGGAGGAGGACGGGGGAATGGATATAGCGCGCGGGACCTTTTCGGGATTGCTCAGATACGGCAGTGTACATTTTGAGTAAGAGTGGGAGGAGTCTGAGTATGTCAAGGCTCAAAAGCCGCAGCATACGATTAATAAGGGGCTGTGCGAGCCATTGGTCCCTTAGGAATTTTACTGTCGCGGTATGTTACTTGTGGGTCTCATTGACAGGTTTCTCGCGTTGTTGCTATATTGCATAGCCGTCAACTCAGCCTGGGATTCGTCAGAACATTTGATACCGTGTAGTGAGGATTCGTACAGAACCTACCGCATTGCCTTTGAGAAGAATTCGCTAGGTCAACCAAGCCCCATGGACAGTCTGTTCCTTTGACTCGTGGAGGCTTATGAAATTGAGAAAGAGTATGGACCGGCAGAGCGGCAGTTGAGACAAGCGGCAAGGGACTATGAGCATGCGCTAGGGGCTGTGCATCCGCAGTCAAAGGGGGCAGACTAAGGGCGGACGAGGTACACTCTCTTAAAGTCTGAGAAGATGAATGTATAGAATCACACCGTGCTTCTTCGGGGGCGTTGTGCCTTTTCATGATGTTCTGTTAGCGTCACGTTCACACCGACCCGGGTACGTTGTACGAGATGCGAATATTCTTCCGTGTTTATGGTTCTAGCTGGTGTGACCTTTGGGAGCTCTTCGACATTTCGCGTCTTGGATTTTGATAGGTTAGGTTGCTCAATTAGACCATTTTCACTACGACCGACGTGGAAGATTTGGCGTTTTTCCCGCAAGTTGACCACCACCAACGTTTCGACCTGAGCCGATAGAGAAGAGGGTGTCGCCAAAAATCCGAACTTGGCAGAGGGACTGCTCGTGTTTCGTCGTCTTATCATAATCGGCTCTGATGTAACGTCAAAGCCGACCGCTATGCGCTTACAAGTGTACCGACCTCACGTCTAGTCGACTTTGTGCAGAAGCGAGGATGGTAGACGCCATGCATAAGACCGTGCGACGCCGCGAAACAAATGGCCCACATCTCGCGTGGCAGTCATGGCTCTATTACTTTCCGCTGTCTCCGCTCTCAATGGCACCTTTACGGCCCCCAACGGTGTCGGCGACGGATACTGTTCGAATTTCTACGGAACTTGGCCCAAGAGGATGGACTGCGCCCGTGCAATCCGCGGCCTTGAATCTGGGTCATCGCTGGTAGACTACACCGTTCACACGGGTTATAAACACAATCTGCCATTTCACGTCGAATATGGTACGACCACCTTCTTTCAACGCGCTGCTGAGACAACATGCTGAGCCTGCTTTAGGTAGCTGTATGATCCAAGTCGAGTTAGCCGGCCCCCGTCTTCCAACGACATTCGAATTCATCCCCAATGATATCATCGAAATGGCACAGCGAATCCAGGGTGAATGTGTTCAAGGCTCGACGTATTTTGGGGGCTTCATGACGTCGGACATGGCTGTGCTGAAAAGTTGGATCGTCAGTGCGGAGAGCGAGTTAAGCAAGCCCTTCCGTAGGTTCTCCAATCACCCGCGTTTAATATGCAAGAGACAGAGAGACCTGTTCCAAAGCTAATTTTGTTCCTTCTTCTCAGCAACATCCACCGCCTTCATCACCGTCAGCATCTCGAACCCGGTTCCCGACTGGCTGTCGCCCGGAAACTATGACCCTGTCATAGCTGAAAACCTGGCTGAGGTCGAGTTCAATGCCATCAAGAGTGCGATCCCAGGCACCAAGCTTGCTGCTGATTTGCTTGCTCGTGGGAATCGACTCTTAAAGCAGGCTGTCCAGATGGAGCCCCGTGGTCATCGGATCCCTTGGTGGAACAATCCATTCAATGCAGAACACAGGAATGAGACACAGCCTGTCGAATTGGTGGGTCCCGCTGCAAATATCACTGATACGGCATCTTCAACGCGGAGGCGGAGGTTCTAGAGTGGCATCACCGCAACAAATTTGTATTGTTCGTAGCGACGAGCAATTTTCTTGGCACTAGAGATGCCCTAGATCAATTGCCAGCACAAGAGGTTTTGTATCTACAGAACGATAACATTTTTCATGACACGAAACATGTCGAGGAATACTTGTATCAACTCCTACTTGATGCTGTTCCCTAATCCTTTGCCGGAAACCCACGTAGCAGAAAATGAAGAGACGGGTATTCGCGTAAACATTCATCAACTCAATCCTCAAACAAAATACCATAAGGAGACAACGACTTATAAGTTCTTCGAATAGGCATGCGGCCATCCAGCCCTTCTCCGGCGTTTTGATTCTGTCGATATGGCATGTTCACAGCGGCTCTCCGTAGGCCTTCCCCATCCATGCTAGAACGCCCGGCAATCCTCACTTTTGGCTGCATAGTACTCTGTAGGGGTAAAGCAGTGCTATCAGAACTCGTGGGTCTGCTTCCGCCCCCAGCTAGATTTTCGTCGTCGGCAGTAAGATGACCGTCATTCGTGGACGAGAAAGAATACGCCTTTCCAGCAATCCTAGGCCCTGGTCGGGTTACTGAAGGGTCATGACCTGACTCTCCGAAATCTGTAGGCTGGCGAAACAGTGGTCGCCTTGGCGGTTTAGGCCTTGTTTGTTCTTCTGAGCGTTTCCCGTAATTATCGTATTCGCTCCAGATGGTGGTAGAGACACCAGGATTAGTCTTCCTTCTTTCAGAGTCCCATGGAAGAGCCTCAGCTGTGTAGTTGGAACCTAGTCGTGTATCATCACGTTCGACCTCGGCCTCTTCGCGCTTCTCTTCTGCCTCATCGTCATCATCCACAAGGATAACCATCCATACACCAATAGCATCGTTGACGCCAAGAAGCGGGGTGCAATGGATCCATCGAGCTCGAGATTTCGGAGCGGTCTTGGAAAGCCACTGGATCTTCGCAGTGACCTTTCTACCGACTTCAAGGGCATGGGCGAGGTCAACACGCACTCTGCTACTGCCTCCAATGCGGCTCATTAAAGGTGCTTGGAGAATATCGGGTGTTCGCAGATCAGGAGAAGCAAAGAGAATGCGAAGTGATGGGTGAGGTCGAACGAGTAAATACTTCGTGGGTTAGCCGAGACTTATAAGACGGCGTTTGCAAAAAAGCACTTACCGTCTTGTAGTAACCAAGAGGAGGGGCACTCCCTTCGCCGTTGAGTTGGAAACCGCTGTCGAGGTCCTGCAAGGGCGTTCTGAATGATCTCTCCTCCTCTTGCCTGCTCGCCGAATCTAGGTGGGTGACCTTGTCTTGGGATTCTATTTGCTGGCGTTCTCGCAAGGTGACCAACTTCTCGAGTTCCTGCGGGTTGAAGGCTTGACTCAACTGTTCGAATTCGTCTCCTTGAAGATTCTCTGCAATTACATCGCTGTTATTCACCAGGCGTCGATGCTCGTCCTGTCGTCGAACGAGCTTGTTGAAAGATTTCAATCCCGTACACTCGTTGACGAGGTCTGTAATATCCAGTTGAGCTCCAAGATAATATCTGATTTTGCCAGATTGATCACGCAAAGGCACGACCATGATGAGATTTATAAATGGAGATCCGTCTTTACGACTTTGTTCAAATGATCATTAGCGACTGCATTTGTGTACAATGGGGGAGACCTACTAGTTCAAAAGGACCTCGCAATGCTCACGCTCGGCATCGAGAGATGCGCGAAACCGGCTTATGCCAAACAGACTTGTTCTTGGTCCTCCCAAGGTGCGGCAATTTCGGCCAAGAAATTCATTCCTTGGATATCCTGTCATTCGATGGAATTCTAAAACACATCAGCTTCCTGCCAGATCTGAAGCAACCAAGACAGTAGCTACCCTCCGAGGTGAAAACAATGGGGTTATCGGGCCGAGAAGGATCCGAAAGCACAAACACCTCAGCCAAGCCGTCTGCGATACTATTTGAGCTTGGATCTTCTCTTCCAGTTACCCTCTCTACCAACGCCACGTCGACAGTACGAACATATATATACGCAACGAACGCCGGCAAATCGTCCCTCACAAGAACGTCCAGTGCTCGGTCAATTTTGTCCTCCATCACCCATGCCATAGTGGCGCTATTTGCTTCTGTGGTGAATTCATGACCCGGGATGGGTTCAAGACCCTTGATTATAGACTCGGCGTATCTGATACTCTTCAGAGCTTTTACGGCATCGAGGTAGTAGGCAAGTATCGGAACAGAAGCGGGTCTGTATGTGCGTAGGAAGTCGATAAACTTGAGGGACAATTTGGAGTCTGCAAGTATGAGGTGTAAATGTTCGCGCGAGAATAGTAGTTCGGAGCGTTTCTCGAGTGGCTCGATTTCCTCCTCTTTCGTGTCGAGGCTGGGAAGGACAGAGTCATCCGGAACAGGTTCGTCGAATTCGATGGTGGAAGGAAGACCGGGATCAGACTTGCGCCGTGGATTGGGTATACTTGGATCATCGTCCAGCTCCTCAATTGGTGACAGTGGTGGTGGTGTGTCAACATCATACGGATCCAGAGGTTTTCGATTGCTGCCATTCGTGTCGTACTGTCCTGAACGTTCTCTACGCTGGGTGAGTGCTTGTCATAGCGAGTAGGCTAGAGATCAGGGAGTATACGTACTCATCTAGATGTAGCACAAATGCTTTGCTAGTAGTACGATATGATGGATTGTAGAAGTCGTATTTGGCAGGGTCGAAACCATCGTCATTTCTCAATCCATAATCGACTCCTGGTGAGAGGGGTTCTAATTCTTCCACTTGAGTGTGTGGTCTCCCATCATTGAGTGTGTCGGCCATGGAGCAGATGTGGACCCTTATTCACCAGCAGGCATGAAAGGAGCACGCGGCCCGGAACGCTTAGCAGATCTCAAGATTGGGGCGGTGGCTTTGCTTGAAATGGGGCAATTGACTCGAAGATACCTGGAATGTGAAGTAGGAGAAGCAGAAGCACGCATATGACGGGCAAGAAGCATACCCGTAGTAGAAGGAAAACATAAGAGATGCGACGAGCGAAAGGGCGAACAACATGGGCATTGAGTCGTGACGCACAATTGCTGGGGGCATCCAATAAAATTGCATCGAAAGCTTCTTCTTTGCTTTAGGATCTCTCTTCGGTTTAGGGTAATACTAAAAAGTTCGATGAATCAGTCTGCTGGGGCATTGTGGGCCTGGACTGGAAATGACCGGAGGAAGTCCCTTCTTGAGGGGAGGCGGGAGAGAGATTTGGGGGCGGGTCGAGGCTTGCGTGGGGCAGTGTGGCCCCTGACTGCTGCTGACTCGTCTGGGATCTGACCAAAAACTGACCATAAAGTACACGGCGCCGACCCGATTAGATCATCTACTAGAGCAATTTTGTCGAGTTGTTAGTAATTGGAAGGTATTGTTTAAATTCATGCACGGACCATTTGATCGATCTGAAATCTCGATCCGATGTCTGATGGGAACGATTGGCGAACGTTGGGGAGCCGCTTTGATTGGCAAAGACTGGCCAGTGCAGCACAATAATATGTAGTTCTAATGCAAGCAACGGTAACGATTTGCATCTACAGGGATTCTTTCTTTCTGCAGTGCCACTGAGCGAGGAGTGCCTATCATTTATCTATAAACTACCTAGCCAGAAGCCATGACCGAAAATGACCTGGGAGGGGGGAGGAGCTGGCTATTGTTGCTAGTTGGCTCAAAACCGAGATTTGCCGTTTGGGGTGGGTGAAATTTTAACTGACACCGAACACGAGATGAATCCCCGGATCTCTCCCACTCCTCAAGTATACTTCGGCTGGTAGACCAGTGAATAATTAAAATTAAAGCCATTACAAAGCTTGCCGCGAACTCAACCCCAACGAACACGCAATACTAGCCATCAAACAGAGTAAGAGAATGACTCTTGAAGAACCTCAGATTCAGCATTGATCATGTCCTTAGTGACACGGGAGATGGCCGCTCAGAACGGCTTCAATCACACGGCAAACAGCACGTCACCGAATGGCGACGACCGCATGCAGATCGCCCAACGCAATCCCTCTCACAGCAACGGGAATGACTCGTCGCGAAACTACAATCCACACCCTTCCTCTTTCTCGAGTCCAAAACAGAGCACTGCCTCTGACAAGGGCAACAATGGATTGGCCGATTTCTTCAGCTCAGAGGTCTTCCAGATCGTACTGCACAATCCTACCACTGCCCACCGGCTTCTGAAGTTCAGTCAAGCTCGCATGTGTGGCGAGAACATGGAGTTCCTGGAAAAGGTTCGCAGAGTTGCGCTCCCTGGCTTTCGCGGCATCCTGCTGACCTTGCGCCTCTCTACAGATAGATCGCTACAATGCACTTCTGGACGAGTTGACAACTGTCATGACCGACATACATCACGCCTATACCGCCACCGAGGCGCCTAAGCAACTAGGCGTTGACACGAACATGCTGAGGCGGATAAATGCAGACATCAAATCATGCACTACCTCGACCTTACCTGCAATGGAATCTATCTTTACAGAGGCGCAAGACAACGTGGAAAACATCCTGAAGACTGCCGTATACCCGCGCTTTGTCAAGTATCAGATGACCAATAGTGCATCCAAGGCCTTGTCTGGGGATCGCAGCAAATATCAAGGGCTTGGAGACTGCTTCTGTCTGACCGATCCAAAGTAAGTAACCTACATCCTCAACTGCCCGTAGATAAGCTGATCGGATGCCATCTAGCAAAGCAGACAATCCTATATTATACGCATCGGATGGTTTCGTTAGTGTGACCGGCTACTCAAGAACTGAAGTGGTTCCCCGCAACTGCCGATTCCTTCAAGGCAATTACACAGACAAGACCGCGACGAAACGGTTAAAAGCCTCGATCGAGGCCAGGGAGGAGACCGTCGAGCTCTTGCTGAATTACAAGAAGACAGGGGAACCGTTCTGGAATCTGCTATACGTCGGTAAGCTTCTCCAGCTCGGCCGTTCCTACAAAAATTGTGACTATCATTAACACCACTACAGCACCACTCTTTGACGCAGAAGGAAATCTCAAATACTTCATTGGAGGCCAGATAAATTGCTCGACGACTATCCGCAGCAACACCGATGTTCTAAAAATACTCTCGATGTCCGATGAAGTCGAAGATGACAAAGAGTCTGCGATATCAATTCGTGATACAAAACCAAAGAGAAGCTTCTTCGGATTCACTAGAAAGGAGAGCAGCCATCAGCTTCCTAAGAGTACACAACGTGTAGAGGTGCGTGGGGATGGTATGGAGCAAGGACTGTTGAAGCAGATCGAGAAGATGAATTTTAGGACCCAGATGGAAGTATTCTATACGGCATACTCGAAGGTAGTTCCTCTTTGCCCCCCGGCCACAGCAATACTGACCTCTCTAGTACTTGGTCATCAAATACAATACCTTCGCCATTGAGTATTACTCCCTTGGCATTGTCGATATCCTAGGCATCACGAACAAGACCAGTCACGACTTTGTCGGTAGCAACATATTCAAATTCCTCGGTCAGCACACAGCAGCTCTGCCGCGAGAATATAAAGCGAAGGTCAAGAACGCCTTGAGTAATGGGCAAGCCATCTCTGCGAGCATCAACCTCTTCACTCTGCGATCGCTGGCCCGGTCGAGAGGCGATGACAAGTTCTTCACACATTGGACTCCATGCAAGGACGAGAAGGGTGCAGTAGCTTACGTGGTTGTAACGCTAAGCTCCACTTTGTATGAGTAGGATTTTGTATATACATATACCCCTGTTTGGATTGGTTCGCGTTTTACGACAAGATTTTCTCTCTTCCCTGGGTCTATGGGATAGATGTATGTAGGGAGAAAGCATCGGTCTCAGACTAGACGTTTGGTATATTCCGTATATCTAAAGACCATAATATTCTCCTGTATTTGGGAAGCATCATTCAGAGATAGTACCAGTGCCATCATACGATATGAGGAGACCATTGCTGAGGAGCGCCTGTTTACTGCTCCAGATGCCACGAAGCCCACGCTTTGGATACTCAAGACATTTTCGAATTGACCGAGGCCTGATGCATGTCAACAGCCTTATACTTACTTGTATTGGGTCTTGAGGCTCCATTTGGTACAGCTAGCGCCTAGTACCGAAGTCCATTACCAAGGTCCCCTGTCTAGCCCCACTCCATCTCCATCTCCATCTCCATCTCCACACGAATACACGAATACACGAATACACGAATTGTAATGTACTGGCCAAACATACCATGGCTTCACGTATGCTGCTCGCAGTCGGAGCATTGATTTTGCTTCCCAATCTCGTTTCTGCCCGCGGTCTTATGTTCCCCCCACTTTCAGGCGTAGAAAGAATACAACAGTCTCTAAGAGATGACGATGGGATTGACATCTCTACTGGCAGCGAATTTCATGGTCTGACGACCTTTGCAAGCTTGCCATACGCCAATTGCTTTACAGACGATTGGAGCAGCGAGCGAGAAGATGCATACGATATAGCGCTCATGGGAGCGCCGTTTGACACGGTCAGTCTTGTCCAAGAGCACAGAATTGAGCCAGAGTCCTTCAGAACTCGATGCATTGGAGCTATTGTTATATACTTTAGCCATATAAAAGTGGCGAGAGCAAGCTGACTGTGTCCGTAGGCAGTGACCGCACGCCCAGGAGCTCGCTTCGGCCCTACTGGAATTCGGCAGGGTTCTCGTCGAATGTCTGCACCCTTCGGGTGGAGCATCTACACTGGTAAGAGAGAAAGCGTTTGAATTGGCATGATGTTTATTCTACATTCATGCTAAATAAACGCTTGACTCAGGAGAGAACTCGTTCATGAGCAGGGCGAAGATTTTGGATTGTGGAGACGCTCCATTGACATTCCTTGATAATACCATTGCCCTAAAGCAGCTTGAGAAAGCACACAAGGTCTGCCCTTTCTGCGCTTCAAACCTTTATGGTACACAGTCCATAAGACTATAGAGAGCAGCCGATATGACAAATTACATGCTCATGCCGTCAAAGGTAGTCGCTGGTCGAACAGCTAAGACCCATTCGAAATCTTTCACACCTCGCATCATAACCCTTGGCGGCGATCATACTACTACCCTTCCTGCCCTTCGCTCTGCTGCGTCGCGATGGGGAAAGGTCTCGGTTATCCACTTCGATTCCCACATAGGTAAACAGATTTCCTCATCCACAGGCTTTGACGCTGACCCCTTCCCAGACACATGGGACCCGACTGTCCTCGGTAAGCTTTACCCCTCGATTGCACGCTAATTGAGCTGACGTTCAATACAGGTGGTGGATTAACGCAATATATGTAAGCTATGCTAAAATTCTATTGCGTTACGTAAATTGGCATCGGCCTTGCTGAGCAACGAGTCATTTAGGAGCGTCAACCACGGTAAGATCATGCAACTGATTTTCACTCCCAAAAGACGTGTAGCTGAATACACGTCAAGGTACTTTCCTCCATCTTGCACACGACGAAGGCTTGATACGCAACACATCGATCCATGCTAGCATTCGAGCTCCATTGAGAAGGAGTAAAGGAGACATGCGCAACGATGTCCGCTGTGGTTTCGACACCATCAAAGCCAGAGACATTGACCGCATCGGCGTCGATGGCGTGATCAAAAGACTCAAAGAAAGGGTCGGAGATAGCCATGTCTATGTATCCGTCGATATCGATGTATTGGATCCAGCATTCGCACCAGCGACTGGGACAGCAGAAGTCGGAGGATGGACGACTAGGGAGCTTCTTTCCATACTGGCCGGATTAGAGGGTATCAAAATTATTGGGGCAGATGTCGTAGAGGTCGCTCCAATTTACGACAACCCTGGAGAGACGACAGTGCTAGCAGCTGCTGAGATTGTCCACTCGTTGTTGACGCTTATGGTTCAGAAAGCAGTGAAAGCTGGATGATGAGAAGGAACGAGGTTTCGAGATTGGAGGGCTCAACTCATCTGGAACCGCAATAGTTTGGCACTGTTATAGACAGTAACCGAATACATAGATGTGTTCATGAGCGACCAGATGACGTTTGAGATTTGCGTGAGAATGATTCATTGGAAAGCGTGGTTCATGCCGATAGAGTTCGAACAGTCTCCATTGAATTCATGATTTTTCATACAACATCCCACTTCGTGTACAATGGAGTAGCATTACCTGGTTTCTCATTTTTCACGCCGCCTCTCAGGCTTGGTGTCAGAAAGGTGGCATCTCAGACACCAGTACGAAGGGCTTCGACACAAACAACTCCTCGATTTGAGTAACACGCTAGGTGTGGAAGCCCGTTCTAAAGCCATTGAATACTTATCGGCAACTTATTTTGAGCGTTGAAAGACCTATGCTTCGCTCGTTCCTACGTATTTACCGCGATTTTCAATCTCTGTAGCACGCCTGACTGCTATTTATTCTGACACTAAGCTTGCTTCCCCAAGGACGCTTCACGCTTAAGTTTCAAACGTGTCGCCAGAATCAATCGTGAACATTGTGTACATTCGACAAGACGGTGAGAGAATCTTCACTTTCAGCGACCTGAATCCGCGCCTCTTCACCACTTCGGATCTCGCCCTTGATAATTCTGTCCGCCAGGCCTGTTGCGATCTGCTTAGATATCAGGCGATTCAATGGCCTCGCACCATAACGCGGGTCATGAGCTTTCTCTGTGAGCCAATCCTTGACCTCAGTGCCCACTTTCAAGACAATACGGCGGTCATCGAGTCGGCTCTGCAGCTCTTTCAAGCGAATATCGACAGATCCCGCAATGCGGCCTTCGAAAGGCGACGGAAGAACACAAACTCGTCAAGGCGGTTGATGAATCGAGGTGGGAAAGCTTGAGAAACCACGTCCATGATTGCTTCCTTTGTGTCCGAAGAAACTTCAGACGAATCATGATGTAGCGAATCGGCGTTGACTAGAATGTCGGCACTCAGATTGGATGTAAGCACTATCAGCGTGTTGCGAAAATCGACCCTGTGGCCCTGTGCGTCGGTAAGGAAGCCTTCGTCAAGGATCTGGAGGAGTAGGCCGGATATGTCGCGGTGTGCTTTCTCAAATTCGTCGGATAAGAGGACAGCATAGGGTTTCCTCCGAACTGCCTCAGTCAATTGTCCAGCATCCTCATAACCCACGTAGCCTGCTGGGCTGCCCAAAAGGCGTGATACTGTATGCTTCTCTTTGGAATTCGGACATGTCGAAGCGAACCATGGCAGATTCTGTGGAAAATAGAAAGCTAGCTAGCTTCTTGGTGGGTTCGGTTTTGCCAACGCCAGTGGGTCCGAGGAAGAAAAAAGAAGCAATCGGACGATTTTCTCCCCATAAATCAGTCCTCTGGGATCTGACTGCGTTGGCCACGACGGTCAAAGCCTCGTCTTGCCCGCGAATGGACTGCCTCAGGGTGTCCTCCATGTGTACAAGCTTCTCAATCTCTCCGGACATCAGCTTCGTGACCGGATTCCCTGTCTGACGCGACACCACGGCTTCGATGTCAGCTGCTGTGACCGAATCGTGGAGGATGCCACTAGTAGCGGGTTCAGCCCCTTTTTCCGGCAGTAGTTCCTGGTACTTAGGGATTGTGGAGTATCTTAATTCGGACACTTTGCCATAGTCACCATCTCTCTGCGCCCGCTCGAGCAGTGTTCGCGCGGTCTCGAGTTCTGATCTCGCATTCTTGATTGCGTCGATTTCCCGCTTTTCCTTTTCCCACTCTTGTGTCAGCTTTGCGGCTTCGTCTTCCTTCGACTGGAGAGACTGTTCAAGCTTCTCCTTGCGCTCGACACTAGCAACATCTTTCTCTTTCTTAAGGCTCTCTAACTCAATTTGGATAGTCATGATCTGGCGGTCGAAATTTTGAATGGAGTCCGGCTTGCTCTCTTGTTGAAGTCTTTGTGCAGACGCAGCCTCGTCGACGAGATCAATGGCCTTGTCTGGTAGGTATCTTTCACTGATATACCTGTTGGATAGGTTCGCCGCAGCAAGGAGCGCGGTATCAAGGATACGAACTCCTACGTAGAATTCATAGTAAGTATATCTCTCGAAAGGCATATTTTTGTGAGAAGAATGCTCATTCAACTCGCGGAATGTGCCATTCCTTGCTCAACAGAGGCTCAAGAGTGTTTTGCCAAACTTTAACCAACCGCAAAGTATGCCTTGTTCCCGCTTCATCAACTCGTAAGACATGCCATTCCCTGCTCAACAAAGGCTTGGAAGTGTCTTGTCGCTACTCAACCGACCACAAAATGTATCTTGTCCCCACTTCGTCAATAAATGAAACATATCCTGTCATTGCTAACAACTATGGAATGTATTACATATCATGATGTACTTTATACTTCTCTTTCAGACCGCGGAGGATATTGACTATTTCTTTTACCGTTAGTTCTTCAATTGATATTAATTAAATCTTCGAGCTAGAGTAGTATCTTTCTTAATTAGGCGATATTCGTTTAAAGTAATTACTCTATAATATTACTTATACTTTTCCGAATAATAGAAGAGATCTTTAATTATCGCCTTAACCTATCAAGGGTATAAAGAGTTAGATATCGTATTTATAAGATTTAGTATCCCTTCCAAGGTACTTTTCCTCAAGATCTATTATCCGCGTCTTATTACGATCGGCTAGGATAATCCTTATCCCCGTAAATTATTTAATTTCTATTATCTAATTTATACGGACTAACTTATATCTAGACCTCTCCTATTTAATAAATCCTACTCGTATCTAGGATATAGAGTTACTTTCGTTTTAGTTAAAACGATATCTATATTTACAATTATATTATATAATAATCTTCGTAATATCTCTCGTCTCTCTTAAATCCTCGATTTAATTATATTATTAAAAACCCGTTTACCTCTCCTCTTAAGCCTTCCCCTCTTCGCGTAATCGCGTATATACTATAATCCCTATAGTCGAACAGAACTTTTGAGCATCTGAGGGGGAACGGGAAAAAGTAGCTTCGGAGACCAGGCTTTGACAGGAACAGGGAGAGAGAGGAGCGATTAGAAAATCTTATAATAAAAGCGCAGTAAAGCAGCGGAGCAGGGGTTAAGACGTTAGAATAGAAACACGCTCGTCGAATAAAGCGAAGAGATTAGTTACCTCTAGCTGAAATAGATGCTGTGTAGTTTATTCGGATAGTGGGGCCCCACTGCAACCGTCTAGGCTTGCGTTGCTATCCATACTGGGCGCGGATGAAGGAAGTCATGGAGTGGAAAGTTGGCAGCAGACGAGTTAGTTGGATTCGATTCGTGGTGTTGCAATTTTGTGGAGGACGATTTCAGTTCAGTATTTTCGAGACGCCGAGGAAAGAAGAGAAGGGCACTAGACGAAGAAAGCTGATTGGGTAAAAGAGCCTCATAATCTCTATGCCCGGAGCCAAGGTGGAGGATCCAACAAGAGGCAGGAGAGAAGGAAAGGGGACAACGGGTTATTTCTTGCAAGACCTCTGGAGCCGAGGTGGAGGATGAGAAGCAGGAATCAACGAGAAGGAGAAAGCAAGCGGGACTTTTCTAGCAATACCCCCCCACCTCTCTAGCAACAATTCCATATATGATCTCAAGTCTGGAGAGGGTGGGGGGAGGGGATATTGGGCTTTCAGGCTCAGTGTCCTCGAGGGGGAAGGTGGACGATAAGATATGGCTCGAGTCCGCTCGAGGTCATAGACCGAGACAATGGCAAATGATGTTGACAATAGGAAATGATACTCCACTGTGATCCGCTTCGTGTGCCTTGCTAATCTCTAGTGTACCTTCTTTATCTTTACAATCTCTCCTCCCAATATCTCCACTGTCTCCACTGGTTTGATTCCGCATTCCACAGTTGCCACTTATGAATTATATCCATGATAACACTACTACGGATCGTAAGATGAGGGTTGCTTAGTCTGACGAGGAGAAGAAGGAGGAGACTGAGAGGGACGAGGAGACTGAGGAGGAGGAGGAGGAGCAGTAAGGGTAAGGGGTTGACTCGCATATCTTGTTCGGCACTCTAGATCAACAACGAATAATATTCCTGCTCCTGGGCAGCATTTTATGCTTATATCACGCAGTAGGCTTTGTTTTTCCAAGGTTTAAATTGAAGCCTGGGAACGAAGGGTCCCTATCGCGATATCGCACATAGCAGCAGAGCCTCAAGACAAGGGAAAGAAGATACAGATAATAGTATCAACACGAGAATGCTTTCTCCATTCACGCAGATGGGCATTGGGCTAATATACTTCCACTAAGTGCGGCATCGACTCAGGCATTATCTAAGCCCATCCTCAATCGGCCAGATTCCGAATGTTGTGACAACGGCTTCTGACACCCCTTCCCTGTCAGTCATCGCACATGATTTGGAACCGACGCGAAGGTCACGACGGAGCCATACAAAGCATACTACACTTGAGCCTTATCTCCTCAAGATGATTAAGGTATCGTACAATCAGGCAGCAGCTCACAGGGAGGACAAGGGTGCCTTTCTCATTCAAAACTTTGCTGGAGCCAATGTCCAATAAAGGAAGGTAGTGGTCCTAGCTGACTTCGTCGCTTTTAACCCTGGAATGAAGCTGGACGATATCATGCGCTATTGGGCCCGACGATGTTCTCAACTTGACTTTATCTGTATTATGATGCAGTACTAAATAGCCAAGTAACTTCACGACTGTATCCTTGTTGGCTGACTTGGATTCATGGAAAGAACCGTGGTCCACGTTATGATTCGACCCGGATCGAATCTCGTCTATCTTCTGTAGCTGAGTCCAGTCCAAGGGCTCCTTGGTAATGGCTTGGTGGTCGATCTCACTAAGAAAGCCCATCTTGAGAAAGGTGACAGGATCATGAGGTGTAGCAGACTTCGATTGTCTGGGGAAAGTATTTCACTTCACTAGTAGCGCCGGACCGGAAAATCAACGGACTGGTCTTCTGACACTTGTAGAGTACCGTTTTCCTTTTTGCGTTGTTAATGTACCAATATATCCATAATTACCTCCATGAACTAAGGTGACCTTAAAACTCTAGGCCTTCGATCTCGTACTATATCACAAACGTCCATGGACGACCCTTTTAGCACCGCGTTAGGCGGAGTTGCCGCTGCTTTCCCGAGCGGTAGCACCGTTCTCATGCCAGTAACCCTAATAGAACTCAAACTGCTACAAAGAAGGCTTCGAAAGTCATCGGCACCAAGGTCGTGGATATCCATTACATCGATAGACATGCTGTCAGGATCATTGCCACAAGCGAGAAGGGAGAAATTGTCATCATCTTCGTCAAAAAAGGAAATTACTACAAGTTACCTGGTGGTGGAGTCGAGTAAGACGAGGATCACCGCCTCGCAGGGGAAAGAGAAGCAAAAGAGGAAACGGGATGCAAAGTTAATCTGGACGGAAACTGCCTCGCGATCACGGAGGAATGGAGGAACGACCTGCATCAGATCTCGTACTGCTACGCCGCTCACCTTATCGAAGACACGGGGGCCATAGAGCTCACTGATGATGAGGTCGTCGACGGTCTCTAGCACGAGTGGATCCCGCTTCCGGCTGTAATCGAGAAGATGAAAGAATGTCAGCCTATATCAGAGTTGGGACATTTCATCGAGGAGAGGGATCTTTACTTTGTGGAGACGTATGCGGATGCGAATGGTACGTAGTCATCCTAAGAGTGCGATAGCATGTGTCAATTTTCGGACTAACCGATTTCAGGTGACAGGAGCGAAATCACCATGTATGTGGACTCTCGCTGAGTATGTCCCTTTCAAATTGGGGCCGTAGCGTGTGTGATCACGTGTTTACGAGGACTGGGCTAGGAGTCTCTGCTTGGTATGGATGGGGCGATGTCTCCAGACGGATATACCTCCAACTGTTAGGCACATTGTCGTTACCTACGTATGACCGTGAGTAGCGATGGTATTAGGCCTCAGTGTTGCTAAAGCAGGAAAAGGTGCGATCGTGGAGCCAAGCGTGACATATCAGGCACTACGCCAGTAATACCATCACTGTTAACTGCCTCTAGAAATTCCCCTCTGTCGCTTGACCTCCAGCAGCTACGATAACAATGATTCTTACCGTAGATTGCCATTATCAGCCGGCCCCTGTGACCAATGAGGACGCAGAGATGCGGCGCGACCAGCGGGCTCAACCTAGTCCAAGTAGATCAGAGTCGATTTGCGATATCACTGGTGGGAAATTTCCATTTCTACCCGAGCACTCTACGGTAGCAAGCTTTTCCCGTATTGCTGTGTACGCGAATACAGGAACGTCGTCTGGAACGGAGAGCGCGGTATCTAGAATCGAATTGTAGGCTGAGGATAAAGAACGTTTTCCATCACATTGAGGACAGTCCTGATTTGGAGTGGAAGAAGCATAAAGATGGTCGTCATGTTTGCCTCACTCACGCCAGGATACAATAAACGCTCAAGACCCTCTCACACCCTCGTACTCGTTGTTTCAGCTGCAAGGTCTGATGGGCGACTCATCTCCTCGAATCCATCGGTGGCTTGCGAATGTTTGAGGATATTTTGGGGACGTTCTACAGCAACTACGATAAAGTAGATATTGATACCACCACCCTAGACACGGAAGGACATTTGAAATGCAGATATGAAGCTTGGTGTTAGATACATAAATATCGAACTGGCAGTAGCACCGGAAGCTCATGACGATTTATTCGGTTTCCAAACCACCCGCCAGCAATAGCACTAAATAGCCCGGAAATCAGCTCTCTACACGTCAAATATAGAAAACAACCTTGGATTTATGACCACTTGAACCCATGTCCCAGTCGTGTCGGGAGATATCGTGTACGCAATGTCTGGGGTATCCCGATAGATTGGTCGGAAAGTCAGGTTTCTTGTCGTCTCGTCGGGACTGATTCTAAGGTCAATACAGCTCTGATCCATGATGAAGATGTGGCCCCTCGTTGCAACATTCTCGTTGGCATCGGGCGACTAGTACCCCCATAATAACGGATCTCCATACATATCTAGAGATAAAAGTTTGCGTGGTATCCCTGTCACCTTGTCGCCATCCTCTGGACGGATTATCGCCGGGCTCGCTTCTATGATATTAACTGTAACGGCTTTGGAAGCGCGGTTATTGACGTCGGCTCTGTTCAATATCCGAGTATCCAGTAGCTCGACGTACTTCTTTTCTCTCATGCTTTTAATTGCAACAACGTCCCGTCGAGACGCGAATTCCTCGTAGGCCCTCCAATATTGTGGCAAGGTCATGAATAAGGCGTTGTTAGAATTTGCTAACAATTGTTTAACGTTCCTGAATGAGATTTGAGAACACACTTCTACCTCATGTCCATTCGCATACATTCCGTCGGATCTATTGAAGAAGCCACATGAGACGTACATGCCTATCTTTTTCGAATACACGAAGCTGAGGTGTTTCTTGACGATGTCCTCAATCAGCGGCATCAACAGTAGCCTTGGTGTTTGGTGTCTCACGCCCTTCACAGTCACGACAGTATGCTCGGTCAAGACGAACCTTACTCTATGGAAGGCTCTACAGGCCTCTCCCACTACAGCCTTAACCGTATTTTTGAAACCTTTGTCATGGAAATTGTCATTGAAGACTATTGAAATGGTTTCCGACAGGACAGAGGAGAGCTCGCGATCATAGACTATTTGTTTTACAATCGTCAGAGGGAGGTTACGGTCCAGGGTATTAGATCTGGAGATGTGATCGTAATCCTGGGGCACATTGCATTTCACCACTGCAAAGCCGTATGTGGTCTGTCTGTAGTCTTTGTAGAACATGTCTTCCACATCCCCGGTGGCGGTCATTATCTGTATGAGGTCGGCATAGCTCTCTGTAGACCCTCCTGCTATCGAATCCAGCCTTTTTAAGGCGAGACGGTCAATTTCGCTCATCCGGTGCATCAGCTCAGGCTCCGCCTAGAGTTTCGTCGCTTCTGCAAGAATCCTCGCGGCCTTGGCGTCGATGTCCATCCCGGAACCCAGGATCTTGATATAGACCTGTATGGTAGAGGACCAAGCCACCTCTTGACTTAATGCAACGTAGTAAGGGAACTGTTCCTTGATGATATGATGTTCGATGATGGACCTCACCAAGTTCGAATACGCACGGTCAATCGTATGAGTATCCACTAACACAATCGCGTTCTAAGACCAAGCGCATCATTATTGGAGCGAGTTCCGACTTGGAGAAGACTGGCGATCTTCGATCCTAACACATGTTCCACCTCTCGTGGGAGACACTCCACAAGGGGCAATACTGTCTTGCCTGGAGGCACCAACAGGCTTCTTCTCACGGCTTCAAAGATAGCACTCACAACCGCGTCCGCATCGGGACGCGCATGCCCCGTCACGATGATAGTGCTCTCGTCGGCCTCTGCTGATAATCATTTAATCATTGTGGACTCGCCGATCTTCGAGAGTCCACGAAAGTCTTCAGCGAGTAGCCTTTTTTTCCCAGCAAGATCGCGCCGCATCTCTGTCCCCTTGTCGTTGACGAGTTCATCCACGGTATTCATAATGTCAATTTCTTCAAGCTGCAAAGCCGCAAAGAATTTCCCAATCGCAAAATCATCCTTGTTTTGCGTTAGAGATCCGTATTCGCTCCATATAGAATAGATTGGCGATACTTTGTCTGGCTCTCTGGCCCAGTAGCAATCCCGAGGAGGGAATGCATCTCGTCAATGAACAATATGACACCTCCATGAGCGTCTTCGACCTCTTTCAACACGGCCTTCAATCGCTCTTCGAAGTCGCCGCGAAACTTTGCGCCTGAGATCATTAGACCGAGATCGAGGGCAACGACTCGTTTCTCTGCGGAGGTTCAGGTGTAAGCATGCCGCTTTGCGCTTTTGTGGAGCAGTGATAAGCCAAGTCTTGGTCCTTGCTAACGAGCAGTTACTCCATTTGGAGCATAAAAGTGGAGCGCTTGAGAAGAATTGGACATGACTGGGAGTGTGCTAATAAGCAAGTATTCACTCATGGCTTGCTATCCCAATTGAAGCACTCGGCATGAAGGAATCAGAATATACCTACTTTTAATACTTTCGGGAACGTCTCCACGTACTATTCTCTGAGCAAGTCCCTCAAGAACGGCCGTTTTGCCGACTCCAGCGCTACCCACAAGCACAGGATTGTTCTTCGTTCGTCTCGAAAGGATCTGTGTGAGCCGTTGAATATGCGAATCACGCCCAATTACGGGATCCAGCTTTCCTTGTTTTGCTTGTTCTGACAAATCCACTCCGTACTTTTCTAGCGCAGGTTTCTCCTCCTCCTGACCACCCAGGTTCATACGATGAGTTCCTCCTGGTGGATGCGCTCGGCCAGTAGCGTAATAACGGGTGGCAGACGGGCGAGATGAGTCTGGAAGACGCGTTTTGGGCAGAAGAAAGCGGCCCACAGGTGGGAGGCCTGTAGCTCGCTTCAATCCCAGGGAAGAAGCCTGTCTGCTTGGACACGGCTGCAAAACCGTGGCAACGCCCGTGATGCGCGAAGCAGTCGTGCTGATTTTGTAGGCAAAGGTTGGGCTACCCAAGTCGCCCCCTGTGTTATCGATGGTCAAAAACGGAAGACCATTCCATGATTCTTCCTCGTACTAATGCTGGGAAAGTACCTAGAACTTGGTGAAGTGACGATGCGCCGGCTCGGATAAATTGATTGGCCTAGCGCCAATGTCATAAATCGCCTGAAAGCTCCACAAAATTTTGACCACTCGAAGACTGACAAGCACACTCCACCTGCCACAAGGGCTTTAATTCCAAATACCTCACTATAGCACACATTGCCAATATGGGTTTCTTCGATTTTGCTAACGACGCTGGACTCTCGACTCTCGACAACTGGGTGCGGACTCGAAGCTACATCACAGGGTAAGTTCTATGAATCTTTCCCCAAATGCCCCCGTAGCTGCTCTACATGATGAGAGAAAATTGGTCCGTGTTGATGAACGGGATTAAGACCCCCGAGCCCCATGTGTACATACCTAACGCGCTTTGCGCCATCTCTGATTATAGATTCAGCACTTGCAACTCCCCACGATTTCAACCTTGTGACCCTCATTGCTAACAGTATCTCCAGCTATGGCCCCTCTCAAGCCGATGTCTCCTGCTACAAAGCCATGAAGGCGACGCCAGAAGGTAATTTGTCCGATCCAAGCGATTCTCCAGGACACGTCTTCGATCCTGTTTGCATACCTGCACGGCATAAGGCTGTCTGAGTCGAGCCTTTGCTGAAATGGAAACTCAATCATAGTGGCCAAATACCCTCATGCCTACCGCTGGTACAAGCATATGGCCACCTATGAGTCAGAGTTCTCGTCTTTACCCGGTGACCCATCAAAAGCATACACAACCTACGGTCCAGAGCAGAGCGAATTGACGGTAGGGCTGCACAATACTGTTGGAAGACATCAAAATTAAAAACATTCTTAGACTAACCCTAAGGATGCCCCCGATGCTGCTCCTACCGCTGAAGAGGATGAGGATGATCTGTTTGGCAGCGATGATGAGTCTGAAGACGAGGAGGCTAAGAGAGTGAAGGAAGCAAACTTGGCGGCATACAAGAAAAAAAAGGAAGGGAAGACGAAGCCTGCTGCAAAGAGTATCGTCACACTGGATGTGAAGCCTTGGGGTAAGTGCAACGTGGGACACTAATATGTGGCCTCCTGCTAATAGTTCTTGCAACACAGATGATGAAACCGACATGAAAGAACTCGAGAAAAATATGCGTTCTATCGAGATGGACGGTCTGACCTGGGGTGCATCGAAATTAGTAGCTGTGGGATACGGTATCAGCAAGCTACAAGTCAACTTGGTCGTCGAGGATGAGAAAGTCTCGATCGATGACTTGCAAGGCCAAATCGAGGGAGACGAGGATCATGTGCAGTCCACCGATGTGGTGATTATCATGTTTTCATTCTCTGAGTGCTACGCTAATACATATAACTCACTAGGCTGCTATGCAAAAGTTGTAGACTCTGGCGGACGAAACGGCATGCCAAGATGGTTCATGAGTGTGAAAGTTTTGAGCTGACCGTGCATATGTTATCATCACACTGACTGACGATGACATGAGTAGCGTTAAAATAGACCAAATCAAAAGCTTCAATTAGCCTTGGGTCCTCTTGTTGATCCCGCACCGCCAGATCTGTGATTTGTCCTCCCCTTAATACGTTAATTTTCATCAGCTCAAGGAGAGCGCAACGCCAGCACTGGTACTGTTTATTAGGTGACTATACCCGACCGCATCTATAGATATCCTCCAGGAAGCTCCAACGACCATGATATGCAACATGACGATCTACCCCATGCCGTGTCCCATTGGGAGGGAGCTTCTTCGTGTTCATGATTGTGTGGATGGCCGCCAGCACACGTGCTGAATACCTCAATTTGAAGTGTGGCCTGATTCGTATGCTTTCATCCGGAAAGGCTGACGAGCCCCTCTCGATTTCTCATGGCGTACTTAGCTATTAGATGGCAGTCTGCTTATAGCAGCCACTGTGAGCTTTTTGACTGGAATCGAAGCCACACTACAAGGGGCGGCCCTTGCGATTAGAGTGGAGTCTCCATTGCCAGCTTGGTGAAGTTGATCACCTTCAAGCTCATTGATCTTATCGCACTGGAGTCTGAATATCGAAAGTGCGCTCTGTTGTCATCTCTTCAGACAGCTACTAGCTCGAAGCCGATGCTTTCAAAGAACGACAGTAGCACTTATGCTGCTCGAGGCAATCGAATCCATAGAGGAGTGCGCGAAGATCAGGAAAGGTAGGGCCCGACGAAAGAAGGGGCGAGGATGACGGTTTTTGTGTGAACGAGGTCTTCCTGACAAGAAAAGATGGGGGAGTACAGGATGCATGCTAGGAAAACACACCAAGTCAAGAAGACAGGAGTCTCAATGTACCGGGCGCATTGTAGGTGGTCGGACAATTGTTGTTTCTCACGGGAGCCTGTTACTGAGTGTGGTAGGAGGCCGAGTGGCCCAGAGGAAGTGATCCCTTTCCGATCGCAACCGCCCTTAGGATAGGTACAATGGATTTCTCCAAAGAGGCACTACCCTCGGAGTAGGCTCGATAAATCCTCCCCTCGTCGCTCTTACTTTATCGAATTTTTGGTCAGAGGTGTTGCTTGTAGATTCGATTCGCAACAGTAGGGGTGGAAGAGGGATATCCATTTCGTTGTACATCCTGCCGCCCACGGGCTCCATGTCAGCCATCACGTAGTGGTGAGCGTCGTTTCCTATCGCTATTCACAAGTAGGCCCAAGATGTGAATTGTAGGAATGTAGATGGTATCGTGTTGCTCTGTAAAAGTCTGGAAGTGCGAGGGCCAGCAGTGATTCGTGAACAGCGCGCTTTCCTGGCAAGAAGGCATTATTGTCGTCGTCTTCGTTCCTCCGTAGATGCAAAGAGCCGTAGTCGATTTGACGCAGTAATAGAGCCGATATACTAAGACGTTGTCGCGGCAGATCAATCGGTATTCCCTCGCTCAGCTGATTACTGGATTAGCAGAGAGGCTGCTAGACCCCAGCTCGTTCTGCTACTATCTCGAGGTGGCTGGCGGACGTGCTCTAGTCGTCGTGCGAGTGTGGAGAAGTGTATGCATAAGACATAGCACTGCTCGTGTGCACGTAACGCAGCTGGAGCTCCGTGTTCGTGGGCAGGTCGCCGGTCAAAATCTCATGGGGAGCGCTGAGCGCTCGTTGCTGTGTGGCGATCAATGACTAGGTCTGCCATATAAAGTTGGTAGCAGTGTCTTGCGCATGGCACTCATTACCGCCTGACGATCGAGGACTGGGTCCCTCGTAGCAAGTCGGTCGAAGAGGCTTGCAACATGGTGCCGCCGCTCTACAAGAAGTTTTCATCGTCATGGAGCTTCCCAGGGGTGAAGCATAGCAGGCCGAAGAATTGCCAAGGACATCAAATACAACACTGCATCGACGATGCAATGCAGCCGAGTTATCAATCGTGCGTGCCATGTAGTGCAACGAAGGGTTCCCGCACGATTACCAGAAGCTATAGAGGCAGTAGTAAACCGCAGCACAAGGTTTACGGGTTTGGGCCTCCAATCCTCCACGGAAGTGTTGTAACGACTGTTGCAGGAATAGACATGGCCGCATTGACACGAGCTGGTTGTTTGCCAATCTGAAAACCAGACTACGCTCGGCATTGCTCATCGGCCGTGCCCAAAACAGCAATATCTCCTTGACTTGGCTGAGGTTGATATGTTCCATACATTATCAAGGACTTGTCACTATCACACCGCCATCATTCTAATCCCTTTGTCACGGCCTTGGCTTAAATTCGTTATTCTGGTGACTTGGAGAATTGTTGGACTCGTATTGAACGTACGGAGTATACGAAGTAGATCAGCCTTCGACCGTACCTCGGCCGTAGATTCTCACTAGCGAGACTAGGCGAGTATATGTCAGCAGTACGTTATTTCGCTGTGTGCTTCAGCTGGACCGAGCTAATTAACAGCTTTGTTTCAATTGTGCGCCTTCTTGCAGTCACCTTGGGTCCCATTAGGGGAAGTATTTGATGATATGCCTGGAAAGGCCCCAAAGGCGTGAAGCTTGCACTACGAAGGGCACATGAAAAGATCGTTGTTGGCCCTAAGAGTTGGTCTTTAGCCCCGTTCTGATACAGTAGTAGTCTCTCGTTCGAGAGGATTGGTGGCGGCTGACCTACACATATGTACGTGGTGATCGTCAGGTATAGGATGATGAGACATTAGCTCTAGTCTGACAACATCGTACCGTTGCTTGAATGATGGCTTGGGCTGTTTATTGGAAATCACTGACCATAGGAATAGGTTATTCTGGTACTGATAGAACCGAAACTCTGCAAGCAAAGAGATTGCTTCGAAGTTGATCAATAATCTGTAGCCTAAACAGGTATCATGTGCAGCAAACGACATTTGTTGAGCTTGTGTATCAGGCGTAGATTGACAGCCAATCATCGGTATCTTCCTTCGAGGCTGTGTGATAGAGGAGTTGAACGCGCAAGTCTCGACGAGATTGTGGACGCCACGCAGATACAGGACAAATATTCGCAAATTATGAGTTCGACCAGAATGATAGACATGTAGGCGTGTCGTTTGGGGGTCTGATAAGACTACCTGAGGACAATCGCAAATATCCGATGGTGGCATGGATTGTCCTCTGTAATGGCCGTGGTTGAGACAACTACAGGTACTGACTCTCGCGCTCTATACCAAGCTCAGTGTTGTCTTCTCATAGATAGAGATTAACCGTGCGGGCACCTCGCTATACTCGGTGCGGCTGGCCCCAACGCGAATCACGCCCCAACGCCAAATCGATTTTACGCCTAAAAGTCGAATAATAAATAATTTATATCCTAACCGTCTCTATATATAATACTAAGATCATTTCCTATATTAAACTTATTTATATTATCCTTTTAATAATATAATATAAAGCTCGTACTATAAAAGTTAAATAGAGAATATTAGAATAATTAAAACCGCGCTAGTAAAACTAACTACCTTTCGTATCTTTCGTATTATAATAGTTTTAATTAAAAATATTATTCAGGTTTATAGTTTATAGTTAGAATTCACCTTATTTAGAGTATTTATGTAAATCGTGGCTATTGTATATATATTGGAATATTCGACTTTTAGGCGTAAAATCGATTTGGCGTTGGGGCGTGATTCGCAGTATAGCGAGGTGCCCGCACGGTTAGATGACATATCTCTGAATGAGTATAGAACTAGCTGGTGCGAACGATTAATGATAGGGCTGACGTTGCGAGGTTACCTTTCACTTTTTGAATGGTCGGCTCATGGGATAGAGAAATATCCGTACATGACTCTCTTTGGTTAGAATTCTTTTTCGCTTGACATTTTGGGTTCTCGGTAACAACATTGAGCCGAACATGCATTTTAACTTTGGCGATGGAATGTTGGTTTGTCGGACTCGGATCTGCGCAGCCACGCGGTGAACCCAAACCGGGGCTGGCACCTGAAACAAGCAACCTGCGATGACTGCGATTGGAAAATCTTGCCAGTAGTACTCTCGTGTCAGCTCTGGAACATGTATGGAAGGTCAGGCGCGTACCCCGTCCGCGTCATCTTCGCCGGATATGCACGGGTTTCATCGCGTGGCTATCAAGTGCGGTGAAGGAGGGCAGACACACAGTTCGTGACTCAAGCCTCGGTATTTGGGAAACGGGGAACGGTGAAGATTGTGGTACCAACACGGATGCTTTGTATACTTTAGATTACAATCTCAGCCGCACCAGAGCTTCGTTTGCGCTAGAGCCCAATCAAGGCAGTGGTGCAACATAAAGCATCCTGTAGATTGAAGCATGTCCTCCGTACAGAGTATTTGAGTTTCCTGCCACCGCCTTTTGATGAATCCCAATCTATTGACTCGAAGCATCGGAATTCCCGACATAGGCAGCAATGAAGCACACTCCTGTCAAGCGAGTCGCTGCCAAAGCATGCGCGTGCAGTTGTGGATGGCGTCGTCTACACGGAGAGGTTTGAATGCAATGGATGAGTTGTTGATTACCTGACCTAGTCTACCTTGCCGTTCCCCTTGCAAGCCAACGGAAATGCTAGGCCCCATAATGATAGTACTTAGTGATTGAGAAGCCTGACCGCCAGTTCAAGCCCATTTCCCGTATCGCATTGCACAGCCCACCTGCTGGCTGCGAACTGCGTAGGAGTAGGAGTAGGATTTGGAGGACCCGACTTGAGCTCTGCTCGTTGATAGGAGGCTGTGATTAGATATGCCGTTAATAGCTACTTATTGAGCCATAATGCCCTTAATTTAGAAGATGTTGGCTAAGAGCTTTGGCCCCTAATTGTCCTTTCAAAGCTTAGCGCCCCTGGATCCTTACCGCAAATGGCTTCCGAGCTACGCTTTTTAGCGTAGCCCTACAAGCTTTCTATTGTTAATTCAAGTTAAGATGGGAAAAAGTCGCTAAATCCGCAGTCAGGCCAGAGGCTCTAAAGTGAAAGGCGTGGTAGAAGCTAATATGTTCTACAGCATAAAGTAGCAATGATTGGTGGACTTTGATGTGGAGGAATCACTTACAGCCTATCTGCTTAGTCTGCTTAACCATGAAATCCGTTGACCGCAACCGCCCCTCCTTTCGCGCTCGCACTGTTGCAACCCCTAGAAGTAACACCGCACCCAAAGGCACCCATATTTGGAACTTCGAGTCTCCCTTTGCTAGCGGGGTCCAATGAACGCATAGCTATCGTTATTTTGAGCCAGCGCTCTTAGACCCCTGCTTCTCGCGAAAGGCTGCAGGCGATGATTAATAACGTGATCGACATTATGGTGCCACGTTCAGCACCCTGCAGGAGCTCGGTAACCCCCATGTGCGTGCAGGGATGTGTCGTTGGGAGGGTTCCAGCTGCTGGATAGCTTAGAGCTGTACGAATTATAAACACGGGACCATGGACCAAAATTCCTCCGCCGCAATATATTAAGACCTTTCTGCCTCACCTCAAATCCCTCACACCGCCCTTCAAACTCAAGATCTCGGATATACCCCGCAAGAAACAAGCGCCTTCTCAAGTAGTACTCACTTGTCCTCACCTGCTCACTTCCAATTCACTTCATCGTACCTTATGGGCAACATGCAGCGAAACAATAGCTATTCGATGTCCTATGAAGGACCAACACCCCCAAAGTACTCCTCGGCACACAGCACCAGCAGCGCCTTCAGCGCCAGTGCAAACCCCAATGAAGATTGGACCAAGATATCAGACCTCGCTGAGAGGCGACGCATACAGAATAGGATTGCTCAGCGCAACTACCGTGAGCATCTTCCCCTTTCGTCTGGCAACATAGAAAATTATGCTAACAAAGCGAAAGGCAAGAAAATAAAGAGACGTCTTGAAGACCTGGAGCGAAGGGCCGGCTCATCATCAGCCTCGCCAGAGCCAAAAGATGCAGACTTAGCACCTATGATCGAATTAAAGCAGTCGCACCAAAGAGACACAGTAAAGAGACAGAGATCGAAGCATGAATCAGCTTCCAAGGGCCGACGCAGATCCCCAGAATCATATTCTCCCATAAAACAAGAGCGATCAGAGATTCCTTCATATCAATACGGCAGGGAAATGTCCATCTCTCCCCCACCGTCATACGGTTACTCGTATTCGCTACCCGAGCCCGTCATCCACGCACCCTACCCGCAACATGCACCGTTCAATACCTTGCCCGCACCATACCCAAGCTACTCCTCGCAGTCACAATACCTCCCAACCACACTGCCCAGCATGTCACCATACGAGCTCGGACCAAACAAGGGCCAATACCTTGACGACGAGATGCTTGGCCAGTACGGAACAGGTTATGCGCCATTTTCCGGAATAGAACTACCAATGCAACAGTCATATTCGGAGTCCAACGCTCATGTAAATCATCCCACGTACAGTTTCCAGTTTCAATAATTTCTTCTCTCACTCGACATTTTTCCTTTATTTCCTATCAAAAACCTCATCGATTCCACGAATATTTCAGTCTCTTTCTCTGGTCGACGACTTATGACTCATGACTGATGACATGTACATCAGACACCACCGTTATCGCACTCACACTCGTTCGAATATTCGAGGGCAGGCTCGCCCTCGATAGGATTCCCCGGGACACCAATTTCGATACCGGATTCCCCTCGCTTGATCATTCGATAGTAGGAGTTTTGGGTTGTTCAGCAAAGGAGCTTTGGTGTATGGAATTCAAAGAGCAATACGCTCGTGATCGGAGTGATACTCGTCTCAATGGCACGGAAACCGTGGGGTAAACGAGCTGATGATTGTGAATGTCCAAACATCGTGTACAATATTCGTGTGTAACACTGGTCTTCGCTTGAGGTGCAAACCTCATGCAAGGATCCTGTCATCTGCGTTCTCCTCCATGGACATCCAGCGGATCCCTCAAGACATTGATTTAATTGCTTTTGCTACCCATCGTTTCAGAGGCTTTCATCCCTGTAGATTAGTACTCGGCTACTGGATATTGGACGCCTAAACGAAGGTCCGAGGTTAAAGCTCACATACGAGGGCCCTAGAAGTTAGACTCCAGCTTCAAGGCATCTAGCTGCAGAATAGCACGTGCTCGATAACCTCGCCGCAGGCCGCAGTTGCAGGAGATCAACTCGCGATGGGATAGCGGCAGCGTAGTCTCCTCCGTACTCCGTAGATCACGATCGTGTTGATCTAAAGTAGGGGCGAGTGCGCGCCAAAAGAATTCTTGGCATTTTAGCCTTATGGCGCTTAGCTCTGTCATTTGAAAGAATTCTTCTGTAATACCGACTAAGCAGTAAATTTCGAGTAATGTCTCGAATGAAGAGGCAGCGGCTAGATGCGGATGGTCAGGATCGAGTAACGGCCATCAGTGAAGATATCGGCGAGCTTGACGTGGACCACGAGCCAAAGAAGGCAGATACTAAACAGACAAAACAACACCCAGGGCGCTCGTTATACGTGCGCGGCCTGCCCGAGACCGCAACGACAGAGACCTTGACAAACTTCTTCTCCCAATCTTACCCCCTCAAACATGCTACCGTTGTCGTTGATCCTACGACCAAGCAGTCCAAGGGTTATGGATTTGTGACCTTCGCCGACGTTGAAGATGCTCAGAGTGCGAAAGAGGCGTTTAGTGGATCATCATTCGAGGGGCAAAAAATCAAGGTGAAACTTGCAGAGCCTCGACAACGACAAGCAGCAGGTGATGGGATTAGGAAGGGAAAGATTGTACCTACACCCCAAAAGCCTGAATTTCAGCCACCACCGAAGTTGATTGTACGAAATTTGCCATGGACCATCAAAGACTCAAACGATCTAGCTGCTTTGTTCAGAAGCTACGGAAAAGTGAAGCATGCCACTATGCCCATAAAGAAGCCCGGTCTATCGGCCGGATTTGGCTTTGTCGCATTACGGGGAAGGAAGAATGCTGAAAAGGCTCTGGCAGGTGTCAATGGGAAAGAGATTGAAGGACGAACGCTAGCTGTCGATTGGGCTGTGGAGAAGGAGGTTTGGGAGACTCTACAAGGTGGTGCTCAGCAGATGGATGACCAAGACGCAACACCAGACGACTCTGCGTCACATCAAAACCACGACATAAAGCCAGAAGAGAGCGTAGGAAGTGACATTGAAGACCGCCTTCAAAGCGGCCTCGGACCAGACGAAGCTCTAGACACAGGGTCTAGCAAGGACGATAGTGAAGACGGTCTGGATGAATATGAGTTTGATGAGGATAATTGGGATGCCGAGGAACACTCAGCGCCCCAGACATCAGACAGCAACACATCGACTTTATTTATTCGAAATCTACCGTTCAGCGTCAATGATGAAATATTACAAGAGCACTTTGCCTCATTTGGAGCTGTGAGATATGCGAGAGTGGTCCTTGATCATGCGACTGAACGGTCGAAGGGGACGGCATTCGTTTCTTTCTACAACTCAGAAGACGTAGACATTTGCCTTCGAGAATCCCCTAGGTTACAAACCGCGGCAAACCAACAAGGCTCATCAAACAAAAGCATAAACCCTTCTTCCACCAAGCAATCTCTGCTCGAAGACACAAGTGTAGACCGGACCGGTCGTTTTACCCTCGAGGGCCGAGTGCTCCAAGTATCTCGAGCAGTAGACCGGAAAGAAGCTACCCGCCTCACATTCGCTGGTAACAACCTACGCAATGCCCGAGACAAGGATCGGCGACGGCTTTATCTACTCTCTGAGGGCACTGTACCGTCCGGTACGCCTTTATACGACCAGCTCTCACAATCGGAGATCAAAATGAGAGAGGACAGCGCCAAACAGCGGCAGACTTTGATTCGGAGCAACCCTACGCTCCACGCAAGCTTGACACGTCTCTCTGTACGCAATCTCCCTCGCAGCATCACCTCCAAAGATCTCAAGGCGCTCGCCCGGGAGGCCGCGGTTGGCTTTGCTACAGACGTCAAAGCTGGATCAAGAAGGCCGTTGTCGAAGGAAGAGCTCGCACGAGGTGGGGAGGAGATGAAAGAAGCCGAGAAGGCTCGAAAGGCGAAAGGTAAAGGCATAGTCAAACAGGCTAAGGTCGTCTTCGAGGGAAGAGAAGGTGGGAAGGTGGCAGAAGACAGCGGCGCAGGCCGAAGTAGGGGCTACGGCTTCATCGAGTATTCGTCCCATAGATGGGCTCTGATGGGACTTCGCTGGCTCAATGGTCATGCGTTGGCGTCTTCTAAAGGTACCTCAGCGTCGACCCCAGCGGAGAAAGAGCGAAAGAAACGACTGATCATCGAATTCGCCATCGAAAATGCTCAAGTCGTCGGAAGGCGACAGGAGCGAGAGACTAAAGCGCGAGAGAGATCCAAACTCGTCTCGGAAAAGCGTGAGAAAGGGGAGATTCCTGCGACTGGGACGAAACCTCTAAGTAAAGACCAACTGATGGCCAAGACCAGGAAAGGCATGAAGAGGAAGCAAGCCTCCAATCCGCCTTCTTCATTGCAGAAAGGCGCAGATGCGCGCTCAGGGGAGTTTGATAAAACTGCCAAGAGGCAGCAGATCATAGGGAGGAAGAGGATGATGAGGAAATCGAGGGATCGGGCAGGCTCCAAGTGATGCGTGGCTCATCCTCCAATCGTCTTCTCCACGCGTGAGGAAATCCTTGTACACTCTTCCAGATCTAACACTCCGAGCCCACGATCAAGTGACCAGACATACATGGTAGATCTCCTGCTAAGAGTACTTATGCAAGTCGCTCAAAGCGTAAAACCCAGCTGTTTAGCTCCCTGTCAATCTTGCATGTGCTCTGTTCCCCCGCGCGCCTCTTCTGTTCGCAATCGTTGCACTCGCGTGTACATGGACACGAGTCTCGAGTCCTGGCCAAATAAGACCTTGTGTTTGACGCCACCAGGTCGTTTCATCACCATCTTGCATTTTAAGGCTCGCCCAGGTTGAAATTTAGCTATTGTAATGGCTCTACTCCGCTCGCTCCTCGCTATCTAGAATAGTCTCGAGGCCTCTAGCTCCATACCTTGTTTGCTCTCCATGCTGATCGACGTGTCGCGCAAACAACCTCGCTGTCCACACCAAACCCAAAACTCGTGCCATTGAGCAACAGTTCTGGTGGTATCATTATCTCGCGCGACTCGTCACATCTTTTGTGTACCTTTTGGCTTCGAAAGAGAACAAGACCTAGTGTACTTTTGACTCCAGCAACTCACGAAAGCTAGCTTAAAATGCTCCTGCAGCTTGAGCGATTCGACGACGGCTAGCATGTTGGACCAGTATATTAGATGGGGTTCTGCGCTTCCTCATCACCAATTGCGTTTGGACCTCTGCCTGTCTCCAACAATTGCCTCCTCCACCTCTTGTTTCTTGCTCGGGTCTGCAGGACCCTTCCACGACCGCCACCAACAGCATCTTGAGCCTCATAAACCACCCTTCCCACCTTACTCTTCGAAACCCGCAGGTACTGCCACTTTGTTCCCTCAACGCTACCCTCTTCCATCGCAATAATTCATATTAACCCATAAGCTAGCAGCAAGCATCGCAAAATGTGCTACTTCGAGCTCATCACCTACCGCTGCGGCCACCAAGTCTACAAAAAATACGCCCATTGCCACGTCGCACGCAATGATCCTCTACACATTTGCGTTGGGGTCAAGCAGCTGAAAAGAGAATGGAATCATCCGACCGACAACTGCCCCGGTTGCAGCAAATGAGTACTGATAGATCCATTCGTATATGGGTGAGGTAGGCGGGGCATCTTTACGAGGCTGCCTTGAAGAGTGGGAGGAGTGGACATTTCCATCCTTTTATGCGAGGATAGAAGAAAGATGAAGCTACGAGTTCTATACTGATACACCATTTTCACGACAATAACGACCATTCATGTGTGATGACCGCAAGCTGCACGGAGGGGCCTCCGAGAGCCATCAAGACCGTGGCGGAGGCTAGGTCAGAAAACAGCCAGATTACCTTTTCAATTTCGCACGTAGCTCGATTAATGTCACATTTCAGTCCTACCATTGTGTAATTGCCTGTGTGACGAAGCCTTTACCCAGCCGCCATTTGGGGTTTGGCGAGTTATAACTTGTACCTCCATCCCTGCGGCAGGGTCATGTCTCCCACCGCCGATCTTCGTAGCAAACCTATGCCCCCTTCAACTCTTACAGGAAGCCTACCAAAGACTCGTTTGGCGGGAAGCAACAGCTACGGCGAGGTTCTCCGGCCTTGTGCAGTGTGATGAAGAGAGCCTACATGCACAAGGCGCAGCAGACGGCCACGAATACCCAGACCGGAGGAGCATGCATGCAAGGACGCAAGGCTGAGCCGAGGGCCGTGCTTGCGAGCCTGCCACGGAATCGGTAGCAACCCAATGCACCATAATGAACGATTACTCGTCAAAGCGTAAACACAGGTGTCACATAGAAATCGGGCGTCCCGATTTGCATGCATATTCTAGAACAGATCCGGTTCCACTTCATCACTGCGCAACCTTCCCCACTATATTATACCGCTTGCTAAAGAACGTGTACCAATCCTTGAGCACGCCCTTTTCTTTCTCCGGCAGATCCTCCCACTCAGGACTGCAGTCTTCGGGTTTCAGCGAGGATTGCGCGAGGGCGCGCGAGGGGTCTTTGCCGGCGAATACTAGAGAGTGTCATTATAGGTCAGCTGGCAATATCTCGTAGCTTGGCCGTAGGGTGGCCGCGCATGGAGGGATCTGGGAGTCGTACCGTGGTACGAGCCTTTGGGTGAATATGCGGTGTTTCCGGACACATCGAAGATGGTGCCCATTATGCCTACGTACGTGGGGTGGTTGGGATCAGTGCCTTGCGGATTGCAAGCAAATTAGCAAAGTTTGCTCCTTCGTTAGGATTACTGTATAAGGCAATTTTACCGTCGCATTTTGCGAGATCCGCGACACTCATGGGATCGTCTTTGGGAGGATTGAGCTTGGGGGGATCCTTAGGAGTGAACTTCTTGGTCTCCTCGACGGGCTGGTTCTCGGCCATTATTGCTGGGTATGAGAACGACTCTCTCGGGGCTTCGTCGAGAGCGAACAGCGAATATCTGGTAGCTTGTGAGTATGATTAGTCGAAGAGGTTTGGGGAATGTTGGAAATAGATGAATGTTTTAGGGCTGGAGTAAGTCATCGCAAAGATTTCTTTATCGATAAGAGTAAGGTAGATCTCGGCCCCCACAGTACGGCGGACGATAGGCCAGGGTAGGACACAATCAAAAATCCAAAAACCAAAATTTCAAAAACTAAAAAATGATCTGCGGCCCTACCGCGTAGGCTTTAAAACCAGATAATCCGCTAATAATAACGCGGTGATTATATAATAAATCGTTTAAAATATAAATTACGTATAAATATAAATCTATTTTAATTATTTCTTATACGAGTATAAATTATTATTAAGTTATTAATAAAAATTACTCCGTTTATTTAATTTTAAATATTTTTTAAATTATAATTCCTTAACTAGCTTTAAAGAATTATATAATAATATTTTAAAAATATAATATAATTATAAATTATATACGAAGAGATTATTATTCCTAGTATTTAAATAATTTATTATATAATATCTTAAAACTAATTAAAAAACTAAGGTTTAATTAATATTTAAAATAAATTATATATAATAACTTTTATTTAACTAGTTTTTAAAAACTATATAATAACGCTTTAAAAATATAATATAACTTTAAATTATATACGAAGAGATTATTTTTCCCGGTATATTAAAAGTTTATTATATAATTATTTAGAGTTAATTAAGGAACCGTAACCTAAAAAATATTTAAAATTAAATACATAATAAAGCTCCTACTTAACTAGCTTTAAAATATTATATAATAGATTATCTTTAATATAAATTATATTATAATTAATTATAAAATATATCCGAGGATAATAATATAACCGATTTATATAATAAAGAGGGTAGGGTTAAGAGTTTATATTAAAAATTCTTTATATAATTCTTTCCCCTTCTTCTTTTTTCCTCTTTATTATATACGTTTATTTTTTATTATACGTATTTTTTATTTTTTAACTCTTCTTTATATAACTTTTTAATTTTATTATATAATAATTAATTATTATATAGATATTTTAAATAAATATAGTTATCTTTTATTATTTTAACTACGCTAGCGACCGTATTTAATTTAATATTATTAATTAAGGTCTCGGCCTCTTTATATATTTTATACCGGGTTAAATCGTACTCGGCTTTTTAAAGCGAAATATCGCCGCTCGGTTTTTAATTATAACGGTAGTACGAATTTATATAAACCGCCCGTCGTATATTAATACGATTTTAATATAAAGTTATAAATATTTTTCTTTCGTTATTTTTACTCTCCGCCGAGTAACTAGGCTTTATATAATATATTTTATATTAAAATAAATTAACCTTAATAGGGGGAAAATATTCTTTAAATATTAATACCTATTTAATTATTTTAACGGGTCGTATAATAATTATAAATAATAAGATTATATAGTTCGTTACTTTATATATAACGATATATTTAGAGCGTCGTCGGATAAATTATTAAATAATAATAAAAATAAAGAGAGTAAAGAGTTATAGGAAGATTATAAAGAGTCGGAGTCGGAGTTAACGAATATTAAAAATAATAAAAGTATTATTATTAATTTATCGAGTAAAGTAATCTTTATAGTAGTTTTTATATAATAAATAATTTATTTTCTTTCGAGCCTCTAAAAAGTATATAGGTTAGTATAATAAAGTATTTAAATAAAAATACGCGTAGGTATATTATTTAGGCGGGCTTAACTATAACCTATACTTTTATATAATAATTAAAATTAATAAGTTATATAAATTAATAATATTTTAATAAATTATTTATATAATTAAAGCGAGGATAGGTTAATATATATCTTATTTAATTAAATAATCCTAATTTATTTATTATACGAGAGATTAAAATCTCGAAAAGTATTTCTTTAATTCTTTAAATTTATTTATTATACGAGAGGTTAAACTCTCGAATAATATTTTTATTTAAATTTATTTATTATACGAGAGATTAAACTCTCGAATAATATTTCTATTTAAATTTATTTACTATATAAGAGGTTAAACTCTCGAATAATACTTTTATTTAAACCTATTTATTATACGAGAGGTTAAGTTTTTAAAATATATTATTCTTTAATTTTTTTTATTTCCCTCGCCCTTTTTATTATTTTAAATTATATTCTTCTTTATTACCTTCGTCTAATTTCTCGTATAATTAAATAGCGAAGTATTATTTATTTCTATATAATTAAATTAACGAGTATTCCTAGTTATTATATAATTAAATTACCGAGTATTCTTAATTATTATATAATTAAATTACCGAGTACCTATTATTATATAAATAGTAGGTGTAGTTTTATTAATTTTTATATAAGAGACGATAAAAGTAGTTTTAATTTATTATAATATAGGCTCTAAAACTTATTATAGAATAATATTAAAAAAGGATTTTTTAATAAAGATTTTTTAGTAAAGATAATTATATTTATTTCGTTTATAATAAACTTTAAACTTCGATTTTATAATATTATATAAATCCGATTATTTAACGAGAGAGGTACCGAAGATAATATTATATAATCGAGGTAATAACGAACTAGATTTTTAGAAAGTTTATTATCGCTCTAAAAAAGTTTTATATAAAATTATTTCCGGGCTAGTATCTAGGGCTCTAGTTCTAACTCTAGATTTTATATATAAGATTTATTTTTAATTATTATACGAGGTTTATTTTTAATTACTATAGGAGGCTTAGATTTAAATTTTATTATATAATAATAAAGTTCTTTTATTATACGAAGATTAGGTTTTTATTTAATAAACCGTTTATCTTCTTCTTTAAATTAAAATTCCGGTTTAATTTTCAATAAATTAAATTATTTAAGAGATATTAGTTTTTAATAAACTAGAATAACTATATACTTTTTATTTTTATTCGTTTTTTTAAACTAATTACCCTCGAAGAGTTATTTTATTATATAAATATACGAAGTACTTTTAAATAGTTTATATAAAATCTTATTTTTAACTATTTAAATAAAGAATTATTTATTAATAGGAATTCGGTAGTTCATCGGTAAGTCCGGAAAAATAGTTCTATAAAATCGCTGCTTAATCGGTGCAAAATGCGCATTTTGTAGCCTTAGTAAATCTTAGCGCCAAGATTTTTAAATTAGAGTTAAGGTCTGCGCGGGAGCGCTAAACTTAATCCTAAAAGTAACTTTATAACCCTATAGGGTAACGCTATTAAAAATCTAATTAAAAATTCGGAATCTAGGCTAAAAATAGATTTAGTTAAATATTTATATTCCTACATAGGGGCCCTAGTCTAGATACTATAAAAACTTAAAGTTTAAAAAAAAAAAAAAAAAGTTACTAAATCGGTGTAATATCGCTACTTAATCGGTACATAATATACTTAGAATACGGGACATAAGTAGATACGTATTTCCAGTATTTTATATAATTTCGGTATAAAATACGCAAAAATCGGGGTTTCCGGACTTACCGATATTATAATATAATTTCCGAAAGTATACTCGCTTTAATAGAAAAATATTCTCGATAAAATCGAAATAATTTTAAATTTCCTGTTATAGGATATAGATAGTCACCGAATCTAAGAAATATATAATATAAATATATTATATAATTAAGAAATTAAAGAGCCTAAATATTTAAGTATTTAATACCGAGTTAATATATAATATTATTATTTAAGATACCTCCGATTAAAGTAGGTTATATTTTATATAATTATATTTATATATTAACCTAAGTTTTTTAATTAATTAATAAAGTCTTCGTTTTCTAATTTAATAAAGAGTACCGAGTAAAAGTAGTTTATTATTCTAATTTAATAGTATAATCTTAATTATATAACGCGAACCTCTTCTCTTACTCTAGCCTCTTATATATATAAAAGGATATAAATAATTATTAAAAACTAACGCTCCGTCCGCTATTTTATTCGGCTAGGGGTAGTTTTAATTAATATATTTACTACTTAATTTATTCGAATTTAGGTAGAATCGACTTTAGTTATTATATATAAATAAGAGGCTCGTTTATATAGTATTTAACTCTATAAATAATAGGGTCGGCTAGTAATAAACTAAATTAAATATAGTTTAATTTAGGTAAATTATTAATATTAATTACTTAAAAAATTAACTATATAATAAAAAGAAGATAAAGATAAGGTTTATATTAATCGAGGATTTATAATATTATAGGCTTTATAATATCGAAGATCTTAAATATATATTTATTAAGAGTAGAGATATATACGTATTTATATCCACTAAAGATTATTATATAAAAAGGTTTAAAGATTATTATATAAAAAGATTTAAAGACTATTATATAAAAAGGTTTAAAGATTATTATATAAAAAAGTCTAAAGACTATTATACGAGAAAGTTTAAAGATTATTATATAAAAAGATTTAAAGACTACTATATAAGAAAATTTAAATACTATTATATAAGAAGGTTTAAACGTTATTATATAAAAAACTTTAAAGATAAAATAAGAAACTAAATAAATTATTATATAAAAAAATATTTATATAATATTTATTAAAGTCTTTAACTAGGCCTCGAAGGATTCGGATAAAACTTCTTTATATAATAAATTCCGCGATAATATATTATAAATCGGTCGTTAATCTAGCTTATTTTAATTAAATCTATTTTCTAACTTCGAATATTATTCTAATCTAGGTTTATATTTACTAATTTCGTAGTTACTAATTACTATACGAAGGGCTTAATAGTATTTAAATTAAAATAATTCGCGTTAATATTTAAAAATTATTAACGGTGAGTAGAGATTAAAGTCTCGATTATATAAAAAACTATTATACTATATAAGAGTAGATAATAGAAGATATATATTTTTATTTATATAAGAAAGTTAACCTCGTATTATTAATTTAGAATAATAAAAATCTTTATAATTATTAATTATATAATTTAAATATTTAAACGGAAAAAGTTTAATATTTATTATATAATATATATATAAAGATAGAAAGGGTTAGATATTATTATATAATATAAATCTTCGAGATAAAAGGGCTTAACCGTAATTATATAATATATATATAAAAATAGAAAGGGTTAGATATTATTATATAATATAAATTTTAGAGATAAAAGACTTTATTATTATTATATAATTTAAATATTTAAATAAAAAGAAATTAATTTATCTTAATTAATAATATCCCGCCGAAGTTCTTTAAGTTTCTCGGTATTTATTTTAAAGTTATAATTTTTAATCTTTATTTTTAGTTATTAAAATAAGTTATATAATCTCTCCGAAATCGTTTTTAGGTAGTAAGGTTATTTACGAATTTAATAAATATTTTAATTATTTATAAATTACTCGATTTATAAATAAATAACGGGAAAATAAATTATAAAGAGAGTAATTATATCCGTATTTTTATCCTTTAAGAATTAATTTATTATATAAAGATTTCCGAAGAATTAAATCTATATCCTAGTTATAGTTTTAATTAATTAGGCCTACTATAATTTAATTTATTAATTCGAAATATTTATACCGTATATATAATATTATTTAAATTCGAGATTTAGTTCGAAAACTTATTATAATATAATATATATATAAATTATTACTTTTATTTCTAACTTATAATTTAATTATATAAAGCGAGGTTATAATTTAAGGTTAAAAATAATATTAAAATAATTTTATAAAATACTAACTTATATATAATTTATAATATTATATTAAAATTAAAGGATATAATATATATAGGTATTAATTCTAGTATAAATTTTAATTTTAAAATCGGTTAATTTATTATAGTTATCGACCGATTATATAAGATTTAAATTAAAAACGATAAATTCTCCCCTCTTTCGTTATATATCTTATAGTCGTTATTTTATAATAATTAGAAATAAATTTTAATATTATTTAAATAATCGATCTCTAAGATTATTAATATATAATATAAAAAAAGAATAAAGTTTTATTATATAATATAAAAAAAGAGTAAAATTTTATTATATAATATATTTAAAAACTGGCTAGTCTTTCTTTTAAAAGTATTTTATTAAATACTTTTATTTTATACTTTATATAACGTTTTTCTTAAACTCTTATTATATAAATTAATATATTATATTATTCGTTTATTTTTAAACCTTTCGGTTATTCTCTCTTCATTATAAATTTATATTTAATCGAATTTATATAAAACTATCCTTTAATATTTTATAATTTTTATTTTTTAATTAATTAAATATCTTTTAATTATAAACTCCGAGTCGATAAATTATATATTAAATATAATCTCGTAATTCTTTTAAATCTTTTATATAAATAATTTATAGAGCCTCTTATATTTAAAGGCGCCGGCGGAGTATATAAAAATTAATTTAAATAAATTTATAATTTTTAAATTATTTAATAATTTATAGTTATATTTCTTTTAATATAAAAAAATAATAAAGAATTTTATCTTTATAATTTTTAAAAGATATAATTATATAATTATTAATATTATATTTAAATATTTTATTTTTATTATATAATAAATAAAATAAATATAAAAAGAGGGAATTATACGAGTAACGACTAATCTTTAGCGTTAGTAATAGTTAATAAAACTAGATTTTAAAGCCTGCGCGGTAGGGCCGCAGATTATTTTTTGGTTTTTGAAATTTTGGTTTTTGGATTTTTGATTGTGTCCTACCCTGGCCTATCGTCCGCCGTATACGGGTACCGAGGAACGGCTACCGCTGGAATCCTCAAGCCTCTTGTTCTTCTCATCAGGCTAGTTTCTCGCAGTCCGGATAAGGATTCATCCCTTGCCATTATTTCCACATTCTGGCTGTCCATCTGCTCCTTCGATTCATTCGAAAGCCTTCTTGATCTAAGAAAGCAGGTGCAGAAGAAGTCTTGTTTCTGACCCATCACAGCTGCATTGATGGGCACGCATTGATGTAGATCCTGTCCTTCGTCTGAATCCTCAAATATCAATGCTGAATGCAGCGTCACTAAACAACAGTCTCCATCACAGCTGAACGAGACATCTCAAGCAATTTCGGGCGTCTCGTACGCCTTGAATTGCATAGACAGGGTCGCTTGTGAGAGGTGAGGCGATAGAAAACAAGGGAAGGCTCCTTAAGGTATGGTACTGTTGTGTTGTGCCTACATTATAAACTGCATCGGATCCATCGCCAGCGGCGATTTCAGTTAGTGTCTGCTCCCTTTCAACACCTCATAGGTTTTCAGCGTTGTCATTGAATATCCTTCTTCGAAATGGCATTTAGAGATTCACAGAGCGTACCCTCTTATCTAGCTATTACCCGAGATTTCACCAAGGAAGCTCTCGACAGATTTTTCGACAGATTACAACCCAAAGGAAAAGATCGTCAACCGTCAGACGGATGGTTTGTCAACCACCCCATCGCTCATGCAAGAAAATAAATGGCTAAGCGTGCGTCCATATGCAAAAAATAGGTTCCTTCTCCAAAACTCCTCTTACGACTATTCTTTGAAGCTTTACGCTCGAGATGGGAGGGTATACATGGCGTGGGAGAGAAGGTCTAGTTTGAAGGTCAACTATAGATTCGTGATTGGTGGTCCAGACTGTAAGATGAAGAAATCGAAATGGAAAGGCATCCCGCAGCGTGGCGAAATTCCGAACGGTATTGGAGTCAACGGTCACACAAAGAGATGAATTCGTCCCGGAAATGCAAGGCGCTGATTTTCATCACTTGATACACCTGCATGCGATGAAGGCATTGAGCTTGTACCTATGATCAGGATTTGGGGAATCCGTCACAGATTTTCCCTCCCGGTTACGCTGTACGTTGGTACTCTACCTCGAGAAGATCACCAACTTGTTCGGTCAAAAATGTCTCGGGATATATTATCGATTCAAGTGGAGTCGGAAAAGTCGGGATGTCTAATTCAAGAGCTGAGACACGGACCAAAACCCTACATTGTTCACAGTCTGAAGTTTCAAATCGGTCGATTTAGGGAAATTTGAGCAGGAAAGACTTCAACGTCCACCTCTCAGAGCGGAGATTTTGTCAAGGTCTACGGTTCCTACATTTAGGAATTTCAATTCGGTCAACGTCAACTTAAGTAGAGCACGAACGATGGCAACTTCCACTTTCTGGAGTTGGAACACGAGCCAAAATCTATCTGCTTCGCATTTTACAATTCAACTCGGTCGATATGAAGGTAATTTAAGCATGAACGGTCATCTTTACTATCTTAGCTCAAAGATCTTGAACATAGTTGTCGCTCTTGGATCAAGCAACTGACCATGCTTTGGCTCTGGAGAAGCGCAAAGCTTTCAGGTCTTAGTGATTGGAATTTACAATGGCTTTACCAGTAGCGTGCAGATTCTCGACATTGTTATATCTTCAAGCAAATGAATATACCTTTTAAGCTTTGGTTGCGAAGAGGTCGCGTACATCCCACCCAGCGACAGATCTCTGACTTCGTTTAGCAAGCAAATACTTCAGACGCCAAAGCCGCTAAGATTCCCGAAAAGTTGCTCTCCTCTCTTCATTGATCGGACTGTTTCACCTCCAACAGCTCATCCAACAAGGCGCGAGGTTCACGCAGTACTTCGACATCTATATCCTGTGCAGTCAGATCTCGGAAGTCTATCAGAAGAAACTCCCTTGCTGTCTCCTCCTGTCCCACGTTCAGTGCCAAATTGGAACAATCAGGAAAAGAGACCCTACCGCGTCCTTTAGGTCTTCTTCCTCCTGCCTTGATATTCTTGCACATACAGCTACAAGATCTTCGCCCCTGGCACTAAGCTCTACCAGCGTGTTCGCTCTGGCGACAACGGCGCCGTCAACGCCGTTCAGAGCTGCACAGCTGAAATCTCTTTAGCCCATTCTACCAGCAGAGGCTAATAGGAGTCTCACCAGCTGCCATAGCTTTTCAAGCTACGGCCGGGTCGAAAGCTGCGGACTTTATCAGCCAGGTTCCTCCAAAGCGTCAGGTCCATTTCCGTACTTATAAAGATAAGTGATCTGGTCCTCCACATCTTGCGCGTCTCGATCAATTCGTACTTCCATGTAGCCGAAGGCCAGAAACGGCCGAGGTCTCAAGAAGCCGTTCTCGAAAATCTCGTGGAAATGGGTCGCGCCCAGAACTTTGGGTCTGTCGTCTCCCAAGTGGAGAAAATACTCGAACACACCACACGCTAGTCCCGCACCATCTACATACGAAGTCAGCAACGAATCGACTGTATTTGTGGTTGAATTTACCGCTTGAATCGGTGCCTTTGCCAAACTCATCGATGATCACTAGGCTCCTATGAGTTGCCAGCGTCATTGCGAGAGCGACCTGTTGCAGATCTATCATGAAAGCGCTTTGGAACCTTGATACGGTTTCCCGAGTAGCAATCCTGGTCAGAATTTTGTCGGTCAATCCAATGGTAGCTCGCTCTGCTGGAACGAAACATCCGACATGCGCCATGTACACAATCAAAGCGATCTGTTTTAGGTAAACGCTTTTACCAGAGTAATTGGGACCAGTCATCATGAGCATGCTTGGCCCTTCAAGGTTGTTGGTGTCAGAAGTCTGTTGGGTGTTTCCTTGAGTGCTTTCGCCATGCCCCTCGAACTCCTGAATTCTTTCCTCGGTCCCAAGTCCACCAATAAGGAATGTGTCGTTAGCAACATAGGATGGCACGGTGAGCTCTTGCAAAGGGTGCCTAGTAGAATTAGTGTAGAGTTACGCATGAAGAGTATGTATTAGGAAGCTGGCGTACCGGCCGCCCTTGATCTGAACAACGTTCTTGTGTGTCATACGGGGTCTGCAGAGCTTGTACATCTTAGCTCCCTGTACAAGAGCCAGGAGACTGAATCTGTTAGTCAGGGGTTATGGTATCACTGTTTGGATACCAGACCAGTCCAGCTCTCCACAGATGTCAGAAGCCAAGTTCAACATCTTCTCCAGCGATAGCACTTGTTGTCCAAGATCGTGGATGATTTCAATCTCTTTATCTGAAGCATGATCGTCATCAGCTAGTTGAAGACGCATGCGACACAGAGGCTAAGCGTACCGCAGATGACTGCATACATGTCTCCGAGCTCGTCGTCCAGCTCTAGCATCCGGCAGTCCTTGTAATAGATTCTGGTTCCAGTAGAGAAGATCCGGGTCCAGCGCTGACCTTCCTCGTCACTGCCCTCGTAGTCGCCCCGTCCAGTTGCTGGATTGAGAGGAATAGATATCAGGAAGCCGATCTGTGGGAAGAAAATGACATTGAGATCAAGACTATACACCGCTGGTATTGTCCCAGCAATGGCTTGCGAGGTTTGATTCAGCAGGTCCTCGACGCCATCGTAAGTCCGCTTCAGAGCATCCAACTGGGTATCGACGCCAGGATTGACCACAGTACGATGCATCTCAGCAGATGCGGTAAAGTCAACCTGAAGAGATGCGGTCAGAGAAGCGATGCCGCCCGATGACTGCAGCATGCGGCCTGGTTACTTACTATTTCGCTGATCATTGTACCGACACTTGCGATGCCGTGGCTGTCAAAGTTTTCCATGATCTGACTCGTTTATTCAGCAAAGTCAACAGTGATGGCGAGACAGGGGTTGAACCCGCCTTGATCTTGATAGCCAGCCTCTCAGCACCGATGACCTCCTTAAGAGCATCCCTTATCTGCAAGGTATGGAATGCGAACTACCATCATTAGTAAAGTCCTTTACAGACTTAAAATACCTCACCGATCGAAGACTTGACCAAACACCACTCTTGATTCCGCCCTTGCTCAGTCCATTACTGACTCCCTTCCTGAGATGAACCATGACAGTCCTCATGTTCTTGATCTGTCCCAAACTCTTGACAATGCTATGTAACGCACTGCCGTTATCTGGCCGAAGAAAAATGCTAGCGGTGTCGAACCTCTCGTTGATTGTATCGATATTCAAGCTGGGGCGCAGGAAGTACTGGCGGAGAAGGTACTTACCCTGGGGCGTTCTTGCAAGGTGATGGAATAGACCATAGACTGATAGGCCTTCTTTCGACCCTGAAGAAGCCTTTGTGGGCCCCTGGCTATGAGTATTCGGGCTAGATTCTGATTGTAGTATTTGAAGAGATGCTAGCGTGTCTGCGTTGACAAACCTGGTGGTATCTTAGTGATTGGTTGTTGTGTTTGCAAGAGACAAGGAGTAACTTACATCATGCCTCTAAGACTGAACATCTCTATAGTAGAGATCCGAAACGAGGTGCTGGTGTCCTCGTTGCCTGGCAAGTATTCCACAGCCTTCCTTCTTCCAATGTATGTAAGCAGTGCACCAGCGCATCCGACGCTCAGACGGCTTTCCACATCGATCCATGTAGACAGCCTCAACAGCTTGCCCTGACGTCCTGTATATCCTATCTCGTTACCATGTCCGTACTCATCATAGGAGTCGTCCATTCCCGGAGTGACGAAAGAGACTTCAGGGCCACCATCGGCAAAGAGACGCAGACTGATGAGCTTATTCTTGCCAGCTTCGTAGTTGAACTCTGGCGATGGTCGATACTCAAGCACATAGGGCAGAGCAAATTGGTTGGCTGTAACACCGTGATCTGAGCTGAGCTCTCACCTCATGCTGATGTGGCTTACTGTCTCCATTCCTCGAGTCTCGGGTACCGTTTGGATCAAAATAGTCCTCCACAGTTTCGTCCACCCTCACTGAGAGTATGACGACTGTAGGCTGCACATGCATTTTCACTGTGTCTGGTCAGTCCACCTTTAGGACATACAACCAGGATAAGACTCACGAGTACCGATGACCTCGAGCCCGCCATATTTGATGTCCTCGACGGCGTAAAGCTCAAAAGCAAGTCAGAAGCTTAGATGGCGGAAGGCGTTTGCTCAATTACCTTCTCCTCTCTTGCCACGTAGTAGCAGCATCCAACAGTGCCCCTCTCTTTCAGGTCGACTGCCATTATGATTTCATCAAGTGAATCGTTTTCTTCACGGTTGCTAATGTCAGCATCAATTTCAGGACTGAAGTCTGCATCGGCTGGGCCGCTGTGTCTGAGACGAGAAGGCCCTCGAACAGCACTTGTCTGAGCACGAGGAGCTTCCGAACTAAGTGGGGTGCTTGGAGGATGAAGGCTGACTCGTTTCACTGGCTGCTGCTGCATGAACCAGCCCTGGTGTGACGGGCGGATTGGTGAGGAGCGAGCCGAGGAAGATGTACGAGAGCCATTCGTGATGCTCAAAGCTGGTGTTGCAGCAACGGAACTTTCTCGGCGGCGTTTGGTGGCAATCATCTAATTTTGTGGATGAGACGGAAAACGGATCTTTAGCAAAGACTTTGGTCTGGAGTTGGTGTCTGGACTTGGCGCTAGCTAAACATGTTTTCTAATTGCCATTCGCACTCTCGCCTTTTAATAACGAGGCGCTATTCATCTTGAAGTGTCGTTGATATAGACAGGTACATTGTCGATCAGAGGATGCAGATGGTGGCTCTGTGTTTCCGCGAGATATAGAGTGTAAGAGCAGGGGAATGAAACGAAAACAGCCAATGTTTCCAGGATATCGTCAATAAGTCTCCCTTAGTTTGAGTCGTCGAGCAACAGTTGCGACTTTCTGGGTCACAGATGAGCATCATCTTCACAATTCTAAGGGCTAATTACCGGCCAAGTGGCCTTCATCTCAGCATCTATGCATTCATTCTGCTTCATTCTCTTGATGACAGCTCAAGAAACTACCGAGTACCAGGCTCGTTCGCTTCATGGAAAGCCACTGTTCATGCGCACTTTCTTCGAGTCCAAGGGAAACGCTTCACTCAACATCATCTTCTAATACGAATTCATCATTCTTGAAGCCATCGCGAGCGGGGCCCATTGTGCTCATCGCGATCCCTCTTCAGTGCAGCCATCGCTTCTGGCCGTTGACAAGTCATGAATAAAGTCCGCTACTTTTGGTTTCACGACTTATCCACAGCATCATGCATAGCACTAAGGGACGAGAATGAAGAATACATTGGCAGTCTCCGAGTAAAGCTGGTCAAATCAACCTACTCATACTCTTCGAGCTTCTGCATGCTTCTGGCAGTTTTACTAGTCATGATCAGCGTATGAATTCGCTTCTAAGTAAGAGCGCTATTACCCACACCCATATCCTGTACTTCCAATCTTCTGTATTTTCCAGATTCGGAGCGTTTATAGCATTTACACGAGGATAACCAACTTCACAAATGTACCCCATCTCCATCTCCACCCTCATCCCCACCCTCTTCGATTCGCTCCATCAATCTCCGCGCCAGCTCCTCGTCCCCGAGGCTGGCCCCAGATGGCCTCCTTCCCGGCTCTGCCTGGTCTGTTCTCGATGCATGCTCTTGTATATCCTGAATGTCATCGTGCGCGTTCATATCAACGTCTTCCTTTTCTTGCTCATCTTCGCCCCATTTGAAGCCTCTGCCCTCGACTTCCCGCCTCAACAAACCAATCCGCTCTTCCATCCTCCGTATCACGACTACATTCTCTTGAATTGCTTCGACACAGTCTTTGTCCCCATCATTTGCAAAAGGTTCTAGTTGCTGGTTGGATGATTCGAGGTGTGCGACCGAATTTCGGATTTCGGCGGCTTTGAAGTGAAGGTTTGCTAGTGGTAGCTCCTTGATAGCTTCGGCGAAGCGCTGGGGCATTATTGGTGTCGAGGTGGAAGACATTTAGTCGCGTGGCGGATATGCAACCACGGAGCTGCGTCAGAGGTTGTTGTAATAAGAAGCCAGTCTCGGATCGATCACGCTGTTTATTTGGATGTTGAGCTGTGGAAATGGAGAACCGGGCTGAAGTATCCTGCCCTAGTCAGATGCCCTACTTATATCTCGATTAGGACTGGGAATCACTACAAGGCATCTTCAACTGCTTATAAGCAAAATTGCATACAGGTTCCTCAGAAAAGAGTACAGAGATCTGATATCACGTGGCTTATCTCTCTGGAGATTTTTGACGCTATAACATATATCATGTTTTGTGGTATCATACTTCATCTGAACTGAGAAAGGTCAAGCGGTACAGAACTCCCCCTCCCAGCTCTGTACTTCTTGGGTCCTCCAATAAATTCCCTTGGCTTGGGCAATTCGCTTTCAGGTTGAAAACGCCATCGGGAGTCTTCAATGTTGATAGGCCCATTCCGGCTAGGGGATATACTGTCTCTCGGCGGAATGAAGCTGTGATTAGAGCTGTTGCCGTTTGAGAATGTATAGGAGCTCGGATCCAGCGCTGATCTAATGGGCTGCTGAGAAGGGGCCCTTGATGGCGGAGGTAATGATGGGGCTGGGGGCGGAGATGCTGGCGTTGACTGTTTCAATGGCGAGGAGAAAGGAGGCGGAGGTGGAGGAGGCGCTGCTGGAGAGCTTGAGCCGCTTCCGTAGGCATTGCGCGCCGCTTGCACTGCTACTGATTGACTGACAATATCACTGACTGAAGAATGTGAGCTCGGCGGAGGCGGCGGCGTGGACCGAGCTGGTTGCGACCTAAACGCAGAAGCTGGCGGTGGGGGAGGGGCAGTGGGAACTGTTGGCGCGCTGGGTGGTGGCCGCGGGGCGACAGCGGGCGGTGGGGGAGGAGCGGCGGGTGGAGAGGGCGCACTTGATGGCGGCGGAGGAGGTGCTGCGGCAGAGGGTTTTCGCGATGTTATGGGATGAGGCGGGGGTTTTGCAGCACTTGGTGGTGGCGGTGGAGCTCGAGGGGGGAGATTCGAGTTGGATCTAAACGAGATATCGGAATTAGGTCTTGGTGCAGGCTTCGGGGGAGGTTTTCGGAGATTTGCAACCAAGGGGTTAGCTGCTGCAGACGGCTGCGGTGGTGAAGATTCCGTTGTGTGTGGAGTTGGCCTCAACGCATTGAGTCTTGGTGCTGTTGGGGGCTTGGGCAGAGAGAAAGTGGGAGGTTTGGGCGTCGACTTTCGCGAGGTTTCTGGGTCAGAGATGTATGACGAATCGCGCTCTGCCCCCGTATCCACTCCACCTCCTGTCTTTCGTAATTTCGGTATACCGACCCCAGCGAAGATGCCTCCTAATTGGGGCGCTCCCCGACCAACATCTCCACTACCCACGCTTCCTTGATCGCTATTACTTCGTGCCCTATTCGGTGCCGCAGCGGCTGGAACAGGAGGTGCAAGCCCTGCTGGTGGTTTGCCTAACCCTGGGACGGCTGGTGCTCCTCCTATGGGTGGACCTGCTGAGCCTCCAGACGATTTCCCTACTGTCGGCGCTGATCGATCGTTTGTCACAGCTTTCTTCAGTCTCGGCCCCTTGGTGATATCTGTCAGAAGGGCACCCTGCTCAGTATGTCAGTCACTGGGTTTTCTGAAAGAGTGACGAGCTCGGCTAGGACTCAAGCAAAGACCCGTCAGGCCAGCGCATTTCGCCTGTCGTACTTACTCGATCCTTTGTTACTGCAGGAGGCGGTCTAGCCGGTGTAGCTCCTCCAGGTGGAGGTGGAGGTGGCGGAGGAGGTCCACCAAAGCCTGGAGGCGGGGGCGGTGGAGGAGGCGGTGGTGATGGAGCGGGCATTCTGCTGTTGATTACGTTGCGTAGAGCTATGTCTCCATGGGAGCTATCATCCCTCAAGCCTTATCATCAGACCAGTCCAAAAAGGCTGTGTCGTACGGTGCGTAGTAGCTATTGGGAAGGCGGATTCTGGTTGTCATACAGGTCGTCAATTCGCGGCTCAAATCCGCACCAAGTCCATTCAATCACCAACGAGAACTTCTCTCAGTCAGACCTGGCCAATCAGCGTCGGGCGGAACCTACTCGGGCTGATTTGGCCGAAGTTTAATGAGACAAAACGAGAACGTGATAAGGTCCTGGAGCTCCAACCATCGCAACAAGGCCAATTGACGTATGTGGTCGTCGAAAATTATGGCAATTAGTTGGATCACCCGTCCTCGAGCTCGAGTATTTGGTATACTGGTCAAGGGTGCCAATGTTCACCGTTCAGCAAACACAAAGCCATTCGACAGGACATACCACAACCATTTGCCATTCAACGCGAGCCAATCACCACACCCTACTGGACGCAATGTGATCCGGACGTTTGTATCGGCGACGGTGAATGCGAGGCCTCAGCCAAGTGTGGCCAAAACTTTGCCAACGCCAGACCCATTGCTTGCTGAAGAGCTGAAGAAAGCAAGCACTGTTGTAGCATCTGAGACGATACCAGACGAAAAGGCGGTCCAAGGGGCATTACAGATATGTCAAAATCTGGCAAGGAGCCTCGCTAAGCCGAATGAGCATCCAAAGACACCTCTCAATCCTATAAAAGGCCCAACGTCGAATCTATTATCACTGGAGGAAGGCAGAGAAGAACGCAAGGAACCTCCAGCTCTGCAAGCACGTCAGGCGGCGTCGATTAGAGACGGAGTCGCGGACAGCATTTCGGTGACTGCTTACAAGATCATAACGGACTCGAAAGTATTCATCACCCCGACCCTGCTGGCTACCTATGTCTACACACAGTCTTTCCTAGGACGGCCCAAATCCTTCCCTCTCATTTTTGACCTCTACGCGTCGAAACCGGCACCACAATCCGGCGCAAGCTCAATTGAATACAAAGCCCCGAATCCAAATCGCGCTTCCTCCACAATACCTCTTGTTCTTGCACACACTGCTCTAGAGGCAGCAATACAAGCAAAGGATCTTCCTCTCTGCCTCAGCATCATAGATACTAGCGTCTGTGCTACTGCCTTCATACGGAACAAAGTCTTGCGCAAGGCCTTTCTTCCATTCTCTGTGCTAGCATTGGCGCCAGCCGCAGCGTACGTGCTCGCGTCTAATCTAGCCCAATATCAGTACAGCATGGACACCCAGATGGCAACAAACATGGCCTTTGTAGGGATAATGGCATACATTACCTTCACATCCATCATCGGGGTCGTTGCGATTACGACTTCTAATGATCAGATGGACCGCATAACCTGGGCTATAGGCACGCCTTTGCGAGATAGATGGTTAAGAGAGGATGAGAGGGCGCTGGTCGACCGAGTTGCTGGCGCTTGGGGGTTTCAAGATTTACATATGAGGGGCGAAGAGGAAGGGCCTGAGTGGGAGGCATTGCGAGAATGGGCTGGGACGAGAGGGCTGATATTGGATAAACCAGAACTGATGGAAGGCATGGAATGAAGCATCGAGTGAAGATCCTTGATAGAATGGAAAGCGCAACGTGAGCTTCAACGACGACGCTCATCAAGACAACAGCCAGATGGTGGAGAGCGGGTTGCCAACAGAGGGGACCAAAAGTTATCTTCTCCTTTGCAATCTGCTCGGCATCACGAGCACTAGGCATGACCCAAGCTCAGAGGCCCCTTTGACCCTTTCACCACACGACGTCAGGATTAATGGGAGGAGTTGCAGGGTCAATGTGGCGGATGATCGAGCTTGATGGGATCGTCTAAATTGCAATCGCTGTTGTCATGGTAGGCTTTCAATGCCAACGTTGTTATATGACAGGAAATGCAGGAAAGGTTGTGCACAGGGGTTAACAGATTGGGTACTTCGACGATAACTTGCCCGAAGACTGGCAAACCTTGCGCTCATCTGCTATCTGGAAGCCTACAATTGTAGTTCGCATGTATCGTTTCAGAGGCTACATCTGAGGGAAGCTTGGGCTTGCATCATTCGGTCTCTGCAATTGTTCTTTCGCGTACTCATCGTCCTTAGCCCCAGCAATCGGACCAAGATCGGACTCTGTGCATGACATATGCTACATAGGATACTCCCGACTAAATCAGGTCCTGTTTCGGAAATTGTTCATATGTCGTATCTCATTGCAATACAACCAAAACACCCATCAAACGCAGATGGTTTACCGCCGGAAGTATATCCCTGGTCCCAGTTGCAGTACTTCGGAGATGCCCATACCACCTATGCACTACTCCATGCTAGCTCTGTGTAAGAAGGTCATCAGACCATTCCCCTCACTTCCAGGCAACACTGGCGCATTCGAAACAGCATGGGATTATTGGGCTCATGGTTTGGAGTCTGACGACTTCTGATCACGTTTTGGACTGGCATCATCAGTCACAGAATCGTAGGTCGGTGGAGCTTCATCAGCCCCTTCGTGAATAGTTGATGCGGTTGAATCTAAGCGATGCCACGTCAAGTTGCCTGCCGCTGGAGTGAGCCCTTCCTTACTTGCGGGGTCTGACGACACCCTCCTCAAGATTCCGTCTGCGTCAGAGTATGGCTCAACCCTCGGTATCAACATTGGAGGTGGTGGGTAAAACATCGAGTCAGAGCGACGTAGTTCCTCGGCGCGGCTCCATCTTTTGTCTTCCGCGGCAGAGGCTGTAAGTTGTCTTTTGACTGATACTGCCTCAAGTTCTTGCTGTCTATCGTCTTCCAAGCGGTCATAGACCGGCGCCCTCATCTTCCCTGTGCCGGAGCCTTGCGCTGAAGTAGCTGATGACAAGAAAGATTCCCATAGCGCCCTTTGTTCTGCTGGATCTTCAAAATCATCATCTTCGGGAGAATGCTTGAAGCTGGAATGGGTCCGAGCGAGCAGATGTCTTTTATCGTAATCGCGTCTAGCTTCTGCTCTGCTACGCTCTCCAGGCAAGCGCAGGTCACACCAAAGACAGACACGCCCTGGGAAACCGCCCGCTTTCTCCGAGCAGGCCTCGCCGTAGCATTGATCAATGTCGAAGTGCTTTTGCTCAGTCTTACATCGGAGACACAAGTGGCCGTCTTTTGCAGTGCACATACAGGTCCATTCCATTCGCCTGATTAGGCGAGGAGAAGGATGCCGACCTTTGTCTACACTTCCTAGCAAGGGTTCTCCTTTGTGAGGCTTTCCAGTATCGTAGCAATCGCCACAAAGTGGACGAGTACGGCTCTGAAGCGTGTATTCGTTAAGCTTCCCGAAGGAAGCTTTGATGATGCAAGCTTCACAGACGGGCATGGAGCACATTAGGCAGCCGCGAATTTTGTCACCTCTTTTATGCTGAGATTCAGAGCATAGTAGCAGGCTTCTCGCTTTGAGATTCTTCCAGTATATCGTGTCGTGCTCGCCAATCCCTAGACTTGAGCGTATTGGAGCATTCGCTGGAGATTTGCCATTAGATCGACGACCCGCGGTGATCGGTACCTGAAATCCGTGAAGGGCAGCGCGGAATAGAGAATTGGTCTTGGAAAGGTTGAAGAGATCACCGAGTGGCAAAGCAGAGACCAGATTCTCTAGTACTGGATAAGGGGATAGTAAATCGAGTAACGAAGCCATGTTTGCCAAGGATATTCAAGAGCAGCTCAATAGTACAGTGAACGTTGACAGATGCTTAAGAATTTGGGACTGGAAGTTGGTAGAAGGAAAGTGGTACAGAGCTGTGGAGATCAAGGCTAATAAGGGGTTTCGGTGAACGCCAGTGGTACTGCAAATTTTTGTAATGGTTCCGTTCCGTCTGTATTACTTTGTAAGCAAGAAGTAAGGCTGGTGGGGGCTTATTACAGCCTCGTGGCACTGGTGGGGCAAATCGATAGCCGCCAAGCGCTCGGCAAATCTTGCGATTGTTGATTCCCGATAAAGTTCTAAATCCTACTTAAGAGGCATTGTTAGACATTCTCACCGGCTGGAAATGGCACAAAAATGCGTGCACAAGGGCTGCGGGAAGACCTTTACCGACCAAGAAGAAGAATGCAACTTTCATTCAGGACCGCCAGAATTTCATGAAGGCCAAAAAGGTGTCTACTCGCCCTCTCACCTTCTCTCAATCACCAGCTGACTCCAACCTACAGGCTGGAAATGCTGCAAGCCTCGTGTCCTAACCTTTGACGAGTTTCTATGTATCCCACCATGCACGACAGGCAAACACTCTACTGTTGACGAGACGCCTAGACCTGACCCTCCTCTACCATCTGAGATCCCAGAAAATCTACCTCCGCGGCCCAAGCCCATAGCGACCAGTGGTGCCGCGCAGGCTCTCCCACCATCTCGAGCGCCTCAGGCTGCTCCGCCGGCTGTACCTTCATCTGCGCCTCCCGAATCAGACTCCGACGACCCATCGACTCCAATACCGCCAAATAGAACGTGTCGGCGTCGGGGCTGCAATGGGATATCGCCAACTGAGACAAACTCGTCACGGGAGGGAGAAGAGTGTATATATCATCCCGGTCAGGCGCTTTTCCATGAGGGCAGTAAGGGATGGACGTGCTGTAAGAGACGGGTACTGGAGTTCGATGAATTCATGAAAATTGAGGGCTGTGAGACAAAGGAAAAGCATCTGTTCGTTGGTAGCAAAACAGAGACGGGAAAGGAGGAGGCCGTGTCCGAGATCAAGTACGTCGAAGCATGTCTGACTGAAAGTCTACTTGGTAGTCTTAAGAGCGCATGACTTACAAACCCGCTGTGTAGGCATGATTTCTATCAGACCCCAACGAGCGTTATCGCAAGCCTGTACCTTAAGAAGATCGACAAAGAGCGAGCAAAGGTCGACTTCGGTTCCCCAACGACGGTGATCCTCGATCTACCAACGGCGGACAACAAGCGGTACAAGACCGAGCTCCCACTTTATGGACAGATTGATACCGCCCAGTCAAAAGCCAAGATCATGGGTACGAAGCTGGAGCTCACGCTTGTAAAGCTGGATGGGACGAGCTGGCCTACGCTCCGAAGCGATGAGCAAAGGACCAGCGAGATCATTCAAGTTGGGAAAGCCGGAAAAGCCTAATGAAGTAACACGATAGACGACATATATCTCACGAGGCTAATTTTAGCTATAATTACTCTCACCTCCACACCAGTGACACGTGTGAATTCTGATGCTAAGCTGCATTGTGGGGTAGCTTATCGATTGCGGGTTGGTGCGGGGTTGCGTCATTGCGACCCCACACGTAAACACTCATTTAGTAGCTGCTTCATCCTCCTTGCAACAGCCCATAAGGCAAGACTTAAAAGAAAGTTGTCTCCTTCTAGAAGTATCTGAATCAGCGTGCCCAAAATGCAGGCTGCCAATCGACTCCAGAAAGCGCTCAAAACAGGGTCTGGCCTGACTTTCGGTGCGTGGCAGATGCTCCCCGGTAGCAATCAAGCCAGAACAATAGCACGCTGTGGCTTCGATTGGGTCTGCGTCGATACGGAGCATGGCAATATCGACGGTGAGAAATCCACTTGCTGGCTTCACACAAAGATCGCGCCAGCACGAGTGGGTTTCTGACACCTGACAGACAGCGCCATGCATGAAGCCGTCGCAGCAATTGCAGCTTGTGGTGTTAGTCCGATTGTCCGGATTGCAGCAAACGAAGGCTGGATGGTCAAGCGTATTTTCTCGCTCTGAGGAGAGACAGTGTGATTGTTGGCTGATCCTTCCGTACAGGCGCCCTTGACTCGGGAGGTCCGCAATAGCCTCGAGCAGTGGGCTCTATCGTGTGAGTTCTTGTTCAGCTGACGCCAATCAGCCCACGGCATCATTGTACCCCTGTTGCAATCGCCAGAAGACGCAAAGAAGCTCGTCCAATCTGCCAAATTCCCACCAGCCGGCATTAGAGGCTTCGGTTCCCCTTTTCCCATGGAGAGATTTGGAGGACAGACTCAGACCGAATACCTCCAACAAGCCAACGATGCGTTGTTGACAATCGTGCAGATCGAGACGAAGGAAGCGCTGGAGAACGTTGGTGCCCTTTCTTTCAAAAGACTACGAAAAAAGCTCATTGGCGGTCGCAGGTCGACGCCATCGCCAAAGTTCCAGGGATCGATGTATTATTTGCGGGGCCTTTTGACCTTGGGAACAACATAGGGCATCCGATTCTGGACGGCACGATGCACGACGAGCTGAAGGAAGCCATCGCCAAGATCCAGCAAGCGGCGAAAGAGAATCACAAGAGCAGTGGCATATACTCCACATCAGGAGATCAAGCGCGAGGGTTTGCAGACCAAGGCTTTAACATGGTATTCTTCGTTGAAAACCCGGTCTCCCTCGAAGCTAATCGGATTCCCTTCCCAGGTACATGTGATGACCGACATGGTCGCGCTCCCAACATTTATGACATCTTCCTTGACCGCTGCCAGAGGCTCTTATGTGCATTCAGCACTGAACGTGGGCAAAGGAGCAATGTCCGGGCTAGCCAGTATAGCAGGGCGATCGGAGCGATAGCAGGAGTTTCGAAGGGCAATAGTCGACTGCAATTTTCATGAGATGGTCGATATAGCCCAGGCTCCTCACGAATGCCCTTCAGCTTCATCGATCAATTTCTCAACCTGTTCCTCATCGAATCTGTGCATGAGCTTCCGGGCTTCTGTAGCAATGTCGGGCTTTGAGTAGGTGTGGAACACGCGCTGAACATGGACCTTCGTTCACACATTCATTAGCGGCGTTAAAATCCCCATTGGGAAGTGTACTTCATACCACTGGCGCATCAAATTCGTAGACAAGCTTCCACTCCTGTTGACCTGGAGCCATCACGTCTACTTCCTTGTACTCAAAGCTTCTTCTCTTGCCTAGACTTTGGAGCAGAGCTTTCGCATTGTCGCAGAGGGAGCAATTCTGTCGTGTGAAGAGAGTAATGCGAGCAGTGTGCTGCAGAAGGCGTAAAGTGGGTTGCATCGAGCTTCGATGGATGCTTGAGACTCACTGCTGCTGCTCACGTCGAGGAGAGGACGAACAGGCGTGCCAAGACGCCTCGGTCTCCCTCCAAATGAAGACTAGGGTCAGAGCCCTCTTGCCCTGGAGTTCTTAGCTCGCTGCCAAGGCTTGAGGAGGTGGCAGCATGCTATATTTGGGCCCGGTGAATCGGTTTAAGTCTAGACCTCACTTATCCGGACCCCACAAACCAGCACTAAAGCATCTATCAGTCAACTGAAGAAAGATGTCGCTCCAAGCATATGTGGGTAGTAAGTTCTTCTATCTCCAATACCCAAATCACGATGGCTGACAGGTACTGTGCAACTAGAGAAGGTGCTCGTCCTCACCGCAGACGGCAGAACCTTAGTGGGCACCCTCTTATCCTGCGACCAAGTTACCAACCTCGTTCTCAAAGACACCGTCGAGCGCATCATTAGACCCCCAGATGATCAGGAAGACAGCGAAGAGGTCCCTCATGGGCTATACATCATACGTGGAGAGAATGTGGCTATCTGCGGCTTGGTCGATGAGCAGCTTGATAGTGAGATCGACTGGGCGAAAGTAAGGGGGAGCGTGGTGGGGGGGGTGAAGCATCCATGAGTGTGTTTGGGAGCCATCATGCTGGCACGTTGGAGATTGGAAACACAGGGCCAACATTGCCAATGGCTCAAAACGCAAATTTGCTGAACTCGATGGAATGGATATGAATCAGGATCGAACCCATATGCATGCAAGAGCAGTTGCACTCCTTCAGCAACGTCGAGAATCATTACAGTATGTCCTTCGAACCTAAGATTTTGAGATATGCAACGATAACAGAGTCCCCATCGCAGCAGTACCGTTCTCAAATCACCTTCAATCCTTCCACTCAACGCGATTTAACGAAGAGAAGAATGTGTCCGAGCATCTGACGTATATCACCGAAAGGACTTCAGTACCGATCCACTTTGCGCCTTTATGGCTAGCATGTGGAGCACAGCCGTGCAAAGGCCAAATTGATAGTCATCCAAAACTATTTTTCGCGTACTCACAATAGTCCGATCTGTTGACTTTGTCTGAGCAGATCGCCGAAGGCCGTGAGACATCATGAAGCGCACGCGGGTAAAGATCTATGTGTTCATATGTTCTAAAACGTGGGGTATCTCGAGCTCTCAACCATGCATAATGATTGCAGTATTATAATCTGTCACATCAGTGAACCGATCCCAACTGCGAAAGCAACCCCAAACCTACCATTCCATAACCCATTACTTCTCACTGTCCGTACCTTGATCCCTCACCCAATTCGCAAATTCTTTCCTCTTTGCCTAGGGTCATCCGCGGTGTCAGCCAAAAATCCATCTAGTCTTCAGCAATACTTCCGAAAAATATTTCTCCCAATCACTCCACAGACGCAGAGTCAGAGGACACCTACCCTAATATCTACAAAACCCAGGCGATCCTCCAACCCCTGAAATGGTCCACCTTCTCCACTTTCCCTCTCTACTTTCCCAGCCCACACCCTCCAACTTATAGGCTTGAGATCCTCGGCGCCAACCACCAAACCGATACATATGAAGACAACGGATAAGATTGTTTCTATAGAGACGTCGAGTGGAAGGCTGGGTGAGGGCGAATTTGCAAGTGTCGAAGTCTGAGAAATTGTAGAGGGGAGAGACGAGTGTTCGTAGGCTGAATAGCAACTGCGAAAGCGGGATAAATGTTAGCTGCAAAAGAGTTGTGTAAAGATCTGAGGGTTCCGTACGCATGAGATAGAAGGAGCAGGCCGAGGACAGTCAGTGGCCGGAAGAGGTAGGAAGGCATTTTGGGGAGGTTCTCTCGAGTACAATTGATGTGTCAGAAGTTGAAGGTTCGACGTTGGTCGTGAAGTTCAGCTCTGCAACAAGCCTTGGCGCGGAATCAAGCCGCCTGAATCGCGCTCACTTCAAGGGCGTCACCAAATATATTCCATATAGTTTGAGCCGATTTCCGTCGTCCATGGGCAGAATATCTCTGTGGCTCATTCATCGGGTCGTGAGATGACCTCTGTCTTCTCCGCGACACGGCAAATCTTTCGCCCTGGATTGCGAACCTCTCCATTGGGGCGAGCAGCTCTCTCTACTCTACGTGCGAATTTAAACCCTGCCAGACAAGCAAAGCAGCCACTTCAGCATCTCCATGACAAATTTCAACCTCCCAATGCGCTTCACGGCTCCGCGGGACCAGTCCACTACTCGAGACCTGCAAGCTCCCCACGATTAATCTTTTCTGGAGTGGGAAGCCAGTCAAGATGGGTGAGCATTTGGAAGCGTGGGCAACAGCCCAAGGAAGAAGAGTCAGAGGAGGATATCTGGGTCACGGAGGAAAAGCTCAACAGAATATTCAGGCAAAGAATGGACCCCGAAGAAGCTATCGAGTTGCTCATTACGTTGCAAAGACACAGACTGGCAGGGACTTTGGATCAGAAGTTGGCGTACCCTGATTCCTGGATTGCCAGAGGTCTTGTCTGGCTTCGCGCCAACCACCCTGTCGACGAAGATGCTGCCATTATTGCACGTATTGATAGGGAGATCGAGAGTGGGGTCACAGTACCACAGTCGAATGTCAGGGATTCCCTAGCAGTTTCTCAATTCGAGAAGCGTAGGCGCGAGATCAAAGAGAGGGACGAGCTAGAAAGACAATCTCGCGAGGCTAAGGAGAAGCGAGAAATGAAAGATGCAGGGCGTTCTTCGGAGAAGAGATTGAATGTCGAAACAAAGAAGCCCTTACCTCCTCTTTCTCCAGCTCTCGTGCAGCTGAAAAAAACGGGGACGGAGTGGGTTGACAAATATCGAGACAAGGCTGAAAAACAAGCCGAAAAAGAGGCTCCGGATGATGTAGTACTGTCAATGTCCTGGATGACTCGACTCTTACCATCTGCTGCGGTAGTCCTTAGCGTCGTTGGTCTTTCGATTCTATTTGCACAACACTACTCGCCACCTTCGCGTAAAGCTCGATTGTGGCCTGATATCCCACCGGCAGCCGCTACTTTGATCACCCTCATCGGTATGAACGTTGCGGTGTTCTTGCTCTGGAAGGTTCCCCCACTATGGATTTCAATGAATCGGAAATTCATAGTTGCCCATGTGTACCCGCATTGCTTTTCAATGCTTGGGGCGGCTTTTAGCCACCAGTCATTCTCTCACATTTTCGGTAACATGCTCGGGCTATGGCTCATTGGTAGCCGCGGTATGTCTACACTAGTGCTATACTGCCCAACGTTGCAGGTCTAACATTCATGCACAGTACACGATGATATCGGCCGTGGGCCCTTCTTAGCCGTTTACTTTTCGTGCGCGGCCATCTCCTCGTTTGCGCCGCTGCTTGTTCAAACAATGAGAAGGTTCTTAGGGACGAGTACGATTGGTGCTAGTGGTGCTGTATGTGGACTTCTCGCCACGACTTGCGTCCTTCATGAAGGGTAAGTCAGGTCTCTGATGATACGAGTCCAGATGATGCTAACAACACGTTAAGCCGAACTATTCAATTCCCGTTCTTGCCCCCTGAATGGACCCGTGGCATCGATACTGGAGTAGTGATTGGAGCATTCATACTTTTGGAGTTGCTGTCTATCCGCAAATATGGTCTCGGGCGTACACTACCAAAGGGGCAAACCGAGACAGGAAGACCACTTGTTGACAACTTGGGCCATCTCTCTGGCTATTTTGCGGGCATTGGCGCTGGCGCCCTTATTCGCTCCTACGATCCCTATTGGAAGAATTTGAAGCGCCGTCACTTCTTCACCAAGGATTTTGGCAAGCATGATATACAGGCGACCGTTTCGAACAGGCCTCCGCAAGTATGAAAGAACTTTAGCTTGTTGCACCATGACAAAGAATCTTCCATTTGAGAGTGCTCTCGCTGTCTATACGCCAGGCCTGGAAGATCCGATTCATGCTTCTACGGATAAATCGTACCCGCCACGGACGATTACATCGCAAGGTGGAACACCTGAACGACAAGTATCAGTGCCAGACACAAATCTCGCAGCAAGCTTCCGAGGCGCACCACCCGACGAAAGAGACGTGGAGAGGGAGGAGGCGAGCCTCCCGTTGCAACTATGAAATAGGGGGGTTGTATAGTGTCTGCATAAGTAAGTAGAGGGAAAATTAGAACAGCACTGCAGCAGACATTGTAAGATGAATAGATATAGGCCACGCCTCAACACACATAGATCGACAACAATCTATAGGTCTGACAAGCATTCTGCTCCCTAGTGCGTCAAATTGGTAGACTTCTCTGCTTTGTTGGTCGTAATTCAGCGGGCTTCTTTACGTTCGAAAGAAGCGTCAATCTGCCCCTTCTTGGGATAAGCTACCCCAAATACCAACACTTGAATATTGGATTTCTCTTACACTCTTTGCGGCTAACGTACGGAGCAGTCATGCCTTGCCACCCAAACCTGCCGCAACCAGGATCCCTGAATGTCCAGATTCTATAAAAGGGGTATCAATACTCCAATGCCAACGCTCAGAACTTCCTAAGATGCTAATAACCCAACAACAGTCCTAATCGAAAAAGGCAAAGCCGACTAACCTGACCCGCCAAACAAAAAGTCCTGGCATGTCGAAAGGTACGCCTCTCACGCCTCTTTCTGCAACCTTAAAGCCGGAACTAAAAACAGTACGGATCAGCCCAGTGTCCTCGCATGTTCTCGTCCAGAGGGGCCTCTAGCTAGAGGACTTACTACTAAATCCATACCCCTCCGTCTTCCCACTTTTATCATGCTTATCAATCTCCACTCGAAAACAAACATCCAACGCCCCATCCTCAGCACCTTCGTAAACGCCACTCGCAGCACGGTGGCTTGTCCCAGCCGCTTCCTCTCCTGGGTGCAAAGGAAGATGTCCATCCTTCCGAGTTCCAGTGACCTGAGGAGGTGCAGGCGATGGGATGTGAGTACCGCCCATGCAGGCGACCGTAAGGGTTACTTCTGAAGGATGAGGAGAAGCAGATGTGTTTTCTGATTCGGAAAGGACAGCATAGTTCCTGCTCGGCATCGTGACCTTGTTGAAATTCGAGTTCTTCGCCACACCACCTGGGTCCTTATCCCAGATCTTCATAAGCGTCTCATCAGTATCATGATCCAGATGATGGATCTTGTTCCTTCTTGCCAGCAAATCCGCAATCGCTCCAGGAGGTGGGTGGTTAGTAATCGCGGAGGAGATCACGTTGGGCATGTAACGATGGTCGTGTTCAGCTGGTATGCCCAGCTTGGGCTTGGCGTAGAAGCGACCGACGGCCGCTAAATGGACGTCTCCGCTGAGGATGGTGATGCGAATGCTGTACATGTAAGCTAGGTCCTGTAATCGAGTGATCAGATCTTTTCGCTCATGCTTGTGCTGCCGGGCTGTGTAGTGATCGTCCAAGTCATCAAGGAGATCAACCTGCCCGTCGAATTTATTGAACAGATCCCCAGCTATGCCGAATCGTTTGCTCAGGAATCGTATGGGGCCTATTATAGGGGATTTGAAAATGCTCTCGAGCCACATCAAACGAGGATAAGCTATTGGCACGCCTAATAAAACGATCAGATGGGTCATTTTGGTTGGACCAGATGAGGCGAGCTCCCGTTGCACTCGCGTAAAGATCAGGTCATACGTGTCAGGGTAATTGACTTGGTGCCTGGTACGCTCCGTGCGGGCGTCAATACCGAGGAAGCCGACGCGAGCCCCCAGACGCATGTAGAGGGAACGAGACCGTTTGTCGATGTAAGGCCCCGGGCGGCCTCCCTTGAGAAAGCAGCGGTCTTCGGGTCGCTCTTTGAGGACGAAAGTCGCGTTGGGAAGTTGTCGCGGATCGGCCCCTGTCCCATCTGCTCCTTGGAATTCTGTTGTTTGAGGGACGTCTCTCATGAAAGTTGACTTGGATGGTGGGATGTGGTGTTGGAAGAGACAGTAGTACTTAAATGCCACGCCACCAATTCCATGAAAGACAGCACACTTCATGAAGTGGTCGGTGTAGGATCCAAAGCCATCAATAATGTCTGATCTCTGGTCAGCTACCATACTTAAGACGTAAAAGCATAGGAATGTACCATGATCATCCCATATGTTTATCTGTGGAATCTGCGAATTCGCAAGGGCAAAAGAGCCGGTAGAGTACCAATTTACGTACGACTCAAAATACCACGAATCGCACGCAGCTCGCAGCTCTTCGTTAAAGGGATAGTCTCGCCTCCTCTTCGGATTCCCAATGTTCGTCCAAGACTTGAGTGGCCCATCGCCTACCCGCACACCGTCGTTGTAAACCTGATCGCCACCTCCTATCATGCAATGGAAGGGCTTCTGCTCATGTAACCGCATGACATCGTTCCATAAAGCAGGACCAGACCACGCTTCTTCATCAGTCCCTATGGAGAAGCCATTACAAGAATGAAACATGATACGCATAGACTGGGTGGTCGAAGGTACGACGAATGTGCGACTCCGAGGGCTGGCACCTGAAAGGAGTGTACTAGCAATCGTATATTCCCAAGAAGCCTCGCACTCTTGAAGGGGCACGTCGATGTCGAAGCGCCAAAATGCTTTCACCCAATCCTCATATAGCTTTTCACCAATTACATAGCGCAGCGTTTTTGCTCGTGATACATCGTTCCTTGCAGTATCTGGCCTATCGACAACATCCAAGGTATCCTCGCCATTGGAGACCAGACACTTGAGCTTCAGCTTCGGAGAGTGATGCCCAGGTTTTGTTACAAGTACGATGCTGCCGTGCCATAGAGCTAATTCTGACCCAGCGCCACTCATCCCCTTGTAGTTCAACAGCGGACCGCACATGATCTCCTGCTCTTCCTTGACGACGGCGGGTATTTCATCGCCATAGCCATTCGCTGTTTCTGTGATTTTTTCTGGCGGTACCACGGGCTCGACTGTTCCGTTCGGCGCCAGTGGGCGGTCGTAGTCCGGCTTTTGCGATGTAGCTTGAGCGATTCGATTGTTGATGAAGTTGGAGACGCCGGCACCATCATGGTTGCGTTCACGCTCGGCTCCAGAAACTGGCTCTGGACATCGCAAGCTGGACTCGGTAGCGTCACCCATTGGGAAAATTGATGCGGTGGTAACAATGTATAGAAGATAGCAACAGACGCAGGAAGACTATGCTGTTAAAGCTGAGTGATAATGTATACGAACGAGAAGAGCAGCACTGTGTACATGCGGACTAGAATGACAACGGGTTGGAGACAGGAAAGAAGACATGGCCAAGGAGACGAAGAGGACAATAAATGCCAGTGGCAAGGCGGTCCTAATTTGTGAGGCAAGAGCGGACTGATGACCTTAGTCAGCTTCAGATCTGGGCAGCTGAAGCTTGGGCGATGAGCTTGGCCGATGACCGATGACCTGTTCCCTACAGCGGGAGATCTACCGAGACCTTGCTCCTTCCCCGCTGTACCGCATCTAGTGCTACTGCTTGATATAGATTTAGTCGGGAATCTGTGTAAGTAAGAGAAGGCGGTAGGTCGACATTCAAATGGTGGCAGATCGACATTTAAAGATCAATTTCAATGCATGAATAGTGGCTTGAGGACATCTATCTTGCCACAGCTAATACCCTTCCTCCCGCTATGCAACATTTTGGATTGTAAAGAGAACCGCCGAAAACTTGGTGAGTATGCAGGCCTGACTGTGTGAAATGTAGCTTATTGCGTACCTAGAGCGGCGCCTGCATGTTCATAGAGTCAGCATTGATCTTTCAGGACATGGACAGCGTAATGAGTTAGTTCTGGGAACGTACAAGCACCGCGGGCAGCATCTGCCGGAACACTACCATTGGCGATCCAGATGTCGATCAGCGGTTGCAATGGCTCCGCATCCTTGTCTGACAACAGTCCGTAAAGCTTCGCAACTGTAGTAAATTGGCAAAAGCACGAATTGAGATCAGTGTAACCCTGGCCTTTAGAGTCGCTCAGGTGCCAGAAAGGGTCGACCCAGTGAGAGTGGTAGAGGTGGGCGTAGATGCGGAAGATTTGACGGAAGCAGGTACGGACATCGTGGAGGAAAGTTTCGGGGAAGCCAGCGCTCTTGCCAAACCACTCGCGTCCAGCCAGAGCGGTCAAAGGAGCTTGGAGGTCGGTGGGATCAGTAGCAATTGGCTTCTCGTCCGCCGGAGTATTTAAACCACCAGAAGCATAGGTGGAGGCATTTTTCTGGGCGGGAGGGTCGATTGGGAACGCCTTCGGATCATGGATTTTGCCCTTTACCCAACGTTGAACGAGAGAGATGTACTGGGGCGCAGACACTGGAATTGGCTCTTTTTTGTTGTCAAGCCAAGTATATGTGTGACTATTGTTCGGTCAGCAGTGTCTTGGAGCTTGGAGATAGACAAAGATTACCGTCCTGCAGCCATACGCGGGCAGGATTCAGGGTTGCAGATAGGCTTCCCAGTATTGGTGTCGACTTCTTCAATAACGAGCAAGATCTGGCCGACGATGCGTGAACTCTCGACGGCTGCAGTCATCAGTCTTTAGTGAGGGCAAGTAAGTGGTAGAAAAGTGCAGTACTGACTCTGATGGGCAAGCCAATCCGCAAGGCCGACGTTCGCTGGCTGCGCTGCTAGTGGCATGAAATTGCCTTTCACACCCAAATTGGCATACTTCTCTCGGAAGAAGAACTTTGCCGGCTCAGGCGCTGCTTGGACCTGAGCGATGTTGCTGCTATTATCGGCAACGGAGCTCGTGTTTGAAGAGAAGGAGGATTGCTGAACCAGCGGCGGCACAGTCGGAGAGGCGAGAGTTGGTGAAGGGTTCGGAGAGCTGTTGGCCCTCTGCTGGTTTGTACTGACGTTGGGTCCCTCGTTCTGTCGAGCAAAGCCTGATCGCCTATCGGAGGGGGCGGATTAGCGGTTGAACGCGTTGTCTCAATGTGAAAGGAATAGGCAAGTCAATAAAATCAACATTATGCATCGTAATTGGTATGCTGCCCAAAAAAGACAACAGATGGGGCGATAGTACTCTGACTTCTTTTGAACCTCTGCCTCATTCTCTAAATCTGATTCTGCTACGTTTGCATCAAATTCTACCTGCGATTTTGGTGACAAGCGTGCACGCTGCTCTCTTGTGTAGGCTGCGCGTCCCTCCGGTGTGGTCAAGAGCCATCGCTTGTGACTGGGTGAGGTATTGAGCCGTGCAGAATTCTCTTCGAATTCCGCGAGGGCCTTCGCGTCAGACATGTGTCCGACATCGTAGGGGTGCCTGAAGCCCTTGTTTCTCGCTGGGGTAGATGGTGGGAAGGGCATTTTGCAATACTCGAGCGCACGCACCGTTGAACAAGGGTTCGTAACAATTGAAGTTCGATGGTAATTGGGAGAAAGGGGGTATAAAAGCTGCTTTCTTGTTTGAGGCGAGAGAGGAAGGAAACTCGAACCGTTGTGGGCATAGCAACCTCGTGATTGGCCGACCGCCCGACTAAGCAACGATAGGGCTGCTGCATAGTGGCCGTAGTAAACAGAAATGGCAAAATTGTGGCACAAATTGGCATACGGCGCTGAGTTTGACTGGAGATAAGTTCTTTGAGTAAAAACTTACATGTTTCGCAAAAACGAAGCCATTCTAATACTAGTAGCTGATTTGTGTCGTACTTAGCTACCAGGATAGACAAGCATCAATTTCAACACAGCACCACTGGGTGCGGCCGTCTTGTTGTTGTCGTCTCAGGTGATTGGCAGTGAGTTGAAGAAGTCACAAACACTCTGCTATCAAACTATATCCCTTGTCTGTGCCTGTTCTAAGCTTCAGTAGGTATGGCTCCGGATACTCCCGCATTTCTGGAATGGAACAACTTTGTCGCCGGCTTGGCACCCTCCCGCAAGTTCAGTATCTTTGACTTGAAACGTTTATCTGCTACAGAAGTTGACAACGAAACTTTGGAAGCTTGGACGTCTCATGTGGAGAGACTTGTCACAAGGTCTAGTGCTCCAAGCCCAGAGCCTGTCGCTAAGGATCCGACTGGTGACTTACTGGCATTGCCCCCTCCCATCAATCGCAATATCGAGTTTACTGTAGCCGAGCTCGCTGGACTCTGCACTACCTACGTCTTGGGTGCAGGAAGAGGGCCGATTGCGATGGCGAGCGATCTCATGACTAGCGATCACGAGGAGCAGGACGACAACGAGCTCAATAATGAGGATCTTTTCGGCGATGGAGATGAAAACAACGGCTCTGGGTATGATGCAGTGCCCGCAATCACGCGATTCGCGGCTGACTCAATTCCCAGTGTTGAGAGTGTCAATGGCAAACAACGCAAGCTCTCCGACGAAGAGCTGGATTCAGGAGACGATGAAGACAGAAATGATCGCGTTGAAGATGGAGCAGATAAAGCTTTGAAGGAGCCTGAGCTCGCAAATGTTCTTGCTGCATCTATTGGACGACATGCCGACCCAAAGCCTAGTGATAACGAGGTAACCAAGTCTTCCGCTGACTTTTGAGGAAGATGAAAATTGTACTGACACCCCCGACAGCTGTACCTCCTCCAACTTCCGAATTCGATCGGCATTGAGCCCAAGAATTTCACACTAAAGAGTTTCCAACCCCCTACTACCGATCATCACTCATCTGGTCCACCATCAGCCACCTTCTCCGCACTCCAAACATCAAACAACACCATACGCTGGAGGTACTCGCCCAGCGACCCATCAAAGATCCAGTCCAACGCCCGCGTCCTCCGCTGGTCAGATGGTTCCATGACACTCCAACTAGCATCCAACCCTTGCGAGCAATTGGAGCTTGTAGCCAAACCTCTAGCTCAGCCCCAGATTGATCCCAAGAAACCAACTCCTACATCTGTGACGTCTCGTAGCCAAGGCCCACTACCATATGATCCTCGTCTCGATTCACACACCTATCTCATGGCGCCGCATGAGTCTGCTGAGTTGATGCGTACGACGAATCGGATCACAGCCTCTCTAGCCATCCAGTCATCTTCCGATCAAGATGACGAAGCGTTAGCGCGCCTACAGCAATCCCTGGCAGCAGCACAGAAGGGCAACAAGAGCACTGCAGACGGGGGCCTTACAGTCATCAACATCAACGAAGATCCAGAATTAGCTAAGAAGCGAGCTGAGCTGGCTGAGAAGGAGAAGTCCAAGATGGCACGCCGCATGCAAGTCCAGCAAGAGCGCGAAACAACCCGTAGCAACAATGTGCTCAAGCGCTCTGGCCTACGCACTGGTGGAATGGGCGCTGGTCTCACCATCGGAGGTCTCGAAGACGACGAAGGGATAGCGACAACGCGCGGACGGGTGAGCAAGCCTAAAAGCCGTAGACCCAGACGTCGCAATAGCGAATATAGCGACGATGAAGAGTTCAGCGGGAGAGGGCGTATGAGGGAGGATGAGTACGATGTCGATGATGGCTTTCTGGTCGATAGTGAGGACGAAATTGAAGTTGGTGAAGAGAGCGAAGAGGAGGCAGAAATGGGCGATGATGGAGACGAAGAGGTGCCGGAAAAGACATCGAAGAAGAAGGCGAGCGAGGAGGTTGCTGGCGGAGCGAGGAACAAAAGGAGGAGGGTCATTGATGATGAAGATGAGGATTGAGATCTTGGATCGACTCGACTTGGACCATACTGCGTGCGTGCATGATAAGTAATCTACCCTATGAAGAGACTTTCATGTTGCGACACTCCAATTCTTCGACTCTTCAATTATCCGAGGCCTCAACTTTCAATGCGTGCATTGGACGACTCTTACATCCGAAAACCTCGATATCGAAAGACTTCCACATTGGACGACTGCCCATAGGACGTCCTTTCACATTGGAATTCCTCAGTACCGAAAGACTTCCGCATTGGACGATAGCCCATAGGATGTGCTTCCACATTGGAATACCTCAGTACCGAAAGACTTCCGCATTGGACGATAGCCCATAGGATGTGCTTCCACATTGAAATATATCCATATTTGACGCCTTTCACATACAGAGGCATCCTCATTCTGAAGCCTAAATGCAAACGATCATACATTACATTCGGAGCGTTGGGCTTCTACAATCACAGCGCTGTAATACAGGATTCTCGACATATCCCGATACTCAGCGCAGGTGCACACACTGTATCGTACGATTGTACTCTACACCATGTGTGGCACGTGTTGCAGATCGGTCCCATTACTTCATGCATAGCGTTGATATCCACAAACAATTGATGTGAAATAAAATCATATTACACACAAATGTCTCCTCAAAGTGAATCCTTTACTCTGAATGCGCCGCCTCAACCCTCGGCCCAATCCCATCCCCCTTCAGACTACCCTCTCATGATCATTCATTTCACACAGATGCTCCCCCCCGCCCTCTCTCTCAAGCACTTTCCCTCTTTCACGTCCTTCGCCCCCAACCACCCCAGCTTCCACCCCAGCCCATAAGAGTATTCCGCAATAACCGCCACCCAAACGAAAACAGCCAATATCTGCCCATAGCCCCACTCATCTTCCGCAGCGTCTTTGGTGGAAGAGATGGGGTTTTCTTGATTGCGGAGAAAGATCAGGAAACGGATGTCGTAGAAGGTATCATAGAGCGCGTAGACGGCGAGGATGTAAGCGATGAGGCGGTCCCAGGGGAGGCGTTTAGCGTTGATGTAGCTAGTGGTGCAGGAGTGTGTGGTCTCAGTCACTAGCTTTGAGTCGACCATTCCATTCCAGAACGGTATTCTTTGCCATATTCGAATTTTGTGGGGAAACTGTTGTCTTGGTCTTTGTTCGGTTCGCGTTCTTTGGAAAAGGTGTTAGGGGACGAGCTTATAGATTGAAAAGGGGAATACGAGGTAGGCCCATATCGCTTTTGCGGTGAATCGATCTTTGAAGACGTTTTCGACGAAGGAGTCCCAATCCAAGCGCAGACTACTGCCGAGGTTGAAGCTCTTTACACGCCTAAACATGAATTGGATTATGAACGTCATCCAAGGCAGTAACTGCTGCTAGGAATACTCGCAGGTCAAGTCGGTCGAGCCAGTGGTATGAGAGGAGAATTGTGGCTACGGGCGCATCGATCATCAGTAGCGTTGATGCTTGGCCAAGCTTGTCTTCGTATAGAAGAGGGTGGTCATTGTAGTTGAATATTACCGGTGCAAAGCAGATTGAAATTGCGAAGTATACACAACGTGGAGAAAGACGCCGGAGCTGGCGAGTAGGGCCTTGTCGAGTGCATTGTGGAGTTTTCGATCCTTTTTGGGACGATTGCCTGCGAAGTAGTCTATGAAGAGCTTGATGCCGTACATGATCAGGCTAAAAGCTAGAAGTGCCCCCTCGATCAAGTAGGCAACAAGGATCTGTGTACTACATTAGCTGATGTGTATCTTTGGGACTTCTGCTCCATGACGGAGAGGCCTACACCGATTCCAGCGATATCTGGATTTTCTTGATTCTCTTGGGGACAGGTATTGATGTTGCAGGCACCTTCCACAGTCCAATTTTGGTAGTAAGGGATTTGTCTTTCGCGCTGTGAGTAACAGAGGTATTCGTGGCCGGGTCGCAGCAGTACTGAACCAAGCATGCCTCTTCCATTTGGTCTATACTGGTGATGCTGTCAAACTTTGCTTTGCGTCCCTGTTCATATGCGAGGAGGTTCGATGTGAGCTCAAGATTAGTGCCATCCTCTACAGTGGAATCTGGATAATCGAGAGAAGTAGAAACTTTCGGTAGTATTGGCCCAATTCGCGACGTTCAAGTCGGTCAAGTTCGTCGTTGGTACGTGAGACTCAAGAGCAACTCGCCAGAAGGCAACCCAGTCGAGGGCAGTACTGTTGGTCCATCAGTCTTCATCGGGCCCGTCGGAACCACCGGGTCCATCGTAATCCATAATCTGATTGTTGTCGCTGGTCGCATTCCCCAGTCCCAAGCATTCGTAGTCTTCTGTCTCTCCAGTGTCCCAGTTATTCCAAACTTGAAGACCGAGCGCGAGGTTAAAACAATTCGCAGTAAAGTTCAGCCGGTGGACCATGACGTTCGCAAGTATCGCTAGTACGCTCATATTGTCGAAGCGTTGCTGACAACCCTCGCGGAACGCTGTCGGACGTTCGCGCGCGATCGTTTGAGGGCCTTCATGAGCTTCGACAGTGCTCTGATTGCCTAGATCGTGAAGCATCGGTCGCCTTAAGAACGATGGAGAACTCATGTTGACAAGTTTGCTAGCTACGAGGAACAGGGGGGGTGTGATTCTTCGTGCGGCTGAGCAGTGAGCTGCATAAATAGTTTGACGCCTTAGAGATTAGCCCTGTCTAGAAGGGCAGCGGAATGCCGATCTGTTTGAATCGTTGATGGGGACAATGACCTATCATCAGCGTAGAGCTCTGTATGCGGTTCATGAGCACCAAATTTTGACTTGGCGATGGCTCTTACAACCTCATGGGCAATATCTTTCTCATCTTTCCTGAGAGCTCCTAGCGGCAGCCTTACCCATAGCGCCTTGGCAATATCACTAACAAAATTTTCTTGTTCTCCATCCCTCTTCTGTCTTCTTCATCATCAGTAGTAAAATATAACTTTTTACTCTGGGAGCTCCGCTACGGCGGCTTGCTGAGGGTCATCCTGGTGAGCTTCTTATGAAGCTCCCACGTGGGTTTTCTTCCGTTCCCGGCTCCCTTGAGAGAAGGCCTTGATTCTTTCCTACCAGTCGCGTCGTGTCCCAGAGGGGCGGGGCTGTGGAATCGATGCTACATGCTACTGTGCTGGGTGGGTTGTAGACTTTGTAGATGGCAGTAGACTGCTACTGTCAGACTTTAATCGCCGTAAACATGGGCATTGGAATATGCACAATAGCATGAGTAGCGACTCGGAGGGCCATTGTAGCCAACCATCGATGCTTTGTTACTCAATCCATTAGAGACTTGCGGTTCTCCTAAATAATATTTTCTGCTCTGGCGATTCTTTGGACTTTGCCTTCTCATGTGCTTTTGAACTATCTACTTGACTTGAGTGCTACATTGGAGTGCTACCTTAACGACAGAGCCTGCATGATCCTCAAAGCGTGCGATGACAAACACCTAGTACAGCCGCTTGGGTGGCGACATAGATGCCTTAATCGTCAAGCTACCTACGTTTTGCCAAGACTTCTTCAACAGACTAACCAAGTAGTTGATAGCCAACATGATGTTCGAGATCAGCTCATCCTCGCTCATGCCCACATTACCAACGGCGACACCCAAGCAGAGCACCTTCTTCAACTGGAACTTGATTGTAGACTTGACTTCGGTGATCTTGTTGGCGAGATCTTCGTTGTGAGAGATTGGGGTAGGGAATTTGCCGGCTGTGAAAGATGTCAGTGCGGGTAGAGGTAGAGCACAGTGTAAGGGCCGTACCCTTTGAGAGACCTGGACCCAAGAGACGAGGAATTTGCTTGATGAGGGTATCGGAGGAGATGAAGGCGTCGTATTTGCGGGCGAGCTTCTTGATCAGCTTCTTGTTTTTGTTGAGCTTCTTCAAGTCATCTGCGGACATGGCATCGACACCGGCGTGCTTGGCACGATCGATATCATGCTGGTCTCCCAAGACACTATTACCAGACGACATGTAAGCTCTTGCTCCTTCATATCATGTAGCCTGCCAGGTAGAGGGCTTGGGGATAGATCGTACCAGATTTTCATTCCAGGACGAGGGACACGGGGAAGCTTGACTGTGCCAGAGAAACGCTTGTCACGCTGAGGGTCATAGTTCTTGAGGCCAATCTACACAGGCGATTAGTAGGCGAAGCCAGCAAGGAGCCCAATTTTTCTTACTTGGAGCTCGACGGTCTCGAGGAAGTTGCGCTTCTTCTCGTTAAGAGAGTATTCGAGAAGGCTCTGCACGTTCGTGCGCACTCCGGCGACCGTGATTTTACTCATGATGGAGACAGTCTTCCAGAAGAATGGTAAATTCTTATGGTGAGGATTTGCGCGTGTGGATGATGCTGGTAGAGGAATTCCAAGATGGAGAGGTCGAAGGTTTTCGCTTTACCGGGGTCGGATTTGTGTGGGGAGCCGCCGTTTAGCCTGGAAATTTGGAATGGCAACCCTAAAAATGTGACCCTTCAGAGCACCTCATGCAAGTCTCATTGAATCTTTCGGCCGCTACTACTGATTTACTCTACAAGTACGAGCTCATCTGCAAGCACTGGGATGCTGCACGGGGATCTGCACCTCGATCATGTTCGGTACCCAAAATGAGCACGCATTTCCGATGGGTACATTGGGGGCTGTCTTCAGCCTCAGTTAAGCGCCTTAGCGGCGTGGGCGTGACCTATTTAGAGACAGCTCACCTGCGTTCGTAGGCATCAGCCAGCATTTCAATCGTTGTCAGGCACATTCGAGCACGCGATCTGTGTTTTTCTTTGTACGAATCTTGATATATGCCGATATAGAAGTGGATGGATTGAAGTGTTTTTCCCTGTTCAAGATACCTTTGCGTACTTGATTATTCTTCGTTCTTCCAGCACACACTAATATCTGTATCGCCTTTATCACCTATTTCGTTACTATCTCTATATTCGCGAAAATTTCTGGTCAGCATGGCGACCTTTATTACGATACCTGAGTTGCAAAACTTTGACGACAGCTTCGTCTACGACCGGTGTCATAATGCAATCATGCTAGCTGATACCCGCAATTTCGTTATCGAATTTGACAGTACGAATGCCCGTGCTGCTATTAATTTAGGCGACGATGCTATCCAGAGACTCTTACAAACCCAAGTAAGCACATTCACTCTGAGCATATTCATGCGTCTTGAGGATCCTTCCGTATCGGAAAGGATACAGGCTGACTGGGCGAACGTGCAGCGGGATCAAAAAACAACTACAAGATGGATGTGAGCATTTTCTGTTTTCGATTGATTCTTCTGATAAATTAACGTGTCTGTCATAAGCAACATCTGGGCGCCTGAAAAGCAAAAGGCTACCATCAAGGTAGGCCAGGCCGGCAATCGTGCGTGAGTCCATGGCCGCTGATGTGTGTGACAGAGACTGGCGGCCATTTACAAGTTCTCTCCTCGGCTTACAGGCATCATGATGTCTGAACACAATACACCCCTACCCGTACCTCAGAAACCTTTGACGAGCCCTTTACGTGCGGCCTATAACAGAATGCAGAATCAATTTATGGATCGCGGGTCGATTGACACAACCCATTCTTCTGATCCGGAAAGAGACGAGAAAGCGACTTACCTGCCAGTCCATTCGCAAATGCGGGATCTAAACCATTATAGAGTGGTTGATCAGGTCTGGCATTACTGCTCGGTTGACTGGGGCTCGAGATACCTATGCATTGGCTACAACTCACTGTCGGACACAGATGTAGCACCAGATGATGGATCCAATGGTACACAGGATACTTCCGAAAGGGATGACGACGTTGATCATATTCCTGCTAGTGCTCGCTCGGATAACAAACCAAAGGGCGCAAGAACTTGGAGTTGGCTAATTCTGTGCGATGATGGGACTGTCATTTCCCTGTACGAAAATCCATTTCCTGGCCAACAAGGGAATCTGGACGATCAAGCGAAGACTCGCCTGAAATTGATCAGGCGAAATCTCTACAATGTTTTCAAGCAGCTATCCAAAGTGAACGATACCCACAGGCGCGAGAATCCTATCCATACTCTAGACATCAGACCGGGCCTCGGCTCAAATCAGACGGGTAACATTTCGATAATAGACTCCTCGAGTCTTCTGTTCTACTACCTCTTTGATGATTGGTACACCAGCTACGCCTTAGTGGCCAAGGAGGAGCATGCATATGCCGAGTTGCTCGAAAATCTCCGGAAAGACATGTTTCAAAAACCTCACCTCGAGCTGATCCAGCTGTTGCATCAATACGGCCGCCAACTCTCCGTTCTCAAGCGCATGTACCAAAGCTATGAGCTCATCATCCAACGCATACTGGACAAGCAGAAATCTCCACTCCCTTCTAGTGGCACGCCTTCAGATGCTACAACATTCGGAGCACCTCTTTCCCCAGCTGCAACCGTACGCTTCGAACGGCTGCAGGACCGAATCACCCACTATGCTATCAGTGAGATCCAGGAATGCCTTGATGAAAAGGAAGCGCTAGTCTTTCTGGTAGGTCTCGCCCACATCCAACTATGCGATCATCAACCATCTATTCCTGTGCTTTCTCCACGCTAACATCATCAATCTCAGAACTTCAACCTGATCACCCTGAAAGAGTCCCAAGCCGTCGAGCGCCTTACCCGCATCACAATCCTCCTCGCCAAAGTAACCATCCTCTTCATGCCCGTCTCGCTAATGACCGGCTACTTCAGCACCCAACTCATCAACATTGCCAACAGCTACACCATCACAACCTACTGGATCTCTTTCGCCGTCATAATGGCACTCAGCTTTATTTTCCTGATGATCTTTGGCGCGCTGAGTAACACGCTGGAGGGAAAGCCGATTTATCGTACTTTGACGCAGACGGTAGTGGAAGCGGGGAAGGGGAGGTGGAGGGCTAGGATGGACAGGGGGAGGAAGGTACAGGGGAAGTGAGCGTGTAGTCAAATTCTTGGCGTTCATTCGGTGTCAGGATTGACTCGAGTAGTCAATATTTATGGGTCATTACGCCTGAGTACTTGTAATTAGAAGATTTTCCCTCCATGATTTCCCTCCATGATTTCCCTCCATGATTTCCCTCCATGATTGCACCTAAACAGCGTCTCCATCCCAGCCAGCAAGATGTGTCTTATCAAGAGGACTACGCTAACCTAATAAGGGTTCCACATCTTTACGGACCCAACCATGAATTCCCGCTTAAATCTTCACCTTCCGAACCCAAACTGCTTTTCTTCCATCTAGAGCGTGGAACATGGCTGTCAGACGCCATGCAAAGCAGAGCAGGTACTGATCCGCGCTCTACATCCATGGCAAACAATGATACCAATTCAGAGCGTCCAAACTTGTGCCCGAAACTCCACGTTGGATCCATATCAACTGTGAAGAGTCTCGATTGATGTGGTGCCAAATATTTTGATATATGTATGACCGTAGGGTGGAATAGGGCATCGCCGACATGCTAGCGAAAAAAGAGCAGCGTCGACAACCCTCCTCACTCCCTCCTTACCTTATAACTAACCAACGGCCTACACCACCCCCACCTCTCCGCACACCCCCTCGCCACCAAATCTTCACCCACATCCCAAACATCCTTGTACGCTTCCGGTGCCTCTTCCCAGACTAATTCTTTATCCTCACACACAACCCAGCACCCACCTTTTACATCCCTGCCCTCGTCCCCTCCGATCCGCTTGTTGCCCTTTTTATCCGACTTGACAAAGTCGCCTCGAAGCAAATCGTCAGACTTTCCTTTGTATTTGCTTGCGATGTATTCAGCAGCTTTGGCGCGGGACATGGCGCGGCCGGCGCCGTGGGCGAGGGAGAAGGCATTCGTGTAGCCATGAGAGTTCACACTTCCGAAAGTGGGGTGTAAGATGAGAGTTGGAGTCGCTCGGGAGCCGGGGAGAGGAAGAATCGAGAGTGGTGTGTTGGTGCGAGGATTGTTTGTAGGTGCGGCGCCTTTCCTGTGAGTATAGGCGTTTGAGGTCTGGGAAATTCTACTTGATGGGTCGGACGTGTTGGTGCAATTGGGGTTCCAGGCCGTGTATTCTACATTGTTGTGCCAGATATCTACGACTTTCCTGGCTTGTACTGCTCGACGAGCGTCACGAATTGCTTTCCCCATCACTGAATCGTTGACGTTGGTGCCTAATTGCCACGATGATTCTCCAGGCTCGAGGCAGGAAAGGAAACGAAGTGCTATCAGATCGCGATTTCTAGATGCCCAGGCGCAGGCGCGGTCGTGCTCCCTGAGATATTCTTTAGCACGCGGATCGTCCTCGTGGATGCTGTTTTGGCCATCTTTGGTGAATCGTTTCAGTATATCTCCGCCGTAGCCTCGAGAGCCCGAATGGATGAGTAGTACTACTTCATCCTCGTACAGCTCTCTCTTCCCACCCTCATTCGCAACTGCTGAGATTATCTTCATTGTAGACTCCTCTACAACTTGCAGCTCAGCGAAATGATTCCCCGCCCCAACAGTACCCAATGACTTATCCCACTCCTCACCAGCACTACAAGTCACTCCCTCCACACCCTCCTCTTCAAGCCACGACTCCCTAGTCCCTTGATCTCGCCAAGGACCCTCTAGCCCTCGAAGCTTATCAGCAATTTTCCTCCCCTTATCACCCACGACATGTGATCTAGACAGATTTGTCTTGTACCAAGCCATACCACACCCAATATCGCCCCCAATCAGTGGGGGATGTAGCCATCCTTTCGACACGAAGACGGCTCCAATAGGAAACCTGGTGCCGGGATGAAGATCTGGTTGGCCTACGGCGTGGATTACACCAGGGAGTGTGCGAGCGGTAGTCTCTAATTGGTTTATGCATTCTGTGTCGACAAATGCCTTCTCTGCAAGGAGTTCGATGGAGCAATTTAGATTGGCATCTATGTGGGGGGAAGGAGCGTCTTCTGTCTTGTTTCCCACATAGTCTTCTCCAATAGACACGAGAAGAACGACATCTTTCTCTAGTACCTGGGACCAGTCCGTTTCGGCAGTCAATTCTCGGCCTCCCTGTAGGAAGATTCGGGATGGTTTCTTCAAGCGTAGTTTGTCCTTGGCAGCCTTGATGATGTGAGTGAAGTAGGCAGAACCCGAATCGAGAGATGGAAGTATGACAGGAGCTTTCAGAGACTGATTCGAGTTCGAAGCAATGGTGATACGCGTGGAAGGCATATTGCCAAAGCGATGTGGAATCGTTCTGGAACACTTGTGGCCAATATATCCGCACTCGATACTTTTTTTGTAGTGCTTTTGATGACCGTTTGTAAGCAATCAACGTCTGATGACTTTCATTTTTTGTACGCTTGAGCTCGAGACTTGACAGCTTTCCTACTAACGATTCCAAGATGTAGAAGACGCAGAAGTGGTACGAGACGAAGAGAGGAGGTTAATGGGACAAAGGGAATGACTGTATGTAACAAAGCGGAAGGAGAAGTGTCGAGAGTTTGGCACTCAGACCTCTGAGTCACGCGCTTGAAAGGAAAACGCAAACGTGTTGACAGCATGCAACCTCGGAAACTTGGGCAGGCACTCTTAGAAATTGCTACGAGATCAGACCATCGGTCGCCATAAGGTGAAGAAGAGGCAGCTGGTAATGTATGGAGGTTATGAGAGTAGTACCACGAGGTATCATCTGTCGTTGGGGAGAAAGCTTGCTTGGCGCGAAATTATCAAAAGCACGTATGATGAGTTGCCTGGAAAGGGAATTTCGTGCTACGTTCACTTCGATCGTCCATGTCATTGAACACGCTTTTCTACGTGGGCAATCTGTTAGGCGCAGCTTGAGATGTGTCATGGCACGACGTAAAGTAGACGGCCATCCTTCGAGAATACAAATCTAACAAGCATGAAACACCCGTCATTCAGCATCATTTTAAAGAGGCGCCAGCTCGAGGAGCACATTAGGAAATTTTAGAAGCTAGACCACCAAGGGCACCCATGTACCAAGCACGCATTTTCATAGCACTAACGCGCTACCGCTTATGCATGCTCGATGCTAGACGATACCCTGCAGCACTTCCATTGACGACAAAAGGAGACCATGACCATGTGACACTGTTTGTTGGAGGCGGACGAATACCGGGAAGTTGAGAATCTTTCTGTGGATGCCACGTATGAGGGAGAGAGGACGATCCTCCTAGTTGTGTCCAGCCTTCCGGAGCGAGTTGCTCAACCACTCCAACCCTTCGTAGAGACCATCACCGGAGGTGGCGCAAGTCGATTGGATGTACTGGGCACAAGATCAGCAGGCAGGATCGACTCAAGCGTGGTAGGCGGGCTTACCCAAGCGCGCTGCCTCAGCGAGTGCAAACCAAGCTTGTCAGTGATTTCCGCCGCATTCATGGCGTTCTTTCCACACATTAGCTCTGTAAGCTCAATGAAGAGCATTACTTTGCAAGCATACCGGCAGATCCTGCTTGTTGGCAAAGACCAAAAGCAAAGCATCCCTCAGCTCATCCTCATTCAACATACGCTGCAACTCCTCACGAGCTTCGACAACACGATCGCGATCATTGCTATCAACGACGAAGATGATACCCTGGGTGTTCTGGAAGTAATGCCTCCACAGAGGTCGGATCTTATCCTGTCCCCCCACGTCCCACACGGTAAACTGGATGTTCTTGTACTCGACGGTCTCGACGTTGAAGCCTGGGGAGCGGGAGTATCAGCATTGGTATCCCCAAGGAAAGGGTGTTAGGCTCTGGACCAGCGTACCGATTGTAGGGATGGTGGTGACGATTTCACCGAGCTTCAGCTTGTAGAGGATTGTAGTCTTTCCGGCTGCATCGAGACCAACCATCAAAATTCTCATCTCCTTCTTACCCCAGAGCTTATCGAACAGCTTCGAGAACGTGAGACCCATGATGGCGGGAGTGTGTAGTCTTTGAGGATTAGGGAGGTAGGGTCTTCGTTAAGGGTGCTCGAGGTTCTTTGGTATATCACTCGATATGCACCTGCCACATTTCAGGTCAGCATCGATCCCAGCCGGATGAATAGGAGTGAACAGCAGGGGTAGAGGCAAGAGTGGATGTTCATTGGATGTCAGCATGCCAGGCGCACACAAGACCATAACAGAGGCGGACTCGGCAGGCCAAGGCAGCCTGTGGCGGCCTGCATAGTATCGAAGGGGACGCTGCTTCAATAGGAAGAGTCTTACTGTACAACTAATGTTGCGCTCAAAGGATTTCGAGAGTAACTGTTAGGGTCTTGAACGTTGATGTCGCTATTGAGGCCACAAGGGAAAGTTTTTGGGTTTGGCTTGGCAGCTAGTTTGAGCTGAGTCTTAGTCACGTGATGAGGAAAGAGATACGAAGATACGAGTCTAAAAGAGATCTCTCTCGATCACAGGCAGCTACAAATGCTACAATCGACTTTAGAACGACTGCGTGGGAGCCGCCTGGCTTTATGCTCCCTGGCTGAAGCCGCATATGTGGTCACTTCCCGCCAGGTAACGACATAAAGGTAGCGGTTCACTCCCTCTGATATGTCACTCTGAAGCAAGATATGCTCGATCTTATCTCACGAGATTGAGGATCTCGAGACAATTGGAATGTCCTGGTACAGCTCTCAGAGACGTTCTGCCGCCACAGAAAGCTCTTAGGACAGTCAAAGTGACGCGATGGGGCCTAGTCATTGGCAGAAGTTGGGAGCCTTTGCTCGTAAAAAGCTGGGAGAGGCATGTGTCAGAAAGACATAAAGAAGGCTCGAGCCTTATGCCTTGAGGTGTGTGCAAAGGTGTGATAGCGACCCTGACGTGCTCAAACTTGCTCACGCCAAGAGATACTTGCAGAAAGACCAGGAACATCAAAATTAGAAGAAGCAACATGGACCATTAGCACGGAGAGTCTGATTCAACGTCTTCTTCCATCCTCGTTATATACCATAGAAGAGACATTGAGTCAGAGACTAGTAGTACATATAATCCAATCTCCAACCCATACCAGTAAGGTCATAGTTATCATGACCGCCCAACGCTCATGCTTGCTTTTGCTAAATACAATCAATAGTATGTAGAGACAGTGCTAGAGTGAAGAGCCCTGAAAGATCTCATCTAGCCACACACCGCTGTCATGCCACTTTACAAGAAGAAAGCGACGAGACCAGCAGCAACAGCACCGAGGCTGATGATACTGGCGGCAGCACCACCAGTAAATGTGGCGGCGGGTGGACTGGGGCTTGGGATGGTGCTGTTGGTGGATTTGGTGGAGTTGCTGACTGAGCCGCTGGTCAGAGTGAAGTTGGCGCATGTGAGACGGGTGGTGTTGCTGGTGTGGATATTGATGGAGCGGTTGCCCAGGAAGCTACCGAGGCCAGCCTGGGTGGAGACGTAAAGGTCGAGGTATCTGGGTATGACATGTCAGCACCGAGTGTGGACTTTGACGGAAGGATGACTTACGCAGCCTGGAAGGGGCTGGTGGTGATGTTGCCGTGCTTGCCCGCCAAGTCACCAACCTGGCAAGTTTCGGGCTGAGTAGGGTCGCAAGGTGGGATCTCGCCACGAATGAAAGGGTCGAGATGAGCTTTGGTCCCAGTGCAGTTGCCGTCAGCTGGGACTGGCTGGTCGTGGATGTGGTACACTATTGACAATGGCGTCAGGCGCAATTGAGAGATTGGACTTCCGAATGGTAGACTTACAGAAAGGGCCAAGGAGAGCGTCAGGGAAACCGTAAAGGTTCACGTTGAAGAGCACACCAGTGCCGTTGGCATTGGAGGTGGCGGAGACGTAACCGCGGACACCGGTGGTGTTTCTGTTGGGCAAGACTGCGGTGTAGGTGACGCCAGCTGGGTTGCTGGTAGTGATGGGGGCATTTCCAAGCTTGCCAGTTGTTCCTGGGATCACTGGTCCATCAATGGTTCCCGCGCCTAGAACGGCCTGAGCGTTGAGCAGAGCGAGGCCCGAGAGGGCAGCGAGTGCGATAGCTGAATGCATATTGATTTACTTCTGGATGAGCGAAGGTAAGTTGGTACTGACTATGACTTCTGATCAGAATTATGCGTTCCTGTAAAAGCGCGAATGGATTGAAAGCGTGTTGGTAGAAAAGCTGTGGGTTGTGAAGGCGCAGAAAAGTAGGGAGGAAGCACGGTGTTTTAATACGGCGCGTCGCAATGGGCAACGAGACATGGACTTACCGGTGGTGCCGGCGAGAAACCTTTAAGAAGGAGCTATGATACAGATCAACAAAGGGAAGTGTCTTGCAGGAGTGAAAGGCTTAAAGCGATGAGGAAGAAAAGATGGGAGAAGATGTCGAAGAGCCAAGGCATATGAGGAGCTATGGCCCCAGCCGCACTATTCTAGTTGTTTCGCAATTTCAGCCTCAACGTCACTCACTACTTTACATATCATATGCTACGAAATGCATGGATTCTAATGGTTCGAACTCGTCTAATTGTTCGTCTCTGCTTGCTAACGCATCTTCAGCAGTTGATCGCAAATGTGGATTGCCTTCAGGCTGATGTTTCCGTTGAAAAGAAGAAAGGTCTTGCAGTCTCTTTCCCAGAGCTATTTTAAGCAACGGAAAGAATCTGGGAACCTTGTCTGCCCCGATCTACTAAATTTGGTCCGATCTTGGGCAACCAATGGCACCTAAAGTTGGCCATAGTAAGGCACTCTCTTCGTGTTCCACGCAAGCATGAGACGAAAGAAACGTTTGAAAGCCCCAAGGGAACTGGTATGTAAGGTAACAAGGTCTTCATCTTGACATCCTCCAGCTCATTAAACTGTCGGCGTAATCGGTAGAACTAGCAAATGGCGTATGCTTTGTGAAATGGAGCTAGTTGACATCATGATCTTAGTGTGCGGATTGGTGAGATTTGAATGCAAGGGACTGGTGGAACCGCCAATCACGCCAATCACGCCAATCAGCCACAAAAGCACGCTGCATCCTGCAGGCTTGCCGCGGACTCCTGAATAACGAAGTTAGATCTACAATCGCAAAGTATTCGCGCTGCGCCCGTACGTAGGTGTGTGGTTGAAGTTGTTGTCCTTTCAATATAATATTCCTGCATTTGCCTAACAGCACTGTCTACATGCACGCTTCCTCTCTCATTACGCCGCTCGTGCACCATTGCAAAGCGTCCCTTTTTCGCAGACATCTTCCGACTCAACGTTAGACCAAGCTATTCTCCACCGACTGACGATGAGTTTCCTTTTGCGCTTTAAGAAGGGTCCTCCCCACTCGCATTTCATACCTTTTGCGCTCCTTGAGGAACTTCTGTCCAATCCACAAGCCTTAAAAACCCATCGAATTGTCAGTTTTATATTCCCTAAAAGCTTAGTTCTATCGCTTTGGGGTAGCTATTAGACCTGATAAGTGCGAATTTAGGGTATTAATCATGCACGCGAATGTGTTCCACGTCATTTGGACTCAGTCATCATTCAATAACTCAATTTTCCTGCTCTACTGGCACAAGCTCTACTGGCACAAAAATTTCGCATTCATTAGGTATCCAATCCCTGCCGGCTCCGACAAGCTATGCAATCCTGCCGCTCAAGGTCATTGTTGGATAATAAAGAGAACTTTAGCGACCACTCATGTTTTATGCTCGGAATTGTGGAAGGGAAAAGTATCTTCATCTGCAGCGAACCGTCACCGCTACATTTTCTTTTCCTCGCATTAGAGTCAAGCACTTTTCGTAATCGTTCCCCAATCTCTGCTTCTCACGCCAACATTGCCACTGGTTGGAGTTTGAAAGTTTCTCGCGGAAAGACCAGCCTGGCTATAATGAGGAAGTGGGCGGCAGCGTTCAATGAAGCGGTACTGTCATTGGCCCGTCTCATCTTGTTCACAATTGTGTACATTGGCTTGAAGTCTTCCCAAGCCGGTCTTGTCGTCCTCATGACCGTACGCTTGATGTTCTGAGTCTTCAGAGTAGGATTAATTATCCAAGTCATGACCCCCGGCAGTCCATTCGGCTTTTGGTGCCCTTCGAGCTCCATTGTAGTTGAGAAAAGGTCCACGAACCAACGGAGACTGGTCCACGAATCCTGAGACAACTTGTTAGCCGTTTCCAGTCCCACGTACTACCTCAAACAAAGCAAGACTCGCAATGCCTCTGTGGTATCGAGCAGCAATTGTCTCTGATCTGTAGCGACAAATGCAAATCACGCTGCAAATAGAGAGCTCCCATGATCTCCTAGCGTGACGAAAACCGCGTTGCAAACTCCAGGAATTTTGACCTTGCCCTGTAAAGGTATGCACAGGGGTGGCAGAGAACCATGCGTTCGATAGAGAGCGTAAGGATGCGCTATAATATCTTCTTGTCTCTTACCAGTCGTCCATCAAGTAGCCACCTTCCGAACTGCCTTCCCTCGGCGGTCTAGAATTGGATGTAATGGCCTGTTGATCTTGACCCGGCCTGGTGTCTTTGCCCATTCGAGCATGCATCAGCTGTCAGGAGCCAATATCCGCTTTTCTTAACCAAGTGCAAGCCCAAGCTGTAGACATGCTTCCATTAAGCATGCTTAACAGCAAAACAATAAACGATCCCTTTGCTTAATACGGACTCAAAGTCCTCGTACCCAAGCCAACTATCAAGGGGGTGCTTGCTTGGAGGTCGTCGGGCGTTTCCGCCGAGTGGGAAAATCATGGAGGGAGGGCCATGATCCGTCGACAGATGGATCAAGGTCCGAACCTTTGTACTTGTTGTCCAAAGAGCTTTCCAGGCTTCGCTTGATTCTCTTGAATCTTCTTATTTTCGCAAAGTTTTGGTCGGAGCCGTGGGATGATGATTTTCTTGATAGGTCAACTCGCCTAAACAGGCTAGAATGGTGCAAGCCCGCAGGGAGGGTTGGCAGAGCAGTGTTGAGTATTGTTGAGGGGGATGAAGACCCCCAAATGGTGCTTGCGCGAGGATGAGCACTGGCGCTTGACGCAATGAGTAGGCTGCTTGCTACTGTGGTCGGCGTTTTCCGCCTCATAACTACCCATCACAACTGTGACAGTCAGCTTTATCATCAATCGAACAGCGCTGCTGAGGTCATGACCAGAGTCGAAAACGTGCAGAGTTGAGGGCAGATTGCTCGAAAAGTGTGCACATATGTCGCGTAACCGAATCCCAAGGAATAACAAATACCACAAGAGAGCTAGAAATATGTCGAAACAAGAATAAGTCGCCCAGGTTAACTGTCAAAAGCACTGTCTGTCTTACAACCCTGGCACTGAATGTGAAAGCTATCGCAAGACTGCTATGCAGAGTAGTTGTGAATGAATCGAAGGTATAGTGGTTGGTGGAAGTCTGGAAGCGTTGCAAAGCGTGAGTAAATCTTTCTGGCATCCGCTAATCGGCTACGGTCAAGGTCAAGCGATATTGATACCTGCTGTTATCATGGCTCGTTGACTCTTCAGGACGCTTCGTTTGTCATAGACATACTGTTGGGCGTCATGAAGCATCCTTGCGTGAGCTGGGTACATGAGCTCGTACTGTTGTACACAGACATTCTAGGGATATAGTCAGCACGGAGAACTGTGCAGGAATCGTATGATATGGACGGCACTTACGGGCGTGTAGGCTAATTGGTAGGGCGTAAGTGAGCTGCTTTACGGCCCTTCAGTCCCCCCTTTTGGATGGCATCCGATCCAGCATACCCGACATAGAGCATATTGGCTTGGATCTCCAGATACCCCGTCTTCCAACATGATGTCGTAGCCTCCAATCTCGCGACCTCGTGTCTATTGGGATGGACTGGACTTCATGGATAGTGGGTGGCTGTTTGCGATTAATAAACACCATCAACCAAGGAGTAATGATGGAGCTGAATCGAAGGAAACACTGGTCTCATGACTTGGTGGTGAATAAGTCTCGCCACGTAGAGGTCAGTGCCACCGTGGACATAAGGCCACCGAAGACTCGCTCAAAGGTGGTCATGACTAGAGCCATATTGTAATTTCGAAAGGAGACGGGCAATCATATCAATGGAACTTACGCATGGAAGATTAAACCCTATCCCACAGACTCGATGTCTCATTGCATCGGTACGACGCCAAATAAAATCGTCTTTGCAATGTGATTCGAGAATCGTGGTTTCAATTGTAATGGTTACGTGGCTCGAGTTTTCGCTGCCAAACTTAAACCCACCATACAGTCAATCATACCCTTCAGATCGTGATGGGCCGCTTTGCGCCGCAATAAGCAAGCTAATTAATACAGGATCCCTTACAGGCTCGGATGAAGGGAGCTCATCCACCTTTCTCACTAGCACTATCTGGTATTACCAGCCTCGCTGCTCATGTTGTGGCCTTTTAGTGCCAGATTGTGCTCTCATCTCAGGATAATGAGAACGTGAAGCGATTCACCTGGCTTAGTAAGTGCGCGGGCGCGTCTACGATCCCCTCAGAACGAGGAATCTTCGCAGTAGATGTTGATGATGGTGATGATGATGATGATGATTCGAGGATGAATATATCAGAAGGAGGTTGAGTGGGGTGGTGCTAGCGGTGTGGACATGCTTAGGGAGCGTTTGAGAAGATGCTGAATATTTGGCACAGTAGATGACCATTGTGGGTTTTTGTATTTCGAGGTGGGTATGTCATGTTAGCTCTCTCATCAGGCTGTGTTTGGAGGGCCGTGTTAATCAGTGATATTCTCATGTCCAGGGAGCATTTCTATATATATTGTTCAAGACTCTCTGTGCATGCAGGGTGCTCTTCTCGCCACCTCAGCCATTTCGCATCGTGGTGCGCACGCGTATTTGTATATATATCAACTCTAACAGTGGACAGTGTGGTCTTCTTTTCGACGAGAATGGATGCTGAGGTGGGTATTTCAATTGAGTGAACTGCTGGGATGTCAGAGTAAGTTTGAGATAGATTAGACCCAAATATAAAGTGGAGCTGGTGAAACAAATCGAAGCAAAGCCTAATAAAATAGCCTTGGCCTGTTGAGGTTTTAGGAACAACCGAGCCATAGGTTATGATCTTTGCTATTTCGCCACTCTTCCTTCTTCCAAACCTGCGATCATCGTCGCCAAATTCGTGACCTTCAATTCTAGCGTTGCCTTGGGTATAATACCCAAAGTGGAGTTGCTTTCGATGCTTTACAGCCGACTTGATGGTGAATTGAATTTGAGAATTGTTGGTAGATGGTAAAAGACTTCGATAAGATCCACCCAGCGCGCTACTTAGAGAGCTCATACGGTAAGACCAAGCGAAGTGATAGTTGATCACGAAATAGCATGTCACTCGATGGCTCATACCTGGTTGAGTAACACTTAGTGGGCTTTCAACAGGTTCTTGAAAAGCCTGGCGAAAGACAGACATGGACATCAAGGGACCTCTCTGACAATTCCCTTCTGTGCTTTAGAGACAAGGGAGGAAAGTCACAAGTCTCGCTGTTATTGCCTTTTGGACCTGGTAACCCAAGAGTATGCCCCAGCGCCCTTATCAACGATGCTCCAATCATCGATCTGGTCCCTACGTTCCGCGATGAAAGGCCCGTAAGTCTGGTAAACGTCGTACGGGAAAATGACAGCGTCTAGATCGAGATGGTAGTCCAGGTATTGCGCTAAGGAATGTACGGCTGGGACATCTTTAAGGTTCGAGAACTCATATTTCAAGTATTGGACAAATGCTCGCGGTGTATTCGCCTCTGGCGCCACGAAATCTATGCATATGGCACTGTGTATGCGAATCTACAAGCTGGTGTTATACGACATAGGTTCGATACGGTCGAAGTCTCCAAATTCTGGGCCTGTGGAGCTTAGTACTTGGAATAGCAGGGTTCTCTGTTTAGCAATGTTGAGGCGGTATTTATTGAAGAGAGACTGTCCGATCCAGTATAAACTGTGATAGCTTAGCCCAGCGACTGAATGTATATACAATTATAAGTGCGATTCCAAGGAAACGTTTAAGGTACGAAGGAGAGAAGCAAAGCAGGATAGTTGAAGAGTAGAGTGAAGTATTGTATCAATTCATCACTTATCCGTCGGCATCAAGCCCATATGAGAACAATCTCTGACTACTCCAAGTACCCATAAATGAGTTGAAAAAACGATCAAGGGTATATTCGCGAATCAAACAAGATGTCCAATCTGATAAGAAATGAAGAGATCGTTCTGTTTTTTAAAACCCTTCGCAATGCCATGAATAACCCGATAAACGAAGGAAGAGTGCCCTGTCTGTGGGCTGTGTTAGATTCCTCCTACTATTCCCCCGAGCCTTGGGCCAAAAGGCTCTTCGTCTTCAGCCATTTTGTTATCTTCAATACCCTCATCTCCAAAGGCACTGGTCTCACTAGCGTCTAGATCATAGCTAGCTTTTCGCATCAGAGGAGGTGTGACTGGCTCTGGCTGCAGCCTTGGGTCGTTGGGAGAGCCTAGGCTCTGCCGCGGCGCAGAGGGTGCTCTGACTGCGCGGTTCGATGAAGAAGATATTCGTCTTGAGCCCCCAGGGAGTGTAGGGGTAGTGCGCACGTTGGTGCTGGGAGACGTCATGAGACCGGCAAAGAAGCTTTGTGGAGAGGACTTAGAGGGCGTCTGATGAGCACTCCCATTTGCAACAGCGTTCAGGTTGCCGAAGCCCGTTTCTTTTCCCTTTCTCCAATTTCCCCATGCGGCAGCAGCAGCCAGAGGCAGTGCTCTAGGTGATGCTGCAAGGTTCGAGATGCTCGCTAGCGACGGAGAAGCCTGGCCTCCCGCTAAAGCGCGCTCCTTCTCTTGCTGCTCCATCTGCAGGTTGGCTTTCAGACGGATAGCAGCATCCTTGGCAGCTTCACGGTCGTAGGCCGGCTGAGAAAGCGTGGTGATGATGTCTTCTAAGTCGTCGATACGCACGCCGAGAAGTTCACGCAGCCATGCGATCTCAATGTCGGCGTCCTTGAGTTTCGCAGGCGCGTTCGAGTCGACCGAGGAGAGCTCAGACTCAAGTTGCTCAATGCGCGTTTCCCGCTCTTGTAATTGTTCTTGAAGGACGAGAATTGATTCGCGAAGCGCTTGAGGTGAGATCTTTTCAGGAATATCGGGGGCTTTGGTCAAAGGTTGGGATCCACGTATTGAGACAGGGCCTGCTGTAGCCTTCTTGGATTGAGCAGCCTGCACTGCGGCAAGTGCGGCTGATTTGGCAATTTCAAGCTTCTCCTCAAGATGAATGATCTTGTGTTGATAGTGGACTACTTTCTCATCTGCCAGATTGAGACGATTACCAAGGTAGGTCTCCGAGCGTTCCTTGTCTTCTAGAGCATTGTGCAGTACACGCTCGTGCTGCGCATTCCTTTCTTCAAGTGTTCGCTCATGGAAGCGATAGTGCTCTTGCAACGCAGCTTCCCTAGCATCGGCAGCTTCTCGAAGTGCAGCGTGTCGAGAGTCAGACGCCTCTTGAAGCATAAGCTCGTGCCTGGACGTCGCCTTCTGTGAATCGGCCGTCACGCTTTCGATCTGCTGTTGTAGTCTTGCAAGCATACTCTCAAGATCGGCGCGTACAGTGTTGACTTGATTGTTGGCGGCCTCGAGGTCTGCTTCCATCGATGTCCTTGTGCGATCGACTTCCATTCTGGCCGTTTCTCTGGCGTCGTTGAACTCCCGCTCGAAACGAGCGGCAGTCTTCTGATACTCATGGCACTCGGCCCTCAGCCCGGTCACCATAGCCTCCAGTTGAACATTGGCCTTCTGCGTCTGCTCAATCATGAATCGAGCTTTCATTGCTTCCTTCTCCTGCGCCTCGAGTCTCTCGATTTCGAGCTCCAGTCTCTCCCTTGTCCGAGCTTCGCCTTCAAGCCGAGCACTCAGCATATCCAATCTAGCAGTGTGTTCCTCTTCTTTGCCGTGCCACCTCGATTGGTCCAAGGCTGTCTCCTGCAACGCTCGGCTCATGTCCTCTTGTAAGCGATCAAATTTACTTCGGATTGCCTCGCGTGCTTGAAGATTCTCTTCCTTGTCGGCTTTCAAAGCGTCAATGGTCCTTCTCAAATCCTTGTTCGCGTGTCTTTCATTGTTGATCTCTGTCCGCCATTGATCGCTTGAGAGTCTATACTCTGCCAAAGTGCCTTTGAGCGCGTTGTTCTTGTCTGACAGATCCGACGCCATGTTTTCTAAGTTTTCCTGAGCACCTTCAAGCATCACCGTACGCTTTAGAACGTTGTGTCGCTCCTCATGATACTCTTGAAGGCTGCGTTCTGTAGCTTCTGCAGCCTCGCGTTGCCCAGCAGCTTCCTGCATTGCTCCTCGAAGAAGTCGTTGATTATCTGCCAAGGCATCCTCCGTCGACCGTCGAGCCTTCATCTCGTCCTCGGCGCGAGCTTCCGCGATCTTGAGCATGCTCTCAAGACCAGCAATTTGAAGCTGGCTCTTCTCCGCTGCAGCTGCTTGAGAGCTTGACGCGACCACACCGGACTTGCCACGCAATTGCTTACCTATCGCTTCTTCAACAATGGCTTTGAGGTCATCTGAGGGAGTAGGAGCACGTGCAGAAGTGGCGCCTTGGGATTGAGGAGCTTGATGAATCGAGGCTTTGAGATCTTTAACGGCATCCATAACTTCAGTAATTCGACTAGCAGGTGCAAAGCTTTGTTGAGCTGCAGTGATCTCTTTGAGCAAAGATTTGAGCTGATCGTACTTGCGATCCAACAACGGCGATTTCACTCTTGATGAAGGACGTTCTGCTACATCATCCTCATCATCTGCATCACTGTGCTCTATTCCAAGAGTGCCTGAGCTGCGTGGCCTCCTACTTGCTGAACGACTTGATAAGTCTGCCAAAGTTTGTTGAATGCTTGACAGAGTCTTCTCCAACGGTCCTAAGCGCTGCTGGACAACTTCACCAACAACATCGTCGACACGGTTGTCAAAGAAGCCTGTCCGGGATCGAAACTTGCCTTCGTCGAGAGAGGAAATTGCGTCATCCCAGTCGCTGGGAGGTGTACTACCACGACTGTTCAGGCGGTGGATAGGAGGCGAGGTCTTAGAAGGTCTGTACGACGGGCTATCACGTGCATTGCGGGTGACCATTTCGATATCTGACGTGTTAGCACTTGCCGATTCAGTCGGAGGCAAGTATTGGTAAGTTCCGTGACGCCTGTTGGGACTGGGAGAAGGTGCATCACTTCTGATGTTCGAAGGCGGAAGTAATTGACGGGACCCTGTTGTGTTGGTGAGAGCTGGAATGGGAGATCGCCTCGGACTAGCGCTAAGGTTGTGGTGTTTGATGGGGGTAGCTTCTCGCTCAACACCAAAATCAGAGTCGTCTTGGTTCAGGTGCTTCACTATAGCATCAATCTCGTCATAGGAGGGTTCAATATAACGCACGCCTTGGAGGATATCTTGTTTTGCATGGTCTATACGCTCAACACCATCCTCTTGGTGAATCCTGTTTGACTGCTCGTGCCTAGGCCTAGCCGCTGGAGATCGAGGTGCTGACGAGCTGGAGATACGACGGTCCAGAGCTTGGTCGAATTCTCCCTTGAATTGAGGAGACTTGCCCAGGAAGTTCACTGTAGCTCTGGCAACGTCATCAGGGGTAGGATCGAGTCTACCAAAGGCCCGGCCACGTGGAGAGGCCAGTGGCCGCGCGGCGCTGAAACTTGTAGCATCGTCAATGTCATAGGAGGAGTGAGGCTCAAACGGTTTGCCATCTGGGACAACCGATTCGTCATCTCTCATCAATTCCGAGGCCTCAGTAGCAGACAGGTCATCAATGAGCTCTTCCAAAAGATCTGTAGCAGCTTCCACCGTGGCCTCGTCTAATTTCGGTGATGGCGTTCCGCCAAAGTAGGCTGCTCGGTCATCGTATCCATCATTCATCCACGGGGTTTGGTTGGGCGATGCAAAGAGAGGCACTTGGTCACCGTCGTCAAGGTCACGTCTCATCCTCTTCTGCCGACCATCTGCTTGAGTAATCCGTCCAGACTCATCTTCTTGGCCGTCGGTCTCGGAGCAATTCTTCTCAAAGATGTCTGATGAAGTGCCATCGGGTTTGATTATGGGCACAGCTTTAGACTTCTTCACAGGTTTGATGACTTCGTGAAATCTGATTTCACCAAAATTTTTCTTCACGGCTTCGACAGGATTGTCTTTATTGGATGTGTCACTGCCAACAGCTGCTCCCGAATCACTAGGTTTGAACGCTGGGGCATCAGGATCGAATGAAGGGAGTGAAGATGAAAAGCTAAATTCCCTGAGAGGTGTTCCTGGTTTGCTGGCAGACCCGGAAGCTGAGAAGCTGAATGCACTGGAAGGAACCGATGGTTTGGGAGCAGCCCTAGGCCTGAATGCGGGTGCCGCAACGTTAAATTTGCTGCCTTGATGAGGTCCACTTGAAGTATTCCTTGAGTGAATCACGCTTGGCACTGTGGTAGCTTTCTCGTCTCTGGTCACTTGAGGAGTTTTCTGATTGCCAAGAAATGAAGATAAGCCCGGATCATTGGTCTTCTTGGGCTTGAATTTGAACTCTGGGGCGTTCACGTTCAATTTGGAATTTGAGGCTTTGGATGGCCTGGCAGAATGGATGTTCACTACGTTTGGGCCATTGTGTTGACGGTCCGGAGTGCCCACGAGACTCGGATTCGTGTCCAGGTCAGATGCATCAACCTTTGTGTTTTGGTAGATGCTGTTGAGGTGCTTCACCGTGACAGGGTCGTTGGTAATCAATTCCTCGTCTGTTGCCAAATCTCGCTGTCCTTCCACGTCACTGGCAGACCCTTTCTGGTAGGCCTCATTCTCGTCGACCTCTTTCTCCAAATTCTCACTTGCGTTTTGACGATGACCACGTGGGACTGGAGAAGCGATTTCCGTTTGACGACTGTATGGCGAAGCTTGTGACTTCCTCATTTCAGTATGCAGATTCCCATTGGTAGATAGTGGGCGTTGCTGCAGCATTTGCTGTTGCTGCTGTTGCTGCTGTAATTGCTTCGCTTGGAGCAGTTCCTGCTGTTGCCGCAGACGAGCAAGCATCTCGTTCGCGGCTTGATTTGGAGTCTGGCCAATGCCATTTTGGACTGAAGGTGATAGTGGAGATATTGCACCATCTAAAACTTGGTGATATCCATTGATCATCGGAGAAGCAACCCGTGACCCGGGCTGAGATGCCAGGAAATGTTGTGGTTGATGTGTCCCAGGTACTGGTGATTGAGATGGTTGTGGATACTGGCTCGGTGATGGAAAAGGCTTTTGACCAAACGGCATTGCCATAGAATACCTTGGGAAATGGGACACTGCGGGCTTGCCAATCTGGGAAGCGGGAGCTTCTGGGGTTTGAAAATTGGGAGGAAATGGCATCGCATGTCCTGGCTGAGGCGCCAAAGCGGGCGATGTCAGCATGGCTGAACTTTGCGAAGAAGCTTGTCGGCTCATCAACGTTGGCGCAGGAGATTTCCTTGGGGGTTCCTCGTCACCAACGCTGACGCCCAATGCACGAAGCTTCTCTTCCTTCAATTGATTGACATAGGCCTCCCATTCCCGTCGGTCTGGTATGCTGACTTTGTAGCTGCGTTCAGAGCGCTCCTGCATCTCTTCGTTTGGGTCAGGATGCACAGCTCGGTTCTGACCTTCCGCAAGGAGAGGTGCATTAGCTGCTTCTGGAGCAAGCACAAAGCCCCTCGTGTCATAGCCCTTACTCTTCCAATCATCGAGACGTTGAGCAACCTCCTCTGGCTTTAGATAGCTTTCCCTGCTCGTCTTCTTGCCAAATTCACTGTCGATGGGCAGAGCAATCATGATACCTCGGTTGCGCCATATCACTCGCTTCTTCGGTCTTTGGAATGAAGGAGCGCTAGAGATAGTAGGCCTTGAATCTTGAAATGAGGACTCCAACGCAAGATTGCTTGTTGTAGCTGAACTAGGTCCTTCAGACTTCGTGTCGTGGTCCAAGGTTTGTGGCGGAGGAGGAAGAGGTTTGTCCGTAATTTGTGAGCCTCCGTTGAGCTTTTCTGACGGAACATTCGGATCCAATGGATCCAATGGGCTCGGTGAGGCCATGCTCCCTAGATTCGCCTTTCCAGGTGAATGTCAACCAGGAGGTCGCGTATTAAGTAGGTTCTGCCCACCGCTCAACTGTTCACCGAAGCCAGTGTCGTGAAGCCTGAGATACTGGGACAGTGTGTGTCCTCGAGAGCATGCGAACTGACTGATGCACTGCGGTTTAGGCTGGAGCAATGCGCTGGATGAATCTGCAATGAAGCTGGGAGAGTAACGATTCAGCATGATGTGGATTGCCTCGTAAAGGCTCATGGAATACCTTTCAGCTGAAGCACGCTAGCTATGCCAAACGTGCTGCCTCGGTGACTTGCATCGACGTACAGTATAGACACTGTTCCGGCAGACTGGGCTCACCACATTGCAGTGCGTCGTTGAGTTTTGACATGACAGAGAGAGAGATCAATCAAGGAATGTGATTTATTAGGCTAGATGTCGAGATGGCTAAGGCATCGTTTGAGTATTACTGCTGCATAATAGGGTCAGCAATATTCCTTGGAAGAGTCGCGTCAAACATGTACGAGTACAGGGGGTCTCGCGAATGCCAAGACCGCCGGTTTGGCCGAAAACGTGCGCTGCAAATCAATAGCGTACGAGTACAAGAGGACCATCGGAAATCCTGAAAATCCTCCAGCGTAAAGAGAACTCTCATTTCATTTTGTATGAGTCTTTATACCAAGCTGTATATAGTCTTGGAAAACTGTCTGGTCTTGCAACATGTGGTGTAAAAACTTTATTACATCTACTGCTCATTACTCCCCAGTTCTAGTGACAGCTGAACGCGAGTATTCTTTGGAATACAAGCCTCGTCATAATAGTATGATTTGAGGTTCGCCGCAGGACGCCCGAGGTCGAGAGAAGTGAAGGACGAAGACACGCGAAAAACACCCGGACCCAATGCATCAATCCCCTTCTATTGCATTCATCCCTAACCAGAATGCACTTTTTCCTGACTCTATGACCTCGCCAAGAGTAGTTAAGATGAGTATTTGCATGAGTAGTCGCTGAACTTAGGCGATCGGTCGACGTTGTATGCTCCCCAGTGGTTCTCGTTTCCAGGCTTACCGTTGGCACCAGTGCTGGCTGGCTTCCATGGCTCATCGAAGGCCTCGAAGTAGAAGACGCTGATGTTCCAGTCCAGAGCAGCACAGACACCCTGCTTGTAGAAGGTCTCGGCATTGGTGGTACCAGCTTCGGCCGCTCCGTAGTTGTTTCCACCTGTTAGACACGTCAGCGAAACCCGAGGAGGACGACCCAGAAGCACTTACCAGTAGTTGGCCATCCAGTCTCCCCATTCCAGAGTTCGATCTTGGTGGTCGAGCCAGCAGTGGACTGGATCTTGCCAAATGCTTGTTGCAAATCATCAAGGTAGGTAGCAGTGGCATTGGCAATTGTCTGTTGCTGCCAGTAGCCGAAAGCATTGACGAGCCTGTTCACGGTCAGTCATTACTCGTCCTAATAGATTGATCACGTCTTACAAGATATCCACGATTGGCGACGTGATGATGGGAGTTGCAGTTCCATCTTGGTATTTGTTCCAGCTGTCGGCAGTACCGATCTTGAACTTGCCTTGGAGGTTGTTGTCGTAGACGGATGTGTTGAACTTCTGAATCTGGTTCAGAAGACCTTCGCCAGTCAGACCAGTCGACGCATCCTGTTGGTTTCGGTAGAGAGCTTCCGACCCAACAGTGACAGCGTAGATGATATTCTCGTAATCTTTAGCATATTTGAAGAATTCATCCTGGTCGGCTTTGAAAGCAGTATCAGAGTCGGCCCTTTGTTTACGGTCAGCCCGTAGTCCTCAGAAGACTTCCACAGTGTTTTCTTTTACCAAAGGCCGAGGATGACCTTGATGCCAGTGTCATTGGCAGCAGGCAGAAGATCACCGAGAATAGAGCACACAGGGCCTGCAGCGTCTCCTCCGTCTTTGTTCGCGTAGGTCCGGACAATCGTCGCGGTTTCTTTGAGGACTGCGAAATCCGCTGCGTAGTCGGATTTACCTTTGCACGATCCATCTTTGACGGTCGTTAGACTGATAGCCTTCCACCAAAGGCTTGAGACAACTCACCGCTCAATCTGCTGCCCAATGCATATCCGAGTTGGCCTTTGGCAGCGACTGCCAAAGGACCCACAGCACCGGCCAGGGTCGCAAGGGAGGTGACACGCATGCTGTAGAGCGAGAGTAATGAGCTGTGCTGTACTGAGTATTAATGAGTGTATAGTACTAATGATGAAAAGGAATGCAGAAGTTGATGCAAGCTGAAAGAGTGTCGTTGATGAAGAGTTTGAAGTTGGATGGCGACACGCAAAAAGGGGGAAGCGTAGAAATCCGGTTTCAGCTAGTCAGGAAGAAGCTTAGCTTGTTCACTAGTCAGGAACGAAAAATCCGCTCAGCCAGTCGGCAGCTTGGCGTTAGACAATCAGCTTTAACTCTACAAAATAAAGAGCCTGGTCCTTAATGCTTTGGTCTGAAAGATGGAGGAGTGATCGAGAAGCTCGAGAAATGGGAGAGAACCCTTCTTTGATGGGCTCCGAGCTCTAAACCCTGCTAATCTATGGAATGCTTATTTGGCAAGGCCAATCATTATTGACCACAAAGTCAAGGAATCAATTTCTTGTAATTACTAATGTACTCAGTGTTTGCGTGATGTAATGTGGTCTTGAAATTAATGTCTTCGTCATTCATCAAAGAATCATGAAAGGACCATAAGAAGCCCCCTTTATGCTACTGACTGTCGCTGAACCCATGCTATGCATATAAAATAAAGCAACTCAACGGATGATTGATTTACAGGCGCCTCAAGCCCACTCGTGACTTTACCTTCACGCTTCCTGCGCCAAAACTCCCTGGTGCTGAAGCTTTTCGTGGAGCAGTGCTCTCAGCCTTGCTCGATCCGCTGGCCATCAGTGAAGGTCTTTCTTGAAGCTTTCCCAAGTCTGGCCCCTCAGAGATGTTCTCTTTGCTCTCCTCTAAACAAACTCGCTTCGTAGGGCGTGCGGTGGTATCAGTGGCTTGATCTTCAAACGGCACTGCAGCCAGGCCGTTCGCGTCCGTATCCTGGAGACCGCGACCTGTAAAGTTCACACTCTGGCTTCGCTCGGTCAGTTGAAACACCTTACATGAGCCTTCTGCAAGCGTAGTGGCTGGCATACATGCCACATTGTTGACCACATTCTGCTCTGAGGGCCTCATGCATGGTGCTCCAAAATGGTCGCTTTCTCTCTCAGTAAGAATCGGTAGATCCGAGAGTGGGCGCTTCGCTAGCATTGGTCTTCGTGGCATCTGCGTGGGGACAGGAGATCGCGAGAGCATTGGATCATTCTCTTTGGACCCTGATGTCTCATCGTCTTCGCTGCCCGAATCCTCATCCTCCTGACCTAAATGCATTTGCAGAGGCGCAGACTGAGTACTTGTGATGCGCTGGGAGAGATTCTTCATGACCACACTTGAGGAGCTTGTGGTTTTGCCTTTCATTGCTGGCCTCTGTTCTGTGTCTTCCAGGACAGTATTGCCCGGCTCCTCTCCTCGTCTCTTCGCCGCTAAAGCTGCTGTCTTAAGATCCGAGGGTATGCTTGCATGGATTGAAGTCATCAGCCGCGCTTGACGGGAAAAGGAATCGTAATCGTCTTGTAGAAGGTGACCAGCGGTGGCGTTGAGAGCTGAGTCAGGGTTTGGTTGGATTAGGAGGCAAGATATGGTCTGATTGTAAACAGTCAGCGTTAGAACGGTCCAATGTAACCATGAATAGTTCGTACAACAAGCACATCACGCAAAGTGAGCTTGGGCTCCCAATCCTTTTTCAACGTGTCAACGCACACATTGCCAGTATGCTCTTCAACGTTCGGGTGCCAGATGCGAGTACGGAATGATGCCTTGGGAGGGCTTTTGGGATAGTCTTCCGGTATCTTGAGGCATAGCTTCCATAGTCCTTGCGAATACGGCGTGCCCTGAGGCCCAGTCAAGAGGATGGTGAGCTGTGTAAGATCGTCCGGAATAGACGATGCCGAGCCTGTAGGAGTGAAGAGGTAGTGTGGTGGAAGCTCGGAATTATGGAGAGCTGCATGATCTTTGGCAAGTCTGCGAAGGGTAGAGGAGTTCTACTAAGACTGTTAACTTCTTGCATGTAGCTTGTTGGCGATGAAATTTGCGCACCATGATGAGGAGGGCACGGACGAAAGAAGCAATCAATAAATATAGCTATCGTAATGCCTGGTAACCTATGTGGAGGCAAGGTAAGAGCAAGTATGTAGTTTGTGTATGTGTGGAGAGAAGTTGTGATCATGAATGGAGCTTTATCGCTGAGTTCTTGGCAAATGTTTAGCTTTGTTGACGTGCCGACAGCACGCGGCAAGGCGGTTTTCGCGACGGATAATGTTTGTTTTCCCTTCCATTGGTTCTCAGTATTTGTACTTACGAACTAGATCCTTCATATTCTCTACGGTCCAGCTTTCATGCAGATGTAAAATTCCAACTACTTGATAGCCTCAGATCTTTGCTATCTCATTGTATATGCTCGTTGGGACAATAGAGACCCTTAGTAACGGAGAATGCATGGCGAGCATTCATTCGCATCTCCTCTGATTCGCGCCTGTAGGCTGTCTATTGCTCGATCGATACCTCATACAAGCTCGTTCGTTGGGATCAAGAGATGCATGCTGAGGGAGCAGATTTCGCACCGCTGCCCAACAAATTGCTCGTCAAGATCACGAGGGGTGGGTGGGAAACATGAATCGTGCATAGTTGCCAGCCAGACGTTTCAAGAGCATGACAGATTTGCAATTCGCTCTGGTACCGTTTTTTTGAATTTTGGAGGAGGGTTCAATTTTTACCATTGTTTTAAAGCCAGGCATCTCGCGTAAACTGTAACGCTTTTCCAGAAAGATCATTGAGATATCTTAACTGTTATTATCGCTAGACCTCGCCATTTGTGCCTTCATGGTCGCCAGTCATGCTTCCTTTCTTGCTTTTCTTGTCGATCCCATCCACGAGCAGTAATGCAGGAACAGTGGACGTAAGTGTAGCAAAATCGCTCAAAAGAGCTGAGGCTGGCCAGGGAAAGGCATAGACGATCATTTCGCCACTATTGAGTATTATCCTTCCCCCAATACTTGAACATAATCAAAATCCTCGAATACGCGGTTCTTGTTCGCGAATAAAGGGTAAAAGCAGAATGTAAAGCGAGAAAAGCTGCAAAATGGTCTGGGATAGCAAGGTCCAGAATCCATCATCGACTCCTCCGCCACCTCAACGATCTCTAGTCGCAGCTATGCCTATGAAAAGGCTGCTAATGGCAGTGACCACAAGAGACAAGCCGAATGGAGCCTTCCGGTCTTTGAACAGGGTTTCGTTAACAAGATTCGCAGCCTGCGACAAAAGAGGCTCAAGAGTGTTGTGTAGAATTTTCGCTAACAGGAGTGCGGCCTCGGAAAGTGTGTGATCATTATTCAATTGGGGGAGGCGATCTGTGCTCTGCTCCTGTTGTGGCTGTTGGCCTTGAGTGCCGCGTACTCTGCGGCGAAATCAGGCTAAAGAAAGGTTGTTAATCTCCAAATAAAATCCTTTGATGGGCACCTTACCCTGTTCGTTGCTTGCTTCAATACTCTTCCCAACTTCCTGGCTCTTCGATAGATCACTCCCTCCGTTATGCTGCTTCAGGAGGGAATCCAACCCTTCAACGCCTGTGACAACTCCATATACAGAGTAGTGCATAAAAAGTCCGAAAGCCGCCAGAACCATGACTGTCCGTCGTTTTTGAAACATCCGATCAGGCCTTTCATATGATCAATTAGGCTGATTGGTGTATAACCCGTAAAAGTAACACTGCCGCCGTACAAAGCTCTCTGATGTTGTTTATGTCCATTTCACAGGACAGCCTTTTGAAGTCCCCTTAAACAAGGTTTGTCTCCGCGGACATTATCAAGCCCTTCAGATGTTCAGCAATTCGCGTTTCTTCTTCTTGCAAGTTGGTCAATCCATCGAAGGGTTCCTGCACGGACTCGCCTTTCCATTCGGCTATTAGTCTGGCAAATACGTCGAGATGCAGGGCAGCTTCCTCATTGTGCGAGAAACAATTCACAATAGCTGGCAATAGTCTGTCGCGGCTCTCAGGGTCAATTGGGTCGACGAGTGCTTCTTTCCATCGCCGTGTCTATTGATTGAATTCGTTACGTTGCCATTGTGGGAGCTCTAACGGCTCTCAGGTGCCAGAAGGATACGTAGCTTCTACCGACGTGGGAGGAGATTCGGTGCTGGCAGCAAAAGACTCGCCGCCAGCCATCTGTGCTCTATATGATGCCGCATTAAAATCAAGGCGTTGGAATGTTGCGTAAAATGGAGAAATGGCTTGTATGTATCTGAAGAACGTCAGCCGCAACCCAGACACACGACATGATGGAGGCCGAGTATTTCCTCGTCTTTTAGCTCCTCAATGGGTTGATGGGCGTAATCAGCTGTACTATCTAGCTCCAAGCTGGTTGGATAGATGTGCACTTGTGAAAATGCATTATTTTTGTGAAAGCCCAGAGGCATTTTAGAATCTGGACCCTCATATCAATCCCACGACAACATTTTAATACTTTATAAATTTCAAAATGCCTGGAGACAAGTACGAAGCTGCAATAAAGCTCATAGACGAAGCTCACGCCGAAGACCCGAAAAGATGGGAGGTCAATGGGACTGAGCAACCGTATGAGCTCCATTACAGCCAGAAAATGAGCAGCTACCTTGAGAAGCGCAATCCTACCGCGCCAGATACTCTTCGCTTGGCAATACGTGCTCAACATTTTCGCCGGTGGGAGATACCGCGGGATTCATACCCAATGAACAAAGTGGGCTACCATAAGTGGCGAACCTACTTGAAGAAAAGACAAGGAGATATGGCCTCTCAAATCTGTTTAGATTGCGGATATTCGGAGGATGATGCTAATAGGGTAGCGCATCTTATCCGGAAGGAGGATCTGAAGGAGGATGAAGAGACACAGACTCTGGAGGATGTGGCGTGCTTAGTGTTCTTAGATGATCAATTTGAGGAGTTTGAGCGGCAGCATGATGAAGATAAGATTGTGAGGATCCTACAGAAGACGTGGGGGAAGATGAGTGAGAAGGGGCACGAGTTGGCACTGCAGATACCTATGAGCGAAAGGTGCAAAGATCTGGTTGGGAAGGCCCTCGCTGGAAGTTGAATTGCTCAATGGACTGTTCTCCTACGTTCGTGCCACCAGGCTCTTGTCACTCGAACACCCTCAACACCCACGAGCTTCGGACTCAAACGCAAACGAAAATTATCTTGAAGGGAATGTACCTTTCAATTGGTCGAAACTATGGCTTCGTAGAGCGCGATTTCTGCTATTCCTAGCCTCAAGGTCTTCGCTAGGAAGCTCATTACAAGCGAAGCGGTCCGGAACGATGGCATCAATTTTGGTACAATATATTGCGAATTTGCCATTAACGACATCGTGTCAGATCAAGTCCTAGAATTGTTTGCGCCGGACAGCGAACACTGGGCACCTTGCAGTCTCGAATCAAGAAACGCTGTACATTTCTTGTCACTCATACAATGGCAAAAGAATGTTTTCTCTACAGCTACTGGCGTTAGTCGAGGATAAGCGCTTTGTTTCTCAATTCCAAATCTGAAGAACTGACGAATGTCGCTACTCATAAGGACACAACTGCTTCCTGCCCCCCCAAGCTCTTTGACGCAGCGGCTGTCTTTGCATAGTCCCCATTGGTCTCGTTCACGTCAGCTTGAAACGCTCGAACATGCTCCGGCACCTCCTTCACCCGACTTGGACCTCCAGCAACTGGGTCCCCAACATGTTCCCAGATGGGCACCACGCCTGTCCAAACAGATTCGAGCAGATCCTCCCTATCAGTGTCCTTCTTCTCATCTCCAGGACCACCAGTCCTGATTTTACCGCTTCCGTTGACAGCCTTCACCTTCAAGATAGTCGTCGACACCATCTCTGCGTTATCAGGGGGCGATCTGGAGTTTTCCCAGCGGCTAGGGACCACAGAGTTAGTGACTAGCCGCATCGCCCACAGCTTTTCCTCAGGATCCTCGACCAAGCTTCCATACCCGAACAGCACAGCAGATCGGTAGTTGTAGCTGTGCGAGTTGGGTGTTAGGCTGAGGACGATACCATCGACCTTGGTGGCAGCAACGGTCATTGGTAAGCCTTTTTCAGGACCTGCGCGAGCTTGCTTCATAACGCCTGAGCTTACATAGCCATGCAGATAGCAGTCCATTGGCTCGCTGATATCTGCGCTGGGATGATCGTAGGATCCCATGATGCCAATCATAGGCAGCAAAGTCGGAAATGGATCCTCTGGGTCTGGAGAGTTGTAGGAGACATGGAGGACAGGTGCGGCGTTGATGATTGAATGGATGTCTCGCAGGTCGTACGTAGCTAGGATATGTACAATCAATCATTGAGTCCACAGAGAAGAGCCACTAACTGCTACGACGAGATCGAATACCGGAATGAAGCAACTTACCGCGATCGTTCTTGCGATGGACGGTATTTTTCTGGACCTTCGGATAAACTAACGTTCTACCCATTTTGCGGCGAAGAATGTGCAACGGACTCCAAGCAATGGAGTCAGGATTAGCTATTGCTTGCCCCTCTGTATAAAATTTACGTGGCTCTACATTCGTGACTCATAATGCCATGAGTTTTGAACAACGGATATGACAACCAATCAATGATCGGCAGAGAAACTTCCGAGAAAGGAATGTACATCCGAACCGAACTTCCAACAACTATTTACCTACTCTCAATTACTGAAGCCTCTGCCTTGCACCATACAGCAAGACCAGTTCCAGCAGAGAGACTACCAATAGCAGATCAAGAATATTGCAATAAAGATCACGGACGACATACAGTGAGACCACGGCATTGCTCCACCGTAGTCCCAGGTTTGACAGTGCATTGACCGCCATGTCCGTGTTGGTCGATGCAACGAACACATCCATTGCAGACGAGTGCCCGAAGGGCTATAGCTGCAGTATCACCGTAGCCTAGGTTGCTCACCGTATCTGCCTTCTTATAGGTATTAACCTGACCTTTTATTTCAAGTTAGATAAACTCCGAAGACCGCACGACAGCATGGCATAGTTCGAGTCATCAACGCATATGGGGCCTTGCTATGCGATTAGTTCATGGCTAGACAAAGATCGTCTGGGAGTGCCAGCAGGTACGAAACACCACTGCCAATTTATTGAAAATTATAAGGGTTGCCGTGCGTTGCAGTCTGTACAAGTTAGACCAGTCATGGCTGATGCTGGACTATTTAATTGACCCCGAAGATCTGTACAGATCTCTAAGTCAAGCACGGATATAGCCTCAAGTACTCCATAAAGAGAAGCGGATTTGGGAAGTCAGAGCCGACAATCGATGCAAAACGAACCACACCCAAAGATAGACAGCCTGTGATGGATCTTGCCTACACCATTTTAGGTGGCACAAACGCCGACAGAGGAGGCTTCCATGTTCTGATGAGTTGCGGATTTTCCTCATCAGTATTTTCTTGTTTCATTGGATGGATCTCTTGCAGAGTTTTCTGCTCTTGCTATCTTTCAATCAGCCAAGTATACAGGCATCAGGTTTGTATGGTTATGTCGTTGGGACCTGCTTGGAACGGAGTTGTACATTTGCATACTCTTGGAAACAATCATAGGAGGCCTAGACATGTTGGAGAGTTTACCATAAGCTCAGGCATAAGGCAATACTGTTTTATGGTTAACAAAGAGTTTTTAAAAATATCCTTGCTTGGGCTCTGCAACTTCCAAGTCGAGAGCTCTTTTGTTGTGGGTATGGCTCAAATTCTCCAACGTTTTGAGCGCTACTTGTGCTGATTACTACGGAGACTCTTTTTTCACGAACCCGTTCATCTGAGGGCGACCTGAGAGCGTTTCCTCAGAACTGTACCACCTTTCATATTCTACAATCGACCACCAGTTGACTCTGTCATTGAAATGGAAAACGTGTATGGCGGTGATGTTACGTGATGGTCGATCACGTGTGCCTACAATGGCTTATATAGACCCATGATTCAATTTTACCCTCTAATGACGGGGAACACATTGTCTATAGATAACTCAGAGCCATTGTAAATACAACCATCCAAATTTGAGACCTATACATGCAAGAGGAAGCGAGAGTCTTGTCCACGCTCTAGACCCTCGCTTCCTCACGCAGCCCTACAACTATGTACTGACAACGTGGGGAAACTCCATCCCCTCCGCTCTATATATCACACAACGACGGACTAATTGGCTTCCCGTGTGCTCTTTTCTTACATATAGGATAAGTCCTGCATTTGTCTTTACAGTTTCTTTGCTTCTGTTTCCGCACCTGCTATTTTGTAACTCGAGTTAGAAAACTAGCTGCAATTGCCTCTCCTAGGCTTATACTCTCGTACATACGTGTCTCAGTCTTCCAATCATAGCGATTTTTTAATGTAGAAGAACATAGCTACATCTGCCTTTTCAAGTATACGGCCTTTGTGGATTCTCAATCCGATTGTGTCAAGCCGTTCAAAAGTGGCAATGGCTACCAAATCCAGCAAGGCCCAAGGTAGCTCTCCATACTATCCCAGCCATAGTTTACTCTAATGATAACCCAGGCCTTGACTCCTCTCTCAAGAAGCTCTCCATCTCCCCTTCCAGCAAGTCCAAAACCACCAAAGCTCACATCGCAGACAGCTGGGAAGAGGAAGCCTCCTCCTCTATCTCTGACTCAGACACCCTCTCGGACCCCTCAACCCCCACCGACACCAACGAAACACCAGACCCTCCACCACCAACCCCTAGCTCCCCCACCTCCCGCCACGGCCGGCACAAAAGCACAGACTGGTCCGCCTTCGGCAACCCTCAAACGCAGCCTCAGAGCTACTCCACAACTTCAAGTACAACCAGCATAGCTAGAGGTCCTGGGGTGCCGGAAAAGAGACCGGAGAAATCTAGTGCGGCTGCTGGGAGAATGATTGCTGGGGCGTTGGGGGTGAAGGCACCGAAGAAGACGGAGGAGGGGAAGGCGTATGAGAGGGCTGTGAGGGAGAATGAGAGGGTGAGGAGGGAGAAGCTGAAGGAGGAGGGGAGAACGGAGGAGAGGGAAAGGGAGGAGGCGAGGAAGAAGGTTTGGGATGAGTGAGAAATGAAGAGGGGAGAATACGAGGGCATGATACATGATGGGCATTGCTTTTATGGGTGGACCTTTAGGCATTATTGGCTTCGTTCTTGCATAGCATGCATTGGATTTCTGCATTGCAATGTGCCCGTATATTTAGTCGTGTGGACTAAGAAAGCATATGAATCACGAGCGTGAATATGAAGACCTCGCATCTGCAGGTTAGAGGAGATTTCTCTCATCTATAGACTGAGCTTGACCACCGTTCCTCCCTGAATGCATATTTTGCGCCTCGAGCGCCCTCTGCATTGCATATGTAACAATGAAATCATTGCTCGTAGTAAAATGCTGCAGGTATGTGGCTCAAGAAAAGCAACACAAAGCCGCAAACGTTCATATCCATCTGCCGCCTTATTCGAACGCGCTGAAGAAATGTTGAAGTGATCTTAAGCGCCTCCAATTTGCTCTTGGTGCACCTCCAAAGTATCTCCGTCCGCCATCTCGAGCTATGTAGAAAAGACGTTAGTTTTTGGATCGTAGAGAGGAGTTCTGAAGGTATCTGAGAGGAGATGACTCACCGAGTCGGGGCTATCAGTCGGGTTGACCCTGGCACCATCGAACAAGAACCGCACAGATGTTGGGGCTTTGCCCTGACGATCGCAGAAGGCGTTCATGAGCTTGGAGAGAGCTGTGGTGCGCTTGATCTTGAAGAAGACTTCGTTATTGTTGTCTGTGACTTTGATGTTGAGGTGTTCGCTCTTGGGCTGGTCATCTGGGTTGCCTCCAGCGCCTGGGGATTGGTCGCGGTCCGACATGTTGTTTGTTGTAGTGGGGGTGCTGTAGATGAGAGTTGTGGGTGAGGTTGAGAGTATTCAAAGACGCGATTTGCGGAGGTGTTCGGTGTCAGCAGACTCTGTGTTGTGTAGGTAAGCCTTTGCCTTTTCAATGCCTGGTGAGGAAGGTGGTGGGTTGGTTTTTTTGAAGGCAACTTACCGGAGCGTAGGCCGGGCTTTAGCTAATGCTGAATTGCGAGGTACGTGTAATAGCTGTGTGAGAGTCGAGTTGTAACGTTGGAAGAGTAAGAAAGGCTGAGCGTTAAAGGAGATTGTATTTAAGTGTGGTAGAGTGAATGTGAGGAGGATGAGATAATGCGGACCCCACCAATCAGAAGAGGCTTCTAGAACTCCCAGAGGCCGAAAGAACCGCCTGCCTGGGTAAGGTATTTTATGCACACTTTTACGCTAATCCGTGTGTCACAACAAAGAACGATAGGTGGACTACGGATAATTCATGATTGATTATTCATTTGGTAGGCTAGCAAGATGGTGAGTTGTACAAGTGAATTATGGGTACCAATATTACTGCCGCTGATACAAGATTTCAGGGAATGGAAGAAAATCTGAAGACCGATCCTCCTTGCCATCCCCTCGCTGTGAGTCGATTAAAGCTTTCTCGAACGTCTTCATACTAACAGTGAGGTAGTGTGCAATTCAAGGTAAGCCGAAGCAATGGGAACATACAGTATGATATTGTTCTCTGTGCTGATGCTGGTGTAGACTGCATCGAGAAGAATTTTTACAAAGAGGAGAAATGTCAGAGCCAGATCGATGAGCTCTACAGATGCTGTAATTTATTTTATAAACAACAAGGCGACGATGCACATACGGTGTCTTGTCCCAAGGCGAGTCTGCTGAGACTCAAGATGAAGCAACGGTTGCCAAGGCATACGACTGGCGTGAGCGACGGTCATGGAGCGGAGGCCGCTACCGTGGCTGCAGAACGTACATAGAGGCCTCAAGCATTGTAACTTGTTTGTAACACTCGCTCTTGTATCAAAACCTTCACTTCCACGAAAGAATCAGGCTGTTTTGTAGCGAGTGTCAAGGTCCCTCTTAGACGATCGTGAGCACGCTAGGAGATCCTCATGGGACCTGAACAAACACTGATGGTTACTCCTGGTGGAGGTCTGTTCCGAGACTCTAATGATTGCCTGTATAGACATTGTATGAAGAAGAAAAGCATTTCGAAAATTTGCTAGCGTACTTTATTTGCTTAGAAACTTTAAGCGCGGTGAGCTAGCCGCGCCTAATGCAGGAACGGGCGAAATCAACACAGCTCATAAAGTACTCTACGTGATGCACAGAATATTTGAGCTAGGATGACATGTTTCGTACCTGATGAGGCTGTAGTGGCAAGGAAAGCATATGCTTTTGTGGTACACGCGCCTTAATACTCACGTCTAGCGGTCAACATGCCTCCAAGACAAATTCGTGGCGAGGAGAGCTGGAACAGCCTCCACCATTCGGAAGCCTCTGGCGACGTTATTGACGATGGATACTCAGATGACAGCATGCATGACGAGTCAGATCATGATGATGAGTGCCCCACTACTCAATCGCCAAGATATCCTACAATCAGCGACGTTCGTCGAGCCCTTCATCCTTTACAAGCGACTGCAGAACGAGTTGGGAAGCAGGTAGAAGAATCCGCTACAAGCCTTGATCGTTTAAGCAACAAACGACAGCCAAAAACAGCAAAGGACTGTCGGCGTGTGCTTCCCCTAGTTGATGCCTACAAGAAGATCGCCAGTGACACTGTTCGCACTCTGGAAAATGACCATTTGCCTGAGAGGCAACGGCAATTGTCAAAGACAACACGTCGACGTCTTCGGAGCTCTAGTGGCAGATCAACACCCGGTCTTAATCCCGGAGGAGATGATAGGAACCATGGTATGTCGACAACTGTCGACGATCTTAAAAGATGGCAGCAAGAAGAACAGACATGGGATCTATTAGGTCTTATGCTCCAGGTCGAATACCCCATTCCTAAATCCGCTGGTAATAGCTCGGATGTCTCCCCTGATTTTGCTCGGTCTAAAAGTGACACTGAGGTGCACCGTTATTCATCAGAGAAGGATGTATGGGACAATTTCTTAGCAACCAACGATCTGGCTTGGGAACGTCATACAGTTTTACGTTGGTTGCAGAAGTGCGCGGACAAATCAGGACAGGACATTGAGCAGGTAGTACAAGAGCTCGAATCGGGGGCGGACAGAGGGTCGGGGCTTTGGGCACATAGCTGGCTGTACTCAAAAGAGGCGATCAAAGGGCAGAAACGTCTCCGGTCCTGGTCAAAGGCGCTTGAACCAGATGATCCGGGCCTTGATACCTCTTTGTTGAACTCGGAGAAGACCAAAGTCTTGATTACACAATTAGATCCTGATGCAATCACGCGTCAAGGTCGAAACCTGGAGAATCAAGATCTTTTTTTTGAGCGTGCTATGTGGCTGGCTTGTTGGGAGATGGTTAGAAGAGGAAAGGACTGGGACTACCTTCGTGAATGGTGCCAAGAGCGAGTTGAGGGTTGGAGGGCTACTTCAATGCGTTGCGACCCTCGTTTCAGCACCTCGTTAGTCGCGAATTGGCAATCTCGAAGCCTATGGAGAAAGACATGCGCTCTTGCGGCTAAAGATGGTGGTATTGACGATTACGAAAACGCAGTATACGGAGTTCTCAGCGGCTATCTTCCCAGCGTCCAAAAGGTCAGCCACAGTTGGGACGACTATCTGTTTGCACATTACAATTCCTACTTGTTACATTCATTCGAAGAGCATGTGAGGAAAAATTTGCCGGACAGCGTGCCTAATGCGTTGGCAGATAAAAATGGCCCGTTCAATTTCACTGTGTTCGGAGGTCAACGTACACAGTCAGGCAACCAGATTGTAGAGAAAATGGCTCACTTGGAAGCAACAAAGGAAGAAGCAAGAGAGCCTTTCAAGATGTTGCAAGGTAGTCTCATCGCTAGGGCCTTTGACGAATTTGTCTTTAGACACGGTGTCATGCTCGCTCAGGCTGCTAACGCGAAAGGGCCGTCAAAAGTACTTTCGCCAATGAATGGAGACGTCCTAAAAGGAAGCGTTACTGCATCGATCAGTATGGATAATCATGATCTTTTGCGCATGATCACGCATACGATTCTTATCTTTCAAGATCTTGGTCTCGACTTTGGCAGAGGCGATCGCCGTCAAGCCATGGAAAACATTATCGTTGCCTATGTAGATTATCTGAGCAAGGCTGGCAAACAGAATCTGCTACCCGTGTATGCCTCTCGTTTATCTCCCGAAAGATCAGTCTCCTGCTTGGGCCGCCAACTCCCTTTCATCCAAGATCGTGGGGAGCGCCAAACAGCGATGGCGCTGATGAGTCAGTACGGCATTGATGTTCCCGGGGTACTCAGTACGCAACTGGAGATGATAGTACTTGATGCACAGATAGATCCCAATGCTACGACATACCCTCCGCTAGTAATACTCGAAAAATCAAACAACGACCCTGCAAAGCTTCGTTCGATTCAGACTGATTTCATCGGTAACACGATCACGGATGCTCACGCAGATCTCATACATGGCTTCGAGTGGTATCTGCTGCTTGAAGGCTATTGGGCACATACCATGGCGGTGGCAGCTGTGGTCTATAAACATCTTCTTCGTAAGTCACCAAATAGGACACCTTGCATTTATCGAGTCTAACATAAACTTGCTGTAGGCAGTCGCGGGTTGGCAGCAGCGAGGGTTCTATCCCAGACTGTCACGTTCTCTGCAATATCACTCAGCAAAACAAAAAAAATTATGGGCCGTTCAGTCGACATCAGCAAGAATCCAGACGATAGCGAAGACGAGCTAGAAGGAAGAGAGGCAACACGTGGAAAGGGATCACGCAAGTCGAGAAGTCAACAGCGGCGACGCAAATCCTCCGTCCTCCAATTCATCAGTGAACGTGAGATCCTTCTGAATCAAGCCGCGACTTTCCGCGACTTTGAGAAGCTGTTTGTAGCTCTCGACGCGTTGGAAGAATGGAAAGGTCTATCAGTCCAAGCCAAAAAGTAAGCCCAACCACATCGCCACATCATGGTACCGCTACTGATCAACTATTTCGGAACAGATACATCAATCGTCGTCAAGAGGGTAAAATTTGGAAGGAAGACTTTCAGAAGGCGTACCAGAAGGTTGAGACGACTATGGATCCAGTACTTCATGGTTGGTTACAGAATCCTATGGACGGTATGTATGCCCTGCATTATGCTTGGTATAACCGTGACTAAGATATAGGCCAGATGACGAAGCCGAAGAATTCAAGCAAATAAAGATCGCTTGTGTGCCTGAAATCGTGCTTGCTTACAATACAGTCTTGGACTTCAGCTCGCACTACCTCAGCCGGGATCTACTTCTCAAGAGTATGGACATGGCCGCCCTTGTCGCTAATGACGAATCGGATCTGGCCGCATCTTTCGTGGGAGCGGATAGGATGCCTGAACTCGTTGATTCATTCGCGTTTTTGAGTAAGACAATCATCCAGGCAGATGATCGGGGACCCAAAGGTGGAAAGAGCAAGAAGAAGCGAAATGGTGAAAGTCTGGATATCTGGACTGTACGAGCCCCATCTACTGGAAAGTAGTGGACTATGGTTTTCGTGAATGATATGTTTCAATATCACAATCACAGCGCATGCAGGAGGAGATTTGAGCACAATGAAACAATCCGAGCGAAAAGTGGTCATCAAAAGTGCATAGCCTTCTTTTAAGGCATGCTTTCATTTATCTAAAGTACCACGTTTCGTGTGGGTGCGAGCTGGCGCTTAGACCACGGGGGAAAAGCTGTCTCAATGAGAATACCAATCAAGCTTCTGACATATCCCTCAGTGCATCTGCATGTACTGCGGTGGCATTTAGGCAATAGTACGATATTGAGCCCAATCATCTGTAGAGTACACCTGAACCTAGCTTGCTCGGCCGGCCTGGTATGTGGCCGCAGGATTCAAGCTGAAGATTCGCCAATGCGGCCCGCGAGCCATCCGCGTAGATAGAAATACGGCGCGAGCAAGGCTGTAGCTATCAACACCAAAAGTAGAATATGATCGATCTAAGATTTGACGCAATAGGGACAGCGCCGCAGCGATAGAAAGGTTCTCTTCGGGTAACCAACAATGCGCCCTTTATGCGATGATAAAAGGTGGACTTCGTTGCCGCCATTAGCGGGGAAATTGGGGCAGTGCAAACAGAATTGCGCTAACAGTGAAGGGCCAGCGACCTCTGCATCGACAAGGATTAGTTCAAGAGTACTCGTAGCTAATGGTGGGCCAGTCAAAGAAGGAAGGCTTCAGATCTTCGTTCACTTCACCGAAGTCTTCAATGACACCCACAATGGAAGGTTTTTGACAGGCTCTACACCTAATGGCACCCTGGTGGAGAGGAAGGAACGCCTATGGAAGATTGCTCGCACAACGAGCGTCCACCCCTTGCGGAAAAGATTGGGAAGGGGGAACATTGGTCTAGAAAGGCCAAGATATTGAGCGTCGGAACACCTCGCACCTCCCCCTCTCGAACATCTAGCATAAACATTGAGAGATTCCGGTTCCACCATCACTAAATACTACATCTTTACTCGCGCAGTGTCACACCAATAGTCTACCGACCTCCGCCCCCTACACATGACTTGGAGGAATCGTCATCTGCTCCACACCTTGAATATCCATCCATCAAGCATACCATGACGGACGCTCAAGACGATGGTCAAACGTCGCCGCCTCCGCCGTATGCTGCTCGCCGGCCACGAGCGCCCACTATAACCATCAATACTTCTGCAGTTAGTCTTCCTTTGCTTGGCCTTTGTTCATCGCCACTATTTCTACTCTTATTAGGCCTCATATTGACCATTCTGTCTGATCGTAGAGTGAACAGAATGAGGACCGCGATAGTGAGCCTGGGCCTCTGCTGAGCGAGTCTCCACGGACAGACCTTCGAACTGCACACTCCTTTGACAGCAATCGACCGACCTCTCCACACAACGTCTCGTCGCCCAAATCCAAATGGTCAGATCTACGACCTGACAATTTTCTTTCCGTTCCTACAAATCGCTCGAGAGGCAACTCTGTTGATTCAGAGGAGCCAGGCCATTCTCCAACGACATATAGCGGTGACACTTCCGTGCCTTCTTTAGCCTCGACGGCGGAGGATAGGTCGAGCACGGCAGTTGGTAATGATAATATAATAAACGACGAGGAAGCATTGAAACCGGATCCTGGAACAGAGCCCGATTTCCAAGTTGAAGATAACAAGTTCGCTTTCACCCCCGGTCAATTGAGCAAACTGCTCAATCCAAAAAGCTTTGCTGCTTTCCACGCACTAGGGGGCTTGAAGGGTCTTGAAAAGGGATTACGCACCGATAGACTGGCAGGCCTCTCTCTTGATGAGAAGCAGCTTGATGGAACAGTTTCATTTGATCAAGCTGTAGCAGCTGGCGCAGAGCGCAAGAATCCTGAGGAAGACGAAGGGCGGTTTCTGAGAAGGACGACTACAATGGGAACAAGGAAGTTCTCAGAAGATACATTCATCGATCGCAAACGTATCTTCAAAGACAACCGTCTCCCGGAAAAGAAAGCCAAGAGCATATTTCAACTCGCATGGATGGCCTACAACGATAAGGTATTGATTCTGCTATCAGTTGCCGCCGTCGTTTCCCTGGCTTTGGGCATCTACCAGTCTCTTACGCCCCAGCCGAAGGGCGAAGCACCAGTACAATGGGTCGAAGGTGTCGCTATCATGGTAGCTATCGTTATTGTTGTCGTCGTGGGAGCAGGCAACGACTGGCAAAAAGAACGACAATTCGTCAAACTCAATAAGAAGAAAGAGGACAGAGATGTCAAGGTGATCAGATCGGGCAAATCCCGGGAATTATCAGTACATGATGTCCTAGTTGGAGACATCATGCACCTTGAGCCTGGAGACATGATTCCCGTCGATGGCGTTTTCATTTCTGGGCATAACGTCAAATGCGATGAATCCTCAGCCACGGGCGAGTCTGACCTGCTCAGAAAAACCTCAGGTAACGAGGCGTACACCGCTATCGAGTCACATCATAGCCTCTCGAAACTGGACCCTTTCATAATATCCGGTGGAAAGGTATCCGAAGGCATTGGCACGTTTCTCGTCACTGCAGTGGGAGTCAACTCCAGCCATGGCAAGACCATGATGTCTCTTCGCGAAGACTCCCAGAGCACACCCCTCCAATCGAAGCTCAACGTTTTGGCGGAATACATTGCGAAACTTGGGCTCGGTGCGGGCCTTCTCCTTTTCGTAGCAACATTCATCAGGTTCTTAGTCGATCTACCCATACTGGGCGGTGCTAGTGAGAAAGGACAACGCTTCCTCCAAGTCTTCATCGTCGCTGTCACTATTGTGGTCGTCGCAGTTCCAGAAGGCTTGCCCCTTGCTGTGACATTGGCTCTCGCGTTTGCAACTACTAGGATGCTCAAGGATAATAATCTAGTCCGTCTATTGCGAGCGTGTGAAACAATGGGGAATGCTACGACCATTTGCTCTGACAAGACGGGCACTCTCACCCAGAACAAGATGTCCATAGTTACCGGAATTCTAGGCACTAGATCTCGATTTGGCAATAGAAGCAGTCCAGACATTTCCGCTTCGAGTTCTCCGGATTCTCCAACGAAAGGCAAGGCGGTGGCTGCAAAACAAGACCCTGAAGACATTCCTATCAGAGACTTTGTCGACTCCATCGCCGACGATGTCAAAGAATTGCTGAAGCAATCGATTGCAGTCAACTCGACGGCCTTTGAAGGGGAGGATGAAGGGGGCCAGACCGTCTTCATTGGATCGAAAACCGAAACAGCTCTACTCAGCTTCGCTCGAGAGCATCTTGCTATGACGTCCGTCAGCGAAGAGAGAGCTAATGCTAATGTGGTCCAATTTGTTCCGTTTGACTCCGGCAGGAAATGCATGGCAGCAGTCATCAAGCTCAGTGACAAGAAATACCGAATGCTAGTAAAGGGCGCTTCGGAAATACTCCTTGGAAGATGCACTAGAATCATTCGTGATCCTAGGGAAGAAACTTCAGAGACTAATCTTACCCACGAAGATATCAAAATCCTCGAGCAAGTTATTGACACTTTTGCTACACGGTCGCTGCGAACAATTGGCCTTCTATTCAGGGATTTTGAGCAATGGCCACCACGTGGTGTCCCAACCCAGGAGGATGATCACCAGCAGGCTATTTTCGACAAAGTCTTCAAGGAGATGGTATTGCTTGGCATTGTTGGCATACAAGATCCACTGCGTGAGGGTGTGGCGGATGCCGTTCATGCCTGCCAGAATGCTGGGGTATATGTACGGATGGTTACAGGAGATAATCTTTTGACTGCAAAGGCTATTGCTGCAGAGTGCGGAATTTACACCGAAGGAGGTGTGGTCATGGAAGGTCCTGCCTTCAGAAAATTAAACAAGAAAGAGATGTACGAAATTATTCCGAAGCTCCAGGTGCTTGCTCGATCAAGTCCTGATGACAAGCGGACTTTGGTCAAGAGATTGAAGGAGCTTGGAGAGACTGTCGCTGTTACGGGTGATGGCACAAATGATGCTCCTGCGCTGAAGATGGCTGATGTTGGCTTTTCAATGGGTATTGCTGGGACTGAGGTGGCAAAGGAGGCATCAGCAATTATCTTGATGGATGACAATTTCGCCTCTATCGTCAAAGCAATTATGTGGGGCAGAGCGGTTAACGATTCCGTCAAGAAGTTCCTTCAGGTTCGTCGTCCACTTCAAGCTTTGAGAGTCCCGACTAATTTACTCCAGTTCCAAGTCACAGTCAACATCACCGCTGTAGTCTTGACGTTCATATCTGCTGTCGCCAGCCCCACCCAAACCTCCGTCCTGACCGCTGTCCAGCTTCTCTGGGTCAATCTCATTATGGACACCTTTGCTGCCCTTGCCCTAGCCACTGATCCACCAACACCAAGTATTCTGGATCGAAAACCAGAGCCGAAATCCGCACCTTTGATAACCTTGAATATGTGGAAGATGATCATCGGTCAAACCATCTTTCAGCTAGTCGTCACCCTAGTTCTGAACTTTGCTGGGACATCCTTACTTTCCTACTACTCCGACAGGGAACAAGGCCAATTACAAACTCTGATCTTTAATACTTTTGTTTGGATGCAAATATTCAATCAGTACAACAACAGACGACTCGACAACAAGCTCAACATCTTTGAGGGCATCCATCGGAATTACTTCTTCATTGGCATACAATTCATCATTGTCGCAGGTCAGATCATGATAGTTTTCATTGGGGGTGCGGCCTTCTCTACACATCGACTCAACAAAGCTCAGTGGGGTTACTCTGTGGTGCTTGGACTACTGTCTATACCTGTGGCCGTCATGCTTCGCCTTATTCCTGACGAGTTGATACAGAAATTGATTCCAACTTTGTTCATCCGAAAAGCAACTCCCAAATTGTTCGTGTCAGATGAAGAGCATCAATATCAGTGGGCCCCGGAACTAGAAGATATCAGAGAACAATTGACCTTCATGAAGAAGCTTCGAGGTGGTCGCCTCAACATGCTTAGGTATAAACTTCGACATCCGGTAGAGACATTGTTACCGCGATCAAGAAGCGCTTCTTCCCTCCAATCACGGTCGCGAACCAACTCGCCGCCTCAAACACCGACGGGCGACCAAGCGGGCAGCGAGAACGGCAACCTCCAACCACCTCGCACCCCTGACTCCCGCAGATCGATGCGGCGGTCACCACGGTCGAGATCGAATTCTGCATTTGGTCCAGCTGCTGCCATGGCCGCTACAGGCATCGTCGCTGGCAGTGTCGCTGGCTGGTCACCGATCGGTCGGAGGAGCGAAGAAGGACAGAGCAGATTTTCGAATGATGGACGGTCTCAGCTGGAACATGAGCAAGGTGTTGAGATACATCCAGCGACGAGCTCCCCTGACTCGGTTGTTGTCGAGCATCCGGAGGCGAAACATGCGCCGCCGAGTCAGGTCCCGGAGATCACGCCTGCGCCTTCGTCATTGGCTCCTCCTCAGCGAGTTCATTGATAGAGGGGTGTGGAGGCTTTCCATTCTTAGGGTGTGTCTTTTTACAAATACATGGTTTGCACCTCATGAGTCTACGAAGATGGAAGGTGATACCATTACTGTATTTGCTCTTTTTGCCTAAGGGCTGGTCTGTTGCCAGGGAAGAGCATCGGCGCTGAGGTGTACAATTAGAAGATTTCGCTGCCAGACCAGCGCGGAAAACAAATACATCTTGCTCAAAAATGTGCTTGTTGCGATGTATCTTTTGATACTTTGTGGGCTTTTCTCGGACATGGTAGCGTGACTGAAGAGCAGTGGTAGTACACCATGACTTCGGAAATTAGAAACATTACATCTTGAGGACGATTCCCCTCTGCTACCCTGCGTTTTTGGTCTCATACCCAGAACACAAGGTCAGTCCTCGATCGTTCAAAGGATAGCCGCAACATCGGAAGGCTAGAGACGATCTCTAGCAAAGCCTTCAGACGCTGATGATGAACTGTTTGATCAAAGGTTTTGAGCAAACTCTCTGGCTATGTCTACTCCGACAACATCACTTCACGTGCGTTTGACCCACAACGAGCTGTTTTTTGAAAGGTGCTTTGGATCGACTTTGTAGTCTCAGCCTTATTTGTGAACTGCTTATCAAGTAATAACAGAGTCATTGCTCACTAGAAGCGGTGGTCTGCTAATTCTCGCCAATACTATCCTTGGCCTTGCTTTGTGGTATTATGTTCTAGATACTCGATCACTCAACATCCGTAATCTCCAGTTTCCTACGTGACACACAGACATTTCCAACATGGCATTTCCTGAGGTGTTCAATCACACCAAAAGCGGCACGGACCAGCGCATCAAACATCATGCAAAACAATGAGGTGGGTATTTGACACCAAGAAGGTGCTAGTAAACGACTCCGCCAATCTGCGGATTAAGCTGGAGGTGATAGGTGCGTCGGAGGTCTTAGTGACGGTTTTGAGCCTTACCATGCATGATGCTCCAAGGCGTAAAGTAAAAACGGATATTGCCAAGCGTCTTCTTCGAACAAAGAATACAAACAAAACCACAACACCATTGAATCAGCGCCACTAGGAATCGGACCCAATATGATATATAATGAAACCAAGCAAACGCGAACCACATAATTGAATAGCGGCGAGCAGGGATCCCTCGGATGTCGCTTCGGTTAATTAGCGTGATCAATCGTACTCAATGTGGAGTCCGCTGACTATGGTACTTACACAAAGCAAAGAGATACCATTCCACGATCGGGTCTCTGCACTCTTACAGCCATGCGTTATCATATCCGCTACTACGAATAAAATTGCGCCATCACTTCAATCCTACCAATCAAAACACCATGAGTATGACTCCGCCACAGAAGGTCGGTTTGAGCACGTTAATTGACACTCTATCGGGAGTCCATTCCTTGTCTGGAGCAATGTTGACCTCATGCGGCATCTTTAGATGGTTGCCTTGTTGTGTATCTAATTTCCTCGATATACGGGCGTGTCCCAAGTCCTTGTCTTTCAGAATGCAGAACTTGGATTTTGTTTGCAAAATATATTGTGTCTCCCTCAGTCTTTGTCTTTCTCCGTCTTGTTCGTGTGACCTGCGATCTTGACGGATCTCGGCTCAATCTCACAGCATGGCGTTAGTATTGTTCTTTCCCTTATTCCCAAGTGGCACGACTCAAGGCTATTAACGTCCCTGTTGAACTTTCTTCACGTCTTCTGATTCTTGCTATCAATTCATTGTCTTCATTGAAGGATACTTGGCCATTCTGTTACCTGTTACCACTCATCGGCCGTCAATCTTACTCTCACGCATTTCATGTCTCCTCTTAGATACATCAGCGCACCGTCAACCTACCACGTGGAAATATGACGCTGACTTGACACCAGTAAATCAAATCCCAGAGAAGGCCCTAAGCCTGTCCCTGCCAAACCTCCGACTACTGCACATCATGCTTACCAAGCCGACAAGTATCGAGACACTCTGAACAAGCTCTGTCACAATGATAGTCCTCGTCAAGAAAAGCCTGTACATCAATGGCTCCAGGAATGGGAACAGAAGCGGAGCAGCATAATCACTGCTGTTGCCCATGCTGAAGTCTTGCAGCCAAGCCTAAGCTTTGAGACGTTGTATCATTATGTAAAGCCATCCAACAATATGCCATGCTCAACACCCTGATTGTCTAGCTTGCGAACAAAAAGTCTTCCTCAGAGGATCGCCGACGTGGTGCGCGACTAGAGGCTCTAGAGTTAGGAGAACATTTTTGCTGGTCCTTCCTTTGGGGCTGGGGAGCTGTCGGGGAGCTTTACTTTACCCCGTATAACACAAAAGACACTATCTCGAGAGTCTTCTTCGAAAATACTCTAGCGTCTAACAAGTTTGTATGGGGTCAGACTCACTTTCAAGGGTCAGGTGATATCGGGTCATGTTCGCGCACCATTTTACGCGGTCGACGCGCCAATGAGATAGCGTATTAGCGGGATTACCCGTGAGATCAAGGATAGAGTATGTGCGTTAGCTCCTGGGCCCGCTCTTAGCGTGCGTCCAGATCAATTCCGCCAATCATTATTGCACTTCACAAACAGATACCGCTACGAACATGCCAAATGGACCCGGAGCAAGCCTCCAAGTCTCGTCTGGCGCACTCTGACCTTATGGAACAGTATTAGCTGGTTGCCTTGTTGCTATTCTGATTTCCTCGATATAGGAGCGTGTCCCCATGTCTTCTCTTTCAAAATGTGTCAACGATATAGATCGTTTGCAACACTCTACGTACTGTCCCATTAGAGCATGTTTCGACTCCTCTCGTGCCTGTGATCTACAGCTTCTAAGATTGTCGATTTCCACTCCAATAAAATGGCGTTAGTCTCCTTTCGATTTTCTTCAGAGCGCTAGACTCGAGGCAATCTACATCCTTTTTGAACGTTTTTTCTTCATGAACCTCTACCATGTTTCTGAAAGAGGTTGTACTTCGCTATGTCGCTCGTCGCTATTCATCCATCATGATCCTCCATCTCATGCCCCTAATTGACCATCTGGCGGATTGCCAGATTGCTAGTTCGAAATACGTCGCTGACCTCGATATAAGCGGTTCACGCCCTAAAGACGAATACAAGCCCCAGCCTAGCTCTATCAAGCATCCGACTATCGCTCACCAACCTCCTAAAGTCAACAAGCATCGAGATACTGTGAGCAAGCTCTATCACAACGATAGTCCCCGCCAAGAGAAGCGTGTACCACAATGGCTCTATGAATGGGAGGAGAAATGGAACATCATAAGCAAGGATGAGAAGCTTACAGGTAGACGCCTTTCTTGATATCAAAGACGCCGTTGCTGAGATTCTGCAGGAAAGCCTAAGCTATGATAAGATGTTTTCTGGGTCTGGCCCGTAATTGTGCTTTCCCGATAGCCTCTTCAGCGCTCTACGTTGCAAATACTAGGACTTCATTGATATCTGTTGGACCTTTAATGATTTGAAAATATACACTGGACATATACTCGCTTGAACATGTTCAGTGTATTCGGTCCAGGGTTGAGACAATCAATGTTGTTTTAGACAAGGCTATTCTCGTCGGATGATTTCTTCGCGCAGATGATTTCAAGCATCAAAGTATAGAGTGGTAACCAAAAAAAGAGTGGCATGCAACTACATGACCATTCATCATGGTCACCAAGTCCGCTGTAACGATGTCTGTAATAGTATGATAGAAATTGATACGAAACTGAACCAAGATGCATCTATACTGCCTCGAAAGTCTATTACCTAAAGATGGCCTTCTGCTGGTACGACGAGGGTGAATCGCGGCTATCGCAGGCTTACTTATCCCATAAACCGGCACGATTTTGCACACCCTTTTTGCTGGCCCTCGTTGGAGCGTTACTCTTGAATTGGACCCGTCAATGCCACAGAGCCACTAAGTAATCAATCGACGGCCCCTTCTGTGCCAGGTTTGCCTTCCTGTGATGGACATACCTTTTCATATGCAGACTAGAGTTCCCAATTATTGTTTCCTAATCCATTGGTCCAATTGTTGTTCCCTAATCCATTGGTAGACCCTTGATGCCTTTTGTCCTTTGCTAAGTTGTGATGTAATTCGCATTGGAACAATCAACACTCCAACTATTCCCATCTTCAAATGCTTGCATGTGCATCCGGCGGTGTCTCCGCGTCCAGATTTGCGCTATCAGATAGCGATCTGTCTCGGCATGGAAATCAAAGGCAGGAACGACATCTGTGATCGGATTGTCTGAGCTGGCAGTCCAAAGTGTGGTGGGGACCTCACAGGGCAGGGCTCCCGGTGGTCCATCTTCCTGCAAGGTCTTGTATACTAAATACACTAGACCATCGCTGGCCAATACGCATAGTCGATAAAAGCTAGGAAAATTTGAAAATCCGATGATGGAAATGAGCGGTCTTTAAAACGCGATGGTGTGCCAAACTATGGCGAACACCCTTTCTACTAGCCCATAAGGCAAGCTTGCCATGGACCCTTTTGCTTAAAGTTGCAGTATGCGGGAATTCGATTGCTGGGTATTTTGCCGATTACGCGAGGGTTCTGGAGATGCCTCCACCCTTGCTGACAAGGTCTCGATACTCAAACCCAACAGTGAAAATGCAGCAGGCAGTTTTTCTCGTGCGTTGTGACGCTTGATACAAGGAGTGTCAGAAACTCTTTGCTTCTTCCAGTGCCCGAGAAGTCAAGACCAAGTTTTCCTTGACTTCTCTTGTCTCTGTGTGAATACACACCCTGTAATGTCGATTTAAGACGGGGATTGCATGCAACATGACATGGGTCATCCTTTCCCCTATCCCTTCAACCGGCGATGGGCTCGTTTAGGGCTGATGCCAAACGAACGAGCCCATCCTGCGCCGCTTGAAGGGATACCCTTCCTCCTCGTGTGTCTATGGACATCTGTAATTATCCCAAGTACCGATCTCCACACCGAACACATATTCGTTGTCGCACGCAGTCTTCCAATATTCTTGATGTCCTAGATCTTCTTTGAAATGGTTCCTTACCTTGCGTTGGGACCCTATGTTTCTGAAAAAAGCTACTAAAAATCGTCCTAATAAATTGGCCTCCAAAATCTACCCAGAGTCAGTACGTGAACCACGTTCAACAATTGGCCAGTATCTTCATAGGAGCCAGGGAAACTCCAAGCATATTAGACAAGCTTCGTCAAAATGATAGTCCCCCAGCAAGAGTTGCTTATGCCCCAATGGCTCCACGAACGGAACGAGAAGTGGGAGCGTATGAAGTATAAACGGAAAATCCCCGCATGTAAGTAAATACCTCAGTACTATAATTGTTCGTTGCTGATACCTTGCAGCAAAGACTAAGCTTTGATCTCTTTGGGCATTGAAGCCCACGTTTATACTACCTTAAAATTCTCATTGGCGCTCTGATATTCAAGATCGATCTTTGTACCCCTTTTATGCGCTTGACGGTGGTAGGAAGCGTTAAGATGAGACTCTGCGTTATGTTGAAATCTAGCTTAGTGGTGAATTACCTTATACTACTATGGTATGTTCAATCTACATCATACAATGCAAATGAGGTGACAAGGCCGCGCTTGTCGAATTGATTCTTGCATAAAATAATGGTTGACAGGGTACTATCGTCTCCAGTAAATGGTGTTATTATTCTAGGGAATCGAGGCTATATGGGTCCGGTGAGCATCCCGACTAGATGTGCACGAACGCGGGAGAGATGACCAGAGGAGTAGTCTAGATTAGTGTCAAAGAATATACGGATCAATGGCGGTTTATCCATGAATCAGGGCTAACAAGGTGACGTTTTTTGGCTCCCATGTGGATAATTTTAGACCAACGCAGGAGGCCTGGGAAGTAGGACTGGGGCTGGGAAGACCTAGCGTTGCCTTCCAGATGTTAGAAGCTGCATGTCATGGGTATCGGAGAAGTTCCGTGGAGTATACCTGGATTCTCGAAAACAAGTGACCTGCTCAAGACACCCGATTCAGCATTAGGATTGTCAGTTGCACGTAACATCTGAGGACTACGGCAAATCTTGAGTCCTGATCTTGTAGCATCAGTAAGCGATCCACCGAGGCGCTAGAATAGGGATCTCCCGGTGTGGCTCCGGGGCAGCCCTAGGTGCCGTTTAAGATTACCTCGGCAGAAGTTCGGTTAATCTGCCTTCATGTCGCGTCAGCCTGCCGTATCCGTCCTCGGCTTACAACAAATATTCGTCCTCGGCTTACAACAAACGGGGCATCCAACCATGTTGTTGGAACGCAATTAACAGAAACGGGATGTTGTTGTTGACAAGGTAGCAAGCCACATACCAATAGAGGTCTACCCAGCGACAGAATCCCCAACTTTGTTGGTTTACTTTATGCTACGCATCAAAATCTTTGTTCCGTCCGCCGCACCCATTGGTCGCTTCCAGATTTTTCACACATGTTTGGTCGCCGGTAAACCCCAACTAAAACATGAATAGCTGCTGTAACAACATACTATCAAAAAGAGAGATGCCTTTATACCAACGTTTTGGGATGCGTCTCGGGCTTGAGACAACCGGGTTAATTAGGCAAGGCTGCGCTCGTCCCACAGGTCTTCACGCACACGATACTAAAAATCACGTGACTCTTCATACCTAGAAGAACTATCTTCGTTTCGCCCAGGCAGCGGTTGGTCTCGAAATGCGTAAGTATCGTAAGCAAGGGCGACACACGCGCAACAGGAGCAGAAATAGCTATTTGCCTGAATTTGCTGACGACCGATTTTTGCCTCAACTTCGGTGGCTTTTTTAGCTTGCCCAATTACCATTATTACTCTACCTAAGCCGCTCGAATCCAGATCATCCCAGGCACACCCATGAATTGACCCCACCATCGCTCGATTCACCTTGCCCCTTCACCACAGAAATCAATGCAAGATGTTTCTGTTAGGCTTACAAAAGCGTCGGCGCCTTTTTCATGAATGCTGCAACTGAGGCGCTTGCTCTAGTCTTGTCCGTAGTCGTGTTGCCGCAAGCTACATGCTTTGTAAACCGCTGCACTGTGAGCTCTTTTCAAAAACCAGCCTCTACAATGCTACCCGTGGTATGGAGCGATGTTAGAAATTACGCGGATCGCGGATCAATGGTTGGTCGTTTAATATCGACTTATTTGGCTCCCTTACGAGTATGATAACCCGAAATCCTCACCGCAATTCGCTGCTTCAATTCGCAGATCTACCAATCAGAAGAGACCTACAAGGACCAGCGCCAAGGCCCCTCTCCCGTCGAACCCAACATTGCGCGCGTCTTCCAATCAGAAACGCTACAATGACCAAACATCATAAAGTTTACCCTACTGCTGTCCTCGGCAAAGACCGTCTCCCTTCGGACCCAACCTTGTGTGATCCTCCTACAAGGCGTGACGCACTGGCCTATCAGATTGTGATACCGAGCTGTTGATTCTTGTTCCGTATCATTGTCATGTTTCCTCCAAACTACACATATCTGCAGCCGCATCAGAGGCGAGCGGGGATATTCCAGTTGACGATCATAACTATGCTTAAGGTGATGTCTGCTGGCTACGTACGAGTACCGACCTATCCCTGCTCTCGTCTAAGTGCGTCTCAGAATATGGGGTGACTGTTCCACTCTGCAGCCATAGATTCTGTCTTCCTCTGCGAGCCAGTGCCATGCAGGGTATCAGATCCTACTTTCTCTTTCACATATACTGACGTGGAGGCCCGCTTACATGGGTCGAGTTGGTTCTCGTGGACTCTATTGATTAAGAATTCGTTTAGTTTGCCCCCCTGCACCGAATATGGAAGCCCCCACCATGGACGGTGTCGTCTTCAGTGATATGCACCATACCACGCAGATGATAAGGAAGGCCGGAGCCCCAGTCTGTGTCCTTCAATTTGCGTTATCTTTCAGACCGCATTTTGTCCGAAGTAATTTCTAAAAACTCCCAGCATATGTTCTTTAACATCTCGACCATACAGCCGCACACCACCTCGATCGCTTCAAGACAGAATGAGGTACATAACACTTTCCTACCTTATTGACGTAGTCCTGCGCTATTGGCGCCTTGACGCCTTCCTGGACCATTTTCACTTCCTTTGTTCTTCAACGCGTTTCGTAGAACCTTCACCAATGTATTCGGGGTTGTGAGTCCAGTCGTCCATTTCCTCGTTATCAACCTTTCTTTTTTGAGGCCTCACGCCTTCTTTCTTGCTCAATTCATACCTCAGTGGGGACTTGTCATGATATATTACTGACACTTCCTGTACTAGTGACCAGAGCCCTCGAGACAGCCAGCAATCTGCAACTGGCGGGAATTTGCCTGGATCTTCCCAAACATACCGCGATGCGAAGCAATACCTTCCTGGGGGCAAATACTACCATGCAGTTGTAGCAGATGTCTGTCGTAACCCTCGAGGTAGCCAGCCAATTACGCAGTGGTTGCGCAAATGGGAGAAGAGGTGGGAGGACGTCAGCAACGAGCGCGGCTCAGCAAGTCAGTTGTTCCCAGAGCACTGCTACCTGATTGTTTTTGCTGATAAATTGTTATAGCGTAGCGATCGCGGGTTGTTATAGTGTGTAAGATGATCGGGACTGTTGGAAGTCCCAAGCCTTGGGCTTGTAGGTAAGCGGTGTTCCGTTCGCAAGGCGTGGGATATTGTTGTTAACCCCTGAAGGCATATCTTAGACTTCGCGTATCTTACCTCGTTGTAGCTACAGGTACCCCCACACAAATTACGAGCCCGGCTCGACCTCGTCGATGAGGCTTGATCCTAGCGCAGCGCAACAAGAAGATGTGGTGGCATGAAGGCGTGAGATTGAGTGAGAAAGGGCGTACCATGTGTTTGGGGACGCCAGGGACAATTGAGAATCTTTCATAGATTTCAGATAATATTGCAATTTCGGATTCTTCTTACCTTTCAAATTCGATGTCTCCTTAATCATTAAATTCGAATCCTTATAAGATGAATTTCATAGCACCTTTCACGTTCGGCTGTTGTGGATGGTGTCTTCTTGACAAGAGGAGTCGTAGGTACAGACGAGCATCGTGTTGCACGATTTGCTAGTGCCACACTCGATCTTCTCGCCGCGCGTTGTGGGCCTAGAGCATTGCCGCCCGGGTCGTTCTGTTGCGCGTCTTAGCTGTTGTAGGTTACAAAACTCAAGATCACATAATTTCAGTGCCGAGTGTCTCAGCCGTTTAGAGCCACAACTTAGCACAAAGTATGGAGAGACCTCACTTCTATACCCCTAGTAGACTGTGCACAGAGGCCTAGGAGAATTCAGGCAAAACAAGGCAAACAAGAGGGTCAGCAAATAACCCCACATTCGCCACAACATGAAGGAATCAGATTAATCACCATTGATCTTGATGGCGTATCAACACTACTAGTCAGACTCGTGAAGAATATGTAATGATCATGTATCATAATGACGGATGGGATACCCAGACACCTCTGTGCTTTCGAAGCTCATCATAGCTGTAGACCACCTCATTAGATAGGACTGTGCCTCAAGGCAAGCAACAAGCGCGCAGAGGGGTTTTCAAGCCTCTTCACAATTACTAGTATGAGCTCACAGCGCTACAAAGATAATCCAACGTCGCAGTGGTGGGATGCACAGGAGCACGTTGGGTCAGATATTGGTGACGACGTGGGTCTACGTGTCCACCTCTCCCGAGGCTGGTTGGCGCCGACGGCTTCGATAGCGGCGATTGAAACTTGGATGGTATGGATGACAGAAAGGTTCAAGTGCCATAACAGAAGGTTGACGGTAGGAGCAAATCTCACCTGATTGGGACGTGAGAAGGGCAAAGTAAGCGCCACTCACAAGACAACAGTATCCCCTGATGGCTAGCAATCCGCAAATAGCTTGTTGCATTCGCTAGTCCCGGTGTAGCCTTGGGCTTCTTCTAGGTTGGATTCGAAGTCGGGTCGGAAGGGACAATTGAAGCTGTGCGCCTTGAATTCATGCTATGTCCCAGATGACGGGTGCGGGATGCCCTGGGGGCGCAAAAGAGGCTTGGGGCGCAAGGTTCAAATTGGTGAGGGGCGCAAGGTTCGGATTCCAGGCGGACTTTCTTCGATTTGTATGAGGATTACACCAAAATCTAAGTTCTGTGTCCTAGAGTTGCCATCGCTAACAGTACTGACCGCCGTTTGCATCTCTACTACTTTCTAGCACGCCGTCGCCCCCAGCCTCATTATAGCCCTCGCCCCTCACCGACCTCCCTATCGCCAGCCCGCCATACCTCTATGGTCATATGAACCCGTCCTCAGCCAAGAACTCCCTCACTCATCCGCTCCGCCAGTAGGCATGGGAGCAAGCTAAGGGCGAGTCGCAGCCTCGCCGGGTAAGAGCAAGGGGTCCTATATTAGAGGCGGAGGGTAAGGCTGAGCCTTTTGCCCCTACAAGGAAGCGATCCAAGAATAACCTCATCGCCGCCATAGATATAGACGTTCTTGAGTCAATTCAGCCAATAGGATGGGGCGGAATACTGGGGTGGAAGAGCGACAGCGACGTATGGGAGGCATAAACAGGGTGGATAAGCTACAGCTATATATGCGACAGCGATATACCGCGTAAGGCGTTCATGATGGCGACGGCAATATATTTGATCATGGGGTACTCAGATTTTGGTGTAAGCCCCATACAAATATAAGTGGCTTGGCATCCCGAACCTTGCGCCCCTCACCAATTTGAACCTTGCGCCCCAAGCCTCTTTTGCGCCCCCAGGGCATCCCGTGACGGGTGTCCTGGGAGCAAGCAAGTTGGCATACGCTACGAGAACAAAAATTCCAGGCAACAGTCGAGATCCGGACATACGATAGGAAGTTTCAGGTTCCACAATCAGCATGCACAGACGGGCTAGGTCCAGAGCACAAACAGCAGGTGGCGGGCAAAGTTGGTGGTAGCGACCATTGTTTCGAAATGATGGAGCTCCTTTAGGTTACCTGCATTTGATATTCGTCAAATGATTTGTTTCATTAACAGCCAGCGGGAGATGTCGCCATTCCACCATAATAGAGCACGTACGTCTCGCGCTAATACTGATATCGCGTCCCAATCAATTACGAGTCCCACGCACCTTGTGTGCGCCCGAATTGCAGACAGGAAGGCTAGAGCTGTACCCCACAGCCCCAACTCAAAACTTACGCTCGGAACATGGCGAGATGGGGGGCAGGTTGATTGATTTTCTTGTCTTGAAAAAAGATCTTGCGATTCCCGTCCATAACTATCTTACTTCGCGCTTCAGGTCTCCCAAGGTTGCGGACTCGGACCACCGTCTAGCCACATGGGATATGAGGGTCTCTGCTATTTCTGCTGACCGTGCGATGTGCGATTGTAGGCTCAAAAAGCCTTCTTAGACCCAACGTTTTCAATGTCGAACCTCCAGTCGATGGCTGATGTTGCCTTTGAACTCGCCAATAATTCTAGCTAGTCAACCTCCAATCACGACTTTCTCCAGTCCGAGTCCTTTTCCGTGAACCATTTCGTTGCACACAGTATGACGTTCGTTACCTATTCTTTTTCCTCCATTGAGTCTTCTCGAATGTTCTTCCCACTTGGGGTCATTCTGTGCTTCTACATTTGTATAATGTGGAAAGGCTAGCTGACGATAGAGCTAGTGGTTCGAACCTCAAGGATGGTACAAATACCCCTCAAAGCGACAAGCAGAGACCGAAACCCTCCTCAAAGTCTTCGATAGCTGGAAAATACCTGCCTGGGAGCAAAGAGTATAAAAGTATGCTCGGTAGCGCCGCTAGCAAAAACTCACGCAACGACACGCCAATGTCAGTGTGGCTCCCTGAGTGGGATCGCAAGTGGGAACGTATAACGGATGAGGGCAAGGAAGATGGTCAGTATCATATACATCAACATCCTTCCTTCTGAACACAGCTGACTAATGACAGGCAAGCCAAAGCTATAAAGAAATTGTATACCATTTGGCCTGCGAAGTGATCATACGTTCGCATTCACAATCCTCAGCATCTATTTCACGTTCAAAGTCGTCCTTCTCTTCACCGTTCGATTCGAAATCCGCGTCATAATTGTCCTCGCCTCCCTCACTATCTGCATCCTGGGTATTATCCTTGCTACTCTCCGCTACTTCCTTTTAGTACTTCCCCCTGGTGATAACGAGCAAAGAAGCTGTGACGTTCTTTGGCTCTGGTGTCTTTTTGCAGAGACCTTGTAGTATCAGGCGTAGACGCGGACGTTCCATGGTATCGATGGCCTTCCGTAGGAGGTCCTCTGTTCGGTGTTGTTTTGTTGCATCATGTGTGGTGAGCTTGGGTAAAGATCGATCGAGACCTGCCTTCGACATGATGAGCTCTTGGCGATGAGAGAAGCAGTGCGGTGGACCATATGTCAATTACCTCTATATACTCCCTCGACGGTGTATGGGATTTTGCTAGATCCCTGGCTCCACTGTGATTATCAGGATTGATGACCTTTCACAATGATGAACATGAATGAAGGTACGCACTGCGTTCAGCCTTGAAGATTAGACGATCGCCCTGGATGTTGTTTCAGCGCCGTTTGAATAAAGTTAGCCACTTCCGCTACCTCCCCGCGCCCAACATCCGTTCGATTACACCTTCCCCAATCTCGATATTTCTAAGTTCCTTCGACCGACTGTTGATTCGAATGCAACCCAACGCAACCCAAACGCATATAATAGATAGCCATGTGTTGAATGTCTCCTACCAATGCCTGTTTCAGGCCGTCCTTTCATTACACTAGTACAACTCCTCGCCCCGCATGTCTGTTGCTGCCAGAATTGACGTCGTCTCCCATATATATATGTGTGCCCCCTGTCCCTTTCGTCTTGCGATGATTATCCATTCTTTTCTGCTCTGTCTTGCCTCATTTTTTTTTGGACAATGGCCACAGGGCTTGTCATTCCTTTAGACTCAAGCTTAATCGACGCTCCTCGTATCTTTGAATATACATTCGTTACCTTCTTGAAATCTCGCGATACAAATTATGTACTTTTCAAGCCGTTTCAAAGCCGTCTTTGGCTTGATTCTCACACAAGCACTAGCCTATCAAGTCAAGGAACTCAAGGAGTTAGTTGGCCCCAACAGAGAGTCGTTCCTGAAGTATATGAGTACCCTTGTCGACAGCTGAGTTCCTTCCGAGGATGTTCAAGGCAAAAACATATACTACCGCCTTGTCGTTTTCTACTTCGTCATCTACTTCGTCTTTGACCAGCCATCACTCGAGGCCCTGCAGTTCCCCATTCAGCCTGCTTCAACCCAAAAGCCCCTGACTTGGCTTTCGAAATAGCTTTTTCGATATGCGAACGCCATGGGCGCATTCCTTAATCAGGAAGGCTCTCTCACGCCGGAGTCCCTCCAGACCTTCTACGACTCTCCAGATTATCGTATGGGTGATGACATGGTACCACGTGGAGGCTGGAAGTAGTTCAACCAATTCTTTGCGCGCACCCCAAGCCAGCCTACCGTCCCGTCAAAGATCTGTGCGACTCAACCGTCATTGTGAGCCTCGCGGACTCTACCTACGATTGTCAGTGGCCTGTCGACGACAGTTCTAAAGTCTAGATCAAGCAGTTCGAATGGAGTATCCATAACCTTCTCGAAGGAAGTGCAAATGCAGGTGAATTCGAGGGGGGTGTCTTCATGCACTCTTTCCTCAACACCTACGGTTATCATCGTCAGGATGCCCCCGTGGATGGCAAGGTGGTCGAGGCTGTCAACGTTGAGGGCCAAGCCTCTCCCGAAACTACTGTGACTCTTGACCCGGATACAAAGAAGCCTGTGCTCGAAGGCCAGCGTCGCGTCACCGGCAAGCCCAAAACAGTCCGTAACCTCCAAGGCAAAGCGCATAGAGATGGACAATTGCATGCAGATGTTCATGCACCAGATGATGCTGGTTACCAATTCCTGCAATGCCGTGGCCTAGTCGTGCTGGAAATTCCCATTGGCTATCTCGCTGTCCTGCCAATCGGAATGGCGCAGGTCTCTCCGGTCGTTATCACGGCTGAAATTGGGAAAGGGTTGCGGAAGGGGGAAGAGATCTCGTACTTCCAATTTGGAGGCTCTGATCTCGTGGTCGTGTTCCAGGCGAAGAGCAATGTCGAGCTCCCGCACATGAAAATTGGCAAGAAGCATTACCTGATGGGTGAGCAGCTTGGGAAGGCATGGCCTAATCCCTAAGAGACTAGAATGTTTTTGACAGAATTCACTAGCGCTGGTTTTTCTGAACTGACAGCATGCGGATGATTTAGTATCTCGCGCGTTTATACGAGAGTTTCTTCTCCATATGAGGCCCAGTTTGGCAACCCTCGGTATCACCAGTCTGATCACAACACGTCCATATGAATCCTTCAGGATACACATCCTCTTGGTCGGAGATACGCCCATGACAATCCTCCTCCCAATCCCACCAAGTCTCGCTTTCGTAGTCGACTTCCCTTGCTCCTGAGAGAAGATTAGTCCTCAAAGCATAACCTATTCGTGTGCCCTCTTACCATCATGCCAAATGCATTCCAATTCGATATTGTCTGTCACGTCAAACTCCTCGGAGCAGTGCTTGCACGTTGCATATCTTGATCGCAGCCTCTTCTGAGCCACACCACTATGCACAGTAGTATTTCCGTCAGTGACATCTTCTGCCGATTCATATTCTTCCTCCTCGTTTTCGTTTTCGTTTTCGTTTTCGTTTTCATCCTCTTCCTCTTCCTCTTCCTCCTCATCCTCATCATCTTCTTCAGTCCTGTCTCCATTTGCACTGCCCAGGGAATGTCCCTTCAGATGACCGCGCGTCGGTGTTTTCTTCTGGACCAGTAGAAGAATGCGCGCTATCTTGGAAGCTTCCACTGAGGAACTACAGATTGTTTTCAAAGTAGCGCGCAAGCGGTCACATTGCGCGCCATCGATCGCTGTCCCTAACGCTGGCGTAAAAAGGAGCTCGTTTATGGCAGGAGGGCTCGAAGTAGTGAGGTCAACGATTGTGCTTGACATGCTTGTAGGGAATTTGTTTCGAGGAATACAATGCAGTCAATGTCTCGTGTGTTTATTTCTGGTCAACCTCGAGTGCCCCTTACTCGTACATTAGCGTGAACTGAACAGGAGCGGAATAAGGTAAGCTCCCGCTGTCAAGCGGACACCAATGAGATATTACCAGGGGTCTGTGGGATTCTAGGTTCACTAATCCTCCTTCGTCGGTGGTAAGCATGCTGACAGCTCGAACGACTCTCCTACCTGACCGGCGGTGACCGTCAAACTCAAGTCCTCGCCAAGAAGCAGTAGAGCAACGATGGAGAACCTGACATTCAGTCCCTCCGCCCTCATGGGCCCTTCCCCATCCCACACCCAACTCCTTGGCCTATCATGGACCTACCTCATCCTGGCCGTCATCCTCTACCCAACAGTATTGGCCTTCCTCAGATATCGTCGCCTCCGTCAACTCAACCAAAAGTACCCCTACAAAGCGCGCGCCTCATTCGCCTCCATGACAAACACCGACGCCTTCTACATCCAACAGGCTCTCGTGGAGCTCGAATTCCCCTTCATATTCGAAGAAGCGCTCCAATTCGCTCTTTTTCGAACTTACGGAATCCCTAGTATCAGCAAGCTGTTGGTACAAACAAGCCAGTTCAGCGAGCCAGCTACGGCTACGAAGCGGTATGCAGACACCGGTGTGCTGATTACCGAACTCGCTGTCTTTCCTCCGGAGAGTGAACGGGTTCACGAGGCGATTGCGAGGATAAATTATATCCATAGTTGGTATCAGAAGGCGGGGAAAATATTGGATGATGATATGATGTACACACTTTCCTTGTTCGCGTGCGAGCCCTACCAGTGGGTGGCACGATATGAATGGAGGGAATTGGAGGCGTTTGAGAAGTGTGCTCTGGGCACTTTTTGGAAGAGTATTAGGGACGCCATGGGGATTGGGTACGAGAAGCTGAGGAGTGGAGGGAAAGATGGAGCGGGGTAGAGGGACGGACTGGAGTGGTTGGACGAGGTGGCGGAGTGGTCGCAAGGGTATGAGCGGAAACATATGGTGCCGGCTGAAACTAATAGAAAGACGGCGGAACAGACGGTGGCAATCTTATTGTGGAGTTTGCCAGGCCCGCTGAAGCCGTATGGGAAAAAGGTGGTGAGTGTTTTGATGGATGATAGGCTGAGGGCTGCTATGATGTTCGTCCAACCCGCCAACAATCCTTGGGCAAGAGCGATACTAAATGTTTCCTTTCAGGTACGAGAAACCAGCTCCATTCTATTTCAGCCTCATCTCCATCATCTTCACCCTCCGCAAACACTTCCTTCGCTACCTCGCTCTACCACGCCCGTCCTTCATGAGAGTGCACAACATCACCGACGAACCCTCCAAAAATGGCACATACTATATGAAAGTCTGGGAGACCGTCCCCTGGTACGTGAGACCAACGATATGGAACCGAAATTCCCTCCAATCATGGAAGTCCTGGTTCATGGGACTGCCAATCCCTGGGGACGAAGGAGGCAAACATTGGCCACAAGGCTACAAGATCCATGAGATTGGCCCAGACTTCTTGAGAGGGAAGGGTGCAGATTATGCCAAGGGCTCGATACCAGAGATGACAGCTGTGAGGATGGCAGGATGCCCGTTTGCCAGAGCAAAGGGGAAATGACAGAAAACATTGACATGCCGAATCATTGAGATGCATGCAAGGAGACTATCATTGGCTAACATATCTGCATAAGATAAGGTACATAACCGATGTGCTTAAAGATAGGATGAATGAGGCTCTGAAGGATGGAAACCAAACAATCCTAGGTAACGATTCTCGCTAATTTTGGGGACTGTTGGCTCGGGCCATGCAATAAGCAGGCCACACAGTGTTGTTCATCTTCTAGCGCCCTCGGACCACTTCAGCTTCGAAAAGGCTGCAGTACGCAGTCTCAAGGCAAGCATGGTCCAAGACTGCCAAAGGATCGGTCTAAGTTGCCATGGTTGCTCTGTACTTTGGCTGATCGTCTGCCCAACTTACGTGCACGAAAAATAGCGAGTAGGTTCTAATTTATGTACATTGCTTGCCTGTGCGATTGCGATATCACATAGGTCGGGATGCTAGCGTGCAGTTGTCTCTGCATAATGCGCCCTTTAAGCCCGAGCTTCTCATAATCGGGAATGATTTCGGAATATCAGTCTCTTTTGAGCTGTTCCAGCCCATCTTCACAGCCTTGCGGCTCTTGCGCCCATGTCTCCCACTTTTTCTGACCTGTCGACGTTTGCAACATTTCGTTCTCAAGGACCAAACTGGATTTATTGGCAAAATACCAATTGTATTCGATATACAATTGCTTTCTTTCTGAAATGTCGTGTCATAATCCTGACGGCAGTCCCGCAAAGTCCAATGACATTCCATGTTCATCGGATGGGTACAGTCCCTACTGTCCGCCTGAACGAACCTGTGAAGACAATGGACTCTGTTCTTTAGACAGCCAAGGCCTCTATGGCCGCTACACATGTACTGATTCGACCTGACAACCGTCTGCTTGCCCGTCGTTTTGCACAGAAAGTCCGTATTGGCGCTACCTCCATTGAGGTACCTCGAGAACAACCAAGCTTATTATTCCCAGATCATAGCAACACCGGCAATGAGGCCGTCCTCCAGTGCAGCTCCGGCAATTACTGCTGTGATTTCAATCGCCTAACTCCAGGATGCTGCGACACGACGACCACGAGATTCCGATTGGATGCTCTGCCTGTGATTGCGGGCATGGACAGCAGCCCCGACAACTCGAACAATGCCCCCACAAGTTCCTTGCTCACTACGAAACACAAATCGAAATTTCTGTCCCTCAGCGTGCATCCTCGGAGCCAGAGCCTGGGCGAAAGCGTTTGCGGCTGCTAGGGTGTAGTCGATACAAACCTTCTTCGCGATATTGAGCGAGAGAAAGTCGGGGACTTTGCCTCCGAGACACCTTCGTCAAGATCATGAGTACGAACTCCTTCAGCTTTAATAGAGTAAGATAGCTGTAGACTTAGCTAGATACCAAATACAGCCTTTAGCCCTCTCGAGCTTCGCGAGGACTTCGCATGGATAACTCGAGAAGTCTTCATGGATCACAAGTCTTACTTTTGGGTGTGCCTAGATCCTCTGACAGCGCCCGACGAGAGAGAGCTATGACTGAGGTGATGGATGGGTTGCGTATGCATTCGTTTAGAATTGCGCTGCCGACGAAGCCTGTGGCGCCTGTGATGATGACTTTCATGGTGATGGGGTGGGGATGAAATCCGCAATGTGGAAAGACTGTGTTTGGGTTTATGGCCGTGGATGTTTCGTTTGGTGCAGGTGTGAGGCGTCATGTGATAATCAACTTCGGAGACTTTAGTACATACGGTAGGGATCATTCTGGCCCCTAAAATCCACTTAGGATCACTGCTCTTGTAGTTTGGACATTCCGAATCATCGCAATGTTGAGGAATCATATCAGAAAGTTCCCATCTCGATATGTTTGGGTGGTGCAATCAGTAGTTCAAAGAATCGCCTTGCACGATCAAAAATCCGAATTCTAGATGTTACCACGCTATGTTCATTTGAAGGAAACACGATGCGCCGGTGTCTCGTAGGAGTCGAGTAACAGGTCGAACGTAGAAATGTGTTGAGCGTGCAGATGACACGAATAGCATTGGTGTTTTATAAGAGAGCAAATCAGTTGACATGTCAATGGTATGGGTAATGTCCATTGTGAAAAACACATCACCAAAAAATCGCACACGAAGCCACCAATAACTCTATTCCAGCAAAACACACCCTTGATACCAAAACCCCGATCGCAATCGAAAGCCAACCCGCGCGCAAATGCCTAAATCAAAGAATCTAACACATATACCAAATTATGTAATACTCAGGTATCAACAACAGTACGGTCATGTGGTACATTGGCAGTCGCACATCAATTTGATCTTGCACTACCTCTAAGTATTCACTAACTCGAGCATATGTTGCCAGGCACCTCTTAACAAGATCCGCGCAAGTGGTAATAACCAATGTACCGAACAAAAATACAAAAAAAGTCTTCGAGACTTTTCTCAGGATCACCTTCGGGTGATCTTGAGTTTTTGCCAATTTTTTGCCCATCAGGAGGAGGGCTGGTCTGCTCTTTTGTCTTGGGTACTGTGGGCTCGCGAGTGGCTGGTATTTTCTTGGCGTCGTTGTGTTGTGATGACGAGGCTGAACGCCCCTTGTTTCACGCCTTGGCTTGGAGTTCGTCTGCGGACTAAGGCCACTACTGGTATACTGTCAGACCGAAGGCGCGGATTGCGGCCAATTGCAGAAAGGGAGATCCAAATCCTTCGTTGCGGATGCGTTGGTGAAGCTATTTGCTTGTCAACGCACCTCAAAAACGATTGGCCAACCCCCTTGGCATCCCTAACATAAAGCTCTCGGCGATCTTGGAGAGTATAGTTGAGCGCACAAGCGTTACAAGCTCTGGAGTGGTAGTAATAGAACGTGGGGAGTGATGGAAAGTAAAAGCCAACAAAGTGTACGAATTTCGGGTGGATCATACTACTGCAGCGCCCATGTCAATATATTCAAATGGCGGTAGCACAAATTGCTTAGCAGTACCAACAATGTATCCAAGCCTGGACTACACAGACTTGCGGAGTGAGTACTCCATCTATGCGATTCGCGTAACTTAGCCCCAGGGACCTAAGCATTGCGCTCACCAAGTTGAAGGCTCAATTCCAAAAAGGGTATCATGGTGTTGCGTTGGAGAATGGCCGCTCACACGAAGATGTAAATCCATTTATTTAGGCCTATGCCGAATGTTCGCGTACCCCAACGCCTAAATACACACATCTTCTCCCATCCTCCCCCCGAGATTCATCCCCCATCTATTTCTTAGCCTCATCATCCGGATCCGGCAATATTCCCTCAGCTTCTAACCTCCTCCTGGCCTCCTCTAATGCCCAGGTCTGTATCCTGTAAGGAGTTAGATCAAATCTCTTGTCCTCGACATGTATTCCTCTCGTATGATCAAGCTGCCTTTCCAGCTCCCTTTTCGAGTATCTCAAACCACCGATACCGGAAAGAAAGCCACACTTACGAAGTATCAGGCTTATAAGCATACGCCACAACTCCAAAAAGTAAACTCCCCCAAAACCCATAAACCCACGTATTCTCCCATCCTTCCTTCTGGTATTTCTCACCCGGCGGCACTCCAAACAACCAACCCGAGGGAGGATCGTAGTGCGAGTCGTGCGTAGCAGTTTCTGGGGAGGGGTGCTCGGAGACGGATGGTGGGTGGGTTGATGCGAGGGAGCGCGATGGTCGTGAGGCTCGTGACGTTTGTGGCTTGTGTTTTAGGGTAAGTATGGGCCTGACGAGGCGTGTTAGGGGTCGGAGAGGACGCATTGGAGTCGTTGAGTATGTAGAGCGGGCGTGTTGAGAAGAGGTGAGGTTGCAATTAAAGGTTTGGGCGCGCGGGAGATCGGACCTGGACGTCCTGTCCGTGTTAGATCTTCGAAGATCCGTACCAGATACTCAGCTCGGACAGGACCGCTATCCCTACTTCAGCTATACAATATTTTATGGATCCAACATGGAACTTCTAAATACGCTAGCACTCCGTCAAGTATCTTTGTATTTTCTGCCTTCTCTGGGTCCTCAGTTATCAGCTTTCAAGACTACAACTCGCTGAGAGACTAATCTATCGACATTTACTCTATAATTTCCTCTCAGTTAATCGTTGTCGAAGTATTTCGGAATCCCGGAATAGTGATTAGTGGGTCTACCCGAAACCATGCAAAACTTTGGGGCGGTACGAGTATCTTTGTAATCATCAAATCACTGCGGCTTTGCGTAAGCGCAGTGTTTCAACTTAGTCAAGCTATGCATTCAATCAACATTCGTCTCCAATCATGTCTTCTGTAAGACTGTTGCACATATAACGGTAACACCACGTCTTACAGGGTGTGGTCAAACTGCGTTAATTTCACCATCTACAGCGAAAGTACTAAGCTTCTATCGATGCAGCGCTGCCAGTCCCCTATTCCCAAGACACCTTAAATCAACGGTGATTAAATATGAAAAGACAGCGCCGGCTAGTGGTAAGTCCATGTTAATCAGCGCCTCACGCATGCAAAGTCAACATATAGGAGCTGGCAGAACACCTACCGGCCCCTATTGAGGGCCCGCCTGTGGCTGCTCTGGTTGTACTGGTTGTACCGGTTGTGCTGGCTGTACTGGTTGTGCTGGATTATTGTTTCCTGCTGGTTGCATCTGAATACCAGGGTTACCAGGATCATTCGCATTGCCAATAGCCTGTGGCCCACAACATTGACAATTGTTGTAAAGGTTCACGATGCCCTGCCTGATCAACGATGGCGCCGTACACGCACCACGCCCTAACCTTTTCAGCCCAGCTACAAAACCTGAGACAGCCGCCACGAACATACTGGTTATCCAAGCGTCAAAGTCTTCGAACCTCCCATCTGCCGACAACTTCGTCCAGAGGATCACGAGCCCTACTTGTAATACGCCAGCCGACGCAAGGATACTATCCCTGGCAGCCCATCCATCCCCGCCCGTTTGACCACGCGAGAGCCCCGAAGAATATGCCAAATGTGAGAGGTGTACCCGTGATCCAGCAGACCAATTTTTCAGATGTCTGGGATCCAGACTCCACAAAAGCGCTCTGGAGCCTCCCACTGGCTCATCGCAGACAAGCGCGTCGAATTCGGCTTGGATTGCGTCTATGGCATTATTTAGTAATCTTGACAGGTACGTCGTTTGGTCTGTTGATGATAACGCGAATAGGGTGTCATGGATTTTAGACAGGGTAGCGTTTTCGATGATATCTCCTTGCGGAGACTCTAGGTCACCGATAACAGCGTATGGACAAAGGTTGCTTGGCATAGATATATCGAATGTCGTGCCATTGCCGTCATCGAACATCGCGGAGTAAGTCGTGCCGGGCTTCCAAGGCTGCAGGATAGCATCCGTACTTGATAAAACGTGGCTGTGACGCTGAACTACCAAATTGGCAAGCGATACACAAAACCATCCTAAAGGGTTAGGAGATGCCGAGATATCAGCAGGAACCGCGCTAGAACAGTTGTGGATGAGTGGATTAGGAGCTGTATAAAGGTCTGGTGGCGGATTGACGACAATAAATTGACCAATGTCCCCAGTCGAGTTGTTGAAAAAGGGAAGACCTTTTGATCCTAAGGGTAATGTATTAGATGACGGCCTCGGCGGTAGCAAAGCTCCAGTGATCGATGCAAGAGCGGCCAAAGCTAAGTAGACCCCGAGAATCCGTTTCACAAATGCGAGACCCATGTTGGCGAAGCGAGGCTTTTCAAGGCTGGAAAATCCAATGGAGATGGTTTTTATGCGCTTTGACTGTTATATTGTAGAATTTCTTGGCGTGTCTCGTCTGTCCGAGTACTCTGGCGTCCGATATTGGGAGAGGAAAGGCTGACATTTCATAGTGTTACTGAGGATTTAGGATTAATCGATGACCAATGTACTTAAAACCCGAAGCGTGGGATGTAAGACTTGAAACACTATTGTATAAGATTTTGTCCTAGCAGAGATCCTTGACCCAATAGACGAGACTTGCACAACACCCTCTTCGCAGCAGAGAGGCACGCAATGCTCTAGGTGTAGTGCCAAGTATGGCGACTGATGATTTTCTTGGACACTGAACACTTATGCGATTCGTATCATTGCGTGGGAGAGATGATAGCTGCGCCCCATTTTGAAGCATGGATTGTACTTGAAACAAGAAACAAATGAGATTCCCGAAGGCAGAAGATTGGGACAGATCCGCATACACAGCGCATGGGATTGTGCATCTCCATCCTCCATAGGTATATCAGGACTTCTGCCAGCAGTGGCCAACGATGGCATCACCTCCATGCAGCTACAAGGCCACCCGTCTTCGTTGGCCGAATGGATAGCGACTGCTGACCCTTCAATCAGCTGGCGTAAAAGCATCCCGCATCAGCCCTGCGGATCCAGAGGTTGGTGGCTTTAGAGATATTGTACAGCCTTCAAGTGCATGGCAATTGAAACAGCTTCCCGCAGGCGCGACGCAGACCACCTATCCATACCCTTGCTCCAGGAAGCCTGCCCTTCTCCAGCCGATAAAAGTGAGTAAAACAGGAGTAGACCTACAACATATGCCAATATCTGACACGATTAATAGCTCCTTGAGACAGTTATTGAAAAGTTGAGTGGAGCGCATAATGTCGCTAAATGAGTGAGAAGCCGCTTCTATTTAGGAATTTATAGGCCTAGCAGGTGTGCGGAAGAGTAACAGATGATGTTGTAACATTTCTCAGGAGATATCCCATGGTAAGGTTCCCTAGTAGAGTCATCCAAGCCAATGCAACCTAGCATTCTTCGGACCCCGGTACGAAGAGAAGGTAGAAATGGCTGTTTGATTTCTGACCTGACCAGGTCAGTGAATGTATGTACACGACATATTGGACTATAATCTCACGACTGACTTTGGAGGTTGAAGGGAGAAGGTCTCCATCCTATCGGTCGATTGGGCACAATAGAGGAGGGCGCCTCAAAGGACTAACCCGATGTGTGGACATAACCCACGCATCTCGCTTCTCAAACCCTCTTGACTAGCTGCTGGTAATCGTTTCATTCCATGACCCTTGCTTTGCCCAGATTCCTCAAATTCGCTATTCCTTCGAGCCCACGAGAACGAATCGAATCATATCAGTGACACGCTTCGCTGCTGTATGTAAGTGCTCTCCTTGTCCCAACTTGCTAACAACTTAATGCGTTGAGGGACCAATTGAAGTCTTCATCCCACGTCAACGGTCGGATGATGTTTTGCAGCAACGTGACTTGTTTGGTTTGGTGGCAGCGCCGCGTTCAATCGTATCCTGGGTAAACTCTCAGGCTTGGCTCGTATCGTTCCTGTCATCTCCAGCACTTAGTCCCACTGCCTGCGTTTTCTCAATGGTGATACGCATCCTGTTGTCACACACCACGCGTGTCATTCCTCCTGTCTCTGCGTCTTGTGAATATCCCACCAGACAAGCATTCATGACTTTGGTCGTGGCAATATTGATACTGAGCCACGAGCTCTCCTCAATGTCTCCATAGACCAGCTCCACCTTGATCTGGCATCCGTGATACACAGTGGTATATGGTAGGAGATAAGGGTTCATGTCTGGGTCGCCTGTTCCGTTGATGAAGGTGGCTGTACTGTGGTAGTTGAGAAGGGCGGCCAGAGCACGAGCGCAGTCGCCGATCTTGGCTCGACGGGAATGGAAGAGTCGACCCTCGAAACATTCATACGGCTCAGAAGCGTCCAGATTGCTAAGGTTGAAAGCTTCGAGTTTGCTTGAGAGACTAAGGGCAGGAAGGATAAGTGGAGCAGAGAGGCAGGGCAGGATCAGACATGGAACGATCATTAGAAGCCATTGCAGGGACCATTTGGCATGAACATGGTCGACACCTTTCTGTTCCACGTAGTTGAGCCTAAGTCGAAGGTCCCATGTGCAAATGAAGGGTGCCTTGATTCGTAAAGGCTTCAGCGAATCTGCTGTAGCTCCGACATTTTAAGCTGGAAAAATTTGAGAGACGAACATTTATGCTTATGGATTTATCCCGAGATGGGACAGCGCGCCGTTTTGCATGCGCATCGGTTGTCGCCTCAGCCTATCAAAAGCGAGTCCATGGGTATAAATAATCCTTTATTGAGCCGCAACGCATGGACAATCGTGCTAGCATAGCGTCAAAGTCGAGGTATGACTCCCAGATTTCGAAGTACTTGTACAGCTACATGACGTTACTGCTTCCAACTTTGTCCAGGTCGTCGTAGGCAACTTAGTCGACGTTATAGTAGTCACCGCACAAGGGACAAGTGCCGGAACAGCAGCTACAAGTTTGAAAAAGGAAAAGCACAAATAGCAATTTCGAGAGCGACAACATTCTGAAAGAAGAATGATCTAACTGCTATTCAGAAGCAACAAGATCCACGGCCGTATGTACACCAGAAAGAAACGTATATACACAAGAAGTGTAAACACCTACCTCGGGCGGCACTTAGTTATATGCAGGTACAGCACGCAAACCTCTCATCTCAAACCCGCTACGCGTCCCCTGGTTCTGGAACTTTTCGTTCAGTGATGGACCCAGGAGCCATGGCACTGGCGGCTCATGGCGGTCATTGCTTGAGCTGAACACCGCAAAAGACTTCGGAGCAATTTTGATGGGCTTGAAAAAGGAGGGTTATTTATCAAGCGCGAAGAGCTGCTTTGGTTGAAAAGGCCTTAGTCTGCACGTGGTTTGGCAAGCTTCACTTGGCTAAATCCCATCACTATGCCGTTTCCGCTCAAATTTGTTTCTTCGATTCTGGGACTTGGGTCCAGACCTTTGATGGTCAAAAACTTCGGTATAGCTGAGGACAGTGAGGCCGTGAGGACGACAGGTATATGGGACATGCGTGCTTGCTACATCCACGATTAGCGGATCTGCTGGGATTCTCTGGAATGATGATAGTATTCTTCTATTGATTGATCTTCATAGGTCGGTACAACGCTGGCTTGAGAAGCAAGAATACACATCAGCCTTTCACTCTTTCTGCTGGCCTTCATGTATGTGGTTCAAGTCTTTGTTCAATTTCCTCACTATCATACTGTCGGCTCATGGCTCTGACATCTCAAATATGGACAACCATGGCCATTTTCCCTAATGCATATCCCAACCCGCTAAATGCAAGATTGTTCCACGCAACATTATTAATTTCTTCGCTATCGTCCTCTGCTTGATCTCCGTGTATTTCTCGTTCTTCGATCTGATGATTCGCTGCCTGGAAGGGGTATTAGATATTGCAGTGGCAGCAAGGTTCGAGATCGTTACTCACTCTCGCTGGAATATGTATCTGAGTATGTGTACTCGCTCTCCGAGTACTCAGTCTTCGCTTTTCTTTCGTCTCTCTTCCTCTTCAGTCCCAGGAGAATAGCCAGTGCACCTAAAGCAGCAGCAACAGTGGTGAAGCCGCCAATGCCACTACTCTTCTTCTCCGTACGTTCAACCCTAGCTGGTCCGCCCGCGCCAAACCATCTTCGTCCACCGCCTCCTCCAGAAGCGTGATGCGAGCGTCGCTCTTCGATATATGTCTCTTCCCGTCTTCGTCTATTTCGGAGACCGAAGAAGCCGAGGATGCCGTCGATCAAGCCTTTGCAGCAAAAGAAGGCGCAAATGAGTAAGAGGAAGAGGATGGCGAGGATGACACCGATGACGATACCAGCGATTGCACCTCCGCTGAGGCCATTGTTGGCTGTGGTGGCGGTCATGCCGGGGACAGATGTGCCTGTGGCCTGAGCAGAAGCTGACACGAAAGGTACTGTCGTTGTCATCGAGCCTGTGGATGTGGTGGTTGTGATAACATTACTGGTCGGTCGAATGGCAGCTGGGATCGTAGTCGTTGCTATCGTAGGGGCTACCATATTGAATAAGGAGCTGCTGCCGACGCCATTGCCATTGCTTGCTGCACACTGGCCTGCGTATGCACAGTACTGGCCCACGGCACAGCAGATGGTTCCACACGGGCTCTCATTCATGGAGGAGTCGCATGAGGTGCCGGTGACAGCGGCGACCGCCGCTGCGGTTCTCGTTTCGGCCCCGAAGTAGGAGCTGTATGTGGAGGTCACTGTGAGGAGGTCGGTCTCAACGTATGTTGTTGTGTAGTATTGCCATTGGTTCTCTTGTGCATTGGCTCGTTGCGCATTCGTGCTGGCTATACATCCTGCTTGGCCTGCTGAGTTCGTCGAACATGCCTGCCCTGATGCGCAGCATAATTGACCTGACCAGCCACAGACTTGCCCTGCGCAGCTTCTTTCTGAAAGATAATGGTATTGCCGTTGGAACAACTCCCGATCCCGAGCGTTTTGAGGAGCGGCGAATGTATGAGTGGAGGAAAGGATGGCAAAGAGAAGGGAGAGAAGCGTTGATGGTTGTGAGAGCCGCATGGCTATGAAATGTGAGGAATGTGGTGCTCGTGGGTTTAGAACCCTAATTTGATTTTTTGCTCTGCGACAACAATGGATCAGTATAGCGAGTGAGTGTGATTGAGGATTGTAAGGTGCGAAAAGGTAAGGAATGCAGGGGGCGGGCTTCTATCGCTGTCAAATTGGCACTATACAGCCTTTTCTTTTTTTCCTGCCACCTCGGAGATCTTCCGAAGAACCACGATATTTCAGTCCATCAATTCAAAGCTTTGAAAGGCTGGGTCGATGACGGATAATCGATACTTGATCAAGTTGTGCGTGAGTGAGCTCAATACTCCGTAATATGGTGTGACCTAGTGGGGGTCATGAATTCATGATGAACGCTAATGCATATTTACAAGTCGGGTTTGGCGGGGCGACCGGCGCCAAGAGCTCTAGATTTTTTTGACAGTTCAATCTTCCACAGAGTGTGGCTTTGCAATGTATAGATGTCTCCAACAATGATGTCGCTGTCTAGAGCTGTTGTCACCGACAGATTACGTCGCTGTTGACATGCAATCTCCATCTAATATCCTGTCTTCACGGAGTTTGAGAACAGGGCGTGTTCCGAGCTCAGTCTTGAAGCTCTTGACGGCTTGTTTTCTGGAACAAATGCAATATTGTGTTCTGCCGAAGAACAAGATCCGCCAGAACATCGAACAAGTCTTTCTCGTTTGCGTCGAACAGTGCAAAATTTGAGCAAGAAATCCGGATCTTTCGCCATGATCGCATCGAGAATGTGAAATTTTCTTGAGGCGGATTCCCATTGCATTCAGTCGACCTACGGTCTTACCACGGTTTGATGTCATTACTTTTGCTATCTTTGATGTCTATCATATAGCACAGTCCTCTATCAACAGAGAGCCTAGAGAAATTTCTTGTCCCTCATCTCTGTCCTTACGTTCATTGACCATCGCTCAAAGCTAGCCTTACTACACCCCTCCATAGTTTCCTCATAACTTTCGCACTTGCGCCATCGAAAATACTGCAAATTGCTACCATAGAGGATTGAATCCGCCTGAATTGATCCGGCATTCCTCAACCCACAACCTGACCCGCCAAGCCAACAGCCACACCAACACCCATTCCATATAGCACAGCGCACCTCGTCGGCGCAGCATTCGCACTCCCTGCGACGAACGAATTCGCCGCTCCCGTCGCCTTTGCGCCCCCAAGTGTCGAACACTGTGCCAGATCCAGTCCATGACACGCCTCTACGCTGAGACTCGAGCAAATAGACTCGGCTGACGAAGGCATCATCGCTCCTGCCTGCGTGACCTCTCCTCCAGGCCCCCTGATTGTTACAGCCATCCCTCCTCCTTCCAGCATACCAGTACACTTCGCAGATTCCAATTGGCAGCTCGAGAATGATGATGTGCAGACCGCTGCATTCGGGTATGTCGTGGGTAGGTACGGGAATGGGTAAAAGGAGTTTGCAACCGTACTTCCAGCAATGATGGCATGTGTAATTGCTGTACCGCTCGCTGTCGAAGATCCAAGTCTAGCAGCTGGCGCACCCGTAGCTGCCGCTGGCGTTCCGGCTGTGCCTGTGCACATAGCGTTATTTGGGCAGCATGCTACGTTTCCTGCTTCGTCGACAGCGCAATTTGTCTTCTTGGGACAGCAGGCCATGCTGTTGAGATTGGAGCAGTTGTTGGGGCATTTTGAGTCTCGGCGGAAAAGGTCGAGGTTGATGAGGCCTTTATATTGAGATATTGGTTCGGGGTCGGGCGATGTGAAGGGGGCATATTGGAGTGAGAGGGCCGCTGGAAGTGAGAGAAAGCCACTCAGGAGGTAGATGTTGACGGTACGCATGTTGCTTCGCTAGAGCAAGAATGCGTTGTCTGCGTAATCGCAAGTCGACTCGATGAATGGGCCCTCCGACCTCGAGAATTTTTGGATGTAATCAGACCTTTCGAGGTGTCAGCACTGTAGATGACAATTGAGCAATCACTGTAGTCAGGTCTTATCTGGTCTTTGAAAAATTTCGATTGCAGTGTACGGTTCTAATGATTTTGAGTTCCTAAAGTAGTATTTACTTTTTGCAATTCGCATAGCAACTGCCGAAAGTGCGGAGAATTCCGCATGTGTCGCGCTTCTCGCGTTTGACAGGGAGGGATGCTTGGCATTGCCGTGCATCTTGCGAGTTGATCTTGATAACAAGAATATTCAGACATTTCTGCCTCAAAAGGGCTGTTGCCTTATGTAGGGTTGAGTATCTAAACGTTGTCTTTAATATCGGTGGCGCAAGCATGTCAAAATAGTCTCAATGACACTTAAGTCGATCGTTCTACTTTGAATGAAGTCATTCTACCAAGCACAGAAAGGCTTACGTCTTCATCATGAGCTAAGGGCTTCCATCTCATCCCTCACACCTAAATGTAGGAATCGATTCAGTGTTCGTCATTACCACCTTAGTTCGCCTGTCATAATACTAGCGAATCAAAGCTAACATAATTCAGAGCGATGGAAGACAGAGACTTTCATCAATTTGGACGCCGACAGGTGGCATCGCACCGGTAGAAGGAGATAAAAGTTTAGAAAATTCGTTGAATAGAACACAGCAGCCACTGGCGCTACGACTAGAGGATTCGCACTCTTTACTAATCAGGGCGGGCTTCGTGCGTCAGGTACGTACTTTCCTTCCAGAGATTGTCACATAACTCAATAGTATCACCAGGCACATTCTGGCCTTTTCCAATTTCTGCCCTTAGGATTACGAGTTCAAGAGAAGGTAGAACGGCTGCTCGACAAGCACATGGTTAGGCTTGGCGCATCAAAGCTTTCGCTCTCAACGTTCTCATCTGAAGAGCTTTGGCAAAGAACGGGCAGACTCGAGAGCAGCAAGTCTGAGCTGTTTCAACTAGAGGATCGCAAAGGCGGGAAATACTTGCTATCGCCAACCCACGAAGAAGAAATTACCTCTCTTGTTGGCAGCATCGTGAATTCCTACAAGGAGCTGCCTCTCAGGCTCTACCAAATCTCACGCAAATACCGAGATGAGCAACGCCCACGCCAAGGTCTTCTTAGGGCTCGAGAATTCCTAATGAAGGATCTGTATACATTCGATGCTACCATTGAAGATGCACTCAAAACCTACGATATCGTGCGCCAAGCTTATACTGAGTTCTTTGATGAAATCAAAATACTCTATCTGACAGCGGAAGCGTCTTCTGGCGAGATTGGTGGGGATCTCAGCCACGAGTATCATATTCCAACTCCAAAAGGGGAGGACAGGATTATCAGTTGCGACGCTTGCGACTATGTTGCTAATGAGGAACTGGCGGAGAGTAAAGTCAACACCACATTACGAAGATTCAATCCCCAGCGCAAGTTTGAGGCGGCCATCGATGGGACTAAATTGAGCACGAGCTTCCCAAAATCCGGCTTCGCAGGTGAAGAAGACGGGGAACGGCTGATTGATGGTGGGCAGCAGGCACAGCTGTCTGCGAACCAATGGCTTGGAATCACGAAGGACCGCCGTACCATAGTGCAAGCCTTTTTGCCCAAGGAAGTCAAAGTAGAGACGGCGGACGGCGTACGAACTCGAGAACCATCTATCAACCCGTACGTGCTCAAAAGCCTGTGTCCACAGATCGATCTTAGCGTAAAAAGCCCTATAGCTGCTTGGAAAGAGTATCGACAAGCGTTGGAAGCGGCTAGTGAATATGTCTCGCCAATAATTATACAAGTTTTTGACATACGGCATCAATTGACGCATACCGCCCGGAGATTGCCAGACCTTCTCGAATCGCTTTTTCAGGGAAAACCGAAAGCAGAGGGGGACCACGAATACCACGACCTCCCTCCAATTTACGAGTACCCTTCACAGATGGACCTCGTCAGGATCGAAACCGGCGATCCCTGCCCTCGCTGTCCGGAAGGAATACTCAAAGTGCAGACAGCAGTAGAGCTCGGCCATACCTTTCATCTTGGCACTCGGTACAGCAAGCCTCTAGATGCCACGGTCACCGCTACGGAGTCTCTACAAACCCTACCTCAGAGCAATCCGAACAACACGCACCCAACAGCCTCCAACTCAAATCAAATCCCCATGCAAATGGGCTGCCACGGCATCGGCGTCTCTCGCCTCGTCGCCGCGGTAGCCGACTCCCTCGCCGACGCCAAAGGCCTAAATTGGCCACGTGTCATGGCGCCATTTGAAGCCGTGGTCGTACCCACGAAAGGGCAGGAGGAAGGGGCAGAGGAGGTATATGATATCCTTACTCAAAAGGAGAACCCACCTGTTTTGGAAGCGCTCGATACTATTGTGGATGACCGGAAGAAAGAATTCGGTTGGAAATTGAAGGATGCGGATTTAATTGGGTATCCGATTATTGTTGTTGTAGGGAGGGATTGGAAGAAGGGGAGGGAGTGTGAGGTGCAGTGTAGGCGGCTGGGGGTGAAGAGGAATGTTGCGGCGATGGAGTTGAGAGGTGAGATTGAGAAGATGCTGCAGCAATTGTGAGGGTGTTGGATTAGCAGGCTGTGACCGGTAAGGCAAATATGGGCTTCGGATCGTGACGGTGGCGAAAGGATCCTTTCAAATCGTCACGAAGAGCTTTTATTTGCTATCTAAATCCAAAAAGGAAGCCGTTACCAGACGTCATATCGTCAATGGGAGGCTTCGTGCTGAAAACCCATGTCTGTTTTACCTATGCGGCAGGCCTTTCTTCAGAGACTGCTGTGTCCGAAGACGCTAATCCTCACACTTCCCCAGCATCCCCTCCCACGGCCTCACTTCCACAAATCCAATCAACGCCTTCTCGGGCTTACCTTTCAAATAATTGCCAGCCATCCACCCCTCGACCTTCACATCCTTCGGCACATTCCATCTAACCTCCTTCCCAGAGAAGTTGAGCACAACAAGCCACTTTCCGCTCTTCTTCCCAGTCCTGACATACGCGAAGATCTCATCACTGTCAGTCGTCACAGCCTCAAACTCACCATACACAAACACATCAGCATGCTCTTTCCGATTCGCCAAACCTCGCTGCCAGTACTGCCAGACGCTCAGATCATCCGAGTCATCGTCAGCGATTTGCTTCTCTGCATTGACGCTCTTGTAGTCATCATTAACCCTCATCCATGGCGCCACACCCTCATTGCAGAATCCAGCATTAGCACTGCCATCCCACTGCATCGGCGTGCGCGCGTGATCTCTCGCTTTCTTCTCGAGGACTTTACGCTCTTCCGCCAATCGTTTGGGATCATTTCCATACAGGTCTTTGCTCTTCTTCCAGAAATTGATCGATTCGATATCCTTATACTCTTCCATGATATCCCAAGACTTGGGCACATTCCTCATACCCAGCTCCTCGCCCTGGTATACGAAAAGCGTACCGCTCAGGGTGGTTTGCATGAGTGCTAGCAGCTTCGCGCCGTATTCGCGGTAAGCATCGCTGCCGTCGCAGTAGCGAGATACTGAGCGAGGGTTATCGTGGTTCTCGCAGAAGACGCTGTTCCAGCCGTCACGCTCGATCATTGCGGTTTGCCATTTGGTCACGATGCGGCTGAGATCTTTGACGCTCCAGTCATGAAGCGTCATTCTTCCCTGGCCGGGTGCGTTATCGATACCAACTAGATCGAAGATGAAAATCATATTCAACTCGCCAGTTCCCCCTTTGACTGTGCGAAGTATCTCATCAATGTCGCTGACGCCGGGCATCTCGCCGACGGTGATGGCGCCATGCTTCTCGAGGACTTTTTGCTTGATCTCTTGCAGGTACTCGTGCATGCGTGGGCCGTTGACGTAGTATTTGCTTCCAGGGTGATACTTACGATCTGGGCCTAGTGTGGGTTCTGCATCGGGAAATCGCTGGTCTTTGCTTATCAGGTTGATGACGTCCATGCGGTAGCCGCAGGCGCCGCGTTCGAGCCAGAAGTTCATTACATCGCTGGTGGAGTTGCCACGTCAGCATCGTTCTTCTAACACGTGGAGATAGAAATAAGGCTTAGACTGGGGGGACCTCTGTCAAAGATAGGATCTTACTGGACAGCGGCTCGCACTTCAGGGTTCTCCCAATTGAGATCAGGCTGTTCGGGCGTAAAGAGCGAGAGAAAGTATTCGTCAGTCTTCTCGTCGTATGTCCAAGCACTGTTAGCTTCGCCGAGGATCTGCGACCAATTATTTGGAGGCAACGGTTTTCCTGCAGCATCCCGTCGTGGCTTCTTCCATATGTACCATGAGCGCTTGGGGCTGGTGAGAGAGGATCGTGACTCGAGGAACCATGCATGCTGCGTGCAGAAAGTTAGACACTTCACCATTATACTGATCACGAGATGGTACCTCATCCGACGTGTGGTTGACCACGAGGTCCATCATCAATTTCATGCCTCTTTTCCTGAGTTCGGAAACAAGGTTGTCGACATCTTCGATGGTGCCGTAGATGGGATCGATAGCTTTGTAGTCGGCTATATCGTATCCCATGTCTTTTTGCGGACTTTTGTATACTATATACTTTCAGCATTGGATAATTGTGCAAGGTGAAGGTCAGCTGACTTGGTGAAACCCATACTATATCCACAGCTAGACTTTTGAGATAGTCCAATTTTGAGGTAATGCCTTTGATGTCTCCCCACCCATCTCCATTACTATCAAGGAATGACGATGGATAAACCTACCCAGGATGAGAGTCGGTTATTTCTTTCGAAATCAGAAAATACCTGATATATGACGGCTTCTTTCCACCAAGCTTGAGACATCGTGTACCCGACGATATGAATAGCACAAGTCGGGCAGAAAAGAGGAGAAGTACGCAGAAAGTTATTGAAATGCTCAAGTCGTGTGTGCAACGGTTCTCTACGTCAAATTGAGGCGCTATTACATCCACAGACCGTTTGGCTTGCAAGTTTCAACCCGGGCGGGAAGTCCTGGGGGCGCACAAACAGCTCGGGGCGCACAGTTCGCTTAATAGGGGCGCACAACTCGGTACTTAGATTTATATAGGGCTCTCACCAAAATCCAAGTACCTATTCATACCCTACTATCGTCGCTATCGGTGACCGTTATTTGCCCTATATAAATTACCTTACTATTCCCCCTTAAATTACGTCGCGTTTAGCTCGCTATCGCTATACCGCCGCCAGCTTAAAAAGCCGATATAAATATATAAACCCGTCCTTAGTTAAGAACTCTCTCCTACTTTATCTACTCCGCTAGTATTTAGGCGGCGATAACCTAAACCTATTAAAGTATAAAAATAAATAAAAAGCGAGTTTTAACCTCGCCGAGTAAAAGGCCTTAAAGTACTTTAAAGTAGAGGCTAAAACTAAAACTACCCCTATAAAAAAGTAGTCTAAGAATAACTTTATCGCCGTTATAAATATTAATAAACGCGAGTTATAGGAGTAAATAATTATTAACTGATAAGGGGTTAATATAATAGTATATAGTATAAAAGATATTGATTATTCTATAGAGGATTTGGCCCTAATATACTAGAATCCTAAAGTTACCCTAGTCCCGATAGGGCTAGCGGTAGGGCTTAGCCCGCCGTCTTAGTAGATATTTATAGTAATACTCCTATTAAAGTCCACCCCGTAATAGATCGCCTAATTTAAAAGAAAGAAGTTAACGCCCTTATTAATACGCTCATATGGGTAATAACGTAAATGGTGTCTATATATAAAAGTAAATAAGTAAATAGTATATATTCTAAATTATCGACCGATTACGGGTAGGCCCGTAGAGCCTTAAAGTTTAGCGTAGAGCCGTAAAGCTTAATATTAAAATCGCGATAACGAGGTAAGGCGATAGGGCGGTATAGAGATAACGTAGGTAGCTAGCGGTAAAAGCTATAATATTAATAAAATAGGGGCGTATACGTATGGCGTTATAAGAGTATTAATATTAAAGGACTAGGGCCCTAAATATATATTAGTAAAATAAGGTTTTAGCGTAAATTTAGGCTAGATCTAGGCCAGATTTAAGTAAAAGTCGTTTAGCGGTATTTTTAGAATTAAAATTATTTTAGCGCGGAGCTAGTCCCGATTCGGCTGAATAATTATATGATTTTTATATTATCCGAAGTTCTTTTTTATATAAGTATACTACCTAGTTAAGAAGTAGCGATAACGAGAAATATATACCTAAGTCTATATAAGGGAGTATATAAGTAATATTATATTAGGATATTCGGGCTATATAGCTCTACGTACGACTAGGCGAATGATTTAAGACTATTAAAGAGTAATTTTACCGGTTCTCGGTATAGTACCCCTTTAATATTATTATAGTGCCCGTACTCTAAATAGAGCTCGATAAATGGATTTAATATAACGGTTATTTCCTAGTAAGGGTAGGTAAAGGGCGATAATATAAAAGAGAAGTATAATTATACTTCTAGAGTTATCGACCCTAGAAGAAGAATTTAGTTTAATATTTAACCTATTATTTATATTCCTTAATGAGTTCGCCCGCGAAAATATTTTTAGCGTTTATTTAACGGTCCTATATAAATCCCTAGCCTTTCTAGGATAAAAAGTATTCGGTGGCGTAACCCTTCCCCTTTTTAATAACGCGTCTATCGAGGATACGCTTTAATTTTTATTCTAGCTCTAAATCGTCTCGCTCGGTTTCTACTACTCTAAGGTTAATAGGTCGTAGACGCTTAAAAGAGTCCTTATCCGGTAATAGGTATTACTCCAGCTATACTATTAAAAATACGTTATAAATCTTCTAATTTTCCGAGATATTAAGGCGGTATACGAGCCTACCGATACGGTTAAGAACCTTAAATAGCCCAGTTATTTACTAACTATATTTACGACTAATGAGTTTATTTACCGGAATATTATAATCTTTATATAATCACAAAAGGTAGTACCTCTTCCTAGGCTTCAGGGTTTTATAAAGTAGCGATCTAGAATCGTAACGTAATTTTAATAGTTTGATTTATACGCTCGCTTAATCTATTCATTTATAGATAATAGGCGGTAGAAAATATTAAACTTACCCTAAGTTTATTGAATAGAGCCTTCTATAGAGTACTTATAAACTTTCGGTCGCGGTCGGAAAGAATATCCTTCGGAATACCCCAGTAGTGATTATAACACTAAGGTCGCGAGTTCGTACCTCGTAGTATAACTAACGGATAGCCGATAAACGCTTTCTTAGGGTTAACTAAAATATTGAATTTAGCGAATAAGGAAAACACTGTATATAGGTACTAAATATAATCCTCGAGGGTCTAAAAGAATACTATAATATTATCGATATATACTCGGGCGAATATCTTATAGATACGTAGGATCCGGTCTATTTACCGCTATACGTACGTAGGCGAGTTCTTAAATCCTATTACTATAATATTAAAAGTCTTTTGGCCGCGGTATAATACGACGGTGAGCTTATATTTATCCTTAAGGTATATACGCTATTAATAGAAGAAACTGGCCGCGTCGATAACGGTAATCTAATAATAACCCTTAACGGCGTTAATTATATTATTCTATAGAGGTAAATAGTAGACGTCTACTATAACTATAATATTTAAACCTCGAATATTAATAATAGTACGGCTCTTTTTAGTACCGTCTAATCTTATAGTCTAAATAACGAAGACTAGGAAATTAAATAAAGTAATTTATATCGTCCATTTAAGTCGTCCCTGAATATATAGTTTATTAAAGGTTTCGTTAATAATCTTCCGGCTCTCGTTACCTATAGGATAAATATATATCGTTTTAAGTACTTTATCTTCCTAGTCGGCGCGTAGTAGTATACGTATTTATTCGTTTTCTAGAATATTAATAAAGCCTCCTTCTACCTAAAGTATAAGGAATTAATTAATAATCTTTACTAGCTCCGGTTATTTACTATGAATAATAATATCGTTTAGGAGGATATTATTCTTTACTAAAGTAGTTACCTCTATTAATAGAATAGAAGGCCGGGAATTAGTTAGGTTCTTTATATCTTTACCCCCTAAAGATTATTTAAGAAGTAATAAACTAGAGCTAGTAGTAATTATACTATTAAAAGCGTTCTTAATAAAAGTTTCTTTATACTCCTGAGGAGGCCTTTATATAACGAGCTCGCGAACGTCGTTATCGCCTATAGTAATACTATAATAGTTATTAAATTAAACCTCGATTACTTAGCCTAGCTTTATGTTCCTAGGGATTTTAATATATTTATCCGTCTTATTCTTTATAAGTATTGATCTTATTCTATCGTTAACGATTCCGGTAAAGAGGTATAGGTTAGTATCTACCGGTTTAAAGGAATAATCTTATACTAGTAGATTAAACTTATAGACTTCGATAATTACCGTAACTTATAGGGGGATAACCCTTATTTTCGTAGTATATACCGGCCGGTTTATACTTATACCTCTTAAGTAGACGTCGATAGGGTACTTTATATCGTAGCTACCGATACGGGCGACTTACCGAGATACTAGTATATTAATCCCTTTAAGGGCCATAACGTCTATATTAATAAATATACCTACTTTAAGATTATCTATAATATAGACTTCTTTAGGGGCGGTTTCGGCTATTACCTTATTACTATTTTTATCTTTCCCGGGGAAGTATAAGGAGGTAACGATATATTTAAAAATAGTATAGCGGTTAATACTAATACCGGTAACTTAGAGTAGGGTTACTATAATACGGATTCTAGCTTTTAAAAGGAAGCGTGCTATAAATTTATAGTCGGCGATAATTATTTTATAGCTAGTATCTTTATAGCCCTTTTCTACTTTAATTCTAGGGTCTAAACCGACCCGAATACCGGCGTACCGGTACTTCCTAAATATTTATCCTATTCCCGTATTTTTAGAAGAGTCGTAGTTTAATTTAATAATAGGTTTCTGTTTTAGTAATTCGTTATTCGTTTTAACCTAGTAATAGGTTTCCGTATTCTCGTCTATTACTAAAGACTGTTTATTTTTCTAAATAATATTTATAATTAAACGTTTAGGGTAGGAGGCTTTAGTAGGGTTCCTACCTAAACCTTAACTTCTAAAGTACGTATATAGTACGTTTTTAGAAGAGAATAACTCTTTATAAATACGACACTCGACTTATTTAGGCGAATCGATAATAGTTATCTAATAACCGGCTATTTCGTCTTATTTATTATAATAATTCTTTTACTACTAATCCTGGCTCTACTCATTAGCGTAATTAATATTAAGCGTGGATTATTCTTCTATTTATAACTCTATAATACCGTCTTCTTAAGAGCGGTTCTTTTATACCTCGGTTCTATAGTAAATAATTATACGCCTAGGGGGTATTTACTATTACCCGAAATAATTAAAATTATAACTACCGGTTATGGGCCCGCGGTTTTCTTGGCGCGGTTAATAATTAAGACGATTTCTATTTCTAGGAGGGAAAGATACGTTTCTAGTACTACTACTAGTAATCTATAACTAAATAGGTAACGGTTAAATTTAACGAGGCTACTACTACGTTTAAGGGATACTTAGTATATTCTAATAAACTAGATTAATGAATTAATAAGAAGTAACCTAAAGTAACTAGTTTTATTATAGGCGGAACCGGTTAGGTTATTAATAATTCTACTAGCCTTACCGTAAACCCTCTAGCTTAAGAGGCGGTAGAGGCTTAATCGTTTTATTACTTCATATTATTCCTAGCTAGGCTTCTTCTTTAGTGTTAAATAAATTAAAGAATTTATCTAATAAGACGTTAAGTTTAGGCGGATTAATAAAAAGTTTAAAATTAAAGCTAATATAATCGTAGATTATAAATATTTATTAATATACACTAGGAATATCGGCGGCTTTAGTTAGATTAAATATCTTATTTATATACTATCTAGGCGTCTTACTAGTGCGTACCTAAATAAATTTATATTTATTAAAACGAAGTTTATATATAGCTTCTAGCGTCTTTATTTTAAATCGCTTAATAAAACGATTTATCTATTTAAGGCTAGCGAAGGTACGTATTAACGCCTTAATATTAATATTTAGTTTATTCGAGAACTACTTAAGGGCTACTCCTTTAAGATATAAAAGTAAAAACTTTCGTACCTCCTCTTCGCCGTATTATTTAATTATATCGTTAACGCGATCCTTAAAGTCGAAAACGTTCTTATATATAGTATACCTTCCTAAGGTAAATAAGTTATCCTTTTTATCGCCTTTAAAGTCGAAGAATCTAATCTCTTCGAGTTTTAGTTTATTCTAGGCGTTTACTTTAATACTAGTACTATTTTAACTAATTAAGTCATTTACTCCTAATAGGCCTTAAGGTCCTACTGGGTCTTCCTTTATCCTAGCTACTAGCCTAATAATAAGGGCCTGAATTTCTAGCGATTCTATAAATTATATTACTTATTCGGAATTTATAATAGGTTACTCGGGCTCGGGAGGAGTTATAATTTCTTCGTCTTTAAGTTCGTCCTCTAAAGACTACTCCTTTTATAGGCGTTTATATAGCTCTTTAGTATCCCTTCGGAAGGTACCGATAAATAATATTACGGATATTTTATTTATAACCTAGGGCAGTTATATAGTAGGCTATTTAAACTTAGCGTACTCCGAAAGGTCGTCGTTAGACTACTTCGCTTTCCGGCCCCTCTTTAATAAATATTAAAGGGGTATTTTAATAGGAGGATAAAAAGATTATATAATTTTCTAAGTAACTACTCGTCTAATATTAAAAATAACTTTTACTTATTTTAGGATATATTTATTTAATAGTAGGAATTCTTATAAATAGAAAGTAAAATTAACCGTAGTAGGGCTTAACTGAGTTTCTTCTAAGGTAATAACTAGGGTAATAATTAATAATAAATACTAAAAGTAGTAATACTAGGCGAATAATAAGAGTAGTATTAAAAGACTAGTATTCTAGTATTCTTTTTTCTATAGCGGAAGCGTAAAAGATATAATTAATAATATATTTACTAGGCTAGACGTTTACCTAATAGGTAGTTTACTAAGATAAATAATTATATTAATAAAAGAGAAATAAATAAAGGGACGTTTTAAATATTTAGTTTAATATTTACTATAGATACCCTAAATAAAAAGGGTATTAAATAGGTTATTTTAATAATTTAATAAAGAGCTTAGAAGTATTTATTTAAGGTAGTAGGGTACGATACGGAAGCGTTAAGTAGGTATAACGTAGGTAAGACTCGCTATCGATACGGAGTAAGTTATTTTAAATATAATAGTTAATAGGGAGTATATTAGCCGTTTTAAGGGTTGTTTTACTATTTATAACTAGTATGATCGTTCTTACTAATATAAAAGAGGTATGGTTCTACGTTAGTATAACCGTTACTACTATTTGACAAGGGGTTAATATAATAGTATATAGTATAAAAGATATTAATTATTCTATGGAGGATTTGGCCCTAATATACTAGAATCCTAGAGTTACCCTAGTCCCGATAGGGCTAGCGGTAGGGCTCAGCCCGCCGTCTTAGTAGATATCTATAGTAATACTCCTACCAAAGTCCACCCCGTGATATTAACGCGGCGTTTCTAAATAAAGAGTAGAAGAGTATAACGATATATATAAAAGCGATATATCGCGTATAAATATTTATAATAGTAACGGTAATATAATAGATAATAAGGTATTTAGATTTTAGTATAAGCCCTATATAAATCTAAATAGTTTAATATTACGAATTATATACTAGCACCTAACGAATAATAGGGCGGAATAGGGTAGAAGAGCGATAGGGGGTATAAATAGGTACTTAGATTTTGGTGAAAGCCCTATATAAATCTAAGTACCGAGTTATGCGCCCCTATTAAGCGAACTGTGCGCCCCGAGCTGCTTGTGCGCCCCCAGGACTTCCCGCAACCCGGGAATAGGCAAGTGGCAGCCGCCAGCAGTCCTCAGGGCAGGCCTAGCTCAGGTGAGACAGATACAAAACTGGCAGAGTCGGCAGGGCAAGATGAATGACTTGCCGACACGTAAATAGAGGGTGTGATGTGTGACATGGGAAGAAAGTTGGTGGTGTGGACGAGATCGCCCCTAGAGAACAAAGGCTTCGCGCCAAGAGATCTAGAGATCTGCTTCGACGACGCCTCCATCAGTTCAATTCCATCCTTGACGTCTTCCGCGGCAATGTTCGGTATCTCTGATGCTCTCAGTATGAACATACCTGATACTGGAATACGCAGGGATTCTCGAAGCACGTGGGAGACGATGACGGGAATGACAACTATTGGACAGATGAACCTTCCTTCCGAATTGACTTGACAATTGCATCCAGAGTTTAGCGAGCGAGATCCTATCTTCTACACTTGCGCGCATTAAGGACCTGGTCATGCAGGATCATTACTCCTAGATCATTCTGGAAGGCTTCCGGATTATGCATGTCTCAAACCCAAAAAAAGAATCATACGAGCAAGAATCGCCTGCGCTGTTACCAATTATGCTGCTTCCACGCGGCAGATCTCTAAGAACCATCCTTACATCAAGTCAACCTGGTTAATCTTATTCATCGCCATTATGTGTGCAGCTAGCCGGGAATTTATCCTGCCTATTAGATCCTTCACACGGTTCTCGCTGAAGTGCTCTGACCTCGAGTATGGTATCGGTACGATAGCGCCTCCGCTTACCTCGCTTTCGGTCACATTCGCTCTTTGCTGTAGCTGCCACTACTGCTGGCAAGCTGTTTCTCTAGCGTACGCGTTCTGGAATGTCAGTGACGACCCCTTGGGCAGTAGATCTCGGGAATACATAGTTCTCCTTCAAGTCTCACCTTCCAGTCTTTACAGCGACAGTATTCACGTACGATACACGTTGTTCTTGAGGTCATTTCTTGTATATGCTACATCCCTAGTACTTTCAATATATCGACGCCTTTATACTTTCCCACTTTGCAACACCCATCCACCCTAGCGTGGCCTCAAACCCCGCGCTCCCTCAGATTCGATACTATCAAGTCATGGATTTCATCAAGTATGAGAAGCCCGCTTCAGAGGACAGCCCTCCTGCCAGCATGGGTAACGCCTCCGACGAATACACCCATGACATTGCACCCGGCATAGAGCCTATTGATCGAGCAGCTGAGAAAAAGCTCGTTAGAAAGTGCGACTTTAACGTCTTACCAGTCATTACCGTACTCTACTCATTGGCCTTTGTCGATCGGATCAATATTGGCAATGCAAGATTACAAGGTCTTGAAAAAGACCTCAGAATGAAAGGTTCAGACTACAACGTCGCTCTTTTCGTCTTCTTCATTCCATACATTCTGCTCGAAGTCCCAAGCAATATCTTGATCAGAAAGATAGCACCATCGACATGGCTAAGCTGTATTATGGTGCTCTGGGGTAAGGATAGGCCCGATCATCGTTTTCGGGTTGTTCTCTGATGGTTGTATACAGGCATTGTGACGGTCTGCATGGGTGTCACTCAAAGCTACGCTGGTCTCATCGTTTGTAGATTCCTTCTTGGCATGTGTGAGGCTGGATTCTTCCCTGGTGAGAGCATATGAGTTCAATCATTGTCTCGCTAATGAGAGACAGGTTGCTTGTACTTGATCTCAATGTACTACAAGAGATACGAGCTACAGTGGAGGTTCAATCTGTTCTTCTGTTGCACCATCTTGGCTGGTGCATGGAGTGGAGTACGTATCTCGACCCCATCTTCTTGACAGATCCCTGAGCTTGCGGCAGCTTCTTGCATACGCCTTAGGCCATATGGCAGGGGTCGGTGGCTACAATGGCTGGCGTTGGATCTTCATCATCGAGGGTCTTGCGACTGTTGTCCTCGCCATTCCATCAAAGTTTCTTATCGTCGACTGGCCGGAGACAGCCAGATTCTTGGATGACGAGCAGCGCCAGCTGCTTTTGCGACGACTGAGCGATGATGCGGCGGAAGCGAGAATGGATCGCCTGGACAGCAAAGCCAGGCGTCGTACTTTCGGTGACTGGAAGATTTACGTTGGGTATCGTCTCCCTATCATCTACTCAATCACGATGCTAATTGAATTGAAGTATCTTGATGTACCTAGGTGTCACGAACACCGGTTACAGCGTTTCCTTCTTCACGCCCACAATCTTAACCCAACTAGGCTGGACTGCTGTTCGCGCACAGGTCCTCTCAATCCCGATTTATGTTGTCGCAGCGGTCGTCTCTCTCATCTCCGCCTTTCTAAGCGATCGCCTTCGCCACCGTTATGGATTTGCAATGCTAGGCATATTCATCGCAACGATCGGGTACATCATCCTTCTAGCACAGCACACGGTCTCTGTGAACGTCCGCTACTTCGCTATCTACCTCATCGTTTCTGGTGGCTACATCACTCAACCGCTTACTCTGGTCTGGCTGGCCAACAACATGGGAGGTCACTACAAGCGAAGCATCAACGCCGCCATGCAGATTGGCTTTGGCAACTGCGCAGGCATCATCGCGAGCAACATCTACATCACGGACCAGAAGCCTACTTATCCAGTCGGATATGGCGTCTCACTGGGTCTACTATGGCTATGTGGTATCTCGTGCACGGTGTTCTTCATCGGTCTCATGGTTGAGAACAAGAACAGAGATCGAGGAAAGAGGGATGATAGACTCACTCTGCCCAAGGAAGAGGTTGAGAACCTTGGCGACGATCATCCGACCTTCAGGTTCGCGTACTGAGGTGGACATCATGATTGCTGCTGTTTCATGCTAGAGTAATGCTTCCGAGTCTTCCGAGTGGACGATGAAATCTCAGACGACTGCGTTGTCAAGGGATGAATGGGTATGTGGTATCGCATATGCACAATGGCGCATGTTTTGATTCTTTGTATTCCGGGTTCCTTTGTCGAGCGACAACGAATTTATGGGCAATGACGACTCGACACATTATCTCACCTTCCAAACTCTTGTTGTTATCTTCATTCTCCGGCTTCAGCCTCGTGAATTCCAAATAGCAAAACAACCACTTACGGCAACCTGCAGCATGGTACATATGCAAACTGGATCGCTGGGAGCCGGCAGATGCTTACGGGCATATGATCTCCGCTTAAACTTGGTCATTGTGTGAAGTCTCTGCATAGCCAAGCAGAGGCTCACGAAAGCATTCTTACGTCAGAAGAGAAGTATCACAACCTTCTGCCAAAAGACAAGGCTTTGGCTCCAAACCCTACACTAAACCCGATCCAGAATTCAATATCGAACCCCTCCACCCGACTGCCTCCCTACTTTCCACTCCACCCGAAGTATGCCATAAATGAACCATGCTCCGCCACCGCACCTCCCACACTCCTCAAAACGCATCTGTCTTCTCCACAGCTCCACCTCCATCTCTAAGCCCCACAATAGCAATGACGCTCCGCCAAGAGCTTTCGTCCTGGGCCTTCCCCGCCGCCCTCTCAACATCGCCCGTTCCCGCCGTTGGCTCTAAAGCGCCCTCGACCCCCAAGCTCCTACTTCCTGCCGGTGATGGGAAACCTACAATAATCACGTTTTTACGGCACTGCGGCTGCCCGTTCGCAGAGAAGACATTCCTCGCACTGCGCTCCACGGCCTCTGCGCACCCAGGAATCAGCTGCGTAGCAGTCTCACACAGCGACCAAATGTCTACATCTGGATGGCTTGACTCAATCGGCGGCGCAGGCGACGTACAATTCATAGTGGACCCAGAGAGGACACTATACGCGCAATGGGGTTTGGGCGTGTCAAGATTCTGGCATGTGCTGAATCCGTGGAGTATGTGGAGTGTCTATAAGTTGGGAAAGGAGGAGGGGACTCGGAATCGGCCGACGGAGAGTGGGAGTCGGTGGCAGGTTAGTGGGAGTTTTGGGATTGATGGGGAGGGAGTGGTGAGGTGGGGACAGGCTTCGGAGAGTGCGGATTGGATACCGGAATTTGGGGAGGCGGTGGGGGCTGTTGAGGTGGGGAAGAAAGGTTAGGTCGAGAGTAGAGTGTAAGAGAGACGAGCTGGCGGTTTGGATGGCGATGGGCGCAAAATGGCCGCGGGGGCTACGATCTACGATATTGTTGATGTTGATGGTGCACCAAGATACCCAAGATCGGATGGCTGAGAGGATATGGCACGAGTATGAGCGGTAATGCTGGTGCGGTCTGGCGTTTGACGGGAAAATTGCTGATTCGAGGTCGTTTTTTTGTAAACGCCGAAGGCAGCTCAATGACTGATCTTGGAGGAGAGACTTTGCGTGTTGAGTCCTACTTTATGACTGACGTTGGCAGCATTTGCATACTGCTTTACTGATAAATATCCACGCTGCTTTGCTCCACATGAAAATGTCGACCCGGTGCCTGGGAGCCGTGTTGTGACATCTGCTGTTTTACTGCATCATAAAATTCTACAGGTCAAGGTCCATCATCAATTGAATGCGTCACAGCGAAGCATCCCCACTGGCTCCACAATGTCGGCATGATGTCGGATAGAGCTGATTGATCATATTTGCGACGACATCCCCTGGTGTGCCGCTGCTGCAGCTAGCCCAACCTCGCAGTAGGAACTAGGATATGATCTGTTATAACCTCGCACTCAGTCATCAGACCTGTTGACTGCGCTGCTTGCTTGAGCGCTTGCTTGCTCGCCACTCCCGACTCATGTTCGTGAAACGAGAAAGCAAATGACGAGAAAACCGCCTACGTGTTACCGCTTGCTACAGAGGTTCGACAAACACAGCCATGAACACCTAACTCTCTACGGGTATTTGAAGACTCGCATCATTCCAAGAGCAAGGACACATTACCAGCACCTTCGCCTTTTTTAGAGGGAAAATTATTTCGCCATCAGCTACCAATAATGGACGTAATACAAGGTCAACGACGGACGTCCGCCCAACTGTTGGGAGCAGCAGAGGACCAAGATGCAGCTCACGGTGATGCAGGTGGAAGAGATCGAGAGCCCGCACCAGATAACGCAAAGCTGACGCATGCCAACAGTGCGGTCGATGTCGCCAGGAGAAGATCGAGTGTACCGGTGATTTCAGCGCGACGCAAGGCTGTAGCGCATGCCAGACTGATCGAGTTGACTGTCGTGACTTTCAGGTACGTCAACTCCGATCCATAAGTCTGCGGTCCATTATGACACATTGACCAGTGATCGTCTCAGTAGATTCTCCTCGCTTCGGATGGCAGTGCAATGAGAGTAGCATCCGCTCCACCCACAGCCAATTTCGAACCGATGAGGATTATCAGTGATCCAATCCAGTACGGCCCTGCTGGCACCGATGTGCCGACCGATCAAAGCCTGCCTTGGCCAAGCCGGTTCACGGCAGAGGGTGTGGGCGAAATTAGACAAGAACCAGCGAAGCTGGGCGTAGGTGATAATAAGTTCGCTGTCTTTGAGCCCGATTCTCTGGTGGAGCAGGCACGTTCGGATGCGTTGAGTGAGGATTCGGTGGCGAAGTTGAATGCTGCGAAGAAGTTGTGAGAAGGGTTGTAAGTTTAATTGAGAAAAAGCTGCATCGACTGGCGTTGAGCATTGGTTTTTTCCCCTCTGTGCCGCTTGAGAGGTCGTGACTTTAATCCGCTGTGCTCATTTGAAGACGGTCATGTACAGTAAAACAATCCATCCACTTCACAGCTTCACGAGACGCTTATCTCGCGCTGGGTTCGCAACAAGCGCGATGTCCTACCAGATGCAACAGCCTACATCGTCAGGCAAAGAAGGTGAGTGCAAAGTGACACCACACTTAGAGCACGGCCTCTCTTGCTCTTTTCGAAGTGAAACAGAGCGGTGAAGCTTAGTAATTCGTGGCCATTGAGTGAAGCACAGACGATTCGATAGGCCAGTACCCAGAAGAGGGGTATATTGTAATCGACTGCAGAGATCCATGGGTACAACTTTCCTTTCGTTATTGTCAAATGGGGCTTTGTGCTGCTCAGAGGTGATTTCCCTTCTCAAGTAAAAGACAATATCGACACGCAAAGTCCGGCACCCGCTCAAAATTTCATCCGCCAGCATTCGTAGCACCAGGCACTATGTCTCGAAACCAATTGGGCGAGTAGGTACGATCTCGGAAAGACACAATATGATGCTTAGAGACCTCTAAACTCATCTTCTCTTGCAGTCATACACAGCACAATAATGCGCAGGATGATGCTCCACCAGCTGCCGTTCAAAAAATGAGGGGAAAAAAGCGAAAAGCGCTACAAGCCGAGGTCCTTCCACCGTCCAGTCACCAGATACGGCATCGTCTTGGACTCGCGATCTCCCGCATCGAGCACAGAGCCCTCCAACTCCTCCCTCCGAATCATCGCGTTTCCAGTCGGATATTATTTCCAGAGGGACCGATGCATGCCCTTCCACGCTCGGCGAGGGCCAAAGCCCACCCTTGACCCCGCCTTACAAAAGAGTGGGAACCATAACCTCGCACCCTCCCAGCGGAATGACGCTGTCACCCAGCCTGAAAAAGTCGGTAGACGCTGTGAAGCTTGGTCAAAGACCCAAAGAAGATGACAGCCCTGGTTCGGCGGCCGACGGTCTGCCTTTTGCTGCAGAGAGAGCGTAGCGAATAGGGAACGACTACCCTGCGCAATGCAAGGGAGGCTGCGAAGCGCTGCGAGGCGAGATTGTTCAAGCAAGAAGCCGTTCGAGACGACTCAGATAAATCCGGAAGCGCTACTCGAGAAGCCTAAAGCTTAGCGGATAGCGAGTCAAGCAGATGATGGGCGGCATGGATGCCAAATTGGTAGGGATCCCACGAGCTTTCCGGAGCTGAAGCTGATGATGTGGAACAAAGCTGTTCAAAGTATGGCGCAGAAGCTGAAGACGTTTCTCGACCAGCTTCGCTCTTCTGTTCCCCTCATAGATACGAATGCAGTCCTTTGAACGTCTTCGGATGTCACTTTCCTAGCACGTATGGATTTCAGGTCGATACTGAAGTTGCCCTTTTGCTTGCCGAAGTAGCTAGAACTTCGGTCAACATGATACCCCAGGCTTAGAAGTATTGTGAGAAACTCACCTCCTCATCATGATGCCAATCCTCTTGACATCTCCCTTGTTCAGCTCCCCAGCATCTTTCTTCTCCTTGCCCCTGTGCGTAGCCTTGAACATTTCCCAGGGTACCCAGATTGTTGTGCTTTTACTCTTATCAGAGTCACTGCTCTTCTCTGTTGTCTCCCCGTCCTCTTTTCCAGCTCTAAACTCTACCTCCCAATTCACCCCCGCCTTTCCCCTCCCATCGTCCCTCTTCTCCAAAGGGAACTCATCCTTCAAGATCAACGTATAGACCTTCCCACCACCCTTAATTACCACAATTTCAATGCCATCATACGCACTCAAATCCCAACTGCCATCCGCCGCAGCATCCGTGGGATTGAATTGTGACGCAAACCCCGCCCCACCTAGCGTAGAAGTGTCAAGATGGCCGTAGAAGCGCGCACAGTCGTTGGGCAGGCTTGATAGGTAGGACTGGGAAGCGCCGCCGCGGACACGATCATCTGTGGTAGTCCATGGTGGTGGAAGCCAGGGCCTAGCATGTGGGTTAGCGGGTTGTATAGAATTGGGATCTGGAGGTTCACGCACTTGGAGGCGCCGAAGAGAGTAAACGGAGTAATTGCTTCAGTCATGGTAAGAAATATACGGTATTGAAGACCATAGCGAGAACGCAGAGGTCTCCAATGGCTCGCGGCTAGGCTGTTAGATATCTATCAATATGTGGCGCTAGCTTGATCGAGACTTTCACATTTGATATGGACCCAACGACGAACGTCGCAATCGCGCTAGCACTCGCAGGAGTATCTTTCCAACTTTGATCACCTCTAGATCCATAACGGTACACTCTATAGTCTTGAGCCAGCTGAAAGAATTATAGACTGAGCTTATTCCTATGTTTGTGCCCTAGAGTACCTTTACTCAAACCTTGTCGTTGCTGATATTTTTCCAGTTTCCCTGAGGTCGGTACTTCTGATAAAGCCACCACCAAAATCGACTGGTTTTTGCCTTATCTTTAGATATAAGCCACTTTTCTTCCATTCAGAGCGTGGAAGTGTGTCGTTATCGCTCTAAATACTGGCTGATTTGTTAGCGAATTTGACAACCTTGGATTGAGCACGACCAACTCCGTTAATGGTATTCTGTGTCTGCTCATCACGTTGTGGTCATGTTCTTGTTATATTCTTACCTGGTTAAGACCATTATCCCTACTCAAGCGTAACGGTGTCCATGCCTGGCGGTGCTCACTGCTATTACACTCGAGCGTTCAACATTCCTTTTCGCTATATCCATGTCATCACAAACGTCTTTGATGGCTTTCGTCGAATTTCTGGAAATCATCTAAATCTACTTCTGGAATACAGCATACGATCGCTGTATTCGGCTTTAAGCATTGTTATCGGCTCGGCGAATAATGCCTCATCTGGTTTCCGCTCCAGAAATTTCTATACTCATGTTCTGGCAGCTCGGTTTTGCTCAGCCAGATCCTTTGACTTCGAAACGATGGAATGAATTGGAAGGTCATTTGTTGCTGACCTAGTCAACGGAACCACCAATTTACAGAGCCTGTAACCCCCTCACCAATTCCTTTGACGGTATGCCACCACCCTTTCGGGATGAAGAGACCATCACCACCCGCGAGATGTACTTCGTATCCCGTAGCTCTTCCATGCTCAGCCTGCTCGCCATCATCCCAGACTTCTGCTTCGAGCAGCTTCTTCTCCTCTCCTTTCATCATCTCGTCCCCTCTGAATGCCGCGGGTTTTGATTTTCCCAACGCTTGTTGCACCCGAGCGAAGACGTGATTTCCAGCCTCTGGAGCAACCATCCTTACAACTTTATGTCCTACAAGTTGTACGAACAAGTTCGGATTCGGATCCCGATGTAGAGGCGTGTATGTTGGCGGGATTCCCATCCAGATATTCGTGTCATAGATGTCACCTGCTCCCGCTTTCGCTACGATGTCTGGTGTAGGAAGGTCCTCTATCATTTCTTGTGGTAGACTAGCGAATGATGCTTGCGCAAGATAAAGCCTATCCGGAGTTTTCGTCGTGGCGAACTTGTTCCATTCAAGAAATATGTGTAGAGGGGCTTCTGCACGCTGGAACTCTCCTTCTCCCTTCGTGAATTCTAGAGGTACAACAGCATCTCCAAATTTGCTCAGATAGTCGTGGTTGAGACTTGCTCCAGTAGTATCACCTCGAGATGATGTGAACCATTTCTGTGCTGCTGGGAGCCTGAGGAAGTGGCCTCTTGGTAGGAGTACGGCTTTGCATGGCACGAAAGCCTGCTCGCGGAAGGTCTCAACGCGGCCGTCTTGACTTTCCTTGAGAGGCTGCCATCGCGGCGTTGATGAATACCATCGAGAGGCTGCAGGCTTTGAAGCTAAGAATCTCCCTCCATGTCGTTGGAGGATCATCAAATCAAAAGCCTCGAGGAGCCTCCAGAAAGGCTTTGAATGTAGCGTGAGGTTTTTGGAGCTCTCGTTCACAAAGGACGTCGAAAAAAACCCAACCGACCCCAAGCGATTTCGACATTTGAAAAAGGCAAGTATTGCGGACAAGCGAGCCTAGCGCGAAGCCGAGGTTACGGGTGACTTGACAGATCAAAGAGGAGGAAGTGATGCAATAGTTCGCGTTTTGCCTATCGCCCGATCTGCAGAGATGGCTGTTGCCGAGGTGGGGAGCTCTCAAGGTCCAAATTCATTTCATCTTGTCTCTTGATGTTCATTATTTCTGTTCCAAGCATCTCCTTGAGCTGGCCATTATCAGATATATATCTCCTTTCGTGCTAGCAATATGCCAGACCTCTCTAATTCAATCCATGTCGTCAATGGGTATGAGAAGAATGCATACACCTACTATCCCATCATTATTGTTGGCGCTGGGGAGTCTGGCATTGCTTTGGGATGCCGCTTGAAAGAGCAATTAGGCTTCGATCAGTTCAGAATTTTTGACAGACAAGCTGGCCTTGGAGGAACATGGTGGATCAATCGTTACCCTGGTGTTGCCTGCGATGTGTGAGTACTAAGCACCCTTCTTTAGCAAGCGTTGACGTTATCGAAGGCCTGCTGTTTTCTACAGCTTTTCCTTCTCACCAAATCACCACTGGTCTTCATATCATCCGCCGGGCCCAGAGATCATTAAGTACCTCCAGGGCGTATGTGTCAAATACGAGATCGTCGACAAGATCCAAGTGAACACAGAGGTATCGGAGCTTCGATGGCTCGAAGACGAGCAACAATGGGAAGCCACACTCCTCTACTTGGCACCAGGCACGGGTGACCTCTCCACAAAGGAGCGACGAAAGATGATGGCTGAGAAAGGACATGAGAGTGTTTATATCAAAGAGGAGATGATCCGGGCCAAAATGGTCTGCAGTGCAGCGGGCGGTCTAGTTGAACCCAATGCATGGCCAGAAAACATCCCAGGCCGCGACCAATTCGAAGGTGACATCTTCCACTCCGCTCGCTGGGACTACGAGGTCGACCTCCAAGACAAAGACATCATCGTCATGGGCACAGGCTGCTCAGCCGCCCAATTCGTGCCTCGCCTAACGAAAGAACCGTATAATGCCAAATCCGTCACCCAAATCATGCGCTCACCACCCTGGGTAGTCCCCCGCCCGAGTCCCCTCCTGGGCCTCATCCCCGAATCAACCTGGGAGAAATGGACACCTAGACTCTTTCCCCGTATTCCCGGCCTCGCTCGCGCCTACCGAACATTCCTCTTCTGCCTCTCCGAACTCGATTTCCAGCTTATCTTCACCCAGCGCGATATAGCAGCCAAGACCCGCAAAGCACAAGAAGTTTCACTTGTCAAACAAATGAAAAAGCGCGTACCGGAGAAGTACCACGAAATACTCACCCCAGACTACGGCGTCGGCTGCAAACGCCGAATATTCGACGCTTTCTGGCTCGACAGTCTCAACGATCCTAAAATCGACCTCACAACGCAACCGCTCACGAGCTTGCAAGCGAAAAGTGCTACATTAGGACCAGGTCGCACTTACCCAGATCCGAAGAATAAGAATAGCAAAGCGCCAACAGACGAAGTCCACCTCCCCGCCGATGCCATCATCCTCGCCAACGGCTTCGAACTCACCACATGGCTTTCGCCTCTGAAAGTAATCGGTAAAAGCGGCGCCGTAATGCAGGAAGTATGGGATGAGCGGGGCGGGCCTCAAGCATATATGGGTACTGCAATGGATGGATTCCCCAACTTTTTCATCATCTTCGGACCCAATACTGCTACTGGACACTCCTCTGTTATTCTCGCGAGCGAGAACATGGTTGAGTATAGTTTGAAGTTCATTAGGAAGATATTGAAAGGTGACGTCAAGACCTTCGATGTCAAGAAAGAGAAGGAAATTGCTTGGACCCAAATGATACAGGAGAGCTTAAAGGGCACGGTGTGGCATAGTGGGGGCTGTCATAGTTGGTACAAGACTGCTAGTGGGTGGAATGCTACTGCTTATCCGTATGTTTCTCCCTCCTCCCTACCCTCACTTAGATAGTACTTGCATTCCGCGGGCTGATATGAGGTAGGTATTCACAAATTGACTACTCGATTCGCTGCATGTTTCCTAAATGGAGCGATTGGAATATCGAATATACGCGCAAAGGACTCATAAAGCATCGCATCTCGCAAGCGTTGAAAGCTCTTGCATTAGCTGCGAGTATCATTGGTGCTTATTATATAAGAAACGATTTCTGGGGTGGGTTGAGGGGGTTCCAGCATGTCAGTAGGCGGTATCTTAAATTCGGCCTGTTGGGTTTGCTGGGGTATGTGCAGAGGGTGGTTGGTAGGTTACCTGAGTAGGCTTGGTCACAGTAGGGGCAGATGAGCGTGCGAGCGTTCGGAGCTATATGTCATGTCGGAGGTACCACGTGACAGGATAACTTTTTGCCATAGAAAAGACTGTCTGTGAGGCCGTAAGGCTTATCCTCTGCTATCCTCTCTCAAAAATTCGGTGTTATTACCTTTGCGCTAGGCTTAATTGTGCGATAATTTCTGGCATGCTGCAATGTCGATGTCTGCGCTAAATGGTGCGCTTTGTTGTCGATTTTGATAGCGGACTGTTCATAAGCATATGCCCTTAGTACAGTGCTCCTTTGAGTAGAAGAAAAAGGCACTTCCGTCGTTTTTTGTCTTGAAAACCCTTTCTCGAAACCCCTTTGTTGCTAGGTGGTGCCTTCCGGCTGGCACTATCAGTATCCTTCTGATCTCGGCCTATTCCCAACCTAATCCGCCCTCAACTTCTTAATATTAGCCATATACTCCTCATCCATCCTCCGCTCCTCCTCCTCTCTCTTGCGCTTAGCATTATACGCCCTCCTCTTGAGATGACTCTCTAGTTCCTGCCTCTGTTTGGTGGCTTTAGCTGCCATAGCCGCTTGATGCTTCTTCTCCTCCTCGGCCTGTTCTTCCTCGAAGGCTTTGAGCATTGCTGCCATGGGATCATCACTGGTGTTTTTGGTGATGTTGCCAGATGTGCTGTCCGAGGCAGGTAGACCTGGTAGTGAGGGCGATGATTTAGACTTGGTGGTTCCTTTGGGACAGAGCTCCTCGTGGGTTTGCGAGGTGGGTGTGGGATAAGCGGTGTTTGGTAATGTACCAGAACCACGTCTCGCTTCTTGCGTAACAGTCGGCTTATCGCTGCCTCTCATCGAAGTCCGAATGGCCTTTTCGCTCGTCGAGCTGGCTTTTGTGGCCTCTTTGTCAGCGAGCGAACGAGCTTTTTGGGCCGCTGCTGCGTCAGATCTGGCTTGTTTTTTGGCCTCTTCCCTCTTAGAAGCAGCTGCGTTATTGTTTGCTAGCTGCAGAACCTGTAAGTTTGATTCTCTAGCTATGCTTTCAGCACGGTTTGCGCTGTATTCAAGATCCTCTATGGCGGTACGAGCACGTCGGGGGATTTCCTCTTTGATTGGCGATTGACTTTCTGGAGACTTTAATTGCGCATATGAAACTCCCAAAGGTTGGATGGACCTCGTAGAGGAGTGTCTGGTGGGCGCAGAGAGCAGACGGGAGTCATGATACCCCTCAGAATACTTATCTTCATGGGCTGTGTCGGGCTCATAACTTAGGAGCCGACGCTCTCGCGGCCTGTAAAGGTCGTGACCTGCTGAGTAGCTGGCAGGCTCTTGGTACGAGGGAGACTCCTGTTCAAATAGCTTGGACGGCCAGCTCGCCGATACCCGGCCATTTCTTCTAGAATGGCCGGCGAAAGGCGCTCCCTGAAGCCAAGGTGAAGCTAGGCTGAGACGTATATCTCGCTGGGTTTGTTCGTCAGGAGGTATCTCGTGCTTAAATTTACATTTATTCAGAGTGTGGTAGAAGGCGCAACTTCCAAATCTAAGCCATTGAGTGCAGTAGATCTTCTCCCCTTTGTCGTCATACATGCCCGTGTTGGGAGGGTATGGTGGATGGGTTTCGTGGCCTGAGGACGCAGCAGGACCTTTTGGTATGTCACTCAGCTCGTCGAGTTCAGCTAAGAAATTGGCAGCCTGCTCCTGTGACGAGGTATTTTGAATGGTCTTATCAGCTGGACCATTCGACAAAACACCAGTGCCCATGATAGAAGAAGATTTAGGCTCTGCCTTGAGGAGCGGCAGCAACGAAGATGACCTCTGCTGAATATTGGTCTCTGGGCCAGGAGCAGTATGCGAGAGGTTTCCTTGTACTACGGTATCTCCTCCGTTTGTGTCACCGGTAGTCCCTGGAGGTGGCGCCTTGGGTTGCGACTTCCCAGTTGAATTAATTTCAAAGTCGTCACAGTACTTGGCGGAGTGACGCGCAGCTTGACATTTCGTACAGGTCATGGGACAGTACGACCAATAGTGGGTAGTTGACCTGCAGCCCCAGCATTTCTTCGGCAGAGGACAATCCTGGTAGCTATGTTCACCTAGGCAATTGTAATTTTTGCACAGCTTTCGGCTACCGTTGGTAAGTTGCCTATCAGAGTCGCTGTCGCTCTCTGTCCGAAGAGATTTGGTAGTTGACTCGCTATCCTCGCAGTCATGGGCGCGTTTTCTTGCGTGGCTGCCGAGGTACTCTGACCATTCAGTACCAATACCGGCGATAAGAGGAGAGTGAATCGAAGGCAAGACAGCAGAGTGAACTTGGGAATTGTCTAACGCGAAGGCAGGGCCAGGTTTAGGCTGTACGCCGGAACCGACTGGAGACTTGAGGTGTTCAGTCTTTGATGGGGATGGTGGGCTGTAGCTGGAAGACCTCTTTAGTGGGCTTGACGCAGTTGGTGCCTTGGTCAGTCTATCTTTGAGCTTAGGATCCGTAGTTGGTTGTTTTAGATTAGCTGAGGTTTCCTTCTGACGAGAGTGAGGGCGATGGTCTTGAGGAGATTCTCTCTTGGATTTGCGCTCCCGGTCACGAGGAGATGAGCTAGCGTCTCTGCTTGATTCACGCCTCAGAGAAGGTCGGTAAGAATCATAACTGAGTCGCTCGTCCAATCGTCGTCTCTTTTCATCGTGTCCCTCCATTGCTTCTAAGACTCGTTTCAGTGTCAATTCGCGAGCTACCATCTGAAGCGAACGTACCAGGCAGAAGTGAATATAGAGATCGCTTCCAACGTGATCAAAGTCAATGTCTATATTGGCAGGTGTCAATTTGGACAGTGAAGGGTCTTAGTGATGTTGGATTCGTGGAAGAAGAGGGGCTGTTTGTGGAATCTGAAGCGTCTTTACAAACGTGCGTTTACTTCACCGCGAAAATTCACGCTAGTTCTAAGTACGGAAGAGCGCAGTTTTCTGAACCTGATCGCAAAAGGCTGGTCTAATCGTGGTATTCATCTATCATTTTCATGCAAGCATTTACAGTCAGAAAGGAAACAAGTGGCCTGAAGAGGTCACATCTAGGGTATGCGCCTAAACTGATTTTATGCAGGGCCCCCTCCCGTGAAGCCCAGTTGCATGTAAGCAGACGCAAGTGGTCCGAAAGGACTCAGTATGGAGCCATACAGCTCCCGTCATTAGCTAAAAAAAATCCAACCCCCCTGGTTATGAGCTCAAAAGATCTTTCACGCTCATACCGCGCACGCCTTTCGGATTCCTTCTATCCTTGTTCAACATCAGCAATGCGACAGTAGCTTCCTGATCTTGCTCCTTGTTAGGCACGATATTTGGAGACGACGACGCAGAAAGAGAAAAGTAAGACTGTGAGCCCCGATATGTATGCTGTTGAGGTCCAAAGGCAGGAGATGGCAGCGTTGAGACTGACGAGGCACAAGAAGACGTTTGGCAATAAGACTGGAGCCCCAAAGCTGGAGATGGGGTCACGGAGTGAGGGCTGCTATAGGCGCGTGCTTCGTGCTGGGCTGTTGGATACGCAGGCGATGTGCCACTAGGTTCTGTGTTCCCCATTGCGATGTCCTCGTCAACTTCTTCGTCTTCCTCATCCTCGTCATCAGGGTCTTGCATACGAGGTGGAGGGGCTTGGGGCTGTACGAGGGGAGTCGACAATGAGTTGTTTGCGGCTTTGAGGTCTGTAATGCAAGTTTCTAGGTAGCGAAGGTAGTCGATGCTAGCCTGTGAAGTCTGTGAGAAAATATTCGACAGTGGACCGTCTACGATCTCGACATACTTGCAAGATTGCGAGCTTATGCATATCCTGGTCGGTGCACGCTGGTATCATGCCTTTCAATGTTGCGAACTCCTCATTCATCTTTGACCTTCTCCTCCTCTCGATGACGCTGTGCGCTGTCTTTCTAGCGATCTTCTTGCCTGCTACGCTTGTAGAGCTAGGCAGCTTCTTACCGTTTGTATTCGACCCTAATGTGGCTTTCTTGTTTGAGGCTTTTGGACCCGACTGCGAGGTGGGCCTCGAGGAATCTTCTGTCTGTTGTGGCTTTGGCTTCATTTGTATGATGGTGCGAGACCGAGTGGGCGGTGGTGGTAGGGTGAAGTTGGGGCTTGCAGCGGAGTGGAAGTGTTTGTCTGCGGCTGTGCTTCCATGGTTGCGACTCGGAGCAATAGCGGGTGGAGGCAGGTTGAAGGATTTCTCAGTTGCGGAAGTGGGCGAGCGATCTTTGCCTTCGATCTCGGCGGATGCAGCAGGAGTAGGTGGGAGGCTGGGACGAGGCATGGTGATCGTTGCGCGATTGATCCAGGCAGGAAAAGGGTGTCACGTGAATGAGTACGGCTTCAATGACATGCAGGATGGGAATTTGGATGCTTAGAAGCACAGCAATTGAGAGGTGACATGGAGGTTGGTGGCAGAGGCTGATAAAGTGGGTAACGAGGGTTAATGAGAGAGTGGAAGGAGTTCACGAGATCTGCTGCCCCTCTTTATCAACATGACAGTGGGAATAAACGGTAACCTCTGGATATGTATCGTGCTCGAGCGCAGGTCGCGTGCTCGTGCTCCACGTTGCCTCCTGATTGGACGACAATTCTCGCCCTTCAATATCAAATCCAGATGCCTCGCTTTGTGATATTTGCACTTGCGCCCAACCTATCTTGCCCCCACGTAGCCCAATTGATACCGAACATTCCAAATGCCAGTAAAAACTTTGGATTGACATATGCTCTCAGATCTCAACCCCACGAAAAGGACATCCAAAGCCTTGGCAAAATTGTAGCCAATCAGAGCGATGTCCCATTGTACGCAGTAGCCTCAGCCCTAACAGGCTAACGGTTTAGGCGTTTTCCGTCCGCCTCAAAGAAGGTTCACCTCTTTATTACATCTTCCTCCAAGCACAACTCCATCCCCCGCGCAACGACAATACGTGTAACTCATGAGCCAACACACCACGTCACACACCTCAACACTCACTCAGCTCGCCATTGTACCAAGCCATGGGAAGATCTCAGCCGTCACCTGCAGCGAAGCTATGGACGTCGATCAGGATGGACTGCGCCTCGCAGATCGCAACGACAACAAAGACATCATGGACACTACCCTAGAAGGCGCTCAGGATGAGACGCCGAAGAGCCGCGCTCCAGAAGAGTCGGTGACTGGGACCGAAGTACCCGCAGCAGCTGAAGAAGCCGAAGCTGTTCTTGATCGGCCAAGGGAAGGGGATGGGGAAGCTCAGCAGTCGTCTACTCCTATGCGTAAGACCCCACACTGACTCTACCCAACCCTTCTCTTGATGAGCATGGGTTGACATAAGAGCCGCGTGGTAGCATCAATACCACAAGTCCCTCATCCGCCTCCACTTACACAGAATCTCCTCTCGCTCTACGGCCTCCATGGTCTTCAGGCAAGTGTCGCCCGGGTTGATCCTGCTACAGGCGAGAAGATCAACAAGATGAGGAAATCTTATGAAGGACAGTTGAAGACACTAGGGCTAGCTGGGAAGAACAAATCAGTGAAACATGAGGAAAGCAAAGGGATGAGTCTGCTTGATCTGACACGATGGCCGGAAGAAGAGTGGCACAATCAGAAAGTTCATGGCAAAGACATTCACAAAGGGCTTGCTGCGGGTATATTGGCGAAGCTGGACACGGCGATGCTCATGCAGCCAGGACAGCTGCCCAACAACAACGAGTGGGAAGAGTTGCTAGGCTATGAAAAGGTGAAGCCCGTCGAGCAGAATACCAAGGCTCTGAAGCCAGCAGTCAATACCGCCATCAAGACGAACGGACAAGTCAACGGCACTACCGCCAATGCAGAAGCCATCCGACCCAAGCGCGAAGGCAGAAAACGACGCTACGACGAACGCAGCTTCGAGGGCTATGGCGAAGGCTTCGTGGACGACGAGCTGGACATGGGCTACTCATCTGGAGATACCCAATTCAGCAGGAGGAGCTCTTCCCATAAGAAGCGAAAAAAGGTGAGATTCGCTGACAAAATATCTTATTTGCCATATATCCCCGAGACTATGTGCTAATGGTCTCCCAAGGATTATGGAAACTCTCCCACAGGGTTCGGCGATCGCAACAGCAGCTTCAGCACTGGCATGGTCGGTGTCAGCGCCTTCGGGCGGTAACAATGATGGTATGGGGCCCTGTGTCCTATCGACCCTAACATCAGTATGTCCTGCGGCACCCACCTCTTCCACTTTTTACGAGGTCAGCTGCCACTTGGAAGCATGCGGAAATGCACTGGACCCAACAAGCTACGCAAAAAGATTTCTCTCCCTGCAACACCACTGCAGCATTGCTTTCGAGTCTTACGCCTACCGACCTACCAAAACTCTATACGAAAAGAAGTCGACACCTGCTCTTACATCCAACACTCATGACTCCAGACCTACCAAAATTCACCAACATCACCCCGAGGGAAAACGCCCATCCTCGACAATTTCTCACGTCTTTCATGTATTACGACCTGGGTATACCCCTATGGCGTTCACGGCTTCCGGCTCACAGGAGCCCATTCGATCGCACAAAAGAGGTTCTCTACAGCCGTTGACGGTCTCAAGCGCTCACTTGCATCCAACGGAAGGAGTGAGGGAGTCTACAAGTGTATTATAGAAGCTCACTACAATCTCTCTAGCAAAGAAATGACTGCTCGAATCTCACAGATATTGTGTGCATGTGTAATAGTTGCTCATGTATCGCGTCGATCCCAGCAACAGCTGGACTAGCCAAATAATAATGTCCCCAACCAAACCCCTGTAACCCTCTACGCCATTGCCTTGCACTGTACCAGTGCATCGCACCCCCTCGCTCTCTCGCACAATGACGCATATTCACACCTCTATATAACCCCTCCTCCCGCCGCAGCCCCATTCCCATTCCCGTTCGCCCCTCCACCGCCACCCTCCGGCACCCCTCCCCCCCGTTTCCTCGTCCTAACGGCCTTCTTCCGCCTCCCACTCGGCACCTCCACCTGCGCGCCTCCATTCTCCCCTCCACCTCCAATCTGTACATCGTCCTCATTACCCCCATACAACTCATGCCACCGCCTCGACTCATCTAACTCATTCATATCCGCCGGCCTCATTCTTAGCCATTTCATGCGCGGCCCGGTTTTCGAGCGCTCACTGACTCGGAAGCCGTAGATGCGCGGTTCGTGCAGGCGGCCGGGGGCGAGACCGGGGGCGAGGTTGGAGGTGGAGATCCCGTTTAGTTGCGACGGTTGCGGGGGGAGGGGTTCGGCGGGGGGGAGCGAGGTGAGGTTTGTGGGGGGTGCGGTGCCGGTGACTGGTGTGGATGTGAGGGAAGAGGAGCGAGAATGTTTTGCTGTTCCTAGGTCTGCGGACACGTCTTTGATTGTGGCGGCTGTTGTGGGCGAGGTAGGGGCGTAGACTGGATGGGTAGTTGCGAGGTTTAAAGGGTCGCCTTTTGCGCTGACGTCGAATTCCGGGAAGGTCATGAAGAAGAGGCAGCCGAATGTTGTGCCGAAGAAGGCGCCGTCGACGGATTGGAATCGGCTGTTTGGTGGGGTGTAGACGTCTAGACAGCTAGGACAGAAGAGCTTGACGGTTTCTTGACCTGGTATATCATTACAGCCTACTGGTAGAACGCGCGCTTGATTGCAGAATACGCGTGGACAGCAGCCGAAGTGTTGTAGTTCGTATTTGTCTGCCATTTGTTGGATGCCAGGGCGAGAGGTGATGTAGCGTTGGTGGATGAGGCCGTAGAGGAGTTCTGCGCTACCTTCTATTACCGAAAGATCGTTGGCGAGCTTTAAATGCTTGCGATCTGATCTTCTATACGGTATCCGTTGGCCGTTCTCGTCCTGCATCGCAACATCTTCGTCTTCCTCCTCATCCTCCTCTTCCTCCTCCTCCTCGTCTTCCTCGTCTTCGGCTTCTTCTGGTTCCACATCCAGTATCATCTCTAATGCTTCTTTATACATTGGCACTTGACTTTGCAGGCCTGTGAGATTGAAGTCATCTTCTATGAATTCTTCTGAGACCTCGGCGAAATATTCGTGGCCAAGCAGGGCGCAGAACGAGGAGATCCAGGATTCGGGTGTGCCTGACGAGGTAGACATGACGGAGGAGGTCGTACGAGTGACGGATATGGTCGATCCTGATGCGTCTGGCGACGCGAGACTGAGATCCTCAAGCCGGGGGAGGGACGAGGCCCCGTTGGCAGACACCGTGATGGTTGATTCTTATAGGCCCAAGAGGCGATTTGGAATAACGGTCCTTCACTCTCACAGCTGTTAGCTGTAGCTGCGAGGATATTTTCCGGTAGAGCAGCTCAGTCAAGGAAGTATAGACGTGACGAAGCCTCTTGATTCGGCGTGAATATCAAAGTAATGATTATCTGGGAGAGCGAATGGAACGGTGGATGAATGGCTGTGAATATAGCTTGATGGTCAAGATACATCGTTACTCTCTAGAGATTTCTAAGCATGGGCTCGTAGTTCCTGTCTTCGCGACTGCCTAATCTGCCAAATGAAAGTCACTGACTTGGTCAGCCTTTGCATTAGTGGCCTCGAGGATGTATTACCTACAAGATTAGTCAGCTCAGCCTGTAGTGGTCAAGGCGACAACAAAAACAACTGTTCTTTCGATGTTGCGCCCCAAAGACAATCGCGTGGAAAGGCCGAGGAAATGTTAAGGGTCAGTGGGAATGGCAGCTGCCAGAAAGTTGGGTTGAATTGATAGTGGGGTCTGGCGCTAGTCGCGCCCGTCGCTTATGGGCTGCCACAGCCTTGGGACTATCAATTACAGGGTCGATCGACAGATCATGGATGACAGTAGGAGCCAATTTGAATTAGTTTGACCAACCGGCTGTATTTTCAAGCACTAATTCGAAGTATGTACTATGAACGAATTTTGTAGCATACAAGCTTGACAATCAAAAAAGATTGCCCACGATCTTGGAAAACTCCCCATCATTTCCATACACTCCACTAAACCCCTCTGCTCCCGAAGTCATCTCTCCCCGAGGACCCACAAAACCATTCACCGCATCGCGAGTCTGTCCATTCGGTTGTGCAAACAAGTTGTTTCCGTAGCCGCCTGCGGTTTCGAAGAGGTGCTGCAACTCATGGCTCATCTGCTGCCCATTCATCGGACTGCTGCCTGCAGTGCTAGAATTCTGAACCTGTGGGAAAGCGACCATTTCGTCGACTTGATGGCCCGCCAGACCCGCCATGGCAAGGGCAGCGGCTGAAGAATGAGGGTCATTAGTACCTGTCAGTGCTTGCTGCCGAGAGACGACTCCAAGCTTTGGCCCAACCTCCTTTAGCCCCTTGATCGTCTTCCATAGCTGCTTGGAGATGGGAGACTGAGCGCTGAAGCCCTTGACAAGATCAAGGGCCATGTAGAACTCCTCCCTGACCTTTGAACTGAATTCCACTGGCGCGTGAGAAACAGCAAGGAAGAGTACTGCCAATGCCGAGATGAGAAAGTAGTTGAAGCAGACCTGTTGGGTGCGATAGATATCAGAGGTCTTGTTGAGGCGATCAAGCACCCTAATCGTGTCCTTCGCTACATCCACTACCCTTTGAGCGTATTGCCTGTTTTCCATGATGCTTGTGGCGGAATGCAGGACTGGTCTGTGGAGATATACCAGCATCTGGTTTGTCCGAATGTAAAGGATTACTTGAAGACGGCGTTGACCTCGGCTGGTGGCATTTGAATGGTTGAATTCATCTTCATAGAACCTCAAACTAGGGGGGATTGTATTATGCCACTGCGAGATCTGAGAATCCAGGTCGTCGATGCTTGCCTTGTTGATCTCTGTGCCTGGCCCCTCGAATGTGGTAGATGATCGCCAGACTTTAGAAGAGATGCGACTGTACGAAACCATAGCCGTTAGGTAAGGAGTAGATTTATCCTAACCCGTTAGTGCGAAGACTCAGTTATAGGTTCAATATGACTTACTGGTTCAGGCAGATGTGGGTCAATGTCAGAATCTTGCAGGGCGAAAGGCATCCCTGTGCCAAAGCTCCAACGCCGATCTAGCACATAGATTGACCAGAAAAGCTTGATGGCCCAAGAGAGTTCCTCCTCATCGGGAAAAGCCTTCAGCAGTGTTGGGCGGCGGTGCAGGCCAATCTCTGAACAGAGACGCGAAGCAAGGCCAATCATTCGATAAGCCTGGTTTTCTTCATCTTGTTGGAAGTGGTACTCTGCCTGGAATCGAGGTCAGCAGGTCTACAAGCATATGGATGGGAACAATCGTACCACAAGCACTAAGAGTATGAGTCCCTTGATATCTACAGGTCCGAAAAGCCTACCCTCAAAAGCCTCGCTAGTACTATCATAGAGCTCCTTTCCTAGCTCACTCTGTCCTCTTCCCTCAATGATCAATGCGGTCGCCAATATCATCTTCAGAATATTTACGTCGCTGTCTGCAAGCCTGTCTGAGCCTGGCATGTACGGACTGATAAGACCAATCTTTGCCGCAGATTGGGTAAAGGTGAAGAGCATATCGGCCTTTGAAATCGTGTCCTCAAGGTCCAGAATAGGGTACATGATGCCCATCTCTTCTTCATACACTCGGCACAACCGAATCGCTTCCTCTTTGCCTATCTTCCAGAGCGGGTCTTTGTTCGGGTGGATGGTCATGGGCGCCATTGGCGCACGAAGCTGCTGTGGTGAACCTCCCGGAAAAGCTTCATCTCCATTGTAACCCTCTCCATCTTGTATCTCAGGCGCCGTGACGCCCATTGTTTGGAGGCTTGAGCGAGCAATGTTGAAGCCATATTCAGAGCTTGTAGGGCCCTGGTACCGAGGCTGGCTCCCATGCGGCTGTGAAGGTGATCGATACGAACCTGGCGGATCTTGCTGATTGAGAGCTGGGTGTAGAGGGAACCCATCTTGGCCATTGCTAGGGGTGAATCTATCTTGACCATTGCTGGGAGGGGGAGGGTACCCTTGCCCATTGCGCATCGCTTCGAGAGTGGCATAGAGATGATTGACCTGTTCTTGCAGTGATTGAATGTGACTGATCATGTCCCGATACTCTTGCGATTCTTTGAATCCTGGACCAGAGCAGCAATTTGGTGCGTAAATGCACTCCAAAGACAGGTTGCCGCAGCGTTGGCAGGGATTCTGGCCATTGCATTTGATCTTTCGTCGTTTGCACTCATTGCTTCGTTAATATACCCATTAGCTCTCGGTAACACTGCGACGGTCAAGCGCAAGGGGCCATACCATGCTATGCTGATGTATCGATTGCGCTTCGCCCGGCCTTGAGAGCCTCCGTCACCTCCATCATCTGGATCCTTCCTTTTGTTGGTTTGGGGTGTCTTTGCGACCCCGTAATATGGACCATCGGCAGCTTGCTGAAGATCCTGACCGTTGTCCATGACGGCAAGTAATTATAGCCTAACGCGGAGAGAATACCGCTCTGTTGCTTGTCGTTGAACGTGCGGAATTACAGCTCGTCGTGGAGTTCGCGCCAAGCCCCGCTAGTGATATCCCACTACAGCGTCCAACACTTGTACTGGTCAAATATAAAAAGTGAGACGGATTTTTTTGGTGACTGACTATGCCATTGACGAGTTTGAATTTACAGGCTCGAGCGCCAGAGTGTATTGAGAACTAAAGACATCTCGACCATTCCGCTTGATTCCAATGCACCGTACCTCTTGCTCTTTCTCAGAGGCCATCCTTTGGTATCCGCAAATCTCCCAAAGTCGGCTGACGTGAACACAATGACCTCGGCCAAATGCATTCAGTCTACGCTCGTTGCGGTCAGAATTGAGCAGAGACTTGAGCAGAAACCTGCTGATGAGCTGGCGTTCTGACCCTAGGTTTGGCGGTCTCGGTCAATCCATCTGCCAGTCTGGCATCCTTTTAACGCGATACTATCCTGGTGCGAGGGAAAGGGCGGTAAAAAATTTGCTCTCTTCCTAATGACGAAACTTGTCCTCGCTCCCTTGGCCTGAACGGATTCACGTTGCTGCGGTCCAAAAGCAGAAATACGGTGCGATTGTTGGCCCCTTCTCGGCCATGCAGCCCGTAAGAGGGATAAATCAGCCCAAAGTGTGACTGGCATCAAATCGATGTCGATTACCAGTCTCGTCTCACTGGTGTCGGTGTCTGTTTCTTGTTCTTGGCTTTCCGTGCTTCGTAGTACTCGTCAAACTTATTCCTTCCCTCCGGACCCATTTGATACTCCCATGCAATCACCTCTTCACCGTCGTCTGCTACATGCTCGGCTGCCGCATCATCCTCCGACCCAGACTCTTTCCCCCCCTCAAATTGATCTTCGCCATCAAGAGCAAATGTTTTATGTTTGCCCTCGGCCCAGATGTCGACCTTTTCTGCGCCGTCCAGTCGGTCTTTTTGGTAGACACCAACACCATATTCCTCTTCATCCTCAGATACCTCCCCAACATCTAAAACAACGAAATTTGACCCACTGGTAGCTCCGAAACCATATGGAAAGTGTTTTTGTGCCTTCGCCAGCAAAGCCCGCTTCTGTCGCTGTGCGTCTCCAGGTCCCTCAACTACCAAACCAAGTTTTTGTTGAGCATGTCTTTGCTTGCGCTGCTGGGCCTGATATTCGTTTATGTACGCAGTAGGGTTGATGACAGCTTGGCGATGTATCTGGCGACGTCGCGACCAAGATCAAGATGTATTACATAACATGGGATGATCTGGGCCTCGTTGAAGACAACGTATTCCAACATATCGTCTGCAACATGTGAGTGGGCACCTGGCCATGGTTCGCTTTGGCTGAACCAGTAGGCATCTCGCGTCATGTACCGACATCGACCCATGATCGTAGCGCAAACGATCAGCTTCAGACCTGCTAATTCGTCGAATTTGGCGGCACCACCGTGGCGGAACTTTGTATACATAAGCGAGAATGTGGGGTCAGGTGAGCTATAGATGCCACGCCCCAAGGGTAAGAGATTGTTAGCGCAGACCTTGGATAATCGTTTTCGTGTCTCGACTGACCATAGGTGCTTCCGCAGCGGACAGAATTTATATCGGGCATCAGGAAGCTTTGTCGGACAATCGACGGGACTACGTCCTCACGCGTGCAGTGAAACGACATCTCTGGGGCCGTAAGAATATCGATCAGTTTTTCCTTCTCACTTGCCCGTTTTCCGAGCTCTAGTCGAGTTTCTGCCCTCACGCTGCCCTTTAGGATGTTTACCGGAAGCTGCTCAAGGTCTTTGTGAAATCCAGCCTGAGCTCTTTGGAATTTACTTGTCAGATCGCTTCGAACGATTGATTCGATGTGGAGTATACGCCAGGCCTCTGGGATCTTTTTGCACACCTCTTCTGGTGTCTTGCTCAGGATAGAGTTGGCTAGATCATGACCCTGAACACTCGAAGGATCAATACCGAACATGCTGTCTCTGATTTGAGATTGGTGTTGGACATCGGATATTATCAGTTTCTGTTCGGCCGTTAGATCTCCTAGTTTCTACGACCAGTCTTCATTAAGGAGGTCGTGCTCTTTATTGGGGTCGTAAGCATCAGGGTCCTCTCCATATCCAGGGAGCAGATTGATACGGTAGTAATTCCAGAGATACCATCTCCTTTTCAGCGACAAGTGCAGCTCAATCTTCTGCAAGACGCTTTGACTCCTCCCATAGGTTGGGTCCAGTCTGAATTGTTTGATGTGGTCACTAATCTTTGTAGCTAGGTGTAAAGCGGCTTGCTTGAATTCGAAAAATTGTGTTTCGCTTGACGCTCGTTCATGCCATTTGTCTATGCTGTTGAATTGTACGTCAAGGGCCTGGATGTCCCGAAAAGCGACCCGTAGTTGATCCACGATTACTCGAGGAAGGCCGATATTCGTAACTTGGTATGTAGGAGGCTTCACAAGGTAATGATCGGCTGTGACGATGTCCAGTATCATTTTGGGATAGTTGAAATGGTAGCCATCACGGCGGTCGGTGTTCCATCGTTCCTCCTTGGGTAGGAGGCCTTGTTTGACGAATGCATCTATCTCCTCGTCACGGAGAAGCTCCTACTCTATAAGTTCGTCTTCGGGGAATTCACGTTCATTGTGAATCACAGACCCAGAGTCTTCGTCTGCTCAGAGCCGAGCGCATCCAACAAGTCTTCCTCGAGCGTAGCTTCTGCATGTGAGTCTGGCGTAGAATCATCTCTGTCACTCAATGCGCCTGCGCTCGGATCCTGCAACACAGACTGATCGGAAGGATCGTTCCCACTAGACGGAACCTTACATGGTGAGGTGTAGAGTGAGGAGCTTTTGCAGCAATAAGAGGTAGAGAGATAGTATCCTTTCTCATATATTCTTGAAACTATTAAGTTAAGATGCGGAGATAGAAATCAAGCGTGCGACAATCTCTAGTGAGAAGACGGGCATGGACTGGGCATATCTCCCGACTTCAGGTATCGTTGAAGATGTAGTAGCCAATGAAACTGCGGTGACTCACCAAATGTGATTCACAAAGAATTCAACCTCATCAAAAAGGAATGGATAGCAGTGGGAAGCAACATGAATCAATCAAGGCTATGGCATTCTCCATGCATGTCAACGGCTGAGGAAGGCAGATAGAGCGGGAACTTGCACTCAGAAATAGCCTAACGCCAAGACTGGGTTTATCAACTTAGGCTAGCTGCCTTTGGCGAGTTGAAGAAGGTCCGTTATTCGTGAATTTGTTACATATTCAAAGACCTAGGAAGAAGCCTAGACATTGCACCGTTCAAAAAGGTTCCAGACTAGAAGATACTTGTTGTGGAACTCAAGGAGGGATAGCGGTCCTCTCTAGAGAAGAAATCTTTGATATAGACCGGACTATATCTTAGCCACCACCACCTTTATTGGCAAAGTTTTCGCTCATAAATTGACCGAGATGTGTGACAGTCTACTTCCAAGGCGATAGCCATGTGCGATGTTCATTTTCTGATGTACAAGTTTCGCTACATTTTCATACACAACAATTTCGCAACCCTCAGCCCCATGTGAATATTCTTCACCCACCCACATAACCGTCCAACATCAATGTTTCAATCCCTCCAACCATACCACAATCCTCTTCTTAATGATAACTCCCACCAATTTCCCACTCCCCTCCTCCACAACACAAAGGTGCCTCAAGCCCAATTTCCCAAACATTTCCACCGCATACTCCATCGGTGCCTTCGCACAAATACTCAACGGCGTCCGATCCACAAAAGACGTCAAGTCGAATTCGCCCTCATCAGCCGCTTGCCCAAGAAGCCTGATCCTCCAACTATCTTCCCATACACTACCCAACTCAGTCAAGCCGAAATCAAGTTCGCCTTCCGCGAGATAGCCTTGCAGCATGCCGTCCTGGACGAGGACGAGGCCGGCGTCTAGGAGGCCGCGCTCTTTTAGTTTCTCGAGCTTGTCTTCGAGGACTTTGCGGGTCACCATGTTATCTTTCGGCACGTGAACAGTGATATCGTCCATGGTTTGTTTCGGAGGAATCAATTCCTCCACCAGAGCCTTCTCCTTTTGGACAAGGCCCAAGGCATGGTCCATGTCCAGGAAGGGGTGTCCCAGGACCGTCTGTGCAAGGTCATAGACGCCTTCTCGTTCCAGGGCATCGGCGACCCATTTCGCGACAAGGATGGCAATCATGTGGGGAACGATGTATTCGAGCTCGCCTGTGAGTTCGAACATGATAACGCACAGTGAGATGGTCATGCGCGAGACGCCTGCCAGGAAGGCAGCTGCGCCAACCATAGCAAATATTCCGGGCGAAATGGCGGTGATCCATTGCCCAATGAGGCGGCCGAAGAAGGCGCCGGCGTCGAGAGCGGGGATGATAATGCCGGAGGGGACTTTGCAGCCGAACGTTATGGTTGTGAGGACCAGTTTGACGAGGGTGCCGTAGACGAGCCAGCCGATGTATTTTGGTGCGGAGCCAGCAGCCTCGTTTCGACAGATCCATGACTCGTCCGATCTACTGCAATCCTGGAGTAGGTTACTAATAATTTTATCGCCTGGCTCTCGAGTCATGGGGTTTGGATATTGAAGAAGGCCGGTCGCGAGAACGACGAGGAAGACCTCGAAAACGGGGTAATTCTTAATGATCTTGAATTGACGGAAGCTTTTGGACCAGAGGAAATTGCACCTGCAGAAGAGTCCACCCCATACGCCGCCTGCGACCCCAAGAAGGATGAAGACTAGGTAATGAATTGGTGAATATGATGTTCCATATTTCGTCTCGTAAAGCGCAAGCTTTCCCGTTCCAGTGGGATTGAGAGCTTTCAATATCATTGCCGCCCAAAGTGAGCAGAAGAAGGCTCGCCAGAGAACCTTGCGGGGAAAGCAGGTACTAATCTCCTGCAAATAGATGAGTATTTGAAGGCCGATCAGGCTCGAGTACCTACCTCGTAGCTGAAAAGCACTCCTCCAATGGGTGCTCCGAAGGCGACTGATAGACCCGACGAGCAGCCAGCACTCAGAAGCTCTCGCATCTTTCTCCCATTTTCTCGATACTTAGAGAAGCACTTCCCAACCAAGTACGCCACGCAGGTGGAGATATGCACGAATGGCCCTTCTTTTCCTAAACACATGCCTGTTGCAACAGCGAAGGTTGCTCCAACAGCCTTGACGAACAAGACCTTGAAGTCCAGAAAGTGTGGTATCACGAACCCGGAGAGGATAGTCTTGATTTCTGGTATGCCAGAGCCAGCTGCCAAGTACATGGATTTGCCAGTGACAGCCTGATCACTCGGTACACCCGACTTATGATATTTATCCCCATGCCCCGGCGCGGCCGCTGGCAGCGTCGACCTGGTCCACATAGTTATCGACGAGCTCAAGACCCCAAATAGCAGAGCAAATCCAACAAAGACCGCGAACGCTTTGACATAATCGTCGGTCCACATATGCCATGACTCGCAGCCCTCGCCCAGATTCGCCTTCCTGATACCCAGGGGATGACGATCTGTACAGCAATTTTCTCTGTTCCAGAAAAGGTTGGTTTTGCAATATCCCAGCTTCCAATCGCTCACGGTGGCTTCTGCCACATCCACGAGGAAGGCAACGCATGCCGTAATGATGCCAATGAGGGCGGCCGCAATCCAGCCTGAAATGTCGTCAAAAGTCGACAATATTCGATAGCGTAGGCCTTCTTTCGCATGGATTGAACGATAGCGGTAGGAGTCTTTGACCTATGGGTGGTCAATTGAGGCTCTGTTACGCAATTTGCGTCTCTCACCAGATCATGAAGCCAATCTATCGTGGTATAATCGTTGTATGGAAGACGTTCCCCAATCGGGGCACTCGAAAGTGCCTGCTCATCCTTGCTAACGTACGAGGCTATTACAGATTGAGAATCCTCCTCTTGCTGCACCGCACTCAATCGCCTGTCATCGGCAACATGATAGAGCAGCTTTGTCCGCTCAGTAGCCTGTTCGAGGTCTTGCGGCATGCTTTGACAGCAACTGAGGCTTTGAGAAGCGGCGAAAGGTAGGGGAAGATAGCTATGTCACTTTTGGCAGTTGAAAGCTGGCAAACAGTGGCACGAGGCATTGCCACACATGGGATTGACCCGCAGCTTTGTGGGGTTTGTTGTGCCATGCTATCGGCGAGATCCTCGGACATGCTCAACAAGCAGTTTATTGGATGCAGCAAGTGGTTAAAGATAAGACTGGCAGATAAGAGTTCAGGGTTCAGGGCAGATTCTGTCCGATCCTTAAGATATAGTCCGGTCTATATCGATATCTTTCAACCTGGACCGGACCACTATCCCTATCTAAGATACTATAATTATCTGGATCTAACTTCAAGTATCTAAGGTCCGGAGCGCTTTTTTACTACGCCAGTTTTGATCCTTAGAGTTTAAGGTGTAGTCTGGTCCTAAAAAGTACAAAACGCTTTAACGCTAGCAGCTCATATAGTAAGTGATCAGCAGCTTGACGACCAACCTGCAAAGGAATTGTTCAAATTCCAGGCCAAATTGGGATTTCGCACCTGACTCAAGCACAAAAACTGTCATCGCTTGGGATTATCAGAAGAAAAGTGATAGACATCGAGCCTTGAATATGTTGAGCACTGGCCAGATTCGAGTTTCGAGACTCACGAGTTCATCCATAGGCTCCTACCAACAGCTACCACTATATCTGAACCATTGCTTTTCAGATCCTACGTTACCTCCAGCCTCGAAAGCACGCTCGAGTGAAAGTTCAACGTCATTGCTTGAGATGTTGTTCTAGATATTGCAGGTATGAAGCTTCATATAACCATAGTGGAATGGAATTTGTTCTTCTAGAGTGGAATGTGGTCGTAAAGTGGGAATCTGACCCACGAGTTTAATTGAGCGACTGGCGACTGGCAACAAATCTTACCAAAATCGAGGTCTCATACCCACGAAACCAGGACGTATGCAGTTGCGAATTAAAATCCTGCAAGAACTTTTGTAATGCCGATTTCTCGAGCTTTACACACCTCCCGCTTGACGAACGAGATTCATGTCCTCGTAAGGCTCTAGTATAGAAGCATGCTAATAGCTCTGCGCCCCCATAGTCTCCGTAGGCAGAAGCACAATAGCAATTGTAGAAATAAAAACACCTCCACCAGCCAAGTAAAGCGGAGCATTCAAGCTCTTCTGCAACAAATTCGCCGCAATAAGCGGACTCACAATGCCAAAAAGCCGTCCCCAGAAGCTCGCAAGCCCTGCCGCGGTCCCTCTTATCGGTGCCGGAAAAGCCTCTGGTGTCCATCCGTAAAGCACGGCGTTGAACATAGATTGGAAGAAGTATTCCATGGCGTTAAGACCGATGTTCGAAGCCTCTGTGTTCACGGTTACGAAGAGGAATAGCGATATGCCCATAAGCGCTGAGGAGCCTACCATAGCCCATTTGCGGCCAACGTGAGGGATGGCATACATCAGCGCGCCGAGCATCACTCCGGGAACGCCGCAGATGTAGATTATGACGAAGTTACGGTAGGTCTCTGCTACTGAGATGTCGATGGCGCTGTTCTTGATGAGAAGAATCTTTGGCAGAAAACCACCGGCGATGCTGAAGCCCCAATAGTCGAAGATGTAGGCAATCCACACCAAGATTGTCAAGCGAGCCATGTTGAAGTTTCCGAATAGGAGTTTGTACCTGACAAATTCGAGCTTGATCTTCTCGTCCCAAGGTCTTTTGAGCTGCTTCACCCCGTCCCCAAGTATCGGCGCGCTCGATTCACGGCTGGCCATCGAATTTTCTTCGCTCGTGAGTGCCACGAATGTCGCCAAGCTGATGCTGCTCTCGCGCCCATTGAACTTGGCTATGTGCTGAAGCACTTTCACCGCTTTCTCGTCTTTGCCCCTGTAGAGCAGGTACTTTGGGGATTCCTGGAAGGGAAATACAACGAAACGTAAAAAGAAGATGAACAAGCAGATAGCACCGAGACAAAGAGTAGTATACCGCCATCCAAAATTGGAAGCCTTTGTGCAACAAGGTGCGCCAGCAGGACTGTTGTCACAAGAAGGCAACGGTTTTCCATCGGCACCATTTCCACAGCTGTATTTTGGAATGACTAGCGATTTCGTAGTGAGCATCTTTTCACGATGAGCTGTAAGGCAAATACTTGGGGTAGTCTCGAAGCAGAGACATACACCCTGCTAGCTTAACAAGCCTTCAGGGTTCACAAGGGGAGATAGGAAGGTGTTAAACCTTTCGAAAGGCGTCTTACACCCGTAAGCTATTCCAGAAGCTGCCACAACTCCGATTGGCTGAAACACTGATAACAAAGCTAGCAAGAAGCGGCGATTCTATGAGATGTTAGGTTCTCATCCACAGCATGTACAAGGCTTAAGCGCACCTGAGGTAAGAACTCCAAGCATATAGTAGTATCAATAGGTATGTTTCCTCCAATGCCAAAACCAATGAAGGCGGTAATGACAAGGACCCCATTGTAGTTGTCCGGTCCGGCAAGGCACATACCGAAGATGGCAGAGATTAGGACCGTGAGGTTGAACGCGTATCGACGACCTTCAGAGAGCATTAGCTCGCTGTTTCTGAAGCAGAATGTGATCAGGCAGTCCAGAGTACCAAGGTACTTTTAATTGACTAACCAATGATGTCGACTAAGACGCCCCAGGTGAAGGCCTAGTGTAGTTGTCGTTAACCACTGCTCTTCAATGGCAAGGTGCTGGGGTGATGCATACGCCTGCTGTGAGCCCCGCTGAGAAGGACGAGAAGATATTGCCAGAAGCCTTGTCTGTCGCACCGTAAGTCTCTGTAGCATTGTGCAGGAATCGAAAGCATATACCTGCAAAACCGAACTCCTGCTGTATGGCTGGCTCGATGAGACCAAAAGCCTGGGCGTAAAGCAAGTCGATGAGGTATCCGAAGCCGCACAGGAAGAAGATGTACCATTGGTACTTTCCCATGCCATGGGAATCCAGCTCGCGGTTCACGAGCAGCGCCTTTCTCTCATACAACGTGAGCCCCTCCATTTCTGGATCCGCCAGGGCACCATTGTGGTCGGTGAAGTGCCTCTCAAGCGCATCGCCGTTCAGGACTTTGACATCACGGTCTTTGTCGGTCGCCATTGGATGCTCCGTGGCTCTGCTGGAAGTATGGATGTTGAAGAGGAGGGTTGAGGGCGGGGTCGAAGAGGTAGTACTTGGTGGCAGGCCTGACCTTTAGTACCAACATTGCGTGCCTTCATCTTTCCTGTACTTTAGTGAATGACGCCGATAAGGTAATCAATCTAGAAGGTGGGGCTAGAGATCTTAGCTCAAAGATTGCCGCATGTAAGGTAAGGTATTCATCACGCAAGGTTTCTTGTTGGTCGGTAGCCCGTTAGAGTCAAGATGATTTCGGCCCCCCGCACCACGGCCGCCGCCACCAGTAAACACCCTGAATACCTAGCCGCATATTGTCAAGTATCACCCGCCTTAGCTCTATCGACATAGATTGCAAATCAGACAAGTTGGACTCGCGAGAAACACGCTTGCTGCTCGTTCGCTCTCTGCTACAGGTCACTGTACATATCTCTGCATACTTTATGCTTGAGTCACGATTGACCCCACTACTAGATTCTTTAATGGGAGATGATCTTCCCCTCGAAGCAGGCCAATCAATCTGTATAGAACTTTCTAGCCCGCTGCTGGCGTAAGGCGAACTTCATGATCTGCCTGGAGCATTTGGTGCCAGTCCGTGTCGTTACTGGGACAAAATCGAAGGAAAATGTTATGTCTGCATGCAAAAATATGATACCTCATGGACATACCATCCTGGAATGGAGCTAGAAAATAGCGACTCAATCCCCATAACATCAGTGAATATAGCCTTTTGAAGCTACGTGCATCCAATGAACATTGCAGGTAAATCTCACACCAATGTCTTCCGAGGTTCTGAGGTTTATCGCTTTCTTGATTGTCGTTCAATTTAGGGTAGACAAGAAATCATGTTGGGGTATGGATTGGTCAATTTCGTCGCTCAGGTCAACCCTATGATCAGCTACGAGGGAGCTCAGCTCTTTACCCACGAGCGCGGAGCATTCGAAAGGATCAGTCGCTTCCCTGGAGGTAACCTTGTCCAGCGTGTATTGACCAACGAAAGGGGATAGCATGGCGCACAGACGAGGCTTGGAGCGACTGCCACAATCTGCCTCTCGTCTGTATATTTGCGATGAGATGGACATGCCATGGGTTTGGAAGATGGAGTTGTTCCTTTGCAATAACATATATAGGCCTCAGTAAAGTGCTGAGGACAATGCTTGTGACGAGAAACGTGTACGCATTGATCCTAAGAGCTTTCGTGAGTAGCGTTGTACCGATGACTTCGACATTGTTCGACATTGTTACCATTGACCGCACCATGTCCCGGACCAGATGAAGACGCTTGGGTGCAACAGGTTTGGGTCACCGTCTCAAGGCCAGCGAGCCGGTTCAAGAAACCTGGTAATCGTGCGGGCACTGAGCTTGAGTACAGCTCAGTGCCCGCACGATTAGTGTTTCTCTACATGGAGTTGGTGTATCATGGCTATTGACGCAAACACGCACAATTGGAACCAATTGCATGTGAATCCTTTGAGCTTTCGAATCGGCTATGCAATTGTGAGTCACAGACATTCCCTCTCCCATCACACAACCACCGTACCCAGACACCCCCTAGGCATCCTCAATGTTCCCCCTCTCAGAGACGTACAAACCGTCCAAGAACTATTGTACCCACGTTAGCGATGCACTCCCAAACCTAGCTCATACGTGGGTGACAGCATACCTTTCGAATATCCTTGTTCTTGACCCTGCATATCTGCTGAATATCTGCCGCACTCTGGCTCACATTCTCCAGCGAATTGCCCGTCAGCTGCAGCTCGTCCTTCTGGTTCTTGCTGATCTCGATATCCACACCCGGCAACATGGTAACCCTCCTTATGATCTTCTCGCCAATGAAATTTCTGTAACCAGGGCAAAACATCAGCTACATCACCCCTGAACCTCCAATATTCCCTTGTAGCAGCACATACCTGATCTCCACTTCAAAAAGCCCCGATTCCGAGTTCTTCTCAAGGTTGACGTTAATTGGGAAATGGGCGTAGACATATCGCATCTTGTATTTATAACCCTTTGTAACGCCAGTGATCAAGTTGTTGATGAGGGTCTTGACTGTGCGGAGGGTGGCGACGTTCTTGCGAGCGCCGTGGTGGAGTTCAATGTTGATAAAGTTCTTAGAGGGGTGCGAAAAGCAGACGGAGAGATGGGACATGTCTTTGACGAGTTTGCCTGTGGTGGTTTAGCATTTGTAGACAGGGCGTTTGGGTTTGGGAGATTTAGGGTGGGCGTACCTCGGGGACCTTCGACGCTGACGATTCGTGACTTGATCTGGACCTTGACTGTATAATTATTAGCAATGGGCTCTGCGGCGACTGTCGCCATTGTGGGCTGTTCAGGTCGTCTTTGAAGCGTCGTGAGGAGCCTGGCCTCGGATCCTGATTGGGAGCGCGCCATCCATTGTAAAGAGTGCTCACCATTTTCTGGGATTTCCAGCGTCTCCTGAGAGTGTATGTACCTCATCTTGGCTGTTGATGGGGAGGTGTCAGGGAATCGAGATCATGGGAGTGGTCCTGGTCTAAATATCGCGGGCATCAAAAGTGCGGGCTGCGGCTCGCTAGAATCCGCCAAGACGCTACTGATTATCGATGTGCCCTCTCGAAATATTTACTTCTACTCCCTTATCCCAATATGTTTATCTACACGAAAAATGCTTTTTCCGTGAAGTGGGCTTTATTTCTATTCATCGGTGAAGAAATTCTATAGAATGAGAGGACAACCGCCGCCTTCACCCAATCCAATGCACTGGACAACAATTCCTGGGTATCCAAAATCACACCAACTTAATGGTCATCGCATGCCATGTCCATCCGAAATCATGCTATGAAGTCTCAGAGCCCGGTCCAGACCTCCTACCGAAACCCCTAATCCCAAGAAATTTGCCCCACTTTGCGATTCGTTTTCGCTCCCAACCCAACAGCGCAGCTGCATGTTTCTACTTAGTGAGCTTGGCCTCGATTATCCTTTTCCCTCCCATAGTCTTTACTTTATCTATTAGTGCACCACTCTCTTCCAGTGCTTGGATGTCATCGCCACCCCCTATGCTTCTGCCGTTGACAAGGACGTTTGGCACCGTCCGCCTTCCTGTACTTTTCGCTAGCGCGGCTTGTAATGCTGGCCCTAGTGGGTGGTTGTCAAGCTCGACGACATATGGCGCTGGTACGATTGTGTACTTCTCCAGAAGTATTTTTTTGGCTTTGAGGGAATAGGGGCAGTATGATTTGCTGAAGATTATTACTAGACGTAGATCGTTAGCAAGAACCTTCTAGGCGTAGTATACTGAAGGGATCAAAGGGAAGTAAAACACACTAGGGCCCTTCTTGAGTATCGTATTGAGCTCCGTCTCAATCTTATGCTCTTCCTCCGTCTCAGCTTTTTCCTCCACAGTTGTCTCATTCGCCGCGTCTCCTTTCGGATACATTGGCACCTCCTTCCCTGAGTGCAGATCTTTCATCTCTCCTCCCTTCGTTGTCTTTCTCCCAGCTACGCTCTTTTCACTATCGACGACTGCTTTCTCGCTGGCGGCCATCGCCGAGGGTATTGGTGCAGCGATCGACGCTGGTTCGTCGGCGCCCCCAGCGATGGGCTTCTGTGGAGTCTTCATCATGCCGATTGGTTCTTGTTCCTTTGCTGCATCCTTCATCGCCTGTAGCTTCAGCGCGGCCTCTTGATCTGAAGCGTCATTCCTGTCTAAGGCGGCGACGGTCTTGGTGTAGAATTCTTGGGATGAGGAGTCCTTCTAGTATTGAGCAAGATGTTAGCAGGGCTTCATAATTACTGCCAACATGTCTTCCAGAATATGCATCGAGCGGTTGGGGGCGGTCTTACGGAGAGGTATAGAACAGTGCAGACAATAATGGCGAAGGCTATGGCGAGGACCTTAACTCGGCGAGTTGAAGGCATGGTCATTGGGGAGACCTCCAAATTATTTTCAAATGAAGCCTTCCCAGTTCGATGGGATGATGAACTGGAGGGACTCCTATGGTTGGAACTGTGGGGGATTGATGTCCGATCTGCGGTAGCCTCGAGCTATATCCGCCTGTCTGCTAAACCGTTTTTCTTAAGTAATGTAGCAAAGTTCCAAAGTGATCTGTGAGCTGCTATATATGCAACATAAAAGCAATAATGGTTGCGTAATGCAAAAAGTCGAGAATGAAATGGCGGAGAATTTGCAATTAACATTCGCTATCTGGCAGGTGCTCATGGGTAGGCCTCGGCCACAACGCCGCGAAAGCTTAAATTTCCCCGGAATCTGCTGAAGAAAGGGATCAGGAACCATGATCGCTACCCAGGACCATGCCACTCAAGCTTAAGGCAGAATCTCTGGAGTCTATCGTTACATGAATGAGTTTTCGCTACTGGCTGAGAAGACATCTGGTCAAATTATTGATGTTATTGCTATAAATCTTCCTGCTTCTACAATTTCCTCAGCGGAAATACATGAACACACATTTCATAGTCCTTCTCATCCTCCCCGTCGTCGAAGACTACCATTCTCTGCTGGACTGGCCCGACTGGTATCAACGAGTGAGGTAACCCAAGTTACGCATGGAAGTGAAGAGGCATCGATTCTTGAAACAGGGAAGAATTTATTTGAATTATGACTCCAGGGTGAAATGGCCTTTCTCTTTGGGTAGTATGATTTTTGTCATCGAAAGATGCTGGCCTAGGCCCTGGCTGTCAAAGTGTGGTAGTAAGATTTACACATGTGCTTCACTGAAGGAACTCATTTACCAATCTCGCAGCCTCGCAGCAAGAGCACGAACGGTTGTATTGCAGTGCGGTTCGTCTTCAGCCTGTCTCCTGTTTCAGAGCCCAAGCATCACTCGCTTCTCCTGCGATGCGTCTTCAACGTGGTAAACGTTGGCCAGCGAATGATGTTTGGTCAACCTTCAGCCGGTGTTCAAAAGAGATACTCTTCCCATAGTCTGGAGACAGGAGAACACTTTTGGGCATGCATTAAGGTTAGCAGCTCAGGAAAACCAAAAGCATGTTTCCACGGTTATAAAACATGACTGAGAGCTGAAGCGTCCTGTCTACCTATGAGCAACATCGTAGACAGGCCTCATTTCGCCTTGTTGATCATTTTTGACTTGGATGCTGGCACGGTCACCCAATTGAAAGAGAAAAATAACACCGGATTTCAAACGTCTTGAAAACCAATAATAGACTGCTATGACCGTGATTACGACGATTTTTGCGAAAGTAGATTGACTGGTAGTCTCGAAATGACGGTTAAAATCCAAGAACTTCACAAACATAGCCTCTCAAGAAATCGTAAGCGCCTTCATCATATCCCCTTCAAGAACGCAAATGAGAACATGTCCCCTCGGTCTATCAGGCGTGATAAGGTACCTACTAGCCCATCCACCCAAATTCCAACACTAGCCGCCATTCCTGTGACAAGCGCTAGTTGTAGACTACTTTAGTGACTGGCCGTCTGCAACAGGAATTTCACGAAGCACAGATCTGTTATCGTTCGCATACAATACTAGGCTTTCTGCACGACTCAACTCTAGATGGAGCGTAGTCTATTATCCGAATGCCAGCCTCGGCTCCGGGGTGCGCGACGATCTAGCGATCTTTGATCTCACGCGCACGCATTTCGATATTGTAATGGCTGCATTGCAGCAGATGCGGGTACCAGAGATCTCATTACCCTTTGGGTGGAATCCAATGAAGGAGCTTACAGGGGCCGAAAGGCTCGTCGCCATCCCGCAAAACCGAGAAGACAGCGGCACCATACCTTACTTTATGCTACCACACTTCCAGACTCCGGATATTAGGTCCGTAGCTAAGCAAATGACGTTATCCAGAGAAAGCGTTAGCAAGGTTTACCCCACGGTATCCATATCTTGGCTAACTGTATGAAGATTTAGTGTCCAACAGAATGATCCATCGCTTCAAGTTCCAGCCCGCTTTCGATGGTAATTGTACAGCGACTCGGCGAATCTCTTTAGTCAATGGCTGTTCAGCGATGAAAGCATAGCCTGTTACAGCTTAGACATTTGCAAAGGTGTACTAGCAAACGTTTGAATTGTCGACTTATACTCCGTAGGTGGAGACTAGCAAATCCGGCGCACCGTGTTCTTCCACACTGCTCCGTCTGGCCCAGCATCGCCCCGGGGCCAGAATTGGGTTCTCTCTAACGTGAACTTGTGAACTTCTAGCCTGACATACCCTCCGCAACGAACTCCTCTAAGTAGGAGCCCTAGACTCTTCGGGCTGCTCTTGGCACCAAACCTGACCGCCTAGCGTGCTTGCCGCTACAGGCTCCTCGGAAGGCGAAACTAATAATCATGCACATAAGACTTCGAGTCTCGTCACCTTCGCTGACGACCTCACATCATCTTCAGTACAGATATTTTCGTGCTACCGTCACCTTCCATTCTATCTATCATCAATCAATTCAAACGGCCCGTACTCGAGAGATATCTCCTCGAGCACGTGCCCTGTGGAACCCCCACCTATCTCCATACAATCTTTGTGGTTAATGCTCAGTGAGGTTCACGGACGCAAACCCTTCTACCACACCCCTTTGATACATAGTATCCGCAGCATAAAATGGCGTTAGGACCTTTTGAAAAAAGTCGCAAGGTCGACAATACCAACCAAGCTATCGATGTCAATGATAGCCAACTAGGCGATGCCACCATTCACGATAAAGATCCAGGAGCCTACGGAACAGCCTACGGAACCTATGATCCGGAAAGCAATAATGAAAAGGGTGGGCGCAAGATGAGCAGGATAGCCGGTGTCATGGGTGAATCTGAGACCGACTCTCAGTTGAGTGTGGGCAAGCAATTGGAGCTTGAGGCGACCAATTCTATCAAGTACAGGACTTGCAGCTGGCAAAAGGTGATTTGATACTTTTCATCACCACTGCCACTATAACACCAAACAGTTCTACGATGAACCGGAACTGGGACGCATAGTAGACTTTGATGCTTGATAATTATCTCGTCCAGCGCGGAGATGGACGATATACTGACGAATCATGACAGACTGCAGCGCTACTCTTCTCAGAGTACATCTGCCTCGCCATTATGTCCTTCCCATATTCCTACTCCGTCCTAGGCTTGGTTCCTGGCCTAATCGTCACGATTGTGGTGGCGCTTTCCGTGCTGTACACGTCCTTGATCGTCTGGTGAGTGGCTTGTCCCCCAATCTCAGGACTGCGCTTATTGTAAAATAGGGAATTCTGCCTCCGTCACCCCGAACTTCGAGACGTATGCGACGTTGGCCAGATGCTATACTTCGGCTGGACCTGGGTCTGGTACTTGACTGCTGTTATGTTCTTGCTCAACAACACATTCATTCAGGTAGGCTTGGTAACAGCTGGGAACGTGGATATCGTCTAACATTTCTAGGGACTCCACGTCTTGATTGGCGCTAAATACTTAAACACCATGAGCGGTGGCGCCGTCTGCACTGTCGGCTTCTCCGCAATCTGGGCTGTCCTTTCCTGGCTCTGCTCTCTCCCCAGGACCTTCGACAGTCTTTCCAAGCTTGCCACTTTGTCCGCATTCTTCACATTCATTTCCGTGCTCCTTGCGGCCATCTTCGCTGGTATCGAGGGCAAGAACAACATCGAAGGATTCAATAGCCCAGGAGGTGGTAAGAGCGGACTGCTCACCGGCGATCCCATTGTTTTGGTCATCCCAGCTGCAGGCACTACTTTCGTCAGCGGTATGAACGCCTTCTTGAATATCAGCTACACATTCATTGGACAAATCACAATCCCTAGTTTCATCGCCGAGATGAAGCAGCCTAAGGATTTCCCTAAGGCGCTTTGGGCAGTGACGATCTGCGAGATTATCGTCTTCAGTCTGGTTGGAGCAATCGTATACGTCTACACCGGAACCCAATACAACACGGCACCTGCATTCGGATCCATTGGCAACGCAATCTACAAGAAGGTTTCTTTCTCATTCATGATTCCGACTTTGATCTTCTTGGGTGTACTCTATGCCTCGGTGTCTGCCCGATTCGTCTTTTTCCGCATCTTCGAGGGAACGCGTCACAAAGGAAATCACACGGTCCTTGGCTGGTCTGCATGGGCCGGAATCTTGGCTGTCACTTGGGTCATTGCCTTCATCATCGCCGAAGTCATTCCTTTCTTCTCGGACTTACTATCTTTGATGAGCTCGCTCTTCGACTCCTTCTTTGGTTTCATCTTCTGGGGTACCGCCTACATCAGGATGCGACAGGCCGACTATGGCCCTGGATGGATCACCAAGCGCGGTATTCGGGGAATTTCTGGCTTCATCCTGAACGTGATTATCATCTTGATTGGGCTGTTCATGTTGACAGGTGGAACCTACGTTAGTACCCTAGTCTCCTCGACGGTTGTTTCTCTCTGACAAATTTATAGGCTACCTGCCAGAGCATCGTCGACAATTACAGGAATGGCCTTGTAACGGGAGGCGTTTTCACTTGTACTAGCAATGCACTGTAGGAGGACCTTCACAAATTTCCCGGAGGGCCGGAGGGGGGGCCGATGGAATTGTGTTATGCTCGCGATGATCTGGTTTTTCATATGTAGCCAGAAGACAGTGTACACATCTTCGTCTGGATTGCGTCCCGAGCGTGAATGCGGTCCTTTTCTTCTGGTTAATGAAACCTGCCCTTTGAACCGTCAATGGAGCAGTCGACAAGCTGTCCCTAAGAGAAACCTCGATTCTACACGTAATTTGAGTCCTTCACTTGTCGCAAAATTTGGCGAACTCTTTCCACGGATTCAACAAAAAAAAAGGAAAAAAAAAGTGCTTCAGAGTTCTCCGCCAAAATCCCGGGCCCCGCCTTCACCCCACCTCGGCCCTCAACTTTTTAGTGTACTGACCAACACCAGCCATTGGATACCCACCACCCCAGAAACATGCGATGCAACTGGCTGCTTGCTGCTGCTGCGATAATTGGGAATGCTTTACTGAAGTTTGCGCCAATTGAAAAGCATATGCCAGACGCATTTGCCCAGGCCCGAATGCTGCGCCATTCTGCCCGAACATTTTTGCATATGAACATAAAGCTCCGATAGCTTTCTCAGGAGATCTTACAGAGCTGCCTGATCAATCATACACACGTCCTGAGCACAATGAAGGGCAGCAAAGCACTCAGTGCGGCTGTTAGGGGGCCCCATCATCCTCCGGTGCCGTTGGCGTGTCGGTCCTCGAACGCCTTTGCAAAACGAAACAACACTGCTGGAAGCAATGTACGGTCAGGAACAAACGCTTCGCTAAGACCATCGCCCCCAAAATGCTTAGCCCAACGGGCACCACGATTCTCATTTACCCAGTGTAGGAATTCCTCAGACGAAGCTTCCCTCAAGGATGGAGGCCTCAACCAGACAGCTTTCCACGAGATTCATGTCAATCATGGAGGCAAGATGGTCTCCTTCGGAGGTTTCTCAATGCCCGTCCAATACACAGACCTAAGTGTGGGCGATAGTCACAAATGGACACGGGAGAAAGCGAGTCTATTTGACGTGGGGCACATGTATGTTTCCCATTCTCTCTAGTTACTCTGGCAAATACGATTGACGGTATTGCTCCCAGGGTACAGCATCGTCTCTCTGGCCCCGGCGCTGCCCCCTTTCTCGAAAGCATCACACCGACCTCCACCGCTTCTCTCCAAAGCAACCACTCAACCCTCTCATGCCTCCTCCACCCCGCAACAGGCGGCATAGTGGACGACACAGTGATAACCCGACTTGGACCCGAATTATTCTACGTGGTTACGAACGCCGCTTGCAAAGCCAAAGACCTCGTCTACCTCTCGGAGCAGATCGCAAACCGTGGCACAAGCCACGGCGCTCTAGACTGGGAGGTGCTTGAAAATTGGGGCCTGGTAGCTCTACAAGGCCCTTTGAGTGCAGAGGTACTTCAACGCACTCTCGAAACAGCAGGAGTCCAAGATGTCGACCTTACATCACTCTACTTCGGCCAATGCAAGCACGTCACACTCGCCCTCCCCGGTACGCCGACAAATGCCTCCACACCCATCCTCATCTCCCGCGGTGGCTACACAGGCGAGGATGGCTTCGAGATCTCCATACCACCCACCCTTACCATCCCCTTCACCTCCCACCTCCTCAAAACCGGCGGGGAAGACCGATTACGACTAGCAGGTCTGGGCGCACGAGATAGTCTGCGCCTAGAAGCGGGCATGTGTCTCTACGGCCATGATCTAGACGATACCACAACGCCCGTGGAAGGCGGGCTGAGCTGGATCATACACATAGACCGCCGCGCAACTGGGGGATTTCATGGCGACGAGACGATCCTCTCCCAATTACGTCCAAAGAAAGATGGCGGCTCCCCTCCCACGCGCAGACGTGTAGGCTTGATAGTGGAAGGTGCACCAGCTCGCGAGGGCGCGGAGATAGCAGAGGTGGGTGGCGACGTGGTTGGCAAAATCACGAGTGGGTGTCCAAGTCCGACGTTGGGAAAGAATATTGCTATGGGCTATGTAAAGACGCCATTCAACAAGGCGGGCACGACGCTGGAGGTGCTGGTAAGGGGGAAGAGGAGGAAAGCGGAGGTGGTGAAGATGCCGTTTGTGAAGTCAAATTATTGGAAACAGGCTGCTGGAACGAGCCCTGGATAGGGTATGCGAGATAGGGCATTTGGATATTCAACACTCATTACTCCTCGCATGCTCAAAGCAATGATCTTTGCTGAGTGGGAAGGATTTTTTTTTCAGTGAAGGATGGAATCAATCTTCTCGAAATATCGTCGTTATGCTCTTTATTGCGTGAACTCATCCTCATTCAAGCCGAGGACTGTCTTTTTTGTTCGCAGGAGAGCAAAAACCTCATCAATTTCCTCGACCGAATACCCCTTCAATGCAGCATAAAAGTGCTCGCAATAGCGAAGCACTGTCTCTTGTGTACCGGGCAAGAACGCGAAGTCGTCCTTTCACGGCGTAAGACCCATATGAATGCACATAGAAATGAATGGAGCTGAGCTGTCATGTAAAGCTTCTTCCACAATGCTTGAGAAAGGCTGCCAAGAAGTTCGGCTTCTATGTTTGGCAGATGAGCAATACTTTGTCTCGAGGGGGATCACGGTCAAAGATACATACTCAAGACATTCATTAGATTAATATTATAGCTGCTTGAGCTTATATCTGCTATCAGTCCCTTCCCTTCCTCACCGCTGCTAGATTAGAAAGAACGCAAGAGCATGATGGCTAATAGCCTGGGTATCATAACAGCGATAAGCATCCAACGAAGCCTCTTCTTCCCTTTATGATAAAAGTAGCACGCAGCAGTCTGCACAGTATTCACCCATCCCAAAGCCCTCAAGGCTCTTTGTAACAAATTCTCAACTCATGGACCATTAGCCTCCCTCCTCTCCGCCCCGCCCTTCCCCTTGACAACCCTATTCCAATCATCCCACTCCCCCGCCATTTCCATGAGCACATTCCCCATCACGCCCGCAGATGCCATCAACCCATGTCCCTCCCCCTCCAGCACTCTAACCTCACACCTCCGCATCGTCTTGCCTAACCACTTGACATTCTCCACCGGCACCCTCGTATCTTTGCTACCATGGTGTATCACCACTGCCCGTGTGATGTCGACGTAACGGAAGCCGATGGGCTGGCGACGCTCTAGGCAGACCAATAGGTCGACGGCTGGGTTGGCGCCTGTAGTCGCTGCTTCCCAGATGGCTTCCGTAAGGCGGGCGTCGTAGGTGGCGGCTTTTTCTTTTGTGGTGGGAGCCGGCGGGTCGATGTTCACGTTGTTTGCAGTAGCTGAGCCTCGGCGTGTAGGGGGCGTGTTTTTTTTAGCGAAGTCAGGGTTAATTTCGCTACCTCTGGTTTTGGGGGACGAGGAGGGTTCGCGAGCGTCGTCTTGAAATTCAGTGGCATGCGTTTCGTTCCTGCTGAACGACCTGTGTTTAGAGCGGCGCGGGGACCGGGGCAGGCTGGTTGTTATGCTGGCACTTGTCGTGCTTAAGAAGCTGGAGTTGGCGGCGCGAAGGAAGGTGGTTGGGAGGGCTCGGAGGATTCGTTGGGAGTAGGGTAGAGCGGTCGCTGGTAGAGGCTCTTGCTGAGCGCCAATGGCGGACATTTGTGACGGTGGGATCCAGGGCGCGAGAAGGTGGACTCGACAACGGATATGCTGGGGCATGCGGAGCGCAGTGGCGAGAGCATAAATAGCGCCTGCGGAGTGAGCCATGATCGAGAATTTCGTGATCTTCAGATGTTCGCATATGGCGCGTACGTCGTCAGGCCAGGCCAGTGGTGTGTCCAAACCACCTGCGTGAGGCTCGCTGCCTCCAACACCGGGACGATCGGGAGTGATGAGTCGTAATTTCAACGTCGAGGCCAGCTCGTCGTAGAATGCAGTGAGGAATCGTGTCAAGCCCATGCCGACACAGCAGAAAACAGCCGAGCCATTCGGGTCACCTACTTCCGAGAAGGATATAGCACGCCCTGTCTGTACATGTGTGATCTTCTGGTTCAGCCTTGGAGATGTGAGGTACTTTTCGACTTCGTCATCGATTGGATCGCTGTATTCGACTTGGTAAGATGCACTACGATTGGATTGATTCAAGGGATTCGAATAGGTTCGCTTATGGCCGGCAATCCCGGGTTTTCCATGCTGGGAGAGGCGCCTCAACAGACGAGAATTTGACCTCTGTGGCACCTGTGGCGAACTCTGTGACCTGATTGGGCCTTCCCCTCTCGAGCTGACACGAGAGTGTTTGGTGTTTGTAATCTTGATCCCGGTTTGGACACCGCTGTACCGTTTGACTGCTCGTTGTGCGATCGCTGGCGAGGGAGCACTTCTCTCTTCGTCCTCTTCAGGCTTTAATCCTTCTGGCTCAACCAATAGAGAGCCATCCTCAATTGCTGGAGTGCTATCATCCGCTATAGGCTGGGCTGCCGGCGTCGGATCAGGTGTAACGCCACGCTCTGGTGACTGGGGAGCAGTCTGAAAGCCCGATATAGACTCCAGCGAATGCCTTTCTCTCTTAAGCTTTTGTTCCTTCAGCTCCTTGATCCTGCGGGAAACGACATCTTCCGTAGGGTCGTCAGGAATCCCTGGAGGTACTTGCTCGAGCACGTCTGGGGTAGACTCAGCTGGCGTCTCCTCAACCTCCCTCAGCGTTTGCGCGGGCGTCTCCAATGGGCTTTCGACTCGCGCTTCCTCAACTTCCTGAGTACTGCTAGGCTCGGACTGGTGGGATCTCCTCTTCCGCGTAGAGCTTGTACCCATACTGTGACGCTTCGACGAGTCTCTCCTGGGTATGTAGTCCCGAATAACGCCATCGTATCCGCGATTGAGATTGATGGGCCCGCCATTTATATCATCTGCCTGCAGATAGAACCTTCGTGGACTGTTATTAGTTTGCACCGATGCCTCCCGTTTAGACAGAGCAGAGCTCTCCCACGGCAAGCTACTTGGAGCTTCTGTTTCCGGTATCGTAATATCTGGCAGAGGTGATGGTAGAGGCGACTCGATCGAGCTATCTTCGATGACTACTCTTGGTCGATAAGGCGACTCTTTACGTTTCGACTTGCGAATAACCTTCTCCCCATTTGACTCGCGCAGCGAATCAATGGAACCTTTGAGTCCTAAACTCTTTAGGCTCCTGATGCTCCTTACACCCCTGAGGCCCTTGTGTTCTTCTGTCCCTGTGGAATTGATACTCGTAGTCGATTGCCACGGTTGTGGTTCAATACTGAGATTGCCAACGCTGTATGTGTCCACACATAGGTCGTAGAGATCTTCTGAGTCTTGGTATGCCTGGTGCAGAGACCTGTTCGAGGGAGTCCGTCTTGGGGAGGAGGCTCTGATTGACGCATAGTCCGGGTGAAGAAAGTAACTTGCGTCCACACCGTGGGGTCGCTTGTGTTTTACTCTATCCATGCCCGTGCTACTCCCAGGCTCTGCAGTAATTGGGAAGTCGGTCTGCCATGGACGTGGCGATACCGGTGTAGAGTGCGAAGCAGCAATGCAAGGGAAGGAGTCGAAGTGGTGTTCTGCTGGTGAGGATATGGCTGAGAGTGTGTCTATTAGAGATGATATGACCTCGGCTGACGCAGGCTTGACATTGACACGATTGGAATCTCGTCGGCGAGCATCACGATCGGGTCCCTCTGGTAATGATCGTCGCCGGCGCTCCTCTTTTGATCCTTTGGATCTGGGGCTTGTGGAGGTTCTTGCTGATGTCCTCTCGGGGATCGGAGGCCCATGTCTTTGGTCGAACATGGCGACCGAATGTTATGGGACGAGAGACGGCAAGATCAGCGCATGGTGGTATGCAAGGACGGGTCGATAGTGAGGATGTAGAATAGGCTATTGGCCCGCTGATGTCCGGTGTCTATCATCTGTTTGAAGGCCTTGATCCTGCCAGTACCTTCCAGCATGTGATGTTCCTGTCGGTGATAGGTCCCTATAGCAAAGATACGTGTACATGAAAGTCGTGAAGATACGAGTATAAGATGTGGTTTGCATCTCCAGACCACTCCGAGGGGTTCATGGCTCGATTTGGCTGGTGCGCCGCTGCAGATCATCTGAAGAACGCAATTGTTGGGCCCCCACGCCCCCTCGAGTACGAGTATCGAGGTCTTACGCAGCACAATACATTGTCATACAAGGAAAGGCTGTGAGGACGTTGGAAAGCCAATTGGGTATCAACAGATCACTTGCGGGGGAGCTCCCATGAGCCGCGAACTGCTCCGGCCCAAGGCCTGTCAAAAAACGGCTTCTGGCAGGGACCGAGACCCTGGTTGAGACACGGCAGCCCTTCGAGTTACCTTCTAGGTATCACCCGGACTTCTCTCGTCAAGCAATGGCAATACCATGAGATCGTGCGCTTTCGATCGATAGTTCTGGAGACAGTAGAGAGCCCTATACTTTTCCTCAAAAGAGCAGCTTTACACCCATTGGCCAATCCCCGCCGTTGGAGCTAGAAGGGGCTGAGGCCGTGGCCCCAAAGCTCGTTGCTATGCCGGCTCAGGGTTAAGAGAATGAGCTCTAGGGCGCACCCTCGGGGGCGTCAGCCCTACGAGTGTCCCATTGGTGAACCCTTCTAGACCAGCCTTGCGCCTCTTCCTTCGCGAGCTCGTCCAGTTCGTCCAGCTTGACCTCTCCACTCCACCCGCTCCCCACTTACTACCACAACTATGAATTTCCTTCCCTTCACCCAAGAGCCGTCGCTCATCGACAAAGCATGGATGGCCGTGCGTTACCCCTACGACCTCGTCCGAAGCCCTGTCCAAGCAATCGCCTCCATCCCCGCGCTCTCTCTCCTCGTCATTCCAGCCTTTTCCTCATACGGTACATCACTCAACCTGCTCTTCTTTTACATGACATGGGCGATCCTGGTGCGCTCAAATGATCCCATGCGCGTGGAATTTCTAGGGACGTTGGGCGTGCGCGTTTTATTCTATGTCTTACCGTCGCTGGGGTTTCTGGTCTTCGATAGCGCGACGCCGAATCTTGCGATCAGTATCAAGGAACATGACGATGTTGCGCTGCCTATGAGTGAGGAGAATGGCGGTAGGAAGGGACGGTGGTGGAAGGTTGCGCTTGTCAGCATTGGGAATGTGCTGATGGGTGTGGCTCTTCAAATGGGCATTGAGCTGCTCTTTACCCAGGTGCTACACTTGCGCAGCTTGCTGAAGATTTCGACTGTGGTTCCGCTACCGTGGGGCATTGCCAAAGATCTGATGCTTGGCCTTGTCCTACGAGAAGCCATGACTTATTTTCTCCATCGCTTCGTCTTGCACTCCGAGGAGCACTCACCAAGGCTTACGAAGATGCACAATTCGTGGCAACACTCTCTACCAGCGCCATTTTCTTTGGTCGCTCACTATGACCATCCACTCGCCTACCTCGTCCATGTTTTCCTTCCGATGTACCTTCCCGCTATAACGCTGCGCATGCATATTCTCACCTTCCACATGTATCTTACGCTTGTGTCTTTGGAAGAGACATTCGCCTTCAGCGGATACAATGTGCTGCCCAGCGCCTTCATTCTTGGAGGCATGGCTAGAAGACAGGAGAAGCATCTAATGGGCGATGGAGATGGCAATTTCAGTGGCTTTGGACTTGCGGACTACGCTATGGGGACGAGTCTTGGTACAGATCTAGTGGATGACGTGACCGACGAGGCGGATGAGAAACAAGAAGGCAAGAAGGCAAAGGGAAAAGCGAGAGCGATGGGGAGGAAGGCGCAGGGCAAAAAGAAGAAGACCATGCCCGCGGAAGATGAAGACGAAGAAGAGACGGCCGAGGAAGAGGAGGAAGAAAGACCTAGGCGGAATTCGAGAAAGACAGGAAAGAAAAGCAGTGACGAGGAGCCCAAACGAATGCCCAGCAATTCGGACAGGAGAAAGACTAGGAGTGAGCAAGAGGACGAGGAAGATGCAGTTGGAGGCCAGCCAGAAGAGGAGGACGAAGAGGAAGAGAAGCCCATACCAAAGCGAAAACCGCCAAAGTTGGCTCCAAGGGGCGGTCCAGTGAAGAAGAGTGGAGGTAGACCGCGAAAGCGCAGTGGGGACGATGACTAGGCCCTTTAGGGCAGTATTTCGCATCTTTTGAAATTTTCGGAAGACTTGATAATAGAAATTGGATATATCTTAGGGTAAGACCTCCTTGGGTTTCCTGGGCTAGTCCTTTTGGCCTTCGAGATACCCCTGCAGTGGTGTATGAGTTCTGGACTTCTGCAATGTAACGGTATACGACCCGACTTCTCATATCAATTCAATGCCATCTAGACGGCTCGAAAATCCAGCCATAGAATGGAAGAGTTGATGATTTTCATTAATCGATCTAGCTTAGTACAGAAGCTCGTAGCCATTGCGGGTGGTAATGCTCAATGCATGTGTCCTGCAGAGTAGACATATCAAGGGGTCTCATCAACCCTCCGGACGCATGCTCAAGCACCCTTCCTTGTCCCCAGCATTTCCATCCATCTACCACTTCATCTCGTGTGGCCGGTCGCCCTTCCGTAGACTGAATGTGCTAGCCAGATATTCTATCAGATGCGGCTCCTTCTTAATAGTCGACAACAACGCCTTGTCGACTTTCTTCTGGTCCTCCACTCGAGCCGATGCTGGCTTCTTCTTCTGTAATAACCACACATCAGCATATATCAATCAAGACCATCCACCTTTTTGGAATCCTGCACTTCGAACTTACCTCGGCTTTCTCCCCCTGCGCAAAGAACTTCTCCTCCCCCGTCTTATCTGTCGCCTTGTCCCTCGTAAAATACCCCTCCTCTCCCACCTTCTCAACTACCTTTTCATCGATACCCTTCAGCTCCACCTTCGCACTCGTAGCAATGACGTAACGTGCATTCACTCTTCGTAGAGGTACGCCGTTGACTTTGAAGGGGCCGGTGACCAGTAGAACGCCTTGTGGAAGATGCTTGAGGAGGATGACGCGCTTGCCGCGGAAACGGCCTGCGAGGAGGATGAGGACGGTGCCGGGCTGGAGAGTTTTGCGGGGGCGGGCGTCGTGGATGGATTTGCGGACCTGGCAGGGAGGGTGTTAATATGGTGCTCCATGAGGTTCGACTCTCGCTGTGGGCAGGACATTGGCTTGTTTTGGACTGAGTTGCTGGGACCACCTCCAGGAGCATTGGTTGCTCCGAATGAGGCATTCCAACAGCCTCAGAACATATCTCTACAATGCCGAACAAGTGTATATCACGTACCTTCCTCGGCTTGGCCTCATCTTCAGCTGGGTAGAACTTTTTGGCTTTCTGTGTGTGATGAGGGACATTTCGCTCGCCCTTGCCGAACTTCTTCGTCTTGTGCTCGGCCTTGCTGGGCTCATTCGAAGACATGGCAAATGTGTTAGCGGAAGGTGAGATTGGAAAGGGAGAGATGCCGTCGGCCAGAGATGCGCGGGTAGCTTGATGAAGTTGGAGGTGTGTGATATGTAGCCCTTAAGCGAGGATCTTCGCCCTTGCTTGATCGGGTAAAGCGTTTCTTCATGGTAGCGCAGGACCTGCAAATCAAGAGCCTTTCCTAAGGTATCATTGCCATGAGTTGCATTACTTGGTATGTTACCGCTTACTCTATCCCCTTCGCTATGCTAAATTCACGATGCTCTATCACGAAGGAGGCTGCGTGCCTCTGTGTTTATTATCAATCGGTCTGCATTCTATCGTCCCCTTTCTTGTCTTCCTCTCCCTTTTTAACACCATTCAAGAAGGCTTCCACCGCATCCCCACCTCCCATAGGCACGCCACCTCCCCGCTTAATGAAGCCTCCGTCCTTTACCGGGATCCGCAGAGCTTCGCTGACAGAAGGTAAGCCGCCGTCACGCAGCGCCCCTTTCAAGAGTCAGCAATCCCAATTCTGTGGTTATCTGGGGTAAGAAGACATGTTTCGGGTCCCCACTGAAAGTAGAAACCCCTCATTTGTCGCGCAACATGGGCTACAAGCCGTTCTACTTACGGAACCGGCGGGATTTGCCCCTAACAAACGTACCTGTAAGACTTGCAGAGCTCTGAGAGAACTGCGGTGATCGGAGCACCTTGCGTAGTATCTCCTTCTTTTGATCCAAGCTCAAGGCCTCCATGGCTGCTTTTGCTGTTTCGGAGTTAGAATTCGCAGATGAGAGGTCGTCAGCTTCTTGGCTGATTAGTAGCAGAACCGGCGGAAGCTGGGTAAGGAGATTGTCGGCGTAGGCGTTGTCTAGGGAGTCCACCCATGGTATGGTAGTTGATGGTGGTAGTAGATCGGCCAGTGTGGTGAATATTTGCCCTTGTGGCTGTGCCTGGTTGCCCATGGCTTGATTCCCTTGCATGGAGCGTAGGAAATTCTGAACCGCAATTGCTGCGCTAGAGAAGAGGTCAGCCAAAATGAGATTAACCACAGTTGTTAAGTTGTGGAAGCGATTGCAAGATGATGCTTTAGCTATTGATTCGACTGAGTACATGATTTTGACCGAAACCCTCAGCAGGCGATCTATCGCTTTTCACCAGCGAAAGTAGCTGGACAACATGCATGGCTCCTCCAGTCGCATCTCATGAGGAGTGAAAGCAGGCAACACCTACGCTCTTCCGCCATCGGCACCACCCTCTCGAGACTCCTCGCCCTCATCTTCGAAATTGCCCATGGATGGATCTCCACTTCCGATATTGCCCTGAATGTCACCCTGCCCTGGCGGTGGCGCGTCCTCCATGTTATCATCGTATCCTTGATTTTCAGCGTCGTGCACCTCTTGTTCAGCATTGACCTCATCTCCCTGCAGTAGCTTGTTGACCACTTCTCCAATCTTTAAATCGCGAGGACTGAACCAACCCTTGTCACCTTGTGGGTGCTGTGACTGCGACTGTAGCCAGAAGAGATGTCGTTGTGAGCTTGATGAGAATTTCAACTCGAAAATTCGACCGTTCGTGGGCGACTTGCCCCCTTCCTTGTAAGGCACAAATTGGCCGTCTTGTGGTACCATCATGAGGTCGAGCTCAGGGTCTGAACTTGAGGCGGATCGAGTCCTCCAGCAGAAATGGATAAGCTCGTCTTCTTCATAGAGGTAGATGTAACCTGGGGTTTGCTTTGGAGTGACGCGGGGTGGGGAGGTGCCGATCTTGGATCACTGTTAGCATCTACTGGTCTTCTTAAGGACAGTGGAGCATGCATCGGGGAAGAGTTCGGAGAAGTACCCACATCGAAGTCACACTGCCCAGCTTTGAACGTGATCAAAGTCTCCATGTTAGACCTTTGTGTAGGGAATTTGGTCCTTGAGCGAGAAGTGTATACGTTTCCAGGTTTTCCAAGGAATAGTACTATAGCGGGGGACAAGACGTAGTCGGCAGTATACCTCAAAAAAGGACGCTGTAAATGGTCGCAGCTGGCGTTTGGCTTGTCTAGGTCTGGAGTCGAGCGAAAGGTCGGCGAGCCTGTCGAAGCTCCAACTTCTGCTATCGTAGTGGGAACTGCGAACAAGGCGTGTTGGCTCGTATAAGCTAGGAGCCGATGGTGGATATGGTCGTAGCTGGCGTCTGAGTCCCAGAAGGAAAGGGTTGCGGCGACCGCGCTCACGAAGCTTGCGGCGAGTAGGAAGATGAGCATGAAGCTTACGATAGGTTGGAGACATTTGGCTCCGGAAATAGGCATATAGTTGATCCGGCTGGGCAGTCTAACGTGAAAAAGCAAAGGTTGAATCTGAGTCGCGGCTTTTCTTTAGCCTAGCTCCTTAGCGTGGATTATCCGCTTTTGACGCGTTTTCATGAATATCAGGACATCTCTGTGCGCCAACCTCTCCAATGTACGCAGCACCTTCTTGATCAGCTTGCCATTCTTTCAGTGAAGTCTTTGGTTCGAAAGCTACATGTTCCTCAAGCGTGGCATACTAATCAGTGTTGTGGAGCTCCTAAGTGAGCAAGCAAGACTGTCAAGAGCAGTGCTCCTCCTCAGCCGCCCAAGCCTTTAGGGCGGGGCAATCTAAATTCCGATGACGCCTCAAGCCTTCATCTCCAGCTTTGCTCCTCGCCTGCGCGGCTATGGAAACTCCCTCCTCACACCTGTGATCCCACAAACTACCGCATCAAATGCCCCCTTGTCACGGACGACGAAACGTGGAACCATAGCCATCAATTATGCTGAGAACGAGTATGACGACGATGATATCTTCGAGGATAGCGAGGGTCCTAGACGGCATACTGGCTTACGAAGTAGGAGAGAAGATCCCAATCAAGCTAATAAGGAGGGACTTGCAGACAAAGTTGGGAAAGAAATACATGCGCCTGTGGAGGTACAAGGGATATGGAGGGATTGGATGGGGAAGATAAGATCCGTGAAGTAAGTTTCGACTGTCTTCATAGCACTCTTGATAACCGAAATTTCTCCTATTCGACGTTCAAGATATGGCGTGCCCACAATTTGCAAAGGCCTGAGGAACGAGAGCTCACACTCCTCCAGAACAGACAAACAACTCCATGCACCAACAGCCCTCCCTCTGACCCTCATACCAATCCGTATCGATCTCGACATACCGTCGTTTACACCAGCCCCAGCGCTTCCACTTCCACCAGAATATCAAGCCCTCCAAATAAACCCAACCCTCTCTGCCTACAAAGCACCAGAAGCAACACCTGCTTATCGACTCAAGGATATCTTTCTTTGGAATCTCCACGAGACCCTGATCACACCAGACCAATTCGCTACCCTCCTCATTCACGATCTGGACCTCCCACCTGGAGCTGGCCTGCAAGGGCAGGTAAGCAAGCAGATCCGAGAGCAGCTCGAAGAGTACGCAGGTGTGGCTTTACACCCTCTCTTCCACGCAACGGACACAGCTGCCAGCAACGGTACCGGCGTGAAGGCGATACGAGCTGCAGGATCCCGAGATCAATCATCTACTCCAGCCCCTACAGGTACAAGCACACCTCGGGCAAACGGGACCAACGGGACCAACGGCCAAGCATCACCTGCTAAGGTTCCTCCTAAAGACATCACAGCAACCGCCTCCAAGCCTGCCCCTACACTGAATACTGAAAATGACCCTGATGACACATATCGCTGTGTTGTCCAGCTCAACATAAACCTCCAAAACAAGCTCTATACCGACAAATTTGAATGGTCGCTTCTACACCCTGTCGGCATGGCCGAACACTTCGCAAAGCAGACATGTGCTGACATAGGACTCTCCGGAGAATGGGTACCAGCAATGGCACATGCTATCTACGAAGCCGTTCTACGCCTGAAGAAAGAAGCTTGTGAGAACGGCGGCTTAGTAGGCGCAATGAATGGTTATGGCGGCGAAATCGACAACATGGCCGTCCACGGAGCTGAAGCCGGCTGGCGATACGACAATGAGCACCTGGGAGATGACTGGGAGCCGAAGATCGAGCGTTTGTCGAAGGAGGAGATTGAAAAGCGAGAGGGAGATCGAGAGCGGCAGCTTCGTCGTTTGAGGAGAGAGACCGCGCGCTTCTCTAGCACGACGAACATGGCGGGGGGAATGCCAACTCAACAAGTCGGCTACAGAAACGAAGATGATGGTGGTGAGACGCCTGCTATGGGCAGAGGGGAGCGAAGCAAGAAGAAGAGACGATTTAGAAGTTTGAGTCCGCTAGCCAGAGGGACGCCTGATGTGGGTAATGCTGGGTATGGAGGCGGAGGAGCTGGCAGTCTCAATGACTGGTAAGCTGCTACCATGAGGGTTGCCTTGAACGCTGCTAATAGCTACTGCTCGTAGGGAGAGACAATCGTGGAGATGCGCGCATTGTCTCGTACACGGGTCTGCCGTGTGGGCTGTCAGAGATGGACCCAACGGACCAAGATCATTATGCAGCAACTGCGGCCTTGCATTTGAACGCGACAAGCGACTTCCACCATGGGCGAAGAATTTACATTACGCAGATGTTCTTCCTGGACGATGAAAAGTTGGTCGCCATTTGGGAAGATGATGGTCTAGACCGATTTATCGAGTCTGCAGCAAGCACGCGGACTGTATCAATTCAAGTTTGAGGTTGATATGCTATGATCTCTTTCTAAATGGCTGTTTCGTAGGGGAAAGGGAGATATCTACGGCTTTTAGGATTAACGCATGTGCAAGGCGCAGGGAAGGGATTTTGAGCAATAGCTGGGAATCAGATCAGCGATACTGGTAGTGATCCATGTGAGGGCTGATAGAAAAGATATGTGAGGGTGTAAGATAGGTCTATTTGAAGAAGAAAAAAGCAGAGGGCACTTTGTGCGTGCCGTAAGCTGCATCAGTGTAATGCAACGTCATCGCCATTTCAGTCGTTTGCCTTGCTATGCTCGAACACGCCTCCCAGGCATCCAGCCCTTCTCTGAAAATGTCTCATGCTGAGTTTCATGGTCTTGCGAATTATGCCTCGACCTTGACCTTCTTCCCCACGGCGGCATCGGTATCAGCAGGTTCCTACACCTTTGTCAGCATCGCTTGGTCACCACCTGGCAAATACCAAGAGGACCTACCGACTGCGCCCTCCGCTTCCTCCCCACCATGTGTGCCTCGCTATTGATCTTCATCATAGCCGCGAGAGCATCATTGGTTCTCGTCTCGTGGACCGTGCTAGCATCCTTAGCACCAACCACACCCTTCGCCCTATCCCCAACCACAACAACATTCTTACTCCCCATCAAATTGATCCCCGCATTAATAGTGAGATTCACATTTGTTCGTTTCTCCGGAGAAGCAGTGGCGGCCAATGCGCCCCTCACCATCTCCTCGATCCTCGATGCCTGCTCCGTGGCTGAGACAGGGGATAGTGAAACGCTGTTGCAGTGGCCCATGATACGGGTGGAGGCGTCGACGGTGATGTTGTGCTGCTGTGGAGTCGAGGCTGATTTGGTGACCTTTGCGGGCTTTGTTGGAGAGGTTGTATTTGTCGTGCGAGGTCTTGGGGCGTTTGGAGTAGTCGAGGTAGGTCTGGCGGCACTGTTTGGGGCTGTCGAGAGCAGTGCGTGGAGGAGGGCACGGGCTTGTGCTGGGGTGAGAGTTGGTGGGGTGGTGGCATTGGGAGTTGTGGTTGGGACTGTCATCTTGTTTGATTGCATGGTTTGATGGGAGGGCCGAAGAGGGTGTATTTATGAGTGAGGTTTGATCTGGAGGCAGCAGGTCTAAGAGCTAGAGATGGTGTGGATAATGTTGAGAAGCAAAGATTGTGTGCGAGGTAGACGGAAATATGATCAATGCTTGAGAGAAAAAGTAGACAAATGGAAGAAGAGTCATCAACTTATACACAGCGAGAAGATTCGCAGCAAGGAGTCGCAGGGTTACAGAGAATAGCAAGCCTCTCAATAGCGACAGGCATATCAATAACGTATCCAATTGGGGAGGCAACGCATATGTGCGCACTATTTTGCTATTGTCACAATATACTATTGAGCGGCTGGCCCGGAGATACAGGGCTCATAACGCTATAGACAGCATAATCCTGTCCCACCATTGCGTTTGAATCAATGTATTGGTTGGTTGGTCCTATTGTTCTTCTATTGAGAGCCTTGTTGGGTTTAGGCTTGGCGCTAGCGCTTGCTATTGTTCTTCGGCGACTAGCGCTTTTGCTGGGATTGCCAACCACCCAACGTTACACGGAGTTCGTTTTTTCTCTGTTGCGAGATTGGTTTCCTGCGAAACGACTTTCGTGACGACGATGATTCGAATTCTGTGGGCTGACATTCAGGTCCACAGCCGACAAGTACCGTCAGCCCCCGCAGATACACACCACGGCTCTCTAGGATGCCAATCCAGATCCAGCACGCCCAATTCTTTCTTCACCTGGTGGCCCTTCAGCACCTTCAGCGGCACAATGGTGGCATTCTCCATCATATCCCCAACCACCTTCCCATGAAAGATCTGCAGACTCCCATCATCACTAGCGTCCGCAAAAAGTGGCAACCCTCCTTGATGAAACTTGACTGCTCTGATAGCCTTCTGGTGATATCGTAACGTCTTGTATGGTCGGACTGAGAGCTCTAGATCATGCCATAGGAGTCGCTTATCGTAGCTACCCACAATGAGGTTGTCGCCGCCCGGGTGGACATCGAAAGAGGAAATCCAGCGGGCACCTGGCTGGATAATTCTGAGTAATTCTTGTTTGGAGAGATCGTAGCTGCGTATCATGCGCTGGGTAGCGACAAAGAAAATCGGCTTCGAGGGATGAAATTGCGCTGATTGTGCAAGGCCTTTCAACTTGCGGAAGGGTAGTTGGGTAAGATGTTTGGATAGAGTGTGGATAGCGACGGCGCTGGTCTGTCCTTGCGGGGATACGGTCGCGAAGTATTCTCCGCGGCGGTGCCACGAGATGACTTTGACTGTCTTCCTGAGACCAAACTTGATCAAGACGCCTTCGTCTTCAAGCCGGCTTCCAGGCCGCACCCATTGAGTAGTAGGCTCCTTCTTAGCTTTGCCTGCGGCACCATTAGCTGCGTATCCCCAGCCTGCATCAAGAATTCCTCGACTCGTAGCCTCCATTTCTGGATCTGATATCAGCGGTAGTGCTATCAGGTAGACATCTTCGCCAGTAGCAGCTGCCAGAACCACTGCATCAGTACCTGGTCTCCATCGGACGACATTGACAGCTTCGCCCTTTTCTAGTCGCACAGACCAGATCTGATGACCTGTCAGAAGCTCCCATATCCTTACTGTACCATCGTCGCCACCACTTGCGAGCCATTTGCCTGTTGGATCAATCGCTAGACTGCGTACGCGACCTTCATGCCCACGGAAAAGTGTGGCGCAAGTCGTAGGAAATGGTCTCAGCTCCTCAGGACTAGGTAATTTGGGAAGTAAGGACTCGGGGTCGATGTTCAGCTTGCTCCTTCGAACTCGAGGTGCTAGATAAAGATCCAGGCATCTCTCGAACTTCTCTTTCAAAAACTTATCATAACCGGGAACTTTTCGCAAAGAATCATGATTCGTAGGCAAAAAGTCCTTGTCCCTATCTTCCACATCCTCTTCCTCCCACGCCTTCTTCTCTTGTTCATCCGGCAAATACTCCGGCGGCGGATGATAGCTCTCCTCATACCCCGGCGGCGGCAGCTTTGGCGCAGGAATACTCATAGAATGATCAGGCCTTGGCGCCTCATTCGCCCAAATGTCATATCTCTTAACATCCAAGTCTTCTTCATCCTCTTCCGGCGGTGGCTTATAAGGTAATATCCTTCCTTCCCGTATGGCTCTCACGATCTTCATTATTCGCTTCGCCTCATGCTTGGAAGGCACAAACCTCCTCTTTGGCTCAGGCGCAGCACTCAATGGCATTTGCTCCGTTTTGCTGGTGAAGTACTCAACCGTCGCAGGGTATGGATCATATCCTTCTTCCGGCACCTCGTTCATCTGAATCCTCTTCAGGACTTCTAGCTCTTGCTGGCTCAGCTCCAATGGCTTGCCAGTTGCCGGATCTGTGAGGCCAGTCCATCCTTTCGGTACTTCAATGCTGTCGAGCAGTGCATCCAGAGCTTCGCCTTTTGCTGGCCGAGAAATTTTCTTGCCATTGATATCGTAACCGATGTGGGGGTAGGAATCGTAGAACGAGAGTGGTATATTGCCAATGGTGTTCGTAGTAGCAGGAGCATCGGAGTCGTCAGAGTCGTAGACGGTGTCAATTTCGTTGTAAACATAGCGGGGATTGCCATTGGCATCTTCCGTGACTCTGTAATTCGAAGGCGGCCGGCTAGCGACCTTGTCTTCCACCACGTCTGATTTTACCTGTCCGTTCTGCTTCAATTTTCCTGTAGACCCATCTGACGGTACTTCGTCGCTGGCAATCTCATCTTCGGAGAGTTCCTCATGTCTTTCGTCACTATCGCCTTCTAGCAGCCCGCTGTCGTCGTCCTCCTCGTCCTCATCTATGTCTTCCTCGCTGTCTGATTGGATGCCACTGAGAAGCGCTGTCTCGAAATCGTCTCCGCCGTCGCTCAGAGCCACCTCATCAGCCTCTGGCGAATCACAGGTAATGGCTTTGCGCTTTTTGGAGTTGTTTTCTGGCGCCATAGTGTAAAAATTCTGTTGGCAAAAGTAGATCGTCAATCTCTACTAAAATGCTGTGTATCTGATAGGGCTGAATTTAGCGTGTGCAGAAAGCTGCGGAATCCTTGGCATTTTTATTTTTTCTGGTTTTCCCCCCACATATCAGTGCCCCAGTCCCAGCTCTACAAATAATGCTTCTTATATAATGAATTTATATGAGTAGATAGCTCTGTTCAAACCGATTCTAATGCCGCAGAAATTAATTTAATCGACTTGCTATGACGAAAGATATAAGGGGCTGTTTCTTACTTAGCCCCTCTTATTCCAAGCCTTATAAGTTATCGAGTATTTATTGAAGTAAATTAATTTCTACGGCGTTAGAATCGCCTTAAACAGAGCTATCTACTCATATAAGGCTAATATATAAGAAGGATTACTTATAGAGCTGGGACTGGGGCACTGATATGTGGGGGGAAAACCAAAAAAAATAAAAATGCCAAGGATTCCGACACGCTAAATCATTTGGCCGTTACGCGGATCAGCATTGGACGATTTGACCACTCTCCGTTGCCGGATTCATGTTAACTTGGAGCTGGCATGAGGGTCGTAATATGTCTGACTGCTAACATGAAGATTTCTCAATACGTACTACTGTGTATACGATTCTAACATCGAACTCAGGCCAATCGCGCCATCGCTTTACACAATCATCCAATCCCGACATCCCTAAACTTGCTGACAAACGCCTGTAGAGTACACATCAGAAGGGTATATTTCCAAGCTTAATCGACATCATCCCAAGCGTCTGCAGCCGACACCTTTTCCTTCTCCATTAGCTCATCTTCGATCGTTTTTCCACCCTCCACAACCATGTTCACTCCTTTGACCGGATGCAACAGCATCCCAGGCAAGCACATGCGGCCTTCTCCTGCCATCTCTTCTTGCTCGCCGCCATCGTTGTCTACTTTGTACCCAAGCCATCTCCGCCATAGATTTGGTGAGAAACCCGCATCGTAGAACCAAGTCGTTCCTTTGAAGTTGTGTTCTCGGCCTCCGTACACACTAGTCCTTGCTCCACCAGATGCCCCGTTCCTTCCGCCGTTCATGACGCCAGCAAGATATGATGTTGGCCACTTGCGGTCAATGTAGACAGGATGAGGTGCATACACTGCTTTCAAACCGTGATGGAGAGCGACAGATGCTGGCCAAGACTCGGTGAACATGTGGTGTCGTGCAAGGACCGTCTCGCGATGCATTGTCTGCAGCAGCCGACGAGAAAGTCGTGATGATGTGCCAATGGTCGCTCTCCGCGGTGGAAGCCCTTGCGTGGTGTTGTAGCCAGTCACATCTTCGACATAGAACCAGGTGGTTCCATCCGGATCAAAGAGCGGGCTGAACGTGATAAAGTCGGCTTCTTCGCCCACGCCCCAGTTGTATTTGTCTTTCTCCATACTTGTGGGAGGTTCTGGATCGTCTTGTCCCGCCAGCATATCTTCTGGACTGTCAGGACCCCAGACAGATTTATCGCTTTGCCCCTGAGGCAGTCCAGGGATCTCTTTTGTGCCAGATTTCAATCCAGACCAAACGTTATTAGGGCTATTGGTACCCAGTTCTGTTTGTACGCGAATCATCTGCTTAAAGTCTTCCCAGGTGCCGTGGACGGAGGGTACGTAGAATTTGCCGTTCCGTTCCCAGAGACCTTTACGAGGCTGATTCTTGGTCCACTGTCGGATTTTGTCAAACAGATGGTACCATTGGCCAGTATACCGTACATCCATCTCCCAATTCCACAGGTGTTCGTACTCGGGATGTTGGTGAGAAAAGTACTGTAAAGCCATGTATTGCCCACGATAGACTCCATGCACAGGAAGCTCGCGGAAGAAGGTCTCTTGCAGACCGCCATAGATCAGACTCATCTGTCTCTCACTCCAAAGCACACCCATGCCCCGGAACTCTTCGGGGAGGGAATTCTCAAGTACTCGATCATAGATCTTCCTGTCGGCCCATATCGGGACATTGTCATCCTTGACATGAACAAGGAAATGGATAGTATATTCCCCACCCGACAAGAGCGAAAGTTCGGCGATCATAGAGCGTAAGTAAATGATGTCTTCCACGCTATATTGATGGTCCCACCAGGTACGGATCACGATGGCTGTGCGATGCAGCAGAGTCTTCACCTCCTGGAGATTTGCGCTATGCCCGGTCACTGTCTGATTGGATAGTGCTGTGGCATTGTCCCTCTTCTCGATAAAAGCGGCCTTGGCAGTTTCCCCAGCGTCGTTGGCTCGCATGTCCACAAAGCTGTCTTCAGTGGCATGCATTGTTTTGTTGAATGGTAGAAATCTCATCTTGTTCTTCAAAGCGCAGGCGTGTTGAGCGTCCGCCCATATGACTTTGGAATAGTCAACCTCAGGAACGCCGTCCTTCTCTTTCCACATGTCATCCGACCCTTCTCTTTCACCATTCATCCCTGCTCCTGTGCCACCTCTTCTAACACTGTAGCCGTAGCCGTAGGGGCCCAGTCTTCCATATCTCTCAAAGCATATATCATCTCGTAGACCAAGGACTTCGTGTGATCCCATGACAGCATCAGGCTGGCCCTGGGGAACTCCTTTGTAGAAGTGGACTCGCGGTATCCGTATGCGATCGTTGGTATCTAGAAAGCACTCATACTTTCCCTCATACTCTGTCATGTAGGCTGAAGATTTGTAGTCTGGATACGGGTCAAAAGGAACACTCTTCGGCAGAGAGTTCTCCGTGCGGGTCTTGGTTGTAGCATTGGACGGCGCTGCTGCGGGCTCTTCGTCGGTTGGATACTCCGGTTTGCACTGATCCCTGGGTACCAATGACCTTATTCCGCCAAAGTATCTTGTCAGGAACGGAAATTCCTCCCATAGCGGTGGCTTCGGTGGCTGTCCCGTGTCCAAGGGCCCTAGCTCTAATAGTCTTGCAGAAACCCAGCTGGCTCTTATAAGGCTCAGAATGAATATCAGTAGCGTTGTGAACAAAGCTAAACAAAGGTATCGTATAGTCCTCCTGCTTGGTGGTTTGTAGAATTGGATGGGCTTCTTTTGTCTTGAGGAAGATTTCCGCAGCATTGGTTGGTGAGATCCTGAGGTTTCACGCGAGGAATCCGAGTAAGAGGAAGGAATGCTGTTGCCCTCAATGTCGGTTGAGTCACTTCTTTCATAGTCGTACTTTTCAAGGTCTGCATCATCATCGTAGCGACCTCTTTCCTCGCCGAAGGTGGGGTTCAAGCGGTGGACTTTGCCCATGGTTTTTCTGGATATAGCTACACTGTAGAGACCGCTCTTTCAACACACTGCTTTGCTTCTCTGCACAATAAGACATGCTACTAAGAGAATTCGAATCCCTACTCGCGTGCGATTCGCATCGCGCCCGCCAAGATCAATAATTGGCGTTGTTGAGGTGATTATCTCCGCGTGTCCGGAGCTTTGGCAATGAGCCTGGTATGATGCTTACAAGTTGATATTGACTCAAAAGTCTCCCACTTCGTTTCCAGTTCAAGGCTCTTTATTTTTTATTCTTCTGCCGATGAAGCTTCTAACTGCTTGCCAGTCAAACTATGGGAATCAATCCCCGCTGCTAGATTGAGGGCGATGAGTCAGCCAGAGGCATACAGCAGACCGGACGAGAACAATATTGGGTTTGCTCAGTCCATCGTTTAGAAGCTTGCATTGAATTGTCAGTCGATGTCACACCACGTCGCTCAGATCGTCTACGACTGCCGATGGCATTAAGGCCATCTCCTCGTGGGAGATGCTGTCGGGTACTGAGCTCGTATGCATGCCACACATTTGTCGGGTCCAGTCTGTCTGTTTCACTCCGGGGAAATATTTTAATTGCTCGACGCTCGACTAGGTCCATCTCTTGCCTTGGTACATGGAGAGGTTCGGGCTACTGGCTTCTTGCCCACGGGACCCTTCCCTCTCTCTGCAGAGCATCTTCGACGCACAGGGGGGGTCGAGCCGAGCCATGATATGCCCCTCAAGGCTCCGCTTTCGATACTCTAGGTACTTCGGCCCCTAAGAGTTACGTCAGGTGTTCACTGGCCATTGCTTACTGCAAGCCACGGGGAATTTTGACCGCAAAGCGACCACTAGCGGGTGGGTCTGGCCAGCTGATCTGCACTAAGAACATCACTCCATCATTCCACAACCAAGAGAGTATTCTTTGCTATGTACTGAACCACTGGTTGAACACTCATTCACTGTCACAGAAACAATGAACGGAGCAAGTTTCCTGTCAACGATGACGGAGCGGCCCGGCAGGCTTGTTGAGGAACATTCCCATGTGTTTTGCATGGGATTTCAGTTATCTGGTTTCCAGGTAAAACTGCACTACACTGCATCTGACCGAAGCGATACTGCGGCTTCAATTTCTTGAGCCTAGAGTGGAATAAAAAGGCAGGTTCATCTCGTATCAAGTGGGGCCTTCTTCCTGCCTTCCAGTTTACGGGAGCATCTCCCGCAATTCCTCACCAAAACGCGTTTACGTCACATGTCCAGCGTCAGGCCCGGATTCTCTCAACTGCAACTACTCCGATGTCGTCTCCTTCTTTCTCCAACGCCTCTTGATTTCTTCCCATTGACTGAATGCTTGAACTACCTGAGATTGTCATTACGTTGACTAGATCGTTGACATTGACACCTCAGCCGTGGAAAATTGTGTCTGCTTCTCAATGCTTTACGCAGATATTGGCCATTGAATACAAATACTCTGTTCAGCATCTTCAAAGGCTCAAAATCTACGATACATTTATCAAAATCTCAGGCGCGCTGGTGGCCATTCAATACATACTTGCACTGCGATCAGACACCGTGAACCGCCTAAGTGATTAACTACGAAGTCAGCTGGGTCAAGGTGTTTCCCATCAAACTTTGAGCCTGTCTGCCTAATATACAAACGAACACAGAAAGTACTCTGGAGCAAGCTAAGAGCAGCGCATCCCTCTCAAAATCTACATCCAACATTGATTAACATTGTTACCTCAGGTACCTATACTTTCAATCCTCTCGTTTAGGTATTGCTCACCATGGCAGCCGTGCTTGAAAACGATGCGAACAATATCGCCCACATCCTTATAACACCAGCCGTTTCTAAGCTCAGCTACTTACTTTACTCGAGCATCTTGATCTCCATCCTTCTTCCTGCCTACCGCCTCATTCTCAAAGACTACAATGCTTTTCTGGCCCTGGGGCCAGGTGGCACGCCAAGCACCTTTGCTGGCTACCTTCGTGTGTCTTATCTGCGGTTCTTCGCCCTCAGAGATCCTTTCCAGCCTCCATCCTTGGCTCAAGCTATGTACCCTGACCGTGGATATCTACATAGCCTCCGAAAACGGTCCGGTCCCCGTCCTTTAGTTGCCGGCATCGCTCCACAGCGCCAACTGAACCAGAAGTGCGCCCCGGACCTGCATCAAGCTGTTCGACAGGCCCTTCACACGCTTGCAGCGGGGTATCCATCGCTCATACGAGAGGGGAATTCTTGCTTTGAAAAGCATGGCTTGGCTCTCTTCTTGTCTGCATATAGCCAATCAGCTCCTCATGATGCACAAGCACGTCCTATGCACACACATTTGAATCCTACCTGCAAAGATACTGGAGAGATATGCCATCTACACGCTACAGTAAGCTTTTCCATTCATAGAATCGAAGCAATCAAAGACTTTTTTCTTTGGATGATCCTCTTCCATGCTTCTTTTGCGTGAAGTGTGCTCTACAACAGCCCTGCTCATCCTTATTCACTTGCCTCCTTGTTCGAGCAACCCCTTCTAATACCGCCTTCATTTTGTCTCCTGGTCAGCTTGCCCGAAACGAATATGTGGCTAATGAATCCCACTCTCCTTTCTTTTTAGGATTCTAGCATGCACCTCACTCTTCACCCTTTAGACGCAGCACTTGTGATCGCTCAAGGATGGGGTGAGAGGCATCCACTCGCCGGCTGTTCAATCCATGGCAAATGCCTCTTGCCTTCAGGCTTTGTGATGGTGTACACGGCACGTGCGGAAAACGATGTTGAGACGCTGATGGATATCGTGAAGGCAGCAGGCTGGTGGGTTGGAGGCGTAGACCTGGGGAGGGCCCAGGCTTAGAGAGAGGGACTGAGACCTACGGATCGGAGCAATTTTCCAATGGGGAGAAGCGAACGTGCAAACAAAAAGGGGAGGGGATTGCGTTCTCTACCTGACAGCAATGACCGGTGACTTCGAGGACGGACTGATTGGTGTTTGCTTTCGATATACATTCCAGCGACTGCTTCATTTACATTGGCATTAATGCCACTTATGGCGTTTTGGGCCTATCCTGCAAAAGCACTTTCGATAGCCTACTAGCTATCAAAATAACAATGATACGACACGAATGAAAGTTACCTCTCGCTTCTGTGTCAGAGGATCACATGATGCTCAGGACCATAGAAACGAATAAGACACAACTCCCCTAACCTTAACCACAGATTAGGTCGGGCACCCCGAGACTGAAGCCCGGGAGAGGGTCGCACCCCCTGGAAAGGGGAAAGGGCCCCCAAAACTAACTCATCCACCCAGAACTCATCTAAACCAACCATCCAGACCCGCAAAACTTCAACATCCACAGCCAAAGACCACCCACCCGCTACTCCGACCCCCACCAATCTACACAATGGCATCCCCACCCACCCAACAGCCACAAACCAGTACTCCCCCCCCCCTTGGCCCCTTTCCTCTTCACCCCTCCTCCCCCATGCCCTCTCCCGACATGAAACCCCTCACTAACCCCCACTCTCAACAGTCGATCTCAACGCCCTCCCCACGGCCCAGCTCAACAATGTGAAGAACCAGCTTACGCAAGAGCTGCAGCATCTCACCCAGTCGTTCGGCCAGTTGAAGCAGGCGCAGGCGAAGTTTAGGGATTGTGGGGGCAGTGTTAGGGATGGGTTGATGAGGGGGGAGGGTGAGTGGTTATCTTCTTTTGGTTGGGAAGAGGGCGGGGGGAAGGGAGTTGGGGAGGGAAGAGGGGGAGGGAAGCGGGTGGGGGCTAGCAGATGGGAAGAGATGGGCAAAGAGGAGGGCGATATACTCAGAGAAGGGGTCATGAAATGCTGGGAAGAGGAGAGCTGATTCGATAGTATCACAGGCACACCCATACTCGTTCCCCTAACGCCCTCCTTGTACGTGCCAGGGAAGTTGGCTTCTACAGATACCGTGCTGGTGGATATCGGGACTGGATTCTACGTGGAGAAGGTCTGCCTCCCTTATTCTCACCAATGTGATGTTGTGTTTGCACTGGAGCAATGGCTGATTAGGGAATTACCAGACACCACCAGCGGCACAAGACTTCTATAAGCGAAAGGTCGAAGAGCTGGGGAAGAATTTACAGGATCTGGAGAAGATTGTGCAGGGGAAGCAGGGGAATTTGACCGTGGTAGAAGATGGTGAGTGCCCAGATTGCTCTCTACTACGACGTTAGGGCGTGGATTACTAGTGGGATGGCAGCTGATTAATGGGTTGTCAACAGTCCTACGGCAGAAGGTCATTGCAGAAAGTAGCAAAGGCGGAGGCGAGGGCAGCACGTGAAAGAAATGCAGGCATTTGATTGAAACTATTTGGTCTATGCCAACTATCTGGCTTGCATGTTGAGTCATGAGAAAATCGTGGAAAGTCGTGAGATGATTGATGCTGGTATCGGAGAAGCTAGGAGCCTTTTAGAGACAAGAATCTGGATGCTGAGTCGTGGGACGGCTGTGGAGAAATTGATGCTGATGTCTGAGAAGCTAGGAAGCTTTCGGAGTAGGAAATGGTGTGGCAGGAGCTCAAGAAAGCTGATGCTTGAGTAGGCCGGATGGTGTGGGCAAGAGGTGTGGAAATGTCGTCTGCTTCGTGCATACATACGGCCATCTCCAAAGCCTGTAATGGTATGTGAGACCTGGATAGAGGAACGTATAATTCACATTGTGCATGTTTTGTAATGAAAGGTGTGAGAAGTCCTCGAAGCCGGATATGGTCGCCGAAATAGATCTTCGTAGCTGACCCCTTGAAGCATTCGTGTATGCTGGGATTCGTGTTATGTTGGGTTATGTTGGGTCATGTTGTAATTGTTTGAGGCTCATCGTGCTGCCGAAAGGCAGGGCTGAGACTGAATAGCTCGGTGAGGTGCTTATACATGCCCAGTAAAGGTGATCAAAGTATGGAAATAGTGTGTTGGACATGGATGGTTGGGTTTGTTGTGCGGATCCAGTGAGAATTGTAAAAAGTTGCAAATAGCGCCCTCAGAAGATGATTTGATCATTCCCGAAGGACTATGATCCTTTATTTTGAGACCCTTTCTTGATCCCGTCTAGGAAGGTAGTGATGATTTGTACGCTCTTGAGGAAGCCCATGACTCCAGGGTCGACGCCTTGAGTAGCTTTAGCCTTTCCACTTGTAGAAGGGAAGAATGTGGTGAGGCTAGGATTCCAGTTGGCAACTTGTCCGATTTCCAACGCAGAATTGGTAGCAAGGGTAGAGTTCCACTCCGTGTTCCACATGGTAGCAGCCCAGCAGGTCTGCGTCGGCATTTTCTCGTCCTTTGGGTTACCGTATGTGTCATAGCGAGAGATCTCGAATACCCAATCTACGTCATGTACCAGACGGTATTCGAACGAGGTCTTCTGTTGGAAGCTGATTGGCAGCATGGTTCCCGGCATATCTTTCTCCCATTGGAATATCTTCTCGCCAGTAAGAGCTATCTTGTTCTTAGGCAGCTTCTTGAGTTTAACGTTATCGGCAAACGCTGTCATCCTAGGGTGAATACGGGTTTGATCAATGGTATTTTCGGTGGATGCTTGAAGCTTCCATGATACTCCACTTCATCGCCGTCAGCAAATGTTCCTTAAGTATTACAATGGAATGAAATACCTATCAAGTCGGACCATGAACACACTGAGAGGAACAGCGTTGTCTCGACGATCTATCCGCGTCCACAAAGCATGGGTCTTCTCGTAGAGATTGTCAAGGCCACTTGTATTCAACTCCACATCAAGTTGTATGGCTGGTTGATTAATCTCCTCGCCCTTTTGGAATTCGAATCGAGCACTGAAGGATGGGGCAACCTCTTCCAGTGTGTAGATCGAATTGTCCAAAGGTTGAAAGATACCGTCCGCCTTGTGGAAGTAGTCCATGATTGCCGAAGCGTCTTTCTCGATGTACAGACTGAGGGCGTATGTTAGCATTGGATGGCCTCGACAATTGGAATGATACTTACTCTCTAACCAAGTCTCCTCTCGTACCCGTCATAGCCATATTCTTGACGAAGTCTTCAAAAGGAAGAGGCTCAGCTCCTGATCGTCTGACCACGGTTAAAGCAAAAGTGCCAAAGTTGACACGTATGTGAACCTGCCCACGATAGAAAAGTAGATCTGGTATGCATTTATGCAAAGCCTGTTCTATACGGCAATGATTTTGAGTCGTCATGTCGACTGTTCGTTTGGCCAATGTGCCACACTCGTCGGGGTTCAGAGCTCTGCCGGTCAGTGATGGTATCAGACTGGCTGTGGTGGCTGAACCAAATGAAGGGCCTGATTCCATTTTGACGTCTTTGCCTATAGCTGACACATTTGGAGGCTCGACGAGATTTGCAATCGTTCGACGTCTGCTCTTTGCAACATATTCTTTCATAGTACCTTCGATCCGTATCATTGTTTCCATTACTGGCTCCGCCTTTGCGGCCATGATCTTGAAACATGAGTCTTTGTTGTCGAAAATGATATGACACTGGTGTTGGAATCGAATAGGGTCGAACGCTTCGTAACTCGAGCCTAAGATGTCTTCGGGTCGAAGTTCGTCCACGGGCCAGATGAAAGAGCCAATATAGGGGAAGACTTTTCCTGTCTCGGGAACTTGTTGGAACTTTTGAATCGCCGTGTCCCTCGCCATCTGCTTCTGTAGTGTCTTATACTTCGACCCAATGTTGCTATACTCGCTGGCGAACTTATCCTTCGCCGTGGACTTTCGACCCATTGACTCTACTCTAGTCGGGCTGAGCCATTTTTGAATTTCGGCAATGGTCCTCTCGACTTGTGTGGCGTTGCCCCAAATTAGAAGCTCGCGATCTTTTACCTCTTGTGGAGGCCGGATGAAGGACCCGAAACGTACGCCCATCTCTTGGAGCATATCGTACAACTTGGCTCGATTTGGCTCGATCTCATGGCAGTCCTTGTGAAGTATGAACTTACCGGTGTGGGGTAGTCTCTTGCGGTAGGCGGCTATGGCGAGGTTGTCTTCCTTGTAGTTGAAGACTCTCTTTGGGTGCTTGCGAGCTCCGGCTGGTCTCTTGCCGTGAGTGAAGATTTTTTGGTTGTGGTGACTGTGGGATGAGGGGCGGAAGCCATTTTGCTGGGATTGAGGGGGATCAGAGGCTTTCAGGTCATCTGCTTGTGGACCACCAGAGACGTATGGGCCTTTGGTGTAATCCCATTCATAGTCATCATCTTCCTCATACTCAGACTCGTCAGTTGAGTCGCCATATAGCCCTGCCTTCGTGGGATCCCACTCCCTAGCGTTCTTGATCTCGTAGGGAATCTTCTCCTTTTGCTGCGGAGGCGTCTTTGTAGACGAGCGTGGAGGAGCCATGGTGGACGACGCTACTTGCGGGTAAGCTTTGCAAGTGCGTTCTGTAGATGTATTATTGGGGTTGTGTGATGTGATGTCTGTGTTGTGAGGGTGTGGGTGTGGGCGTGGAAGATTAAGTGAGAGCGTACGTTACTAGGCCTTATGCGAAGGCTGTGATGGTCTTGATAGTGGCGCTTGGTGCATCGACTTTGTAAAGCGGATTGATGTGTGCTGAATAGAGTGTCAAGAGTGGTGGAAGTCTCGCTTGTTTGTTTTCGGGATCCACTTGCCGCCCCAATTTTGGGCCGCTAACAATACAAAAACTTCAAGAGGATTTTCATGCAGAGCATCAATCCAGATGTCTTTAGCTTGGAGGGTCGGTACAAGAAGAGCACTTTACCTCTTGCTCAGAAGTGTAAGAAGAGATGTCAAAGCATCTCACCGTGGTGTTAGATGGCGAGTAAGAAGAAGGTTGGTCGGGGATTTATAGGAAGGCACGCATTCCTTACCTCCTGGAAATGGATGGCTTCACTCCTTTTCAATCTTCTGCCCTCCCTAGGGGGCTTCACCGCCCAGTATTCCCTCGGGCTTGGCCCTTTCCACCACTCAGAATGCCTGCCGCTTCTATAGGGCAGAGAATTTAGATTTATAACGATCTGTGGTCTCTTTTGGGATACTGCAATGTAGATTGCTCTGTCGTCTCCGTGCTGTGCAACGGCAAAAGAACGTGGGAAAGAAAGGTTGATATGGCACAGTAGGAGAAGGAGATCGCCTCTCTTCGAATATAAATGCTTACGTCTTGATTACCCTTCATTTGTGATATGCTTTAGTGAACTCTCAGTACATCACTCCCTCACGTATTTTATTTTCATTTTCAGGCATATGTCGCCTATACGGGTCCCTGCCTCGAAGATCTGTGGTGTGGTGTCTTTATGGCTTCGGCAGCTGGCATTCAGAAAAAGTATACTGCTCCAGGCTGTCTGTCTGCCTCGATTGTTATTGCCAAATTTGGGTCCGTAGATTACTCTAGGCTGTGGGGCAGAACGTATTCTCTATTCATCTCTCTGGCACCAGGATAGATGGCCGGTATCAAGGTATAAGCTCCCATTCTGTTGCTATCCCTTCCCCAACAACCTTCAATGTACTCCGAACGCTTGAGCTAGATCCAAGTACGGGCATCTTCAAGCGCTAGAGGTGAGACCAGAGGCTGCTTTGGAAGAGCAAGAAGCAGGAATCGCTCGTGCGTCGTGAGCGCCGAGCGAAATATTGGCCCGGGAGGATCTTTGCTGTCGTTCGGGTACCTGCAGTCTCCACGGTGCGATTGTGAAAATCTTCCAGTTCAAATGAAAATGCTGTCAAAGTAAAATTGTGTTGAGCCGATACAGTGTTTACTTGTTGGGTACTCGAAGGCAGTGATTGATACGAGTATATATTTGTAGTGTGTACCTCCTTTGTTGGGGACAGGAAGGTTGAGATTCAGAGAATGCGCTTTTGTGTTGTGTTAGAAAAGAAAAAAGGATGGCAGGACAGCAATTTTTATGATTTGAAACCTAGCCTCACCTTATCTATTGATAGATCTTGTCTATGTGAACAGTGGGGTCCGTTAAGCCGGATAGGTTCAATTCGAGCCACCGGGTAGGCGTCACGGTCTCTCTCCGTTCACTGCTCAATTTCTCCACCTCCATTGTCTGCATGCAAATTCACCAACTTTCTTTACTATATGCAGCCTCACCAACTACATCCCCTTCACCTACCTTTATCAAATCCGCGTGCGGTAAACAGCTTCATTTGCTCCGCTGTACACAGCTTCATATGCTCCGTCGTGTGCTGAGCTTCACGAGCTACAGCTTCACCATCAGCTTCACAGACTTTGGCTCAATTGACATCATGGCCTTCATTTCAATCGTCACTATGGCCTTCGGCACAGGTCATATTACACATTGCTTTTTACGAATAGTTTAGTTGGCACGTTGGTTGAAGAGGGACCGCTTCAGTGGCCGCTGCATTTTGCCTCCAGAGCTAGTTCATATAGAGATTTTCAAGTCCCACCCGGAAGGCGTGAGCCTTCGTCTTTCCCTTTTTATGGTTTTGTTTTCTTCTTGAACATCCTCCTGAAGAGATTGGTCATAGGTACTATTGCAACCCTGGCAAACCACGGCGTGGCCCAGACACTGAAGATCAATCTGACTGGCAGCAATGCCTTGGTGACAGCATACGCTGTGGCAAATCTGCATGGTATTGAGTTCACTCTATCTTCATTTAAGAGCGACTGCATATGGGGACTTACTCAACCACAATCCTCGTCCCACCCTCACCTTTTCCCCACCACTTGAACCTCCTCGCCTTTCCCTCTTCACCCAGCCAACCCTTCCTCCGAAAGTAGTTCCCAAACTTCTTCACGCCATCGCTGACCCATTTCCCCTCGCTAATAAACGGCGGCATCCATTGCGTGTAATGAAAAGTGGCAGCCAGCCCAAAGAGTGGTACCAAAGCCGTCAATTCATGTAGTAGTAGGAAGGCAGAGATATGCGTTATGGGCGCAGTGATCAAAGGAGTGGTGTAGCGTTGTAGGAACTTGGGAAGCTTTGAAGTAATGCGAACGACTCGAGAGCGAGTCGTCTGGGATGCTTCGGGGTTGAGGTCGTCGGGCTTGGTGGAGATGTTCGGACGTCTACTCAACCTCAGGAGGCGGAGAGATTGACGTGGTGGAGAAGCACGTATGCCCGAGGGCCATGGGACTCGATTCATGACATTGTGCTGATGGAATGCAATCGTAATGATCAGACGAAAGTCCAAGTCTTGAGATAGCCTGGCACGAGAGCCAAACGCCTAGTCTGCTTCTGGTAAGTGGTGCCGCATCCGGCAAGCCTAAGGTACCCTTCGCTGCTCCGTGCCGGGGAAGCAGCCTTGGTATCTCACCATGGAGTTACGCGATAAATTTACCTGGAGGAAAATTCGCGGTTTGCTTCGAAAGCGGCGATGGTTACTCTAGTGTCGATATATGACATTGCGCTCATGGAATGAGGTCGCCATGATCCGACAAATCTCCGGGTCTTGTGCTCTTGCGGAGTATCGTGACGGGAAAGCCAAAGTGCTCGCATTAGCGCCTCGCGTCGGCGCGTCTCCCAAGGACGCCCGTTTCCCATATTTGTACAAGCGTGCGATACATCACTCTTCACTTGCGACTATTCTGTCTGCCCTGAAATGCCTCACGAAACATCGAACACGCCCCAAAGAGGTAGCACAAAGGCGGAGCGTGCAAGGCACTACCTCACAGAGGGAGGCGTAGCACGAGAAGACTCGGATGATGAGCTCGGACTCGAGGACTATCCGTGGGAATGGGTCTACTCAGAGGAAACACCCAGGAAAGCAGGAGATGAGCCAGAGATTATTGGCGCCCGTATGGGAGACTTTCAATGCATGGTCGGTGACTGCGTCCTCCTGAAAGCCGAGGGCAATGGCGAGGCATGGATTGGCTTGGTCTGCCATTTCGAGGAAGACGAGGAGGAGGATGAGAAGGTCGGAAACTTTATGTGGTTCTCTACCGAGAGGGAGATACGGAATAAGCAGAAGAAGCGAATGGACTTCCTTCCTAACGAGGTCTACATTACGCCGTCTTGGGATCTCAACCCGTTGAGCTCAATCAATGGCCGAGCCACCGTCGTCTCGCCGGAGACCTTCAAGTCCAAATACCCTTCTGGCAGAGTTCCGCGCTCATCGAAAGATCATGGCAAGATTTTTGTTTGCAGGAGAGGCTGCAATACTCGCACGGCTACCTATACAGACGAATTTATTTGGGACGAAATGTATCAATCTGCCGAGGATATACTGGATCTTATCGAGCGTGTACAGAGCCAGACCAAAGCCACAAGGAAGCGTTTGCGGAGTAACGATGCAGACGGAGACGAGGTGCTCGAATGGGAGCCCACCAACGAGCTAAATGAGCCGAAGACACCAAAGAAGAGGCGGAAGTTCTCCCAGGCGTCCACACCGGTTTCCAAAACCAAACAGACGCCACAGAAATTTACCACTCCGAATCACAAACGGATCATAGTCAAGAAGCCCTTGACCTTCACACCACTCTCAACGCGGCACCTCTCTCCCTCGCACACGACCTCTCCTTTCCAACTCGCTCGCAGCACCCTCCACGTCTCTTCTGTTCCTCTCACTCTCCCCTGCCGAACGTCCGAATTTTCCACCGTCTACACCCACCTCGAAGCCGCAATCTCCTCCGGGACAGGCACCTGCATCTATATCTCTGGCGTCCCAGGCACCGGGAAAACCGCAACCGTCAGAGAGGTAGTCAGTCAACTGAACGCCAGCGTCCAAGCAGAAGAGCTCGACGACTTCATATTCGTAGAAATCAACGGCATGAAAGTCACCGATCCGCACCAAAGCTACTCCCTCCTCTGGGAAGCACTAAAAGGCGACCGAGTCAGCCCATCCCACGCCCTCGGCCTCCTAGAACGAGAGTTCGACCAACCAAGCCCACGGCGAGTTCCCTGCGTAGTCCTCATGGACGAGCTCGACCAACTCATCACCAAGAACCAAAGCGTCATGTACAATTTCTTCAACTGGCCTTGCCTGCGCCACAGCCGTTTGATCGTTCTTGCAGTCGCCAACACAATGGATCTCCCAGAGCGAACCCTCAGCAACAAAATCAGCAGCCGCCTCGGCCTCACGCGTATCCTCTTCCCGGGTTACACTCACGAACAACTCCAGGAAATCATCCGCTCTCGCCTTGAGCACGTCCCAGACAACATCGTCGATCCAGACGCCATCCAATTCGCTAGCCGGAAAGTAGCCGCGGTGAGTGGTGATGCGAGACGTGCTCTCGATATTTGTAGGCGAGCTGTTGAGATTGCTGAGACGGAGGGTGCGGCGGCGGAGAATCCGCTGTTGGCTACGCCGAGTAAGTCTGCTAGACGGAAGGAGAAAAAGGCACTTGAGAGTGAGGTGCCTGTGAAACCGAAGCCGAGGGCAGGAAAAGTCACGATCGCGACTATTAAGCAGGCGATTAATGAGGCTACGTCGAGTCCGTTGCAGCAGTATTTGAAAGCTTTGCCTTTGGCTGCTAAGGTATTCCTCGCTGCTTTGCTGGCGCGGACGAGAAGGAGTGGAGTGAATGAATGCGTGCTGTCTGACGTTGTGGAAGAGGCGAAGAGGTTGGGGATGATGGCTGCCGATAATCCAAATGTCCATGATTTCTTACTGACAGATCCGGCTTCGAGCGCATCCGGGCAAGTGAGTAAGAAAAGTGGTAAAGCGCTCTCTGCACCACGGGTCTTGGCAATGGGCTTCGCGGCTGCAGAATTAGCTGAGGCCGGTGTGATTGGGCTGGAGGGTGGGAGGAGAGGGGAGAGGGTTGGGAAGATTAGGTTAGGGGTGGAGGATGAGGAGATCAAACTTGCTTTGAGAGATGATAGGGAGGTGAGAGGGTTGGGCTTTGGATGACCTGTATTCGCTAGATAGCTGTGAGGCAGTCAATCTATGTACAAGTCACTTCTGTATAGTCTTCTTTCCGAATATCATGTTGAGCGCTCAAGATGCTTCCTTGCGATCATCTTGATGGTATCATCGCCGAAATTGTGTATCATTCATGTAAACACCACGCTATGCCGATTCCTCGTTGACTGCCACCCTAATCTGCAGCGCTCTCCTGCTTCGCTGAAATTAGAACCATTTCTCACCGTATTAGCCCCCGAACGCCCAGCACTTTTCTCTCTCTAACCTTAAAACTTCTGCCTGCCCAGAGTAGGCTTCCAGTCGAGTGGATGCGTCTCAGGCGTAGCATCAGGATTTTGCCTCCAGATCTTGATAGTCTTATCAGCCTCTCCGCAAATCAATCTTAGCCCCGTCTTGTCGAACGTCGATGCAAAGATGCCAGACTCAGCATCTAGAGATCCTGGCTGTGCAGTAGTATCCAGTGACTGGTATCGATGCCCCGTCTTCCAGTCCCAAAATGAGATCGATCCATTGTCGCCGCCTGAGAAGAGCACGTTGTCTTCGTTAACGCTTAGCGTGTTGATGATGGCGTTTTGGCCTTCAAAATTCTGCATGAATGCTCCTTCGGGGCATTTCCATTGCTTGATGCTGCCGGTGCTGCCGCTGGCGAAGGTCCATTCGATGGGGTGTTGCGCGAGTGCTCGGACGCCCTTTTTGTGATGTGTAAGGACGCCCATGGTCTTACCGGCTGTCAGATCCCAGAGGCGAACAGTTGCGTCGAGTGATGAAGTGATGATCTGAGGCTCCGCTCCAGCTTGGCATGTGAGATCCGAGACTGTTTGTCGATGGCCGCTCAGGACGTGGATGTTGCTCCTGCTCCGCATATCCCACACTCGTGCCACACCGTCTCGTCCTCCTGTCACCAGCACATCAAGTGTAGGATGTAGAGCTAAAGTGTAGACACCGCTCAGATGACCATGGTAGTGTCGTATGACCTTGTTTGTCTCCAGATCCCAGCACTTCACCATCTTATCCTCCCCACACGAAAATAGATATGGATGCCTTGGGCTCACAGCGAGTCCTCGTACCGTCGATATATGACCGGTTAAGGTAAGTCGTAGAGACCCAGAGGCCAAGTCCCAGATCTTGATAGTTCGGTCGCCAGCTCCGCTTGCAAACCATTGATTGTTGGGTTCCACTGCCAAAGCGCGTACCCAGCCCAGATGTCCGGAGATAACGCGCATGAGCTCCCATGGTGCGTGCCAATCTGGCTTCGGCTGCTGTATGTTTTCCCTCCTTACCAGACTCGATGAAGATCCCCGTGTAGGTCCATTAGCGTTTGGAGTTCCTCCAGCTGTTGATGATCGTAGCGTAAGAGCGGTCGACGACCCTCCATTGTTCCCACTCTTTAACGGTATCCCCTCAATCATTTTTGCAGTCGCAGACTCTGGCTCTTCAACCTTCGGCTTCTTCCGTCGCGCTGCAGCAGCATTCTTGTGCTTTGCAGCGAGTACGGGGGGAAGTTCTCGCACATCATCATATTCGGCGCGGATTCTAGCAGCAAGACCGGCTCGTTCAGCGAGATAGAGAGGATTGTCAGCAGAGGCTTCATCATAGTAGGGTGCTGGTGCCGTGTAGTCTGACCCGAAGAGCTCTCTTGTCCTCTTCGCCGAAGACTTGACTAGCGCGTCGGGCGATGTCGTGAGGGTTGTCATGATGTTAGAGATCTCAACGTCGCACTGGTCGAGCTGTCAGCTCTGCACTCAAGTAGGTTAGAATCCGATATTCGTGGTCGCTGTCGCGCTGGGCAATGTTTGGTCCAAAGAATTCGTTTAGGCTCAAGATGCGGTTTTCGATGCGTGCGAGAAGGTCGGCTCTAGCGAAGCGTGTAAAGGCTTCTGATTGTACTGGGATGCTTGCTGGTACCCGGGCAGGATATTCTAGATGTATCAGAGGCATAGCGCCGGGAGCAAGCGAGAATGCGGGAAGTTTACTAAAGTAGGAAAGGGCAAGGAACGGGAAGGAGAATCTTTTGTCCGTAGTGCATCTTGGAACAATTCTGGACTTAAAGTAAGTTAAGAGCTAAGCTAGTGCTGAGTTCTTCCGGCGCTAGGCTACTTCCGCCAATGTATGGCCGATGCCAAGCCTATAGCGATCCTCATAGACTACTATTCTCAACATAGACACTATTCTCGTATAGACCTCTTTTTTGATTCGTATAGAGAATCATATTTTGTTATGGATCCAACCCAACAGGCCAAATTCGCTATCCACGAAGCCGCTCGAGAAGGCAGAAGTACGTACCATCATCTCTAGAGCCTTGCTCCTCTTCACTGACAGCGAATATAGCCGCTGCAGTAGAGTCATACATAAACGTTAGAGTTCTGTGAAATGCTACGAAGTGATTCAACCATTGATCGTTCTTGTCTAGGCGAATCCCAGACTTGCCACCAAACGTGACGACGATGAACGATTACCAATACACTGGGCCGTCTCTTACAACCATTTGACAATCGTTGGGATACTAGTCTCAAGAAGTGACTTTGATCCAGATGTCCAAGTATTGCTCCTCTTCTACTGGGTCAATACTCGTGTCGTGCTTACGCATTAGTGTGCAGGACTCTGCGGGCTGGACACCATTGATGATAGCATCAAGTCTACGAGACGGAGACGATGTGTTGGATCTACTCCTGAACAAAGAGGCAGATGTCAATATGAGGAGTATGTTCAATGTTGGCGAGGTTTACGTATCATAGAATCAAAGTCATGCTGATTCTATGCTCTGTGCAGCAAAGAGCGGACAGGTAAAGTTCTTGAATGTTGCCGTTTTGATGAATATCAGGCCTGATCATTGATAATATCTGCAGACAGCACTGCATTTCACAGCTTCGAAGAACAACCTCGAAACTGCCCGCAAATTAATCTCCCACAAAGCCTCTGCTCGCGTAAAAGACAATCGAGGCCAACTACCTCTGCATCGAGCAGCTGCTATCGGTTCGGTACCAATGGTGAACCTATTGCTTGAGCACAAGAGCCCACTGAACGCTACCGATGTTTCAGGGTTGACGGCTTTGCATCACGGTGAGCCTGCTTCTTTCATTATGTTTGAAGGACATGTATAAGAATGCTGGCTGATAGTATAGCAGCAATAACAGAGGGACATGGTGATACAGCGATGGTGCTGCTGAAGGCGGGTGCTGAGACGGACAAGAAGGATGTAGACGGCAACTTAGCTATTGATCTGGCGCCTGATAAGAAGGTAAGTCATTGCTAGGCAGCCCCCTTTTTGTAGGGGTGCTAATAACGTTTTGGTAGATACGGCAGTTCATACTGCAAAGTGCAGAGAGAGAAGGAATAGAATTCTCTTGACTAAATGCTCCATGCTTTGTATGATGAAAATGTCCATCCTTCCCCAAGCCCCCAAGCCCAACGACCCGCTGAATCGCTCAAACGCCCCCAAGTCATACAACATATCCTCCACTAAGCCACCTGAGCAGAGCCATGGTTACCGCATCGTGTTCTCCACCAACTCACGATACATTCCCTTCAAATCCTGCACATCAGCCTTCAATTCCTCCACCCTCTCACTCTTCTCCCCCAGCATCTCTAGCGTAGTAAGATACCTCTCCTCCACGCCCTTCATCTCCTTCTCCAGCTCCGTCACTCTCTGCTCCCACTTCCGCTTCTCCTCGACCTCCTGCATCAAGCTCACAACTTGCTCTCTCGACTCATCTCTTTGGCCAGAGAGTCGGGTAAGCTCATCTTTGTGAACTGCTTTCTCTGACTCCAGGCGCCGGACGGCGGCGGACATCCTTTCTACGAGCTGGACGGATGGGCCGGCACCTGCGGTGGAGACGGAGATCAGGTCGTTGATGGTGCGTTCGGGGGTGGCGGGGGTGTGGAAGCCGAAGGAATCCTCGTCTCTGTCTGCGAGGGAGGGTGTCTCTGGGACGCCGTTGTTGAGGGAGACTTGGGGGACGATGCTTAGGGAGTCGTGACGAGACCTTGATCGCTGAGGTGGAAATTCCAAAGTTTGCAAAGAGTGTAGAGGTTGGGTAGATGATCGCCGGCTCAGGGGTCGCTCTTTCGACGAAGGTTCTGTGCCTGTGATACCTAAGCCCTGCTGCTTGTAATACGCGCTGTTACGGTCTGCATTGGAAGATTTGCGTGTCCTGGTACGGTTGTATGTGGCAGGTGGCTCGGTGCGGAACTGTTGATAAAGAGAGTCTGGGGTGGATCGTGAGGTCTCGTCTCTGATACGAGCCTTTTCATCTTGTTGAGCTTGACGAGCTTCCCACGCTTCACGCTCAGCCTTGAGATCGTTTCTGGCGGCTGTAACGTCGGCTTCGGATTTGTTGAGTCTTTCTTGAAGTGTGCTGAGCTGAGTACTACGAAATGAGAGCTCATGGTCCAGGTCCTGTGTTTTGGCGTTGACCCTTTCGAGCTCTTCTTCCATGCGTCTGGCCTTGGTGTTCTATTGTATGTTAGCGCATGTATCTCAAGATTCTGGATCGAGAAGCTCACGGTCTCTCGAGCCTTCCGCCGTATGTCGACCTCTCTCTTAGAAACATCATCTCTCTCCTTTTCTAGTGCAGAGACTCTGGCTAAGAGCGAACCTTCAATGCCTTGCCAATTTTCACTAGCAACAGCATACTGGTTCTGGAGCGTCTCGATCTGACGAAGAAGCTTGGCTTGAACATCGCCTCCTTGACCGACTGATGCTTCCTCAAATCGAGCTCGGTAGGCTTCTAGTCTACTTTCGAGAATGTTTTGTTCCCTTGACCGTTCGATCTCAGTAACTCTAGCTCGTTCCTTTTCTCTTTCTGCCGTTTCTCTAAGCTCACACAATTCATTTTGATGTTGCTTCTCAACCAGATCCCTCTCGGTCTTTACGTTGGATAGCTCGTCGGCCAGATCTGCAGCACGTTTCCTTTCAGACTCCAAGGCTTCGGCATTAGCCTGAACTTCAGCTTCCTTGGCAGCTGAGGTTGCTTGAGAAAGCTGAGATTGTAGATCCTGTATCAGGTAGTCCTTGGAGTCACGGTCTGCCTTGACCGTCTCAAGGTCCTTTTCTACCCTGGACAAGAACTTGACTCGGTCTGATGCTCGTTTCTCAGCGCTCTCAGCGCGGTTCGCCTTTTCGCGAGCATCTCGTGCAGCCTTCTCTTGCCTCTCAGCAGCTCGCTTTGAATCAGCCACGACTTTCTCATCTTCAGTCCCCTTGGCGCGTAGCCTTTTGATAATGCTCGTATGCTTGAGCTCGGTTTGAGAGAGCTTTTGGCCCTCCTCTATCAATAGTGCGATCTGCTCATCCTTGGAGGCAACTTTGTGCTCAAGGCTGCCTGGCTTTGCTTCAGCGGAGGCATTTTTAGCTATCTCGGCAGCCTCCTTTGTCAAGTACTTCAGCTTAGCTTGTAGAGCGTCTATCTGTTCCAAATAGGTATGCGTTTCCTCCTGCCGCCGTAGCTCTGCTGCCTCATTGTCCGATCTCATCAGCTCTAGAGTCTTCTCGTACTCTTCTGGTAGCTTCGTGCTGGGCTCGGCTACGATACCGTTCAGGTTTGGCGACTCTGCGACACTGGGTGTAGTCGCTCGAGTCAATTCTAGAGACTGCCGTGTAGATATCGATCCTCGAGATTCTGTTGAAGGACGTGGCGCATCGGTTTCATCCTTGACCTCTTCAACAGCAATGGCAGGCGAAGATGCTGCAGGTTCAGCATTTGATTGAAAAGCTTCAGAGTTGTTGTCCTTGGCCTCTTCATGAGCTTCTATCCCATTGGTTGTTGACTGTATATCCAAACTCTTTTCATCGTTGCTCTTGGCCTCTTCTGAGATCGTAGACTCTCTTTGCAAATCCGAACTGGCTCTTGGGCTTGCCGGTGTATTTGCAGGGCTATTGGTCCGCGAAGGTATACCGGAGGTCGTGACCGATGCATCTGGCTTCTTCGCAAGGTTTCGGTTGGCCATGGCTTTTGCCAACTTCTCATTGAGACGATCTTGAGCTCTATTGGCTGACGCCGTTCGCGTAGGGGGTCCGGGCGATAGGACAGCCATGACATCCTTCATGCCGGGCTGTTCCTGTGTTCCTCCATCTTGTCTATTTCGCGCTGCGACTTTTGCTGTCTCTTCGTCGGCCAAAATGGTGTCCAGTCTCGACTCCACTCCTGCTAGGAAGGAGCCCCATCTCGAAGACGACTTTTGCGTTGCACTGGGCTGCGATGCCATTTCATACACTTACACGGCACTCTGATGTCTGACCACTCGTGAGCATCTCGTGTACTCGTATCTCCGCAGTTTGTATGATGTTCAATGCGCATAAGCGTCGAAAACAGCAACCTATGCCATATCGCGTAGAACGGCAATCCTGCAACAGTGGGTGTTTCGAGCTTTGACCGTCTGCTTCGCTGTTCGGACTGAAAGCGTGAAGTGATGCTGTCGGTGAGTTTGTCACAAGAGGGGCTAAGATTAGTATTTCAATGTTACAACGTTAGATGGCAACCACAATGCTGTGTCCGAATTATTCGATGTTGGACGGTCTGCCTTAGAAGACGTAAGCTTGCCCGGGGAAGTCAGCGCCGCAGCAGGGGTTCTGATAAGGCTGACGACCCCAGAGCCGAAAAGTGGACGCTAAGGATATAGTACGACATTCAACCATTCGTCGTAGTCTGACCTTGGATTATATGTGAGCCTTGCTACCGGCTGATATCTCATAATGGCTATTGCTGTGAGCGCGAACCACCCATTGAAGAACCTGCAGCACTAATGCTGTCTCAAGGCTGTCGGCCAACTATGTTCGACAGCATCAATGACCCATAACCTCACCCAATGCCAAATCCTCGTCAAGAAAGCTGTCGCAGCAGGAGCCAAGGTCCGCCTGCCTCCCTCTGCGTAATAATCGAGTCACTCAACGTCTCAGCCTCCTTAGGCTCTCTTTCTCCCTGAAGCAAGCGACTACATCGCCTCCTCCCCCGCCGAAACAATCTCCTTGGTCCGCTCTACGGAGGCCAGTCCGTTCGTACGAGGTCTCCAACATGAAGCCAAGCAGGCAAGATTGCCGATCAATGTCGGTATACACGAGCCGACGACGGGAGGCAAGAGGGTCAAAAATACCTTGATCTGGATAGATGAGAAAGGGGAGATCACCCAGAGATATCAGAAATTGCATCTCTTCGACGTCGAGATAAAAGGTGGCCCAGTCTTGAAAGAGAGCAATAGTGTGGAACCTGGGTCTGCCATTCTGCCGCCCTTTCAGACGGGTCTGGGTTTCATGGGGTTGATGATATGCTTCGACCTGCGATTTCCGGCCCTCTCAGCTCGTATACGTGACCTTGGTGCTCAGGTTCTGACATATCCTTCCGCTTTCACAGTGCCTACGGGAAAGGTACACTGGGAGACGCTGCTCCGTGCACGAGCTGTTGAGACGCAATCGTTTGTCGTCGCTGCGGCGCAGGTCGGTGCGCATAATGTGGGGAGAGTGAGTTATGGTCATAGTATGATTATTGATTCGTCGGGAAAGGTGGTCTGTGAGCTTGGTGGTGTCGAAGAATGGGACAAGAGTGGTAAGGAACCTGTAATTGGGGTAGGTGAGGTAGATTTAGAGCAATTGGAGAAGGTCAGGAGGGAGATGCCACTGCATCCTAGGAGAGATGCTGTAGACGTTGTTGAGAAGTCTGATTGAGTGTAATGGATGCTATCCTACAACGCTGCATAGCTCTCAATATTTCCTCGGGTTGAAATCAGATATCGGACCAAGAAGGGATTCAGTTGATATTCGCTCTGAACGCTAGTGTGCCAAAATTCAAGAACCTCAAATACTGTCACAGCTTGCTATTCTCCAATGCCCACTACACTCCACGCTCGTGGACTTAATCTTTCTTCTTAGCATTATCATCCACGCATACATTCTCGTTCATCTCATACTTAATCAACTAAACATCCAGCCTCTAGATCTCGATCTTGGTCTGCCCGGTGATTTGCTCCTCACCAGCATGTACTTGTCTTTCTCTTTTCTGAACTCAACAGTGGAATCCTTCATCTGCTTCTTTTCCCTCATTTTTCGGGTGTCCTCGAAGAGAATCTGCCGCTCATGCTCTGGTATCCACTGCTGAATCAGGATGTAACCGTCATCGCGCTACGAATGACCTTAGCCTTTCACGTCCAATGTGTTCTGGCAACGCGGAGGGGGGAATCCATACCCTGTCCCACTCCCACGGCAGCTCATACTCATCCAGCGTCAGAGGGTCTATATGCTTCCTATGCACCTTCAGGAAGGTCGGTTGGGCCAAGTCGATAAACTTGGGCTGCTTCTCCTTCTCCTTCCCGTGTCCATGTCCTCTCTCCCCCTTCTTCAGAATCTTTTCAATACTCTCCTCGTCATATCCTGCCTCCCCAAACGTCGCTTTGACTCGTTTCTTGAACTCTCTGTCGGCCTCCTCCTTCGCCTTCTCTTTCTTTTCTTTCTCCTCCTTCTGCTTCAAATGGTACTCCTCAATAGCTTTCTTCTTCAGCTCTTCCTCTTCCTTCTTCTTGTTTGCCCTCTTTGCCTCTTTCAAAATCATTTCCTCCTCATACCGCTCCTTCGCTTGGTCTTCCTCTTCCTTCTTCTCTAATTCCTCTAATTTCCTCATTTTCCTCTCATACTCGGCATCATAATACGGACTAGGGCTCCGACTGGGGCTCCTATGGCCCCTTCTCCTCCTATGAGGGCGCGGGCTATGCTCATACTCCTCCTCATCGGAATACTCATCATCATAAAGATACCCTCGTCCATGTGAGCTGCTGTGTCGGCGATGGCTATGAGGACTGCGCAAGACCTCGTGGTTCTCGTATTCGTTGTGGATCGCGATCTGTACAGGACGACGGTGAGCTCCTGCTGCTGATGCCGATCGGTGGACTCCGAGACCGGGCCCTGCAGCCGGGACAAGGAGGCCGTTGGCGTCTTGATAGCATTGGACTGGCTGGCGTAGCATGTGTTCAGAGGCTATACGGCCGCGATCGTGGCCTGGACGAGCGGTGGGGATTACGACCGGCTCATACGGAGCGCCTGGCCACTCCATTGTTGGTTGTTATGGTGGGTTGAATTGGAAACTTGCTATGTTTATGTTGCAATGGGTGATCAAGATGTCAGATTACATTTCGCATTTCGAGCGGAATGCGCTCTTATGTGCTGCGGCCAAGTAGTCATCGCCGTCGATTGCCGTCCAAGTGGGGTCGGGTCGTGATCCTTCAGCTGTGGGTGGGGGCCAAAGTTATATCTCAACGACCAGCTAGATTTCTCCTAGGCGATGCAACGCTGACTGGGCCCTACCATGCAGCCTAGAGCCTAGAGGCTTTCGTTTTGGGATAGTGTTTGCCCCTAATGCATGACCTATCGCGCCAATGTCCCGGGGAGCTCATAGGGCAGAACAACATGGGATGGTCACGAAGCACCGCTGGAGCCTGGACTGGACGCCTAAACGGCGGTTGTGGTCCTTACGGAGTACATCGGCACTGGTTGTGCAACGTTCAGCTGCGCTAGCATCACCTCATTGTGTATTGTCTGAGGATCCTCGTGGCGTTTTTGTCTGGGTGTTGTTTCATTATGCGCCATTCCGTATGCATGATAGAGCCAATCGAATTGACTCAAGGGCACGGCTGCGTTTGGTAAACGCACGTGCGGATTGTGACCATTTGAAGATGACGCACGCTATCGGAATTCGTCACTCAGATTGACTCACCGCTACTGGACCTTTCTTCTTCGGCTCCTCCTTCCAGCCCGAAAACGACCAAGTTATTGACAGCTGCAGATAGGCAGCGCACTCTTCACGTTTTGACATTCCCATCAAGATACTGAATGCGAGACTTCATGGTATGCAAATGCTTCATGCTCCACCTGCAGTGGAGTTACAAAAGAGGAATCTGGTCAAACGCAGGTAGGATAATGTAGCAAAGTCCATGCAAAAGACGATCTCGGGCATGAATTCAGAGGCGGAGGAGCGTCCGGCATTCGATAAACCATCGATTATCAAGAGCTGAAAGCCCGATCTTTCATCTTCAAAATCGAGCTCATAGCAAACGAAACAGTAGAGACAACGCCAAAGAATCGCCTTCCGCAAGGGAGGCTTAAGCAGCAAATCGTCAATATTGATCAAAATGGAGCAGAAAGTGTGGATTTCGAGCAAACGAGAGCCCCATTAGTGGCAATTTAATCCAATACAGGCAGCAAATTGCAGGATTTCATCGCTACATATCCGACGATGTGCCACAACAAAGAGTTCCAAATCTCGAAATCTGACGCACGTGGTTTTCGACCGCTCCGTTGGGGCTTGCAAAGTCGAAAGTATTGCGCCGGCCAGTAGGAAGTGAATATTGCCAGGGGTCAACAGACGGAAATATCACTTCCCCAGAATAACTTGCCAATGAGTGAAGGCCAAGTTGAAGACTGGGCATGCATCAACGGCAATATGCCTCTCAAGTTCCCAGCAAAAAAGCCGCAAGAAGCCCATTCCAATTGGGAAGTACAATTGGCGACTTCTATATAAATCAGAATATCTACACAAGCATCTTTTGAACTTATTTGTACTTTATGAGATCAAGAGCTCTTGGCATAATATTGACTAATTTTCCGCCTCCACCTCCTCTACCACGTCCAAAGCAGTCCTACCTTTCAAATCCCTCAAGCTCAAATCAACACCACTTTCCATCAAAAACACGACCATATTCTCATGACCGTCTTTAACAGCCCGAGATCATTTCTTGAAGCGAGACTATTCGATCGGTTTACACAATCGCTTCACGGGTTACGAAGTGTCCAATTCACGCTATCTCTATGCGGCTACCCTATTCGAGGGACATCTTCATGAATCTGTCTTGAGATTGAAGTGTGCTTGTGCTGAATGACAGGACTTGAGGAGTGGTAGGGATTGTTCTGGGTGTAGCGTTTCGGTGCTAGGGTTAAAATTCAATGCGTGCAAGGCAAATTGTCATGATTTGTGGCGATGTTTGAAGCTATGAGCGCCGAATTTGCTAGATAGATGAGTGGAAACGGGAGTGCAGACTATCCTGGGTTTGAAGAGTCGTGGATTTGCACACTTAGAGATTGGGAAAAGCAGAAGTTTGGGCATAGTGCTCGGCGTTAAAAGCGATCAGGTATTCATACATATTTTGGAATGGGTTTCAAGCCCAGAATTGTGCCAGAATTGACTCCGCTGCCACATTAACATTGCCCTATACTTTGACACCTAGCGACATACCCAACTTCGGCGTTGAGATACACGTTATTGGGAGGAATGGGAATGGCACAGTATCTGTGGGAAAGATAGATGATTGCGAGGGAAAAAATGAGAAACTTGTTTGGCTATTGAGCATCTCCATTCAATCATCCTCATTCAACATCTTAGCATAATCCTCTGCACTCGCAAAAGTAGGCAGACTCTTCAACCTGCGCCTCTGGGCACCACGCTTCTCTCCTCTTTCAGAAGGAGCTGTTCCTGCTGGCTTCTTCTTCCCTCCTTGCACCTCTTTCTCAAAGGCCTGCTCAAGATCACTAGGGACCTCATCATCGCTGTCAAACAGTGCTTCATCATCATCATTGAAATCGAGGGACTCTTCGTCTTCAGCACCACCCTTGGCCGCTTCACCCTCGTTTCCGCTCCCTTCTATCATCTCATCGTCATTGACTGTAATTCCGCCCTCGTCTTCATCTTCATTCCCACTTTCCAGACCGTCCATATCACTAAACCCACTCTCACTCCCCTCATCCAATTCGGGTCTACTCTCCACCAACGCCTTCCAAATTTCATCCTCATCCTCACCATCCCCACTCTCACTCCCTTCTGCATCATTCTTCTTGTCCTCTTTCTTTTTCCTAGCCTTCTCCTTGCCTCTGCCAAGTGTACTGAAATATTTATGAAAGAATACCTCATCAGCGCCCACTTTTCCACTCTCTTGCCTCCAAAAGGCTTCCGAGTTGACAGGCGCTCTGCTCCGCTCTTTGCCAGAATAGGCTGAAATGAGCAGTGCGGAGGAGTCGCCGCCGGCCATTGGCTGCATTATACTGGCTCCCTTATGGGTGGTAGTGGTCTTCGGATTGCGGTAGACGAAGCGGTCGAGGAAGTGGATGAGTGTGTTCAGCGAGAGGTCGGGTTTCGGAGGCATGGGGTCGTGTGTGAGAAGGCGGGTTGCGAAAAGGGAAACGGAGGGATGATAGTGCGTAAGGAATGGAGTGAGTTCCCAGAGGGCAGAGCGGGCGGCGTGGCTGTGTTCCGGGTCGCGTTTGCGGCCGTCGTAATTCTGTGGCTTTTGCATTTTGGTGACCTCGGCGGCGTTCTCGTAAGGGTCGGCTTCTGAGTCGCGGCCATTCGTGGTGGCTTCCTGCACGTCGCGGTAAGTCTCCTCTTCATCGTCGTTGTCTTCCTCCGGCTGGTCAATGAAAGCTTCAAGATTGGCGAATACCCCTTCAAGCTCTCGCAACAGATACAGGGTACCGCAAGTGAACGACGGCTGGTGCATTGCGACGACCTGCAGCAGTCGCTTTGCAAAAGCCTTGACTCGCTTGACGTTTAGGTCCGACCTCAGCGCTCTGAATAAGAGGTTTAGGTACAGGGCTTGCTTCGAGGAAGTCAGCAGTCGTGGGTCAAGTAGCGATTCGTACAGCGTCCGGTAGAATCTATCTACCGAGCCTTGATGGGATTCATTGAGCTGCTGTATCAGCATGAGTGCCTGAATGCTTGTATTGAAGTTTGACGAATGGGTCACTTTGAAGAGGGTATCTAGATGTTTCTCGAACGACTCATCGTTGGTGTTGGTGAATGGTATGGCACGATTGACGCCAGTGAGTACTGCAGAGAGCATCTTCTCTCGTAGATCTTCATCCACAGTTGTGGCTTTCTCTTTCTCAACTTGTTTCTTTTGGGCTTTCTTGCCAGCTGAACCTCCTCCGCCTTGTACTTCGCCCTTTCTATTGATGGTGATACTGTTGGCTCCTGTGCTAGTAAACTTACTTTCCTCTGGCTTTTCCAAAAGTTTGATGAATAAGCTAAAGTAGATGTCGAGCAGTTTCCTAGCAACCCCTTCTGCTTTGCCACTAAGCACAGTTTGATTGAGGGTGATAGTAGCATAGTACTTGGCATGCAAGCTCTGGCCTGGCCTAAAGAGTATATCAGATTCGATAGCATAAATGATGGTCAGCTTCATGAGAGGATGTGTAGTCTCGAGCTGTAAGATGTTGAATGATGTCTTAGAAGCGATCTTCTTATCTGAGTCTCCAAGCTTGTTCACAAGCAGACGTAGCAGATTAGCCTCCTGTTCGGGCTTCTCTATTAGAAGCTGACAGACATAGTCAACAGCTTTGCCTCGGGCAAAGACAACTTCGTCGTTGCACCAGGTTTCAATGATCTTGAGGACTTCGAAGAACATAACCTTGAGCCAATCCTCGTATACCCAAGAGATTAGATGTATCTCGTTGAGTGGCTTTGGTAGCGGATACTGGGAGGTCCAGTGAAAGTCTGTAGGATCGAAAGCTGCAGCCAAACCAGGCTGGCTAGCAAATGTCCTGAGCTTCCTATTCGAAGGAAGCAGGTTACCAGGACCAAAGAGATCTTTCAACGCTCCAAGTACTTCCACAGCCTGGCCCCTGCTGCGTTTACGTCCTAAACCGACAAGGCTTTCTAAAGCCTTCATGTTATGGACCGGAGACTCCTGGACAGACAACGTTAAAGCAGAAATCTTGTCAGAAAGTGTCCCTGTCGACATTATGGTAGAGTAGAATTTGTGTGTAGACGACGCGGATGTGCTATGCGCTGCATACTCCTCATTTTCTTTCTCTAGCAGGGACTTGGCGTATTTGTGAACTCGATCAAGGAGATCAAGTGGCAAAAAGTTCCTCTCTTGAGATGTTATGGGTATTGCGGGCAACGCAACGGCATGCCATTCCGATTGTGACGGGAAGACAAGAGACAACGATCCTTTGCCTGAGCGTTTCGAAGCTTGAGACGCTAAGTTGACACCGTTAGCGTCCTCTAGTGGAGCTTTTGATTGATCTTTATTTTTGCGCTGTGGTTGCCGAACTTCCTCCTCTTCTTCGGAGTTCGAAATTTCTGATACGTGGTTCTGGGCAACGCTGTCGACACCAAGCTGCCGTATCAATTGGTGCAACTCTTGCTTCAAGTCGGGCCTAGCGGCCTCTACCTGTGCGCCCTCCAGCTCTGAGTCCGAGGCGGCGTCGGCAAAGAGATCGATGTCTTCTTTGGTACCCCCCAACGCCCGCATGGCCTCATCCATATCAACATCCTCATCCGGCCCGGACTGTTTCGTCCTTGTTCCAAGCTTGGCGCTATTGACATTGCCTTCGTTTCTCAGGGATTCTGGTTCCTTGATCTTTCCATCACGCGACCTCTTCTTTCCTTGGTTCAGCGCCAAAGCTGAACCACGCTCGCGCTTGGACCTTGCCTGAGGCTTGCCATTGGTCTCGATCTTAGGGAGAGCTCTCGGCTTTGGCGACTCGACTGGATCAGTTCCATTGCTCTCTTCGCCCTTTCGCTTGCTCTTTTTTGGTTTCGGCGTCGAGGATTTAGAGACTGCACCATTGGTTTGCTTCTTTAGACTACTCTCAATTCTCTGGGTCAAACTCGACAGAGTATCAGAGTTGAACTCTGGAAGCTGAGGATCTTGCACTGTGCCTGCATTGCTCTTTTCAAACTTGGCAGGCATAGCTCCCTCATTGAGCTATGTGTTTGTAAGTCAAAAGTCATCAATCGTCGCGCTTGCATTGTCAAGTTTGGCGGCATGGCGGTTAAATTCCGCGATTAGTCATCGAAAAGATAAATTCAACTAGGTTTTGCCTCAGTCCCTCAGACCTGCCGAGCCACCGCTAAGCCCCTTCGGGTTAGCTCCCGTTCACTAAGCCCCTTCGGGCTAGAAATACTAACTTCGTAGTTAAACGGCGGTAGGTCTGAGCGTAAAACCCTATATTTTTATTAGGTTCGTGTTATTTTCGCGGGCCGCCTATATAAATTTTTCTATTAATTTTTTTCTTTATTAATAATTAACTTTACGACGCGATCGTTATTTAATTATTTTAGAATAAGATTTAAATTAATCGCGCGCTAATACTTCTATATATACTTTTTTGAATATAATTATCTATAATACTATCTATCGTATATATAACGAAATAAATATAAATTATCTAAAAATCCTTAATTATAACTCGAGTTTCGATTATTATTATAATAATAATTATTTATCGCTAGTTTTTATTCTTTATTATCGGTAGGTCCCCTTCGTTATAAAACCCTCCGTAAAATATATTTAAGGTTAAAACTAATATTTATTATAATAGTATTATATATAATAGGCGATTTCGCGTCTACGCTTATTATAATAAAAATAAATAATTTATATAAAACTCTAAATCGAGAGTATATAGAAGGCGCCGCGATATATTACTTCGGAGTCGAGTTTAAAGAGAAATAGTATAATACTTTAAATATATTATTAAACTAGAGAACGGATTTAATCTTAATTACGAAAACTAGATTTAATAAAAATATCGTCTTTTAGACTTTACTATTAATATTTTTATTTATTAAAGCGGTATTAATTATTATATCTTTAAATACTTTATTAGAAGAGTAATATAAGAAATTAAATTATATATTTAATTACTAACCCTTCGTTCTAAACGGCGATAATAATAAATTTATTAATATTATAATAATATACTCCGACTACTTTACTTATAATATAATAACTAAATACGATTTATAGATAGGTAGTTAATAATAATAGTCTTTACGAGTCCTAAAATTACTAGTTCGAGTGATTTTAATACCGATATACTACGGTATATTAACTTTACGTTACGGTTATATTTATTAATAATCGACGAGTTTTATTTAATAACCGAGTAGAAGGAGTTTCGACTAGTATACTTTAATCTAAATATCCTCTAAAAGTAATTACTATTTAACGTCCCTCTTTTAGGGGTCTTTATAACGCTCGATATTAAAATACTCGAAATTATATAAGAACGATATATTTTCTCAGAAAATATTATTATTATAAAGACTCCGTTTAATCGGCTAAAGATATATATTTAAATTAATACTACCTATAATCTTATTAATAGTATATTTAATTTATAATATATTTTACCGTCGTAGATTACTACCGCCTAGGATATTCCGAAGACGATTATTTTTATAGATTCCGTAACCTAGGTTAAGGATATATATTAATTAATACGCGTATAAATAAAATGATTATTATATCCGATCGAGGGTACGAAGTTAATCGTACCTTTTTTCGCGGCGATAACTACTCGAGATAAATAAAATATCGCGATATATTTCGGTTTATTATCTACCTAAGATTTATCTTTATATATTATTATTATAACCGATATTTATAGGCTAGGGGTTAATAATCTAAATATAAAGAAAATTATTTAATAATTACTCCCTTCGTTTATTTAAAAGGTATATTAATATATAGGTCGCGCGATATATTATAATCGGGGGTAGGTATATTTCATTTTATTATATCTACCTTAATATATAGGTCTTAGAAACGGGGCGTCTCTAGCGGAGCCGGCTTCGCTCGATAATATAATAATAAAATCTCTATCGGGGCCGAGAAGAGTTTATATAAATTATATAAATATTAACCGACGAGCTCGAATAGTACCTAGTTTATATAATTTCCTTAATATACTTAAGAGTAGTTATATTCGCGATATCGGCCTCGCCTTTTTTAATAATACGGAATATAATATACCGAATTATACGAAGTTATTCCCCTATTACTCGGTTTATAATCTAGAATTATAAATACCTATTATTATTTACGCGGAGTTAAATAAATCGGTAAACGAGAATTTATTTAAATATTTATAATATATATCTAAACTTCGAGCTTAACGATATTAAAAATTAAATAAAAAATTCGTCGATTTATATTAATATTTCTTTACGTCCTTAATAATATTTAATAAAATCTTAAGAGATTTAACGATATAGGTAGAGAGTATTCGCGATAAACGAATTATATATTAATAGATTAATAACGTATAGTTTAGCCTTTATTTATATTATATTAAAATATTAAATATCCTAAAATAAGGACGATAAAAAGAGTTAAATCGAGGTAAAATATTCGATATATAGGTAATATATAATAATATTAAAAGAAAGTAACGGCTAGATCCGTTATTTAACGAGGAGTAAATTAAATTTAAAGAGCGAAGGGATAACTAGTTAATTAAAGTAGAGTATAAACTAGTAATTAAGAAAGTATATATTAAGGGTAGAACCGTAACTAGTAAAGTAGGAGTTAAGCGATTAAATATACCTATTATAAAGAGTAAATCTTATATTAAAATTAATATAGCGGAGAGTTAATTTAATAAATTTTAAAATACGGAGCCGAAGACGACCTAGTATAAAGGTAGTAAATATTATATTATTAAAGAATAATATAATAATAAAAGTTATACTTTATAACCTAACCTTTATAATAAAGCGAGTAAATTAAGAAGAGAATTAATAATATTATAATAATTACGCTAGTTATTATAAAAGGTATCGGTGAATAAACTAGTAGAATTAACCCCCTTTTAATCTTATTAATATAAATAACGCCCTACGCGATTTTAAAACTAGTTAATAAACCTACGCCGCGCGGATTTATTATTAGGTTAATTAATAAATATAATACTCGGAGGCTTTAGGGTAGAAGTTAAAATTATAAAACTCTTTAATATAAAGTTATATTTAACCTCTAGCCTAGCCGTTAGAGTATTTTTATATTTATTATTTATTAATAATATATACTCCTAGGTATATTATTTATTATATTTTAATATATTCTTATTTAACGGTTTAAGCCCGGTATCGAAAAGATTAATAATTAGATTTAAAGAGAATTTATCCTACTCGGTATAATAAATAAACGATTTATAGGCGAGGTTAAAGATTATATTTTAAATATCCTTAATAACGCTTTTAACCGGATATATAACCGAGGAGGGTTTTTTAAATATAAACTTTATTATCTTTTTTAACTCTAGAAAATATAGGTTATTAAAGACTTAATTCTTAAATAATATATTACTATATTTAAAATAATAGGACCGGTCGTATTAAAATATTTTAAGATTATTATTAAATAGTTTAAAAAGGCGGTCGAGCTCGAAATTTATATCCGTTATTCCCCGTAAGTTTATAAGATTATTTATTAATATATACTCTTATAACTTTATTATTACTACTAGTAAATCTACTATATAAAGTATATAAAGTAGGGCCTATATATATTTTAAAGTACCGGTAGTATCGGTTTAAAAGAAAATCGTAATATAGTATAAGGTGTAGCGGAGTAGGTTAATATTAATATATTTAATAATATATCGTAGGGTTAAATAGATTTCGATATATATATAGAAATTTTAATAATTTTAAAATTATTAATCGCGAGTAGATAAAGGTTAGGTATATATAGTTTTAGAAATCTTTTTTAATACGCGAGGCTAGGTATCAATATTTAAAGTATTTTACGTCGTAAACTAAAATACGATATTCTTTATATATTAAAGATTTATAAATTATTATTTTAAGATTTTAATCTACGTTTCTACTATATATACCTAGTAACTATAAATAATTAGGTTTTTCAATATTTAAAAGTTCGTTAGTTAAATAACCCTAGAGCGATCCTAGTAATCGGCCGTATACTATAATATAAATAAATCCGTAGAGTTACTAGGGCCTTAATAAATCTTATAAAGTAATTATAATATATTAAAGCGAAGGTACTAGAGACCTAAACCTAATAGTAGCTAGTTAAAAATATTAAATAAAAGCTCGGAAATATTACTACGTAAAGCCTTAATAAATTATATACGTGATTATATCTTAAGGTTATCGTATATTAATCGAAAATTAATATTAAAAATAAGACTCTCACCGTCTAATTTAAGTTAATATTTGAATATATTCTTTAATATATAAATATTATTAGCCGTCGTACTTTTATCTTTAAATATTAATATTATTAAGAAGTATTTTATTATTACCGGGTCTAATTTCTTTAAAATCGGTATCGCTTTTATTTATAAAGACTTTATATTACTTAAATAAGATATATATACTACCGAGATTACCGACTCGATATAATATAGCCGAATCTAGAACTTTAATTCGTTAGCGTACTTTTATTAATATTAAAATATAAAAAGAAAAGTAATAAAATTAAAAATAAGAAACGTACCTTTATATTTATATTAGTAGGTATTAACTAACGAGCGATTATCTCGGTTAATAATAATATAGTTATTAAATATTATATATTTTACCGAAGGGCCTCTTTATCGAAGAGACGCCCTTTTAAAATTAATATAATAATAATTAATTAGAATTCTCGGTAGTTATTTATTCTTTCTTTACGCCTTCCTTTTATATATTTAAAATTATTATAAATTAAAATAATACTCGCGGCCTACCTTATTATTTAAACCCTTATTTCGGTATTTTTTTTTAAGGTTACTATATATCGCTATAATATTAAATATAAAATAATTAAATTAAATTAGTATAAAGTATCGAGAACTCGTCGTCGTACCCCCTCTTAATATAAATAAAGCCTTAAAATTATTTAAAAGTTAATCGACCTATAAGGCCGTATTAAATAATAAAGTATTAATAATATAAAAACGGCGGGCTATTAAATAGTAGGATTTATTAATAATAATAATAAATTATTTAATTTATTCTCGTAGTAAACTCGGTAGAAGATATTAAGTTATTATAAAGCTAGCCGTAATATAACCGGAATAATATTTTTAAATAATTATAAGGTACCGCCCTTAAGCCCTTCTATAAATAAATAAAAAGTATTAAATATTTTATACTCCCTTAGGACTTTAATTTCTCGTTAAAATATATTAATAATTAGTTAGTTTTACCTCTTAACTAGCGAGTCGCGCCGTTTAAATATTAATTATTTTTTGAATCGGGAATCGCTAGGTAGTTTATTATAAATAAAATCGAAAATTTACTTTTATACTAAACGGAAAGTATAAACCTCACGTAGTTTATAGAGCGCTCTTAAAAATCTTTTTATATTTTATTATATATCGGTTATTATTATTAATATACTAGTAATCTTTTCGTCCTCCGTTTATCGTTAACGATATTTTTTATTACCCGCTACTATCTCTTCCGATAAATTATTACTACCGGTAGGGGTAGAGGTAGAGGCGGAGGAAAAATTTAAGAGGGAGGAGGTAAAGATTAACCTATTTAAGATTCTATAAGAGCGGAGGTTTAGGGTAGAGGTACAACGCGCTTATTTAAATAAACGGTTTATAATCTTTATATATAACGGAGATAAACGGGGAGGCGATATTAAAGGGCTAGATAATAGATTAATAAATAATAATATAATTTCTATTTTAATATAATTTATAATACGGATTATTAATATTAAGGATTAATATTAATAACTAGTATAGGATTATTATAATTAAGATTAAAATAATAAAATTAAGCGAAACCACGCCGCGCGGTTTTACTCTATAATTAATAATATCCTATATTATTTATATAACTTAATATTAGCGCCCTTTAATCTTATTATCCGCCTACCGAAAAAAATTACTCTCGTTATAAAACCTCTTCTCCGTTTATTTTACTCTACTTTATATTATTTTAAATAATCTTAATACCTTTAACATCGGTAAATCTCAAAAACTCCTGCCAAAACCCCAGTTGCCGACCGCGCGGATAGGGCTGGTAGCGTCCTGCCAGTAACTTTTACTAAGAAAAGTTACTGACAGGACGCTGCTAGTAGCCCTAATTTACGGATAGGGCTACTAGCGTCCTATCAGCAGGTTCAGTAAGTTAGGGGTCCGGGCAGGTAACTTTCAGTAGGTTCAGCAAGTCGGGGGTCCGGGCAGTATCCTGTCAGTAACTCCGGGTTAATTTCAGTAGGATTAGCAACATCAGCAACTTGTATATACCGTTAGTATACTGACAGCAGCCAGCCCTATCATAGGGCTGAAATAAATGAAGTTTTATGATCGTCGCCATTGACGGTAGCGACCCCTAGCGACGACTACCAACGCCAGCGACCTACCGGGCCCGGAATAATGAGTTTTGGCGAAAGTTCTCGCGGGGGCGTCACCCAGGCACATCCGGGGAGTATGCGCACATGAATACCATACCATTTCGCATACCATGGCGCATGCCTTGGCGCATGCCATAATTGCGCATGCCATGGGGATACCTTTGCGCACGCCATTGCGCATGCCATGGGGCATACTATGGCCCATACTATGGCCCATACTATGGCGCATGCCAATGCGCATGCAAATGCGCATGCTATAGGGTATGTAATGGGCCTATCCGTCTGATATTTAAGTTACTGATTATTTATCGAGTTGCTGAACCTACTGACAGTAAGTACTATTTGCTGACAGGACCCTGCCCGGACCCCTGACTTGCTGATCCTGCTGAACCTCGGGTCGGCATTTGACATGGAGTTTCAGCGCAAACCCGTAGACGGCTTTCTGCTGACATTTACTTTTGAGATTTGCCGATGAAACGGTATCCTTAAATAACCTTCTATATATATACTCGGTTAATTTTTAATAATAAATTAATATAACCCTAGACGACTAGGTCCTCCTAAGTTACTTTATATACTAATATTTAATTAATAAATAATATTAAAACGAGTTAGGTACCGGCCGGAAATCGATAAAGAATTAAATTAAATTTATTTAGTAACCCCGATAATATAAGATTTATTATCGTTTACTTTAAATAAATAAAGGCGAGGTTTAATTATTTATCGGACTTTTTATTATCTAGGGTCTCGTTATCTTCCTAAGTTTATCTCTACGAATTATAAAAGAATAATTCTTCGGAGGGTAATATCTAGGCGGTTTAATATTAAATTATATAATATTTTAGGCCGAGTAATCCTTATATCCTTATATATATATAGTACCGGAACGAACTAATTATAATTAATTATATTTACTAGCTCCTAGATTTTATTTATCCTATATATATAATTATTTATTATTTTTCCCCGCCCCTTTACCCTCTCTTATTATTCGGCTATATTTTTATAAAAACCTAAAATAATCTCCGTATAACTATTAATAGTTTTATCGTTAAGAGATATTAATCTTTATATAATATTAACTCTATACCTATAGGCGAGATATTTAAATATATTTATATCGATATACCGGAAGAAAGTCGAGTCTTTAGGCCGAGTATATTTAATATAATAAGAATATAAAACTAGTTAATAATTATAATTAAGTCGCAGATATATATATAAAGCCTAGTATATCGGATTTTACCGGATAATTTATTATATTAATAAATAAAATATTATCCGTAGCTACTCTTTATTAGGTTATTTATTCCGCTTTATTTAATAATAAAGATATATATCGAACTCCTCCGTTATAATATTTTTAATTTTAATTTTAGAGTTACTCTCTAAATTTACCCTCGTTTATAATTAATTAAATATACCTTTAATAATAACGTTACCCGTCTTTTTCTAAGTATCCTATACTTCTAGCCCTCCTATTTTACGAATAATAAACCGCGATATTTAATCGGTTAAGAATACTTTAATACTCGTTTTAATTATTTAATATTTATAGACCCTATATTTATTATTATTTATTTATAGTCGGGTTATTATCCGTTATTAATTCTTAGTAGCTACGTTAATCTTAAAAGTATTTATATTACTTTAATAACGCTAGTACTTAATTAATTATAAACGGATACTCTCTTCGTTTAATAACTTGGTTTATAAACCGAAATATCTAGTTATAATATATAAGTATATATAATAAATATATCTTAAATCGGACCTAGTTTTTATAAATACTCGGAGGGTACCGATTTAACTAGCCTCGCTATTCATATTAATAATTTTTAGATTTTTCTTTACTACCCGTTTAAGGGAATTAACCGATAGGCCCGTATAATTATAATCGAAATATTTAACCCGATTATTTATTCCTTAATCTTTATCGTTATTATCGTCGTTATTATTATCGTCCTTATTAAAGTTACCGCTCGAAAATACTATATCTTTATTCTCCGAGGTATTATTTAAATTATTATTATTAACTTTATAATTTACCGACTCGGGTTTAATCTCCTTATTATTAATAACTTAATAGTTATATCTTTTATATTTTCCTCGTAATAAAGGTCCCTCGTTATTATTTATCCTTAACCTTACTAGATACTTTCGATTAATTTTTAATTTTATTAATTATTTATGCGTTAAGCCCGACTTAATTAAAAGAGTATAAATATTAGTTTTATTTAAGTTACTTAACGTCTACTAGTCTTTCGGGATACTTTTATATATAAATCCTCGTTTATAATCGTTCCGTTTTAAGTAGTTAATCGTTAATTAAATAATTATAAAATAAATATCGTTATAGATAAATTTCTTAGCGATTTAATTTACGTAGCCGAGGTAATTTTCCTTTATAGTATTAAATTATTAATTTTATACTACGGTCCCCTATATATTTCATATACCTTTAATATATTTTTTCTTTCGTCTACGATTAATTATCGCCCGTTTTCGTATATTCTATAAAATCGTCGAGTCTAGCGCTTTATACGCCTTTTATTTACTCGCGAATCTTATTATCTAAAGTCTATTATTTATTAATATACCCTATACCTCGGTAATAATCTCGTTAACGATCTCCGTATTATTAACGAACTTTTTTAATATATCCTAGATTAAATCGATTTATACCCTTAATTCTCCGGTTTAATATATTATTTCGTTAATCTTCTAGTGTATATCTACTAGTAATTTATTCGTCGCTTTAATTATAAGCGCGAGGATCGAGGCTCTAGCGACCGTTAAAGAAGAAGAATCTTTATAAGATATTAATAAAGATAATATAATAAATAATTAAATAATAAATCGATAAAAAATAAAGAGAGGTAAGGAGCTTTAATAAATAAAGGTAATAAAGATTTAAATAAAATTAATAAATAAAATAAACTATTATACTACCGACGATAATAATAATAGGGTTAATATAGTAAATACTAATAATAATACTAGTAATAATAATCGTTAATAAGTTTTATATATTAAATCTTAATATACGAAGTTATTACTTTAGAAGATTATTTTGAAATTTAAATATTTTTAGCTAGGAGGTAAAGTTTAAATAAATATTTAATATTAATTAATATACGAAATTAATACTCTAGAAGATTATTTTAAAATTTGAATAGTATTAATTAAGAGGTGAAGCTTAAATAAGTATTTAGTATTAATTAATATACGAAGTTATTACTTTAAAAAATTATTTTAAAATTTGAATATTTTTAGCTAGGAGGTAAAGCTTAAATAAATATTTAATATTAAATAATAATATTTTAATTTAATCTCTTTATTTAATACTAGTAATAACTAAATCTTAAACGTTTTTAAATTAAATAAGAATTTAAAATTTATTTTCGAATAATAAAAATTTACTTTTAAATAATATAATTATTAATAATAATATTTAGGCGCCTTTAGCCCCGCCTAAAAATCTTTAAACTTTAAAATTATTTCTTAAACTAACTCCTATTTTAATTTTTACTTTTTTTTTCTCCTCTTTAAATTAATTTTCTTAATCTCTTTATTTAATCTTTATACTTTAATATTAATTATAATAAGGGATAATAATATTTATAATTTAATATTAATTACGGAGATTAACGATCTCTTAAATAATATAGTTTATTTTAACGATAGTAATAACGAAGGGGATTTATTAAATAAATCGTCCTTTAATAATATAAATATAAGGATAACTTTAGGCGAGATATTTAAAGACGGAACCTTAATAAGTTTTACTCGTTAACCTCTACCGTTTATTATATTAATATTATAATTAGAATTATTATACGGAGGATTATAAACTAGCCTTCGAAGATAATAATATTAAACCGAAGTATAAAGGGCCTACCCCGAAGTTAGGTATAAAATATAAATTAAATAAAAATAACGCGTTAGTCCTAAAAACTAAACCGGCGGTATTTAAGGTTTAAAAAGTTAAAAAAGAATAATTAACTTATAGTAGAAAGGAGAAAGAAAAGGTAAATAAAAGTAATAATAATAATATATTAATCGATAACGACGCTATATTAATCGATAACGATATTAATTATAATCGTAAAAATATAAAGGATTAATTTAATAATAAAGAGATACCTATTAAGTATAAATAAAAAATACCTATTAAATTTAGAAAGGATAAGGCTATAAAGTTTATTAAAGGAATATTTATAAAGTAGGGGAAGAAGAGAATAAAGTTTAAAATTAAAGGAGACGAGGACTCTAATAGATTTATAAAAAAGAAGCGCGATATTAAAGCCGCTAAGCCTCTAACCTAAAAAATAATAATATATAATATTATTTATTATAATCTTTATAATTTAGTTAGAAAGAATATTAATAAACCCGCCGAGCGCCTATATATAACCTTCGTAGCCTATAATTATTTTATTTTATTTATAAATCTAGGAATTTTAAAAATCGACTAGATCTTTAAATCTAATATCCGTTTAAATAATTATATTATTTTATTTATAATTAACTAGTACCCGGCTAGAATCTTTATAAATTAATTAAGCGAATTTAATCTAGCCGGAATAATACGTAATTTAAAATACCCTCTCGGTTATACCGCTAAATAATAAAAAGCGGTAGGGGATATAAATATCGATAAAAACGTATTAATAGCGGGGGAGGAGGGATAATACTATATATAAACGAAGGGCCTATATATATTAAATAAATAAAAAGCGCTTAATATTAATTTATACTTTAAACGTCCCATTAAAGAGAAGATCCGCTACTAGAAATTAATATAAAAACGATCTTATAAGGCGTATATTTAATTTATACCCGGATACCCTAAGGACCCGACCTTCTTAACTTTATTATTATATATTAAGTTATTATTATTTATAGAGGGGGCCGCCTAAAAACCCTCCTCCTTAATCGCGAATAATATTATATAAACCGAGATTAATAAGGTAATAGTAGTAATCTAGTAGAGTATTTTTAAATATAATTATAATAATCTTTAATAACGGTTAGAAAGTTAATAAATCCGTATAGTATAGTTTTACCGCGTTATTTATAATAGTCCTCTAACTAGTAATACTAAATCTATGAATAATTATAATAAAGCTGAAATTTCGAATTTACTACTAGAGTTTAAAATTATAAATATATTAACTCTATCTTCTATAACTATAAGTATATTAATATTAACGTCCTAGATTTCTAGATAATAATAATAATAAAAGTTTATATATAATAATAATAAGATTATATTATAGTAATAGTGAATCCGAAATTTTAATATTAAATAACTAAAGTTTTAATTTTAAATAATTAAACTCTTAAATTTAAATAACTTTAGGCTCGATTTTAAAATATATTTACTATTAATTATTCTTAAGGGTTTAATATTAAAAGGCTAGCCCCCCGCCTAAAACTTTTAAACTTTTAAAATTATTTCCTAGACTAGAGCTTAATTCTAATAAAATTTTAAATAATTCTTTTTAATCTTTAATCTCTTTTTAATTATTAATTTATAATATTAGAATTATTATTTAAATCGTTAATACCCTCTCTTTCTAATACCTACTATAATATAATATATATATTAATTAATTTACCTTATATTTAAAACCTATCGGACTATTATTATATTATAATAATATTCGAAACGCTTCTAAAAGAGACCCGTAACTAGATCTATAGATATTACTTTATTTATACCGAAGAAATTATCCTTTACTTAATAAAGGACGAGAGGTTAATACTTAAAGAAGATTTTTACAAACTAGTAAAGTATAGTATAAATAAAGATTATAATATCCCGATCGGAGACCCCGAAACGCTCGGGGGGGTTATTTATATAACGGATTAATTATATATTACCCTACTCGGCGTTAATAAAGTTATTTATAAAGATATAACGAGTATTTTTTTTAGGTATAACGTCTAGCGCTTAAATTATCCTAATTACTCGATTAATAATAAGTATAATAAAGATCCCGGATTTATAAATATATAGTTCTACTTTAATTATTATTTCCGTTATATTAAAGTTTATTTAACGATAAATAATAGTCTTAATTATCTTTTTATTATAATAAATACTCGAGCGGAGTAGCGAAATATAGGATTTAATATAAAAAATAGAGTTTACGGAGCCCTAATAACGAATTTAATAAACTTTTTTAAATAAAAAAATAAGCGTCTAGTACGAATAATTTAACTATAATCTCTAACTTTTAATATAGAGAATTTATTTTATCTAAATAATTACTATTATAGGGAGGCTTTATATAATTTATATTATTATATAATTTAAAAGGGCCTTTAGTATAGAAAGGAGCTTAAGCCGACGAAGCTTTATAATTATATTAAAATTAATAATATAATCTTTAATAATAAGGATATACTAGATATTAAAATAAAATCTAAAACGGACGTAAAAATAATCGGCCTCGATATAAATTAGGATAAACCGACGGAAGGGGAAAAGGGAGAAGACGGGGTAACGGATAATAATAAAGATAATAAAAACGCGATCTTCATAAAGTTCTAAGGTTTAGATATATCGTACTTTATCGGGGGGGTTAAATAAAGAATAATCTTTAATTTTTAATAATAAATATATACTCTTTAATACTTAATAGATAGCGATAATTAATTAATTAATAAATACTTTTAATAAGATTTTTATTACGTCGGTATTATAATTTTATAAATAATAATAAGAAAGTCTATAAATAGTCGTTTATAATTTAAATTTTATTAATATTAAAATAATTATTAACTATAATATTTCTATACGCGGTTATATTAATATATAATAAATTTAGATTTTATCGCTAAGATTACGGTATTAATCTAAAAGTGGAATGGTATAAGTATTTTAATAATCGATAATCAAAATAAGGCGAAATAGACGTAATATTCGGATTTTGCGCTTAGACGTGCTACCTAGAGGTTCCGTAGTAAGCAGAAGGCGCTAACCCGAAGGGGCTTAGCGGAGCTTGGCACATCTGAGGGACTGAGGCAAACTAGGTTGGGTTCTGCGTGCATCGTTACATCCCACCATTCTGTTATCTCCGTAACCTGCAGTATCTTATCCTACGTACAGCAAGGCTGTAATCCGTTGTGTTATGGGGCACCGGGGATGTTTGTGCTTCGGACGTCGGTCAGCATCCTACATTGCTTATAAGACCCGTGTCGGGTGTATGGTAAGATTGAGGTATCTCATCTAAAACAGACCACTTGCAGTCATCTCCGACGGCATTGAATTGTAGTTTTATGAGAATCTTTTTTGAACTGATCCTTTTTCCTACGGCGCCGGGTTTAGAGCTGCGCAGCCGAACAAGCAGCGTAATTTCCGCACTGTAGGTATGCAGCTTATAGTAACGAAGGTGGGTGAAGAGCATTGCCAGGTACTACCAGCCAGATTGTGATTCGGAGCCGAAAACATATTGGCAACCCAGAGAAAAAGGAGAGGGTAAATACGACGCCAGTCCAGCGAGGCTAGTAATGTCCGCATTCCTCTGCGAAATGCATAACAAAGATCCTTCAAGGGGGCAGACTATGGCTTTGACAGCCATGCTGCTTTGTCTCTCATGCTGCTTTGTCTCTCGGCGTTCGCGAACAAGGAATACTAAAAGTCAGAACAAAGATGAATGAATGATTTAGTCCGTGAATGATTCAGTCCGTGAATGAATTAAGTTCATAGAATCGCCGAATCCCCGAGTACACTGAAGTTCCGTCACGTTCCTTATTTCGATAACATACATATCAAACACGGCGATGCATTCGTCTATCATCTCTACGGCGTTGGTTATCTTCGTGCTCTTTACTGATATAGTACAGACGAAAGCTGTGTTCGCACATTACATGGTAACGAGCCTCCACTATACCTATCACCGCCGAGACATGCTAAGTTGACATTGTTAGGTTAGCACAATTTCTGAAGATCATGCCCACCAAGATATCGACGATGCAATTGCAATGGGGTTAGTACTTCAGATATCAATGTATCCAACTAGCATCTAATGCCCACTTAGACTTGACGGGTTCGCCCTAAACATAGGAGATCCGAGACCACATTATGTTGCCACTTCGCTGAGTGATCTGTTCGGCTATGGAGCCTACAGAGGCTTCAAGCTTTTTATCAGCCTGGACGTGTCGAATACTGGGTCCTCCGGTTATGGTGTCAGTATCCTATCGTTCAGAAAGATCTCTAGTCATAGCTGACGTGAAGGATGTATCTAAAAAGCTAAACGATTATCGCACTATCCTCGCAGACTATTTAGGCCACTCTGCATGGTTTTTGGGGCCTAATGGCTTGCCCGTCGTATCGACCTTCTCCTCTGGAGGGCTCCAGAATACAGATTGGAGCGGTAAAGCTCTTCCCAGCTCCGATCAATCCGCGATGTGCTGACCTATTCTTCAGCTTGGAAGACCTCGTTCGCGTCAAAGATGTATTTCGTTCCCAATTTCGATGATACGCAAGGCTACTATCAAGCTGCCGCAGGGGTGAGTCCTTTCTGAATACCTCGGGCTACAACAACACTTAGTACTCAATCTAGTGGTGGTCTTATTGGGGCGGTGTAGTTGATGGCCTCTTCAGCTGGGAGTCCGCTTGGCCAGTGATAGGCAGCAACACTCAGCCTGGCGATGTTTCTCTCGATCAGACTGTCATCAATGGCGCTCATGCAAATAACAAAGGCTATATGATAGGTGAGATTGCATCCTCTCAGAGTATACTTTAGCAATGCTGACCACTTCGCAGCTCTGAGCGCGCTTCAATACAAAGATTCTGTATATGCCCTGACTACAGGGAATGGACGATCATTAGCTAACCGTCAATCAGTACGGCACCAATCTCTATCGCTCCGGCGATCTCAATCTCCCAGCCCGCATGTGGAATACCCTCAGCATGTCAACCCAGCCCGATCTCCTTCAAATCATCACATGGGTATACCTCCCAGCCCCTACCCGCACGTGATATATTAGACTAACATGCCAAACACAAACAGAACGACGGTCCCGAGAGTCACTACATTGGCAATCTCTGGCCCGAAGCAAACACCAATCCACAAGCCAAAGTCTACGCTAATCAGACCGCCTACCCCCACACCGCATGGCAATCACTCATCACCTCTTTCATCGCAGCCTGGAAAGCCGGTGGCTCCGCATCCTCTATGGCTCCCCCATCAGGTACGCCAGCTATAGGTGCAATGTGGTACAAAACCATCTTGCAGGGCGCGAGCTATTGCGGCGCGACTCAGCCGCAGGGTTTCAGTCAAGGTCGGGATGCTCTCAATTGGGCGGTCGTCTTGCCGGCTGGATCATCGGGGATGCAGGTCCGTGCGACAAGCAATGGTGTTGTGTTGCAGACGGTGGGCGTGTACCCGGGACTCAACTATGGCTCGCCTGCTGGTGTGCAGGCGGGGTTGCAGATGCTTCAACTGCTCGATGCGGGTAGGGATGTGGTTATGACTTCTACGACTGGTATGAAAGTTTCGTCGGGTTGCCCGGATGGGATTTACAATATGAACTACCAAGTTGTTGGGCTGAACTGAACTATGGTAATAGAATAAACGACCAATAATGGGTGTGGTAATGTGGCTCTGCGAAGATAATTGAGTTGCTTGAGAAGGGTAAAGTATGAACGCGTAGACACGCCTGTTCTTGCCCATTCGTATCTGCTGATCCGTGCGATATCCCGCGATCATTGCCTGTATGTGCAATTGATCCAGACATCGTGCTACATATGCGTCTCTCTCTCTCCCACACATTCTGATTAGCAGCATTTACAGACTGCACAAACTACCTTCTGTATCTGTCCACAGTTGGAACCGGAACAATTGACTACTTTAGGATTGGTGATGCTTTTTGGTAAAGGTTTTCCCTCATTTGGTATAGGTTTGGGATTATTTGGTACAGCGATAGGAGGCGCAGGCGCAGGTGGTGGTGGAGTAGTTGCTGGTGGCGGAGGTGGAGGCGGCGCCGATGTAGGGACGGCCGGCTGTGGCGGCGGCGGTGGCGGAGGAGTAGTTGATGGTGCTGTGCTTGTAAATAACTGCAAGCTTGGGGGCACTGTGGAGGCTGGAGTATTCGAAGCCAATGGGGCCGAGGGAGCAGATGATACGCCACTCAGAATCGATAAAAGAGCAGAAGGGGTAATGACCTCAATCGAGGTCGGCTGAGATGGCTGCGGCGGTCCTGTTAGGGAGTCGGAGGGAAGAGTGATCTCGGGTGGAAGTACGCAGCTTCCGCTTGAAGATGCAGACGATGAGATTGTTGATGAAACAGCTGAAGCAGAATCAGAATATTGAGTCTTGGATTGGGACGGCTCGGATTGGGTTGCCGACTTGTTATCGTCACCGCTATCGCTCTTTTCATTATCTTTCTGTTTATCGTCATCAAGTGGTTTTTGCAGGTTGGTGAGTTCAGTCAAGTCGGATTTAAGGTTATCAATACCATCTACACCGCCCTTGATATGCGAGACGGCATTCTCCATACCCTGCACAGCGCATTTGGCCGTGTTGAAGATATCGGAAATCAGATTTAAGCTGACACTGCAGGCTCGAGGCGATGGTCCGGGTCCGATAGAACCGGACAATCCCTGCTTGATATGTTACTAATTATACCCTTTGGACCTGGGTCAGAGCGAGGGTCATTACCATAGCAATGGGAAGTACCCCTTGAATTGCATTGATGGCATCCTTGGAGGTGTCACCTCCGGGTTTATTGATGTATGATTGGATGATGGGAATGAATGCCGCGATTGAGCTCTGTACCGCACGAGCACTGGAGCTGGCTATCACCCCGATCGGGTTCAAAGTCGTGGACGTTATCTGAGGAACGAAGAGCAAGTCTGATGTCTGAGAAGGTCCCCTGGTGATAGGTTGTGTAAGGATGCTCGAGGACTTCTTGCCTCCTCCTGCTGAAGTTTTGAATCCGGTCGGACTGGATGTAGTCATGGAGAAGGCGTTCGACGGCGACGGCGATCCTTGAGAGGTAAGCGTATTTCCGGGTGCAGTATCTGGTTGACCACCAGAGATTTGAGGCTGCGAAGACGTTGAAGTTCCGAATTTTGGGCTAGTTGGCCTGATAGGCAGTCCTGTTCCCATAAATCCAGAGATGGGATTTTGAATGGGCACGATTGTTGGGCTACCGGTCCCACCTGTTGGTTGAATCGCACTAGGATTCAATCCCTGATTTCCAGAGTTTTGGGGTGGGGGTGTGTGCAGGCTCGCGGGTAAATTGCCAGACGATATATGCGCTGTTGGACCAGAAGTAGACTGATACCGGAGGAGAGATATGGAGTCTCTCCAATTATAATTCCATGACGGGTATATTAATGGTGCTCCAGAGCTCCACTGTGCATAATTCGAGGGAAACACCCCCGCAGATGCACCACTGGACAACAAGTTGACTGATTGACTTCCATATGTGGATGTGAGCGTTGGCTGTGGACGCGAGACTTCTCCAGGTGGCTCCACCGAAGATGCAGACATACTTGCTGATACCCCCGAAACGGACGGAATAGCTGTGCCACTCGATGTGCAAGGCACTGGAATATAAGTGATCTGTGTACCAAGCATTGTCGTGATGGTCGAACAGGCTGTATTTGTGGTTGACTGTTGAACCGCACCACTGGAGGATTGCACCGCAGGAGGTATCAAAGCACAGACTTTGAGCAAAAAACGAAACAGTAAAAGCAAAAGCAATAGAGTCGTTGCCATCTTAAGAGGACTGAACAGCGGTTGTTCCAGGCAAGGAATCAAGATGTAACATAGAGTGGAGAGAATGGACAGTGGCAGTAGAAGGAAGATGAGTTCGACAGCCTTGATGTAGGCGTATATATGGACGTAGCTGCGCACGAGGCACAGTTGAGTCGCATGAAACGCAGCTCAACTGATTTGAAAGGCAATACATCGCCTACTGTGCATGCTTGTTCTAAATACTAGGCAGCAGTGTGATTTGCAATACGGGGAGACCTCCATGCCATTGACGGCAATAGGGTCCAGCATACACGGCTTGTTGGGTTACATACTGTACAATTGCACAGCCAGGGCACCGGTTTCAAAAGAGTACCAAGGAACGAAGGATGCTCAGACTTGCGGCAGATTCCGCTCAGATTTCGACTGAAACACATTACTAGATGCACGTGTGGCGGCCATTTGTCGACAAACGAGGTCCTGGATGTAAAGTACGCTATTGGGGCTGAGACGAGCGCGATATCTATCGAACCAGGGTCAAGACATACCTAAAAGGGGGCGATTGGCGCTCGTCTACGTTTCGATTTGTCTGGCTTCTTGCCTGCTTGAAGCCAGATCTCGGCCAAACCGACGGTCGAAGGAGCCCCATGTTGACTGGTTAGTGTTCACCTGCGTTGGAGGCCTCGAATCAAAAGTAGAAGCGCAGTCTGTGACATTGCTATGTGACCACGACTGTGACACGCCTCATGTTCTTGCAGTCAGCCTTGGTGCTCCACGAACGTAAGACAGGTACGTTACCCCAACTCGGACGATCTTTGAACTCTTTGGGGCTCTGTGGTAATTACTCAATTATTCAAGTAAAAAAGTCGTTACTCGTTACTTGAATAAGTAACAAAGGCGTTACTCATTAGTCAAGTAATAGTTTGATTATTACTCGATTAATACTCGAGTAACGGCGCTAGCCTTATCAGGTAAGACTCTAATATAACGCTAGCCTTTTTAGGTAAGGTTCTAGGCTAAATATAACTAGCTAACTAGGAATAAAAGTAGAGAAGCTTACCTTAGAGACTAGTATTTTAGCTTACTTTCTTACTCGATTAGGCTTAGCGTCGTTACTTGAGTAATTAATCAAGTAACTTTTACCGTTTCTCAAAATCGAGTAATAAAGGCGTTACTCGTTACTCAATTAATTACTCGAATATTACTCGAATAATACTCAATTTTGAGTAATATTTTTACTACAGAACTTTGGGGATGGGTAGCCGCCAGCGCTAGGGTCGGAAGACGTACCCGGGCGCATGCCGCTAGGGGCTCGCGGGGGCTTCCTGGGGGCGTCTGAAACCTCACAGCCCCCATAAGGTTTTACTTTACTCCTTTCTAGGATCTCGAATTTTTGTATATAACCATCTTGACTGCATTAAGACTCTGGATCGGTACGGAAAAATAGCTCACTAGGACTAAACTGCTTCGAAGGCTAGGTAATGTCTAAATTGATACGACAGGACTGACGTGATCCACTGAACTGGCCCAATACTTCGCACGTTAGGCGTATGTTCGTTATCCAACAAACTAAGATTCTGTTGATTCGTCGTTCTCCTAGCGGTTCGGAAGACACAAGGTCTGCGCCATGCAGGAGGAGCGAACCTTTGGGCGGCGGTAACGGTAAGACGTTTCGGCATCCAGCAATCGAACTCCCTCGATGTTTCGCAGCTTGTATCAGCCTTGCCGTACATCAGTGGCTGAGCAGTTAGAAAATGCTGACTGGCTGATGGCTGCTTTCCTTCCTACAACGTACAGCGGCTAACGTTATCTTGCTGATACTCCTGCTCATCAAGATGGTGTCCAACAAGGCATGTACTTGCGGTTGAGCCATGGGCCGTGTCTCATGTTCGTGCTGGTGCAAATTGTATGGTGCTTTGAACGGCTACTTTTTGGGTTTACCTAAGCGATGATTGGGTTCGAGCCTATGAATGAGCATTTGACCAAGGTACGGAATCTATGTCAAATGGGATTGTAGTGCCACACGACCCTCGTGTGATCATGACCAGCTCTGCTAAAAGGCTGATACTGAAACAATCCTTGAAATCGGCGTAGTCTCGACGGCAAAGCTCATATTGCAAATGATATGGACCCTGTCTTTCACATAGACAATGATGGCTCTGATCCTTCGACTTCAACAACCACGCCCCCTTCCCTACCAATTTGCCATATATATGTCGTCTTGCGTCTTCTGGATTTCTGCAATTCTATCTTTGTTGTTCAATGCCTTGCACTTCATATTTTTGAAGGGACCGTCCCTTTTTCATCGAAGAGACCATGACAGCTACCCACAGGATGATAACCGGCCTCCAATTACTCCACTACGTCATCCTCGTCTTTATGATTTTTACCTCGACATCGATATCACATCAGCTCGAAAGCAGATTTGCCGACGCAAAACCGGTCTATGAATCCTTTCACGACACTGTCTATGCTAGACGCTACGACAAGAGCGAAGCTCGCAACGTTACCATATTTGTGCCCCCAGAGCTCAGGAAGAGAGGTCCATTCCTCCTGGATCCCACGATCAGCGCAGGGGATATGTCATACCTACGACAAGCCTTCATAGACATGCTGGAACTAGTGACCTTTGTTGCAGCAAACCCTAACCGCCAAGTACTCCAACGGTATTTCGATCTAAACGACGAGAATGAAGTGACAGCAATCTTTAATACTGTACGACGTATGGCCGAGCCCGGCGGCTTTCCGAGGCCAGCCGGGTCCGAATTCATCAGACCCTATGACATTTCGGAAATCACTATTCTTCGTACACACGGCAGTTTGCCCAACCTTGCCTTTGCTAACAACGTCGAGGCCCAGTATCGGCCCAGCACCAATCCGCAATTTCCGGACCCTGACAGAACTCCAACTATAACCGTGACGAGTTTTGGCTGGGGTGCACTCTGGAAGCGCCGTCGAAATGACCTGAAGTGTGGTGTGGACATCGGCCCGAAAACCAATTACAAAATGCACTACCTGGGATCCCTTCTTCTTCACGAAATACTGTATGTTGTCAGAGATCTTTCGATTCGTTCAAAGGCCTTGATGCGCAGTCAGATCGATGTACTGATAATCTTACCCAATAGGCATTTCAACAACGTCCCCACGTTGGCATGGGAAAGGTATGCTCCCAATGAACACCCACTGCTTCTTCAACAATGGCTGATCGAGGTAACAGGGTGCTTTTGGAAGGCGAGTTACTTGACGACCAGCCAGGTCGGTTCCCTTGCGTGAGCAAGGCGTATGGGCCGTTTGAATCAATCCGACTGCGACAAAATAATCCAGCTTTAGCAAAGCTTAATATAGAGAACTACATCTGGTATGCACTGGTACGTTTCGTGCAATGCTTGAACGTCCATTTTATTTCGATACTTATTATTGAGTGCGTAGGAGACATACTGGCTGAGCGAATGCCCCAACAATAGGAATGCTCGCGGCGAGTTCACAGCTCCGGAGAGTAATGACATCCCAGAAGTATGTCGGTCGTTTGGCAAGGGGGTATGGGCGACCATTTGGTGCTACTTTTCTTGACGCGAAGATAATGCCCGTAAATTCGACGACAATGTGAGGCTTGTCACAAAAGTGCAGGAGTCAGATATTGTGAGATGCAGCTGTATACCGAGGTGGGATCAAATCTGAGTAAACATCATGCTAAGTTCGGGGTATCAACGTTTACTGCATCTATTATAGTTGTGCTTGCGATGTGAATTGTAGGTGTTTGGCACTACAAATTCCAGAGTCAGCCTGTTGGTAGTAAATACAAGCCGTGCAAAGCTACCGACATCAGCTTACAATACTCTCCCGTATAAAATTTGAACACTGCTATTGCAAGCTTGCGGAAGGTTTTCATTAGTCCCTCTGTAGCTGGGCAGTGCAAGGCTGAAACGAGGCTTGTGGGGGTTTAGGCGCCCACTTTAATTAGTTGTGTGCCCCTCCCATCATCAACAAAGGTCCAGTGACACTTCTTACTAGAACATTGGACTCATCAAGTAAACCTGCCTTTGGGCAAAGGATCCTCAGATACATCATGGAAACGGTCACACCCTTTATATTTCGTCTAATCCATCGAGCTTTCAATCTCGGTCAGAGTCATTCTACAACAAGAAGAGCGCGAGAAGAGGCTCGTTATGCCAGAGAAAAAATAATCATGCTCGAACAGAGACCGTCTCCGCTACCACCAGCACGCCGAAAAATCTCGCAGAGCTCTCTAGCCACTCATTTCCAACCACTTTCTCCGCTCTTCACGAAGCTACCACCAGAGATTCGGCAGAAAATTTACGAACTCGTGTTAGGTGGTAGCGTCGTTCACCTGGTTCATAGCAAGAGACGTATTACTGTGCACCACAGATCCGAAGTCGTCGAAGACTTCGACCACGAGGAGCAGGTTGGCAGCGCAGCCATACAAGAAATACCTTACTTGGACTGGAATAGCGGAAATAATGAGCTACCTACCCTAGACTTGTCTTCGCAGCAATCACTGTCGCTACTCAGGACTTGTCATGCTATTTACACCGAAGCCATTTCGGTTCTCTATACTAGTAATGTGTTCACTGTATCATCTCCACTAGTCCTGATATATCTCCATGATTATATTCTTCTGCCTCAAAGATTTTCGGAGATCCGCCATCTTAATCTCTATTGGACATATTTCACCACTCCCGGCCATTTTTGTGGCAGGATCTATGCTCCATACGACAAGGAAACATGGACCAGATTCTGGGATCTCGTTGCTGGTATGAGTCTACGATCCTTGGGGATACGGCTGGAATATTGGGGCTCCGATGAGGGGCGTTCGATGGAAGCAGGCTGGATTCAACCGTTGTTGAAGATCAAAGCTATTAATCGGGTTGGCTTGAAAATCGAGCATCGAGTGGGACCTTGGACTTATATGCGACTGAGTGAAATGGAACGGAAGATCCAAAAGCAGTGGACCACTGTCTGAGAACCTCTGGACGTGGAAAAGAGTCCCTCTAGAAAGTCTAGAGCTATCGAGCGAATCGAGCCGATGATCTTTATGACTCAAGTTAGAAGGGTTCACCCCCCAACCGCGCTCATCCCTCAACCGTTCTTCCCGTAGGGCTGAGGCCTGGAAGTCCCTTCGCCCCCTAAAGAGCACTCGAGAGATTCGTCCTTCGGGCAAAAGTTGGGGATGTTCCGGGGATCATATTTGTCGCCTAAATGATCAGCTCTGGGGGGCTCTCTAGGCGGCTTCTGAGCATCAGCCCTACGGAAAGAACGGTTGGGGTGAGCGCGGTTGGGGGGTGAACCCTTCTATAACTTTTGGACCCTGATTTCTGACTCGCACGACAGCCTCGGTCAAGCTCCCCACGCCAAATCCCCATCCTTCAACAGCAGAGGACCCATTGGGAGCTGCTTATGTTGGAATCCTGAATGTGTGCAAGTTGTTCATTAAGAATCTATGACTTATTGTAGTCACGTACGGAACAAGCAGCTTGAAAGCGCAGAACCCGGGCTCATAACCTGTTAGAATCCTGAATGGGTGCAAGTTGTTCATTAAGAAGGTCTATGCTGTGGGAGCTATCTAGCGAGTATGCCAAGGCGCTAGGCCATATGCCAACAGCTTACGAGCGTGCTTTTTCTTATGTATCATTCCACTACGAGTATTTCTCCTCGAGTGTATCGGAAATTTAACAGGCGGCTATTTCAACTACGACATTGACAGTTCTCAACAAACCACCATGGCCCGCTCAATCCCCTTCTCCGAGCCGCCATACCTCAATGGCCTGCCATCCCCCTACTACACCCACTGTCACCTACGCTGGCAGAAGGCATGCCGTGCCTTCATCACTGAGAATCTCCACCAACATGCCCTGGACTACGAGCGAGAAGAGAACGTCCCAACCCACGTCTTCGAGAAGTTCGCCAAAGCAAACATGCTCATTCCAAGTCTGCCCGCACCGTTACCCGTCAAATGGCTAAAGAAGGTGGGCGTGAATGACATTCTTGGGGCAGTAAACGTGGAGGAATGGGATTACATACATACGGCTATCTTTTGCGACGAGATGTCGCGCTCGGGACTGGCAGGCCCATCAGCGAGTCTGACGACGGGAATGGCATTCGGTGTACCGCCACTGCTCAAATTTGGGAGTCAGAATCTACAAGATAGATTCCTGCCAGATTTACTACTGGGGAAGAAGAGGACATGCATAGCTATCACCGAACCAGGAGCTGGGAGCGATGTCGCAAACATCGAGACTACGGCTGAGAAGAGCGAGGACGGCAAGGAGTATATCATCAATGGGACAAAAAAGTGGATCACCAACGGGATTTGGTCTCACTACTCCACAATGGCCGTCCGAACGTCTGCACCCGGCCCCGCAGGCCTCTCGCTTGTGGTCGTACCCTTGCTGGATTACCCCGGCGTCGAAATGCGCCGGCTCAAACCTGGCGGACAGATCACTTCGGGAACAACATTCATCGAGCTCTCCGACGTCCGTGTGCCCATCTCTAATCTCATCGGCGAAGAAGGCATGGGCATGAAGTACATAATGACGAATTTCAACCATGAGCGCCTCACCATCGCCATCGGCGTAACTCGCCAAGCGAGAGTAGCTTTAAGCGCAGCCTTCGAATACTGTTTGCAACGAGAGGCGTTTGGGAAAGTGCTGATGGAGCAAGCTGTTGTGAGACACAGGCTGGCGAAGGCGGGAGCCTTGCTTGAGAGCCAATGGGCTTGGGTTGAACAATTCGTTTATCAGATGACCAAGTTGAAGAAGGCTGAGGCGGATGTTGAGTTGGGCGGGCTGACCGCGCTAGCAAAGGCGCAGGCGGGCATCGTGCTAGATGAGTGCGCGAGGTGTGCGGTGCTGCTGTTTGGTGGGAACGGGTATACGAGGACGGGGAGGGGGGAGATTGCTGAACGTATGTCTCCACGCTTCGACGAGATGCAAATGAGTAGTGGAATACAGCTAACGACTAAAACAGGCATATACCGTGAAGTACCTGGCGCTCGTATACCAGGCGGCTCAGAGGATGTGATGCTAGATCTTGCAGTCAGACAGCTAGTCAAGAACTACAAGAACCAGACCAAGCTCTTGGAGCGGCCACGGGGATCATCGAAACTCTGAAATGTGCCCTAGAAATCTCCTCGTAAATCTAAAACTTAGAGAGAGAGAGACCATCTTCCGCAAAGAACCCATGGCCCAACGAACACGTGAACCTGCAGGCTTAGAAAGTATCCGTACGGAGCTATTCAGCTCTCAAATCCACCAATCACCAAACTGGAGCAGCAGCCCGGCGGCCTTCGCATTACGCTAAGGCGCCAAAATCTGTCCAGGGGAGCTTTATTCCTCGTAAGCTACTCCGACGTGATGAATGGGGACCTTCTATTTCCTCGCCGTAAAACTGCAGCTAGTACTAGGTCATCAGGGGCTACCCTATCCGCTGATCTCTATCCCCTAGTACTATTCTATAGTAGTAGGAATTAAAGACGCGAGGAGTAAATAAATAAACTAATCTACTAAATTTAATTAAAAGTAAAATATTACGACCGTCGCGTTCTTATTATTTTATATATTTTATTATCGTTAGTTTTACCCTTCCCTCCCTACCTTCCTCCCTCCCTATTATCGTCGTTATTATTTATATTACCGTCGCTATAGCCTCTATTAAGCTTAATAATATTATTATTATTTATATCGTTATCGCCCCCGCCGCGGATTACGCCCGGTTAATAAAATATCTTTATTAGGATAAAAAATCTTTATTTACTATCCTCTACCTACCTAACGATATTATTATATAGCGATAATATCTCTTCCTCTTTATTACCGAGTTTATCGAGTAAAGTCGTACGTAATTCCTCGCGTATTAATTATATATCGATAATATATAATATAAATACTCGACCTATAAGAATTATAAAGAGTATATTTTTATAAAATATTATAAATATTTATTTACCTCTCCCGATATAAAATAGCCTCGTTATAAAAGTAAAGAAATATATAATAAATAGTCGTATACTCCTAGTATATATAGGATAAAATTAAGATTAATTAAATACTACGATTCTTATTCTTTTAAAATACTAGAATCTTTTTTTTATTATTTTTAAATAATTCTTTATAAGCCTCGGGGTAGCGATATTTATAAATATAATTATATTTTTACTTTTTTAAACTCGGTTAAAATTAATATTAACGTTTTAAATATTATTACTAGCGAGATAATATAGAGTTATAAAGTCTATACTATTAAAAATAATCTAATAAATATAAAGTATATAATTAATTATTAGGTTCTCTTTAATATTAGCGGCGTTTATATTATACTAAAATATATTTATAATATTAGCGCTAGTTAGAAAAGGGTAAATCTTAATACTAGGACTTAGGGTAGTCGCTTTAATTAATTATAATAATAACGATATTATCTTAAAGAGCGATAATAAATAAATAATAATATTATTAATATTACTATTTAATATAAATACGATAAAACTATATCTTTTACTATTATTTAAATAAATTTAAATAAGAATTTTACTTTACTTTCTCTTTATTATTATTAATTATTCTAAAGTATTTATAAATCCTCGCGCGTCGCGGTTACTTTATTATTATAAATTCTATTTATAAAACGAATAAGTTAGGCTAGTTTTTATTTATCGTTATAATATACGATAAGAATAATTTCTAGATCTTATATACTAATTTCTTAAATAAATATAAAGACGGTAATATTATAATTATTATTTTAAAGTAAATTAAAGAATAGTATCGCCTCTATAAAAGTTAGAATTTATATTATTTCGTTACCGACGATTTAGTAGCTAAATAACGCGCCGTTAAATTTATTTTCTAAAGTTTTATCGACGGCGAGACGGAGGTTAATTATTTCTTTTATTATATTTATTTAAAATATACTCTTCGGCGAAAACTAAGTCTTAAAAAGTATATTAAAAACTTCGGGCACTTTTATAAAACCTTATATATATATTATATTAAAATTAGTTATAAAAACGAAATTAAAACTACTCTCCGCGCTACGCCCCCTAAAAAGTAGAGATATATCTAGAGAGAATAATAGGATATATATTAATAATAGGTATATTACGCCCGTTAGTACTCTTATTTTCTTCTATAATATATATCGATAAATAGGGTTAAATCCTAGTATACCTCTATTAAGAAATATACTATTTTTAATTAATTTAATTTCAGCCTTATTAAAATAGCTAGTTATATAACTTTTATCGTTTAGGAGTAATAAAAACGTATATAAAATTAATTTATTAAAGTATATTTATTTCGGAGTATTAAATATTTTAAATATTTTAATCTAACTTTATTTCTAACTACTATTTAAAAGCTACTAGTCGAATAACTATAATTAACGAAAAGAATAATCGAATAAAACGAAGCTATTTAGGGTAAATTTAATAAAGACGATTTAATATATATATATTTATTTCACTATTAATACTAGTTATTATATTATTATATTTAATAATAGTATATTTTATTTAATATTATCCCTTTAAAGTAATAAGTAGAATAGGTAATTATATTTAATAAATACGAATTCGCTATATATAAGAATATTTAGAAAGTCTTAATATTAAAGTATAATAAAGACGATAAGGGTATTAATAATATTATTATAAAATACCGGTTTAAGGTATAAAAAGTTTTAAAAAACCTTAAAAATAAATATTATAAATTAGAAGAGAAATATATATTCTTTACCCCCGAAACCCGAAATATCGTTATATTCTCCTAGATTAATAATCTTAATTTTATTATTATATTAATTAAATAAAAAGTTATTAATATAATTATATCGGAGTTAATAACGGAAATTATAATAATAATAACTTTAACGGAAACTAAAAAGGAGGACTATATTTAAGAGTAGAATTATATATAAAAATAAAATATTTATAACGATCTCCTAGTTAAACGGGAGTAGGCGGAGGGAAAAAATTATATATAATCTCCGTTAATTAAAAGTTACGCCGACTAGCTACCCTAATATAAAGATATTAATAACGATAAATATTAAGATATTAAAGATAACGACGACGTAGCCTAGTAAAAGAGTAAAGAGCGGGGATTATAATAAAAATAAATTAATAATAAAATAAATAGTTAGGGTATTAAACCTAAGATTAGGCGGTAGTTATATATAAATAATAACGAAAATAATATTCTAGATATTTTATTTTACTTTACTTTTAACTTTTACTTTATAGCGACGCGTAAATCTTTATAGCGACGCGTAAATCTTTATAACGACGCGTATACTCCTTAGTAACGTATCTCCGGCTATTACTATAGGCGATACGTACTAATTTCAGGAGAAAACTAGCCTGGGGTTATATAGCAAGCCATTGCATACTAAAATACTAGCCCGGCGAGGAAATAGAAACTCCCGATGAATGTACCTAGACACATAACAGTCGCCAGGGCCTATTGCCTCGTCATAAGGATCCAATATCGCTTTCTCCGAAGCAAAATTTGCCTACCACGTTAGGGTCATCGGCCCCTACTGAGCCGAATCTAGGATTTAAGCTGGGCCAGATTTGTGGTAATATTCTTAGCGTTATAATTTCCCGCGTCTAGCGGGCAGTTGTGATGCACATCAAGCTCTATGGAAATTATTCGATTATTCGAATAAAAAAGTCGTTATTCGTTATTCGAATAGAGTAACAAGGACGTTATTCATTATTCGATTAATTAAAGACTAGGTTATTCGATTTATTCGAATATTATTCGAATAATACATCTACAAAAGTGCAAGCGACTCTGAGAATCCTGGTTTGCTCGGAGCGCTCAGGCCCGCTCGCGAGCGCTAAAATAGCTTAGAGCTAGGTAAGAATTCTTAGGCCCGCTTAGGCCCGCTCAGGCTCGCTTAGGCTCGCTCAGGATTATTTAGGATTCTTAATACCGGCTTAATATTCTCAGGGCCGCTCAGGGCCGCTCAGGGCCGCTCAGGATTATTTGTTTACAT